>Ga0307513_10002011_pt1 | contig 28677 bp, 17 predicted proteins | sample 15_EM_MG_FD_202174 | JGI IMG/M metagenome (GOLD analysis project Ga0307513, IMG submission 202174) | Populus trichocarpa ectomycorrhiza microbial communities from riparian zone in the Pacific Northwest, United States - 15_EM | ecosystem: Host-associated > Plants > Roots > Unclassified | place... | reverse complement strand
ACATCAGCAGAGCTTATCTATCTAATTACAATCAGTCAGATATGTTTAGCGCCCCCCCCCCCCCCTCCCCAGAATAACTGACCATTTGTGATCTGAAATGATTTCAGAAGGCTTTATTTGACCAGGCACTGCTCAAAAAAGTCCTTTTTGCCATTCAGATCTTCCTGGGGTTACCACTTCAACGCAGTCCTTAACACTCACATCTTCTCCAGTACCTCAATAGGTCCACTATATTCTTCTGACAGCACTTCGACCCACTCAGACCCTAAAAACTAGATTCACTTTTGCTGGACAATCGATGCACCATCGACAAAAGGGAACCTACTCCTTCATTGCAACCAGAAAACACAGAGCCGTGTCACGTTCTAACTATTTAGCATACTATCAAGGACAAAAGAGTCCTCTCCTCCACACTATCTCAAAGCATTCTTAACTGTAAAACAGTTGTATCCAAACAAGTTGTACACTACTTCTAGTCTTAATGAGTCTAGAAGGAACCAACACAATAATTATCAGATGCGTCTCACTTTCTCCAGTCCTTTCACATAAGTTCAACTCATTAAGCACCCCACAATATCAAAGCATGTCAGCGATCCACAAGCCTTACAATCATCTAATTACAATTATAAAATAAAGAACACTCTTTTGCCTAAATTTGATTAAGCTAGTCTGGTTCTCATAACAACCAATGCAGGCTAAATTAACAGGAAAACAAATATCAAAATCGAGTCGCAACCAAATTTATCAAACAAGCAAAATGATCAAAATCACTCAAATTAATAACAATAATTTCATGAATTCTCATAAAATTAATTACCAAACAATCAATAAATAGAAACCCTGGATTCAGATTTCTCTCCCTCCGCCAATAATTTCACCAACCAATCATACCATACCCAAAAGAAACCCACCAAAAGAAAAACCCCCCAAAAAAACTTCACAAATTCCCTTCATTTCCGACAAATTACTCGAAACCAAATAAAACCCACAAATACAAAAAACAAATCCCATAGACCCAAAAACCAAACTCACATGAAAGAACTCCAATTGATCTTCAAGATTCTCGAGAGCAGTCCGAATAGAGTTAAGACTCTTAGCCTCTTGAATGGTCGACAAGTCGTTCCCATCAACTCGAAAATCCTTAAAAAAAACGAACCCAGATGCCCGATTGTTGCTGTTGCTGTTGTTGTCTTCAAATCCGACATCGTTTTCGTTGTTGAGCTTCTTGTTGGTGGTGGTGGTGTTGGTTTTGAGGGATTTGATTGAGTGGAGGAAGTGAGAGCGTGAAATTGAGTGAATAGCGTCGCTCAATTTGTCGTGTAAGTCCCATATTTTTTCTAGGACAGCTTCTATTTCTTCGAGCTCCATGTCCCATTTCATTTCATTAGAGAGAAGAAGAGAAGAAAAAGGGAAGCAGGTAATCGAGAGGGAAAGAGATTTTTTACTTGCACTCCAAATTTGGGTGCACTTAAATTTTGTAGGGGGGAAATGATTTTTGGGTGGGTTGGGGTTAGATAGGGCCCATTTCTTTGTTTAATCAATTTTTACCCATGCCTCAGCAAGTGCTTTATTAAAAACAAATAAAAAAATAAAATTTTAAATTATAATATTTTTAAAATGTATATTTCACAGTAATATTAAAATATTTTTTTATTTTTAACATTAATACATCAAAACTATAAAAAATCAATAAAAAAACATTAATTTAATTTTTTAAAAAATAAAACACACCCAAAAAAAATTATTATACTTCCAAACACCATCTTAATCATTATCTCTTAAATTGTGGTGAGTATTTGTTGAGACACTATGATTTATATCGGAAAATTAATTTTTTTTATTTAAAATTAAATTTAAAAAAATAAAAAAAATTTATCAATTTAATTTTAATTTTAATTTAATTTTATATTTGAGTTCAATTTGAATTAATGAACCTTAGCTGAACTAGTTTTTTACTGCTTTTGATTCACATTGCCTTTGTTTTATAAAAGGATCTTTAGTTTATAATGAATTTTTTTAATTAGTTCGGTTCGATTTCATTCGGTTTTTTAAGTTTTTAAAATTTAAACCCAAACCAAACTGTTTTTTATAGGAGGAGACTTAGAATATGTTTGGCAGTGTGGTAGTGATTACTTTTCAAATAACTTTTCATGCCGAAATGCATGCAAATGATGTTTTTTTATTTTTTAAAAATTATTTTTGACATCAGCACATCAAAACGATCCAAAACATACAAAACCATATTAAATTTTAGCGAAAAAAAAACCTAATGTGTGTTCATATAATTTTATACATTAACAAAATAATCATTGATCTATTTTGATTTCGACCGACTTTTATTCAATTCGATGAGACAATTTGTACATGGCAACGATAAGAGGTGTGTTTGATATTGCATTTCAGAAGTGTTTTTGAAAAAAATTAAAAATTTTTATTTTTTTTATTTCAAATTAATATTTTTTTGATATTTTCATATCATTTTAATGTACTGATGTCAAAAATAATTTTTAAAAAATAAAAAATATTATTTGATGTGTTTTGAAATGAAAAGCACTTTGAAAAGCAACCGCTACCACACTTCCAAACACTCTCGAGTATATTATTTTTATAGTTTATAGTTTATATTATTATTTTAGCATAATAGATCATTATGTCAACCTATATCACGTAGGTATGATTAAGGATTACTCTAATTAGCTATACTTGAAGATGCAACTATGATTACACTTTGTATTTTTAAATTAAAAATATTATTTGAATATTTTTAATATATATATATATATATATAGTCACACTCGTGTTTCTAAATAATCTCTTGATATTTATAATTTTTTTCATTGCAAGTCCCAGAGGTTTACTTCATCATTTTTCTTTATTGTTTTTACAATTTTTTTTTATAAAATTCTTTGGATTATTTTGAATTGTTATAAGAATAATTGATAGTTGATTATTATATTTTATTGATCTCTTATATTTCACAAGTGGGGGTGAAGTTTCTTGAAATAGTATCAAATAGTTTAGCCATGTTACATTCATAGCTGTGGAGATGCTAGCAAGCATGCATGAGGCATTGCTACTAAGTAACTAAGTTAACTATGATTAACAAACATAGATTTCTTGTTATAACTTATAATTTTGTCAAAAATAATTATCTTAATTTATATCATATGTGATTGCCAAGGCTCGATTTTTCTAGTATAAGCTAGCAAAGGGACCCACATTTGTTTATAAAAATAAACCTATTTTTTTCAATGTTCTCTTCTTCTGGATTTTTAATGAAAAATGATTAAGGATTACTCTATAAGATAGTTGTTTATAATGATTAAGGATTACTATTTTTTTTTTTTGGTATTCAATGAAAAATTTATAATATTTAAAATAAAAGTTTTTTAGTTGTTAAATAAAAAATAATAGCAATCTTGTAAATAATCATGTATTTTTTTTGTTATTTTTTTGTGTGATGATGTTAAATGTTAACACATGTATAAAGTTAGTTTTCTAAACTATAAAAAATAATTATAAAATGTACCAAACTAAAATATATTAGGGTTATTTTTCCTTGCTAATATATTGATTTTGAAAATGTATTTTTGTCAAATTATTGTCATTAATAAAATCATTTTTTTAATTAAAAAATAAATATTTAATTTGTCAAAAAAATTAATTTTTTTGGACATTAAAATTTTATAAAATTATGATTAAAATAAGATATGATAATAGTATAAGCACATAGAATTAGAATATTAAATTAGGAGGAAAGAAATGATATTAATACAAGGTGAACTCATTAGCTTTGGAATAAGTTCTTTAATCCAGTCAAAATCATACATTTAAAATATTATATTTGATAATAATAAATCTTACTTAGAAATTAAAAATTAAAAAAAAACTAATATTATATCAACCACACAGCCAAAAATAAAAGTCTAATAACCAAAGCCAAACAAACCCTAAACACATACTTTCACTTTCAGAAAAAACCGTCAACCAAACGTGGCCTAAGCAAAGACGCTGTGTTTTTATTCTATTAAAGAGAACGCTCTCCCTCTCTTCGTTTTCCTGCTCTCCAAGGAATCAGGAAGAACACAAAAATCCCGAAAAAATGCACTCTTTCCTTAAATAACTCCGAAAGCCCATTATTTTTTGAGCTCCAAACATCTCTTTAATCTACTTTTTTTTTCTTCTTTTTTGAGATGATGGGGTCAGAGATAACACGAAATCAATGGGAAGTAAACAATGATAGCAAGGGGCATGATTTATCATCGATGGTGGTTCTTCATGGCAGTCATGACCACGGTGGATTGGCTGAGAGAGGCTTCTGTGATGCGCAGGTGCAACGACAACCGAATGGAGCAGCAGCAGCTGCAACAACAACAACAGATTGGAATTTAGGGATCGGAGAAAGAGTTTTGTCTGCTGCTGGTGCTGCTTTTCTGTCTGCTATTGTTGTTAACCCTCTTGATGTTGTCAAGGTAATTAATTTTTCAGTGATTTATGTTTATTTTTTTTATTTTGTTTCATGGGCTTCGGTTTTTTTTTTTTTTGGATATTTAGGTTTTTAAATGAGGAATTATTTTGGCATTTTTTGGTTGTTGATTTAAGTAAATTCTACTGGTTTTTTTTATAAGATTCATTGGTGTTTCTTGAGTGGAGTTTCCATTTTTTCTGAAGGGATATGATTTTTTTACATTTGATGTTAGTTTTAGTAGTTCAAAAATTGAAATGCATGGCGATTGCGGAGTTGATTCATGTTCTTTGATTTGCAGACAAGGTTGCAAGCACAGGCAGCTGGAGTTGCGTACTCACACCCACTAAGTAACATTATAAGTCGAATGGCATATTTTGGGCCAACCATGGTATGTATGGACTTTTTTTCGGTATTTATATTGTAGAACTATTATTTTTGGCACAGTCTGCGATTGATTAGGGGTGTTGGCTCAGATGTTTGCTGATCTTAGGTGTTCGCCATCATGTACACGTGCTGGGGTTCATGGAACAGTGTTGATTTGTCCTCCAGATTGTTTTCAGTATAAGGGAACTCTGGATGTTTTCTACAAAATCATTCGACAGGTTGGTGGTTTCTTAGTATTTTATTAAATAGAATTATGTAGTGGTATATATGGGTGAAAGAATAATAATAAAAAAAAAAACTGCATGATGGGACATTGAAATCCTTGTATGTGTATTTTGCAGTGGAAAAATTTGCATCTCAGATGCAATTAATACAAGTTTGACATCGTGTTTGGTGAAGCAGTTGCAGGCATGCATATTATCCTTTATTATTGTGAAATGATTGTGATATGCATATGCAACTCTGTGGTTCATATCCATAATGACTTCGTTGTTTTAGTTTTCTATGGCTTGAACCACTACCAGATGTGTAATTGGAGGATGAATTTTCAGGAAGGATTTGCGAGGCTGTGGAGAGGTACAAATGCTGCTCTGGCCCTGGCTGTGCCAACAGTAAGTCCCTCAATCACTGAGGTTATTTCAGTTGAGAGGTGGCGCTAATGTGATGTTAAAATATTTTATATTATGTGAGCTTTCAATAATATTTATTCATAATTCTGAATGCAGGTTGGGATCTACCTACCATGCTATGATTTATTTCGTAATTGGCTGGAGGATCTAACTGCCCAAAATATTCCTGGTGCCACACCTTATGTGCCTTTGGTAGCAGGCTCATTGGCACGTTCGTTAGCTTGTGCAACTTGCTACCCTATCGAACTTGCTAGAACCCGCATGCAGGTAGAAACAATGATTTCTTATATTTATACTGTCTGTTTTATATTGGGAATGAATCCCTCTATCAGGTGCATATTCATCCATCTTTTACACACCTCCAGTACTGTTATGGAGGGATGCTATAAGTATGCAGATTCCAAGCTCCCTAAGCTACAACTAATAGTTAATTAGTTTCAATGTGACGCTAGAAATGGAACTATTGATGTCACCTGTTTAAGTAGATGATGATTTACCCTTGTCGACATTTTGTATTTTTTTTTGGGTATTCTAAAATGTTGTTTGATCCCTGTCGCCCATTGTAATCTGGATTGGTGCCATAAGTAGGAAGCATAGAATTTGAGATTATTTCTGTGTGGCTTTATATTTGTGTTTCTGTGCCTTCTCTCTCTTTTTTTTCTTAAATTGTTTTTGTGAATGTTTGTTCTTTTATATGAATTACAATTTGGTGCACAGTTCTTTGTTCCCAATTCATTATGTGGACAGCAATTTGGCACTCACTGTTTTCCCAGATTCCATAAGGATGTACGACTAAACATAATTTCAAGGGATGTTATTTGAAGTGTTCCTCGATGCATCAATCTATTTTGTGACAGAAAATGTTGAACCAGGAATTCCACAATTTCAATGATTTAGTCTATGTTTTGTCACCCCAGACATTGTTTAAGAAACTAACTCTATACTATGAAATTGTGTTTGCTTTAATACTTGATCCTGGATGGTTGTTTTCTTTTCATGGGAGCTTATTATTTAACTTTTTTGTTGCAACAACCATAGGCATTTAAGGCAACTCAAACTGGTAAACCTCCCGGAGTTTGGAAAACACTACTCGAGGTCCTCTCCCATGTCAGAAGTACAAACAATGTTCAAAACAGTAAGGATTCTTTTATGGTTGCATACTTGTAGATCTTCCTTGGATTGGAAATTGAAGGTAGTGTAATAAAACTATAAGAGATGTGTATCCTGTTTCACCCCTCATCTGAAATATCACCTACTTTGAATGACTGTGGCCTCAAACTCAGCTTTGTTACTAGTAATGATTGGCGAGGAATAAAGTTTACTGGCAATCAGTATCCGTGCTCGGGAGAGAAAAAAAAAGTCTTTTGCTGCTGGCTGGCATTGGTTCATTAAAATTCATACAAAATCCATACCGCTTACAAGAAACCTATGAAAAAGTCTTGAATACTGAAAGGACAATGTAGGATCCTGTCAGAAAAGAAAAAAAGGATGAAAATGAAGGGTTGGAGATCAAAAGTCAAAACATGTCCCAGAAAATATATAATGCAGAATCAACTTGTTGTTTTGGAACTACTTATTGCTATAATTAACATGGTTTCTTGCAACAGCAAGAGGCTACCGCTTCTTGTGGACAGGCATGGGAGCACAACTTGCTCGTGATGTTCCGTACTCAGCAATTTGTTGGTCAACCCTTGAGCCAGTAAGTGCGTCATCTTATTGGGAATTTTCTTTTTTGGGCTAATGGATTTCAGATGTAGTTATAGTCTATATGCTGCATATTTTGCTGAGAAATGGCAAGTTCTTTTTTCTGTTGATATAGATCAGGAGAAGGCTCCAAAGTTTGGTTGGCGAGGAATCCAATGGTTTGAGTGTCTTTGGAGCAAACTTTTCTGCTTCTTTTGTCGCAGGAAGTCTTGCTGCTGCTGCTACATGCCCTCTAGATGTTGCAAAAACCCGCAGGCAGATAGAGGTTAGGTTATTTCTTCTCCCTGTCCTTCTGAACGCAATTTTAGGCAGATTTTAGCCTCCATTCATATGTGTTAGGGTGTTCCATACATATTGTAATTTAGGGCTATGGAATGCTGGTTCTGAAGTTCCTAGAGCTGAATCCATTTGGTTATCAGTATGGGAAGGTTTTATACCAGCTAGAGAAAGCGGAATAAGCATAAGCAAACCAGCCAACCCTGTGTTCTGTTCTATAGTCATTATATAATTCACTCTAACCTGCTGCTGAGTATGCCCTGCAATCCCAGGTGCTGGAGTGAGAGACTGGAGGAAGCCTCTGACCCTCCGCTCTAACCCTCTTGCCTATCCTTTAGCCTGCCCCTTCTGAGTTAACCTCTCGGTAGAGGGTCATTATTTGAGAAACAACTAAAAGTAAATACTGCAATTAAATTATTATTTTGTTTCATGAAAGCCAAACGATAACAAGAGGAACCAACTGAAATAGGTTCCAGATTGTGGCTTGAGAATTGAATTCATGCACTGCTATCTTGACCAGTGATATCTAATGAATTTGATATCTTCTAATTTTTAGAAGGATCCTGTCAGAGCATTGAGGATGACTACCCGGCAAACATTGATGGAAGTTTGGAGGTATCTTCCTAATTTCATGAATTTAGTTTTTGATTAAAACCCATCTTCTTCATTAATCAATGCCAAACTGTTGTTAGGTTCTCTTTGTAGGCTGGTACCTGGTGGCATGCGAACCACTTGATTGCATTGCCATGACAGATCTAATGAGCTTCACCATATGTTAATGAATATTGATTTCATTGGAACAGGGATGGAGGAATAAGGGCACTGTTCACAGGTGTTGGTCCTCGTGTTGGTCGTGCCGGGCCATCTGTTGGGATTGTAGTTTCATTTTATGAAGTTGCGAAGTATGCTCTACATCACCGATATGCGACTTCAGAATAAATTAGGATTGGTGTCCTCACAAGTTTTTTGGTTCTTGCGGAAGCAATGTTTGGTGACGCCATGGGAGCAACACTTGACATTGGAAAAACAGCCAGTAGTAGCTTATGTGAATAATATAAAAGCAGAGAAGAAATGCAGTTTAATCATGTTTTAGGTGCTTTTCTCTAGGCCTGGAAGAGTAGGATTGAATCTTTCTTTTGATCATCCAATTTTGTCCATAGCGTCTACTGCTCCAAAGAAGGAGAAATTTTGATACTTGGGGAAATTTTCTCCCAGCAAATTTTTTTTCTGAGTTGACCTCAGTTTACAAACTCTCTTCCATACTTCTTCCATCTGTTTCTTACATTTCGAGTTAGATCACAAAATGTACAATCGTTGAGAATTATGAAGTGTGAACGGGAAGAACTCAGGAATTTGAAAGAAAGTTCATATATCGAATACAAATGATTATGGCTTATGAACTATGCAGTGGCATTTGCTGGAGTCTTGACACTGGTTTTTTATTTGAAAATACATTAAAATAGATTTTTATTTAGTTTCTTTAAGGATGTGTTTATTTTCATGGCTGGTCATTGGCTTTTCTAAACTAAAAAATCTACTAAATTTATTAAATTGTTCTAAAAAATCAATACGGCGATTCTCCAAAAAAAAAAATAATATTTATTTAAACGAGAGCTTCCAAATATAAGGAAGGTATAATAATGCTATGAATTAATGATTCAATATTGAATACCAATGATAATATCATTAAATTATTTTTTACATGAAAGAATATTAAATTGATTCTTATTTAGGTGTTTTTTTTTAGTAATTTTGATGTTATTTTTTTAATATATTTTTAATTAAAAAAACATTATTACAAAAACATTGTGCGAATTACCAAATAAGAGTTATCAACATGTCCTTGGCTGATCTAATTATATGGGGGAAATGCAAAGAGTTTTTCTTTTCTTTTCAAAATAGTACACGTGGCAAAAATAAAATGCAAAGTAGCATATTTAGGGGAAAAAAACTAGGAAAGTAATGCAGTTCAACTGGTTGAATTACTGAAAATAGTATAATTAGTTAAGATTTGATAGATTACACTATTTCTAATAATGCAACCTTAAAAAAATTAAAATAATTATGATATCAAGAGTATAGCATAATTTTAAAAAATAAAATAAAAATATGATCAAGGTTGTGTTAATTAAAGGGAACATCACAGCCTTCACAAATATAATGGCCAGTAGCTCCTCTTATATCGATTTTAAGACAAGTGAATAAAATATTCATTTGTGCCAAAATTTACATAAAATCTAGGAGTATCCATCTTCACATGCTAAGGCAAAGAGCGAATTATTATTCTCAATCTTTAACCTATAGTATGTTAGAATATATATTGATGTTGGTAAACCAAAAACAGCCCATCATGTCTTTATATTTCATTTAGAATTCATCACAAATTATTGAGAAATCAGGAAATATGAAATATAAATTTTGTTCTCATATAGTATTTTTTTTCCTTTTCTCTTTTAGCAATGAAAATTAATTTAGAATTGAAACTATCCTCCACGTTGTAGATAAATTATTGAAATATTAATTGTAAATGAATTTGATACTGTTGTAATGATTGTTTTTTAAAATATATATTTTTTAAAATATATTGAAATAATATATTTTTATTTTTTTTTATTTTTTTTATATTAAAAAATCAAAACGATATGAAAAAATTAAAAAATAATTTGAAATAAAAAATAAAAAATACTTAATTTTTAAAATATTTTTTAAACATAAAAACAAATGAATTATATATATATATATATATATATATATATATATATATATATATATATATATATATATATATATATATGTGTGACAAGATTTTCTTCTGGAAGGCCGACAGACATATTCCTTCAAGTCTCATCAAATTACATATGGAAATAATTAGAACACACCAAACATTTTTCTTAGAAGAGAATATATCAATGTTGTCCCACATAGAAAAAGAAAAAAAAAAGGAGATTGATTTGACGTTACATCCAAAATAATGTATGTGCCTTAGTTCGATGAATCATCAGTGAATAAGGTATGTGAGCACCAACGCCACAAGCATTAGAATACAAGCTACTCCTTGGTCTATTGCAGCGCCTGCAAACACAATAAAAGAGAGCACAAAAGGGTGAGTTTTTTTTTTTATTTAATTCCTGGATATTCAATAATCTTAATCAAAGGTATGTACTCCTTTAAAGAAGAAACAGAAAACAAGGTAGAAATATAGTTATGATCTTGAAAAAATAAATTCTAACATAATTAAAACACCATGAAAATTGAAACAAATGATTTGATTAATCAAATTCAGAACTGAGATGCCAATGAACTTGTTAAGGGAAAAAAAATCCCATACTAAAAGAAAATAAATCTGGTTTTTAATGGTTTTTAAGGGGTCAAGTTCTAAAAACAAATTTCAATTTGAGAATTGACATTAAATCATGTTTTAAAATAAATCTAGCAATTTAATATATTGTTCATTAATTTAAATGTCAAAGAAATTAAGATATTGGCAAGGAGACTCACCATCGCTTGTGGGTGATGGAGCAGGAGCTGAAGATTGGCCATGAGCCAAAGGCATAGAGATGGCAAAAATAATGGCAACAATGGCAGCAAAAACTCCATATGAAATGTTTGAAACAGCCATTTTCCTCTATCTCTTCCTTCTTCGTTACTACCAAAAAACCCTCTCTCTCTCAAAAAAAAAAAAAAGATTGAGAAAGAGGGGGAGAGAGAGAGAAGAGACAGAGAATATTGGAAAAATCAGAAACCAATATGCAAAAAAATGGTGCTGAATGTAGAGGGACGTGGGAATGGTATTTATATTGAGAACATGAATACAGGGATTGTCCCCATTTTTATAGGATCCAACATGCCCTATGGCCTTCAATTCTCTATGCCATTTTCTTTATAGAAATTCCTTGCAATTCCAAGCTGTTGTGTTTCATTAAAGAAGCAAAAGAAAAGGTCAAACAGGCTGTATACATGCCCTTCTGTTGTTGATGTATTTGGAATCTTCAATCCTATTTTTGTGTACCAACTACCACTTGAGAGATTATATTTAATTTAGTGTCAATTTTTAGCATAAAAGGTATGATGATGAGTGACATTAATGTTACTAACTAATGAAGATTTATTTGAGAAGCTTTTTGAGGTCAATATTAATATAGTAATTACGTCTCCTTATATGGTGAACTTGCTGCGTTTTATTTAAATTATAGATTTAAAAATATTTGTTTAATTAACATATATTATCGTGTTTTTTTGCGTTAAACTTTGTCTTAAAATTTTGATTAAAAAAAATCTATAATTTATAATTTTTATTAAATTTTAAAACCTACAACAAGTCAAACACACTAAATCTCACCGCACGTTGGGAGGAGCTGATTTTGTTAAAATTGAACATTCCAAACCTTAAGAGTGGTGCTCAAGAATAACTTAATGGCAGCCACGTGAGTGTAGAAGAACCCAAATTAGAATTCTCCTGATCTCCTTCCTCCCCAGAATCCAACGTAATTCTAAACGACTTTGAAATTCAGAATATCAGATGCAGCAATGATTTTGAGCAGAGAGATTTATAATAATAATAATAATAATAACAATAGTAATCTTCTTAACAAAGTTCTAATTTAGCTGGACAACAAAGAAAAGGCTACTTATCTTATCATCAACATGGTATGGCACCAAAGCCATCCAAACCCATGTTTTACAGACCTAAAAAACAACATTTCAGCACTATTAAGACAGACACGATACTTATAAACCATACAAATCTGGATTTGTTGCTTGACATGTATGATCTCTAGCGAGGCCAAAGAAAAGCTCCCATGGCAAACTTCCTTTTCTGCTCAACATTTCCAACCATAGGAAGTCCATATTCTGTGAGTAAGAGATCGAGTTGCCCCTCAGGCATTGTCTCATACTCTGATCTTGAGTACCTAGGGTAGTGCAAGGGCATCTGAAACCCTCCACACCTCTCTTGCTGCTCCTTCACTCTCCCTCCTGCCCTAAAAGTAATTGATTCCATGCCCTTTCTTTCTTGTACACCATGCATGAGCTATGAAGGTGACCCTTTATAGGGGAGCTCATGAGACTTGAGAGCGAGATTATTCAGTGAAATTCATAGTACTATGTGCACTCAATAAAATTTGGAGTGACGTTGAATAGCATTTCCTTGGTCCAACGCATCTTGTACTAACAAAACCATACCTACTTCAATGCAAGGATACCTAACATATTGTCCCTTTCCAATTCTTTCAGCCACTTGTCTGTGACATGATGGGTTGGATCCGTGATCCATAATCCAGAGCAGGAGAAATCACCTTGTGTGTGATCACTCATAAAATTGCAGTCTCGCATGCTATAGCAAGACACATGAATGTATCAGAAAGGATGGTCCTTTGATTAGGGATTGCTGGAATTCCTTGTTCTTGCTCAAAACTTTGACGGACACCATACTTTCTTAAGCTTTTCCAGCTAAACACAAGACGTGAAGCCTAACCCAGATCAAACACCATACTCAAGCTTTTCTAGCTGTAGTTATTAAACCCAGGTCAGCTTGGCAAGTTAGCCCATAAAACCAGAGACAAGGAACCTAACCTGGATCTGAGTTCTAGTTAAATCGAACTAAACATTCACACAGTTAAACCCATTTAATCTAATGTCTTGTGTAAAAAAACAAAATATTGCTGTTTTAATAAAACATGGGTTGGCCCAATAACCCAATAACCCGAACCTTTTCCAAGTCAATTATTATTTCAGATCTAATAACTATGTTTTGGACCCTTGCTATACACGGTTTAACTTATACTTCTTAAGTCAAAGTGAAAAAGAACTTACACCTGATAAAATTGGCACTCTTGATCAATTTATTGTCCAGTAGCTAAGGTTTTAGCTAGGTGAGGCCTGATGGTCTAGAAATTTTAAAACCAACAATATATTAGTCCTCGCAAGCATAATGGAGGCCTTAAGTTTCACTGTATCATATAACTTATTAGCCAGCTTTAATTTTAGAAGAACAAGTACCGATAAACTTCACCAAAATTCTTGCCTTTTTTCTTCTTCCCGCGTCTACTCTAGAAAATGTCCTGCGGGAAATGATTTAAGATGTTTGAAAGAGAAGATACTTCTTGAACATCATCCCCACCAAACATTTGGAAACTCCCCCAATGTCAGAACTCAGAACTGAATAGCCACCCATATCATCAAGAGGTTTGGAAGTTCATGGAGAATCATAACATGGACGAGTAATACAACAAGATGACTCCAAAATACTCTCTCCTATACAAAGTCTGAAGACTCAAACCTAATTAATTAGGACTAAATATGAACGTACGTAAATTAATTATCGAAGATAGAAGCAGTGGACGTTCTGCTTATAACACATGCAAACCTACAACGGCATAGTGTCAGACTGTCAGTATTTATATATGCTTATAAAATGATACATAGACTTCACAAAAACCAGAAGGACCAACCTGATAACAGAGGATGGAAAATAAAATAATACTTTCTCTGGAATTTACTTATGCCAGGTCTATCTTCCATGTTAATTCTGTTTCTACGTGTTTGATTGACTCGCCTGGTCATGAGGGAGGAAAAGAGGATCCTATTTGTTCTTGTAGATCTGAAACAAATGCTTAGAGTAGTGACTAGCCAGTTTTGGGCACGGTTTAAACCCTTTAGAGAAATTAAAAATATTTACCAAAGTCTGCAAGCATATCGTCCTCAAACTCCCACTCGATATGATGGTCCTTGCTCCTTTTTATTGGAATAAAGATAGGTATGGTATAAAATAAAAAATAATAATGCAACATAAAAAAACTCAAGAATAAAAAGAAGATTAAAAAAAAAGTATATTTTTATTAAATATTTATCTCTAAGTTTTCTTATCTATTCTCTTCTTTTTGTACTACTGAATAATGGTAAGTTAGAAGCTTTTTTTTTTATAGGCATAAAGTTCTAAATAATCAAGAAATTAAATTAATACAAGGAAATCATAATCTAAACAAGAATTATATTCTGCCGACTGAACCGGTCGACCATTTATTTAATCCAACTAGTTACTCAGTTTCAACCGGTTGACATGTTCTCAACCGGTCGATTGGTTCAATTAATTTCCAGAAATCAGTTTACTTTCAACACCCCTCCTTAAACATGATTTCTTCATAACTCCCAACGTATTTCTCATCTTGATAAAAACATAATTTTTCAGTGGCTTTATGAAGATATCCGTGACTTGGTCTTGTGTCTTCACATACTTGACTTTAACTTCTTTGTTTGTAATGGAATCTTGTAGGTAATGAAATCTTGTGTCAATATGCTTACTTATATCACGAAATACTGAATTCTTTGCTAATTATATCCCAGCAAGGGTGAGAACACAAGTTTGATCCCAGGAAGCGCACTTGTTGGGAGGGGCAGCCACGAACCCTGAACAAAACTAGTCTCACCTTTTAAAAAGGGTGTGAGGATACCCAAGTTAGCATAAAAAAATCATGAAATACTGAATTCTTTGCTAATGTAAAGACTGATTAGGTGTCCATATAAATTTTAATAGGTTTTTCTTGTGACATTCACAATTCCTTCAACAATCTTCTTAGCCATATGAAATGACAAACACGTGATGTAGTAACTACATATTCAACTTCAATGTTGACAAAGTGATTATAGATTGCTTCTTTGAACTCCATGTAAATGTTGTGTCTCCCATGTAGAAAACAAAAATCATAGTGCTCTTTCTATCATCCATATCCCCAGCTCAATTGCTATCACTGTAATCCACAAGTTTAAAGCTATTAGAATAACCATAGAATAAGCCAAAATTAATAGTACCTTTGGTATATCAAAGAATTTGCTTCAATGCTTTGAAGTGTTTCATGGTTGGTGTCTCCATAAATCTACTTTCAAGTCTTACTAAAAAAAATATCCGAACGAGTGCATGTCAATTATCTTAAACTCTCAACTAAGCTTTTGAATGTTGTAGAGTTTATCTTCTCTCCTTCATCATTCTTTGACATATTTACTCCACACTCAACTAGAGTATTTACTCTTACATAATCCTCTATCTTGAACTTTTTAAGAACCTTCTTTGCAAATTTCTCTTGATTTACGAAGATTCCATCTTTTCATTGTTTGATTTCAATCTCTAAGTAGTATGACATGAGACTAATGTTCATCATCTCAAACTTCTTAATCATTGCTTGCTTGAAGTCTCCAACTATCTTTGAATTATTTTCTGTAAAGATTAAGTCATCCACATACATACATACAATAAGAGTATCACCACTCTCTTACATAGATAGCATATTTATAAGGGCATTTAACAAATCGATTCTTTAAGAAATATCCATCAATACAACTATACTAAGCCCTTGGGGCTTGCTTCAATCCATATAAGGATTTGTTCAACTTTAATACATTGTCTTCAAGTCCCTTCACTTCATATCTCACACGTTGCTTAATGTAGACCTTCTTCTTTAAGAAAACCATTAAGAAAAGATGATTTAACATCAATTTGATAGATTCTCTATCTATATTGGGCAGCAGTGGTAATGATTAATTGAATGGTCTCCAATATAGTAACTAGAGCAAATACTTCATCAAATACTTCTTCTTTGGGATTCTTTTTTTCTTTAAAGATCCATTTGACACTTATTGGATTTGTTCCTCTTAGTCTAGAAACCAATTTCCATGTATCATTTTTTTCAATTGATGCAATCTTCTCATCTATAGTAATTCTCCATTTTGCATCTTTTATTGCTTCTCCAAACATTATAGGCATGTAGCAAGGTGACAATATAGTGTTACATCATCATCAATATGATTTGTTACCTCATATAAGCCATTAAGGCTCCTCATCTTTCTTGATGGACTTGGTGGAGTATCACTACTTGAGCTTTTACTATAAGAAAAAAAAGAAGAAGTAGAGCTTATTGGTGTTTATAGAGGTGTAATTATAGGTTCTTGATGATCTCCATATCTTTCCTCCTCTTCATCAAGAATCGATAGGAAGTCATATTTCTCAATATCATCTACCTTCAAATCTCATACTCCTTCTTCATTGAACTTAACATCTCTATTAATCACTATTTTCCCTTCATTAGGGTTGTAAAACTTGTATCTTTTAGACTTTTATTCATAGCCCACAAAGATCATCTTTTTGCTCTTGTCATCTAGCTTGGTCTTTACTTGATCATCTATATGCACATAGCCAATGTTGCCAAAAACTTTCAAGTGAGAAACACTTAGCTTTCTTCCATTCCATACTTCTTATGGAGTCATGTGATTCAAGCCTTTCATAGAAAAACTATTTGATAAGTAGATAGCACAATCTATAGTTTCGACACAAAACTCTTTAGGCATCTTCTTGGTTTTGAGCATGTTTCTTGTCATATTGAGGATGCTTCTATTCTTTCTCTCTATCATGTCATTTTGTTATGGGAATCTAGACACCATTATGAGTCTTTTTATACCATGATCTTTACAAACTCATTAAAATCATTAAAAAAAAACTCACATTCTATCTATCCTAAGTGATTTTATATAATAACCATTTTCTTTTTCAATTAATGCCTTAAATTTTTTTAAACAACTAAACACATTAAACTTTACTTTTAAGAAGTATACCCATGTTTTTCTACTATAATCATCAATAAAAGTAAAAACAAAAAAAAAATAGATTTCTACCAAACAAACATGGTTTGATAGGACCACAAATATCGACATGTATTTCTTGTAGGGGTTGACTTACTCTTGATGTAGACTCATTCAGAAAGCTTTTACGAAATCGCTTACCCACTAATATCATTCATACAACTGATTTGGATATTTAATGAATGATAGACCTTTCAACATCTTCAAGCTATCAAAGTTGACATGTTCAAGTTTCATATGCCAAAACTAAGTCTCATCTTTCACATATGTAATTAGGTATTTAGACACATTCATCTCTATGTTTAGTAAGAATATTCAATTCTTTGTCATTGATACCTTTGCAATCATAACTTCTTTAATATAAAGTAATGTCAAAGTATGATCTTTCATCTTAATCTCATACCCCTTCTCCAACAATTGTCATGAGCTCAATATGTTTCTTTTTATTATTAGTATATAATAGATATCACTAATAAATTGACGACTTCTATCTTTCAATTTAATCAAAATCATAAATTTTTCTTTGATGACAACCTTTGAATGATTCATAAAGGTGACATTACCTCTAATTGCTTCATCAAGCTTCATGAACCTAACTTTGTCTCCACACATATGGTTGGTGGCTCTATTATCTATAACATCAAATGAGGTCGTAATTAACCCTAAATTAATCCACAAACAAAACCCTTAACAAATTACAACCATGTTTGGTGATTTTTCAAGGTGTGGTTAGAATCGTCTTGTCGAGATCTTTCTAACGGTACCGAGTGTGTTGAAAATGAAGCTCCAGTGTGTTCCTGGTGACTCATTCTTTCTTGGCCATTGGATTTTGAATCTCATTTCTTAGCCATTAAATCTTCATAAAATTTTGGGTTGACTTTTTATAAATGTTAATTAAATCGAGAGAGACATAATTTTTGAAACAATTATTATTCCCGATATTAGTTGTGTTCAACTACTATTCAAAGCAGCAACTGTGTTTAAACTATATTATTTTCCTAATTCTTTTCTAACATGTATTATTTTCCCAAAAGTTTTATCAAAATGTATTAGGATTTTAAAATGCCAATTTTTTTTCAGGTAGGATAACATGCAATTTGTGGATATAGTTTTAGATAGTGTTTAAGATTGTGTCAACGGTTGTATTTTAAAGTGTTTTTTGCTTAAAAAATATATCAAAATAATATATTTTTTTATTTGTTAAAATTTATTTTTGATATCAGCAAATTAAAATAATTTAAAATAATAAAAATATTAATTTAAAATAAAAAATTAAAATTTTTAAAAATATGAAAAAGCATGTGGTTGCATACTTGCATTGGAAAGCTACGTATTTCTTTCCTTTCTCCAGCCTTAATTGCTTACCAAAAGTAAAGGTGGACCAGTGATTCCCACTAAACTTCCTCGGAGACGAGCAAGACCTGTTGTTTACAACAAAAGGTCACATGAGACAAGCAAATACGGATTGTTGAACTGACAGAACTTCGGGCAACAACTCCCCACAAGGGCAAAGTCATTTCATCTGAAGTTGTTCAGCCCCACCTGGCATGTGAAGTACGGCATGTAAAGTTCCTCTCCTTTTTTTCTTTTTTTTTTAAATTGCGTTACGCTCCGTTTTGGCATAAAGAAAATCTGCATGCAAATTTCCTAAGTGATTTTTATTAACTTGAAGTTATTCTGCCTGGTGTTCATCTTCATGTTGTAGCATCCATAATTCGAATACTTTCAGTATAATAAAAAAAAATTAGTTGATATCTATTTGTTGTTAGGTTATGCATTTTCACTTGTGTTCTTTGATCTATTGGCCAACACTAAGTTCTAATTTCTAAGTTAATGATTCACCTTTTCATCTATACATGTGTCGTCATTTAAGGGTAGCAGCAGGGGTGGAATTAGGAGGGCTAATGGGGTTAGGCCTCTGTAAAAACTTTTAAGTTTTCTAACCTAGTTCGAGTGAGAGCCTCTCTTTTTATTTTTTTTCTTTCCTCGGGAAAACGTGTTGTTTTCCATTAGGGATCAAAATTTCTACTTCAAAAGATCATGGCTCAACCAATTTTATTTTGTTTTTATGGATTACCTATTCATCCTTATCGTTTTTTTCGACTTTCCTTAATTAGCCTAATTATTATTTTCAAGATTGTTGATCTCTAGTTTCTTCTCTCTATAGCAAAGATCCCACCTTTTAATTTTGGCAAATAATTCTCCAAAAACACATTTATTTCCTCTCTTTTTATGTTTTTTTTGGTGGAATCGATGAATGTGTGCATAAGCCATTTTTTTTCTTTGATGGGTTTAACTTGGATAAGCTGATATCCGAATTGAAAAGTTTGAGACTTTATGAATTGTGAGTAAGCTTTGTTGATTATTAGAGAAGATTACTGTTGTTGTAATAGCTTGAGGGTTTGAATTCCCATTTATGAATTTTGATTTGATGGAATTTTGATTAGAATTAGCCTTTGATACAAAAGTTTATATGTGCTTTCGTTGCTCGAAATGAGTGAGAAAGAAATATGAATCTTTTTGAAAATTTCTCATTTTGTAAAATTTAAAGATTGCATGTTATTTTGACATAGAATGCTTGAATTAGTTGCATTGTATGTGAGTTGATAGCATAAGAGGGACAAAGGAAGCATAAAGAGTTTTTTAAAAGCTTAATTTTGGTTTATTAATTAATAGGAGTGGTTCTTAGGTATTGATAGCTTAGACACTGTCTAATATGTACCAAACATAAAATAAATTAAATTATCAAATCTAGTCCAAAACATACCAAACACAAAGTAAAATAATTATTTGTTTAGTTCTGTCTTATCTAGTTTAGTCTCATCTAATCAATATTATCCAACATATCAAATACTATTTATAAGAATCTACCCAAATTTAAAATTAAAATTTGAATTAAATATAATAATAGATAATTTATAATATATACATGTGGGATCCATCACTGGTATGAAAAAAAAAATCACAAGTTCAAAAAAAAATTCCCCTCTTGACATTTTTATTACTCCACCCCAACTTTCAAGAGGTTTAAGTTTTCTCCTCCACTACTAAAGTTTCCTATATAGGATTAAAGAGGTCGTGTCAGGGTTATCAATTAATCCTCTTAATCTCAAACCATACATAATTACTTTTAGAACAAAATGAATTAAAAAAGAGAGAGTATATGTTCCGAATTGCCTCAAAAATAAATAAATAAAAATTATTTTATAGGATTGTACTTGTTCAAGCATTTTATTTAACTTTTTTTTTAATAGCATCTACCACTCTCGATCTCCCTGTCTTTTTTTCCTTCTCTATTTTTTAAGGAATACCCGTTGTGCTTCTATTATATAGATATATAAGTTATGGTGCTCAGGTATGACACTTTTATCTTATCCATTTAGTATATGATGTCATTTAATCCGGTTTAATTTTAATTCGATTTGACTAGCATCAAATTGATAACGAGTAAAATACAATTCAATCCAATAAGGGATTCATCTAATTCATCACCCGACCCTCGCTTCACCCATTTATCTAACCTTTTTTTTAAAAAAAAAATTCTACGGAGTTGTTAGCATATTTTCTATCGATGGTTGCATATATATATATATATATATATATATATATATATATATAGAGAGAGAGAGAGAGAGAGAGAGAGAGAAATTGTATGAAGTTTGAAACATTTACGAAACTTTTGACTAAGGAAGCATTTTGATTCAATGAGAAGGATTTAAGACCGAGGCCTTGAAAATCGATCGGAGATGAGTGCATAATTTAAGTCCCCATGCCAAATTATGAAGTATTTTTTTTTTGTCTCCAAGAAGTTGGTTGAAACAGCAAGCACAGGATTCATTCAATCTAAATATTATATTTTAGTGAAGTATCTATGCTTGATTGGTTCTATTTATAGAGATATTTTAAATTTTAACTTCAATATAATTATGGTGTGGACCGTATATATATGCATTGGTGTGAAGCTACAAAGTTCCTCATTGAATGTGAGATTGGCCTGTTTACGAACTCATTTTTAGAAAAAAGAAAAAGAAAATAAGAAAAAGAGGAAGAAGCATTTGATTTTTGAGAATTTTACTTCCCTATTTATGGACTTAATACCTAAAATCAACACCTAATTGATTGTATTTAAATTTTGGCAAATCACGGCCTTGTAAATTCTCAAACGTGACTTCAGTATAATAAGAGTGTTCAATTTCAAAATCCAAACATCTATTTTTTAATTAATTAATTAATTAACATTTTGTTTCCCTTTTCTTTTCCTTGTGTAGTAGTAGTGGTAGATTTAACTCTTTTTCTCAAGTTGCAATTTCTTGTAGGGCCCTTGATTTTAACGCTATCATGTAATAAACGGGGATACAGCATTGCTTTCATTTACTACATTAGCTTTCAAGATAGATACTATAAGATTTCCTCCTCCATAATAATGACATCTGAGTTTAATAGGGAAGGTGGTAAGACGGAGCTACACGAAAGTTAGCCTTCAATGGTTCTTAGCCAGGATGGGGACATGGCGTTAAAAAATGGGACATAGAAATCTAAATATACAATGAAGTTGGTCCCAATTCCGGCCACCCGACATTCGTCCGGTCGCACAATCTCTGAGGACTGTGACACTTACCACCATGCAACACGACGGACTTGGGGGGTATTATTCATGAAGAGACGATGATCAGAGAATTAAGGTGAGAGCTCTTCCTGCAGATGGTAACAAAGATAGTGTAGGAGTAATGTTTTGCTCATACATTTGGTGGTGCCAGTAAATGATGTTCCAGATTGGAAAGTAAATGAAGCTGTGCTAGGTCTCAGCTTATTGATTTCAGCAACTTTGTTTTAAAATTTTGTCCCACATTCCCATTCATGACTTAGTAGGGCTCTAAATGATTAAAAATAAATAAATTATGTTCTTTTATTATGTAATGTACAAAAATGCTCAGTAGCTTATCCATATCTGTTTACTGTATGTTTGATGAAAAGAAAAGGTTGATATAAAATGATTATCACATAAGTTTATAGATCAGATCATAGTTTTTTCTTTATTTTTTATTTTGTTATTTAAATAATAATATATATTATTTATATTGAAATTATTGATATTCACAATTTATTAAATCATTAATTTTTAAATAAGATATTTAAAATTATTAATATTTAAAATTTATTAAATAGAAAAATTACTGAATTTTGACACACATTAATGGCTGCGTTTGTTTACTTGCAGCTTTTGTATTTGCGGTGCAAAAATCGCAGTAAGGTGTTTGGTAAGACACCAAACTGTGTTTTTTACTGTGGGGCGCACTAAAAAATTGAGTTTGAGACGCAATTTTTGAGAAGCAGTTTTTACATATTTTTGTAACTGAGTTTCGCAAAACTGTTTGTTTTTGCGTTTCAAAAGCGCTTTTGAAAAAAAATAATTTTTTTTACTTCAAATTAATTTTTTTTTTGTTTTCAAATCATTTTGATGCGCTGATATCAAAGATAATTTTTAAATAATAATAAAAAATAATTATTTTGATACATTTCCAAGTAAAAAACACTTTGAAAAGCAACCGCAACCACATAACTACCAAACATTTTATTCATGTTTTTTGCTGCACATAAACCTCAACCATAATTTTTACCAAACACGTATCTAAATCCAACTAACCACACCTAATTACATTTTTTTAAAACTTACTTTTTTCAAACCACAACCACAAAAGCTACCTTAAAAACAAACACACTCTTATGAGTAAAATAATTTTATTTGTATCTCTTAAATTTAAAATTTCCAGTGAGTTCTTACCCCCATTGGTTTAAATTTTTGATAAAGTGATTCTTTAACATACATAAATACTTTTTTGATTTTGACACTTCAATTCCAAGAAATACTTGTGGTTTAAATTTCTGGTTTTCTTCAATAATTCTAAGACATATTTTTGTTGTGACATAAAAATACATTTGTTTTTTATCTTGACACTTCAATTCCAAGAAATACTTCAATTCACCAAGGTATTTCATTTCAAACTCACAGGCAAGATGCTCTTGCAGTGCTTTCCTTTCTTCATGATTATTTCTAGTTAGTGACATATCATTAATATACACAATAAGAGTTGTGGTTCATTCTTTATTATGCTTGAAGAAGAGAGTGTGATCATACTTACTTTGATTAAAACTAAGAGACCACATAAAGTTTGTGAACCTTCCAAACTATTTCAACCTATATAGGGATTTTCTCAACTTGCAAACTTATTTTTTTCCTTTAGTCAACAGATTGCAACTAGGAGGCAACTTCATATATTTTTTTTTTCTTAGAGATCTCTATGTATAAATGCATTCTTTACATCAAATTGATGCAAAGGTCAGTCAAGATTCACCACTAAAGATAATAGAATACGAACAATATTAATTTTGGCCACCAGCGTGAATGTTCTGTATAATCAATTTCATATGTTTGAGTATATCCTTTGGCGATAATTTTTTGCTTTAAATTGTTCAATGGTTCCATCATCTTTGTATTTAATAGTGAAGACCTACCTATATCCAACAGGTATCTTCCATTCAGGTAAATCAGTAACTTGCCACGTTGAATTATTTTGAAGGGACTTCATTTTTTTATTCATCGCCTCCCGCCATCTGGGATCTTTTAAATCTCCCTACACACTATTAAGAATAACTATAATAGATAATTGATTCATAAATACCTTATTTTCCTTTGACAATCTATAGTAGGATACATAGTTGCTTATAGAATACTTAGATTTGGAGTTGAGAACTGGTTCATAGCTAACTTTAGGTTTTCCTTTTATGACTCGATTGGGTAACACTTTTAGGTGAGGTTCAGATTCAAAATTTACTTGAGACTCGAGTATGGAATCGACTTAAAAAGACAATTGGTTAGTTGGTACATCGTGAGAAGAGAAAGATGGCCAAGACACCGATAACACTTTTATTTGATCTGGAACATATATTTGATCCTGATTCTTGTTCTCCAACAAATGTTATCCATCTGAACAATCACTCTTGTTATCCATGATGTCACCTTCTCTTGGATATTCACAACTAGTTTTCAAATTATCACCTTTATAATTTGAAATTTTTCCAAAGGATATGCAAGTCTGCACTTTATCTCTATTCTCCCCCTAAAATGAAGGCTTGAAAGTAGAATAATACATTTCATCTTCATGAAAAACCACATCAAGAGTAACATAAAACTTTCTAGAAGGAGGTGACAACACTGATACCTTTTCAATACAAGGTATATCCAACAAATACACACTCAAAGGCATGAGGTTGTAACTTATTTCTTAAAGGTTTATGAAGGTGCTCAAAGGCTACACACATAAAAACTTTCAGGAACAAATTTGGTATGGTAGAAGCACTAACAATATTATAATGGACATCAAAGGGAGTACGAAATTTTAGGGAACTATAAGGAACATCATTAATGAGATAGGCTACAACGGTGATGACTTCTCCCTAATAACTAATAGGCATGTGAACCCTAAACATGAAAGCACATAAAACATCAAGAAGGTGATGGTTTTTTTCACACTGCTACCTTTTTTTATTAAGAGTAAAGGAAAATCATCTGATGAACAATATCATATAAATGTAAGTACTTTTTCGAGTCTTGATTAATAAATTCACCACTATTATCAATATAAAGAACCTGAATACTAGTTTGATATTGAGTGGCTGCAGTTTTATGATATTGTTGAAACATGGAACTAACTTCACTCTTTAATTCCATTAAGCAAACCCAAGTTATGCGAGTGTGATCATTAAAAAATAAAACAAACCAACGTGCTGCATGCATGAAAGATGTATTTGCACGCACTCATATGAGGTATATGACTTTTATTCATACTAATGAGAAATGAAGAACGATGACTTCAAGTCAATTCATAAATGTCACACTTAAAATCCAAAACTGTTTATTGAGAAAAGAGTTTTGGAAATAATTTATGTAAATATCCAAAAGATGTATGACCTAAACATCTATTTAACAACTAGATTTCTAAATTCTGAAGTTTGTCAAACGTATCAGGTAAGAACTTAAGCTAACTGATTTGAGCTTGACAATATTAGATCCAGATAGCATAGCTTCCCTCTTCTAGTACCATAACCAATTGTTTTTTTGAGTTTGAATGTCCTTAAAAATACAAAGGTTAGGCTAAAAAATCACAATACAGTTCAAAGCGAGGGTTATTTAAGCAACAAACAATAAGTTATGATTAAGAAGAGGAACAATTAGAACAAAATTCAAATTCAGGTTCTTGGTAAGGGAAATTGAACCTTCTCCAACTACGGGAGAGGTAGTACCATTGGCTTTTGACATTATATGTTGGTTTGAGGATTTCATGGATTGAATATGATTACTATCAAAGGTTATGTGATTAATTTGTGGTGCTTGAATCAATTATCCATTTACTATTACTAACAAGATCAAAAGTATAAAAAATATTATCAATGTTCCCAGAAGTAGTAATGAAAGAGGAGGCTTCCTCAAGAGTGTCGAAACTTGTGGAAGGTTCGACCACAACAACAGAAGCATGATGATTTGACTTTGAATTTTGTTTATGAGGTGCATTGGCAAGATCCCACCATTCTAAATACCCTATCAATTTATAGCATTGTGACTTAACATGTATGGTTTTACCATAATAAGTACACTTATGTTCTTGCCGTATAACTCTTATTTCAAAGCTAAGATTTTACAATTTAGATGAGTGATTTTGGTTAGTAGTATGATTCGGTGAACTATATGTTCGATTTGGTTTTAGATGTGTTTGTGATTATTGAGGCTTGACTTAACGAGCCACTATAACATATGACTTTGAGTGTTTAGATTTACCATTAAATGCAGCTCGATGAATATAATCACGATGAACATTCACATAAGTTTCTTCAAGAATGAGTGCAGGATCTTTCCTAAGAATCTCACCTTGAATTTGTTTGAATTCCGCATCTAGTCCATTTAGGAAGATATGCACCCATAATAACTCGATTAATTTTTTATAGGCAACAATATCTTCGAAATCCTTCATTACAATCCCATCAAGATGATCTAACTCTTAAAAGATTTCTACCAGATCTCCATAATAGGTGGAAAGAGAGCGGCCAACCTATTTGGTAGAGAATGCTCGTTGATTCAGTACAAAGAGTTGTAATTCATCTAACCCATATTAGAAAGCTTTGGCTAGGGTAGTCTAGATTTCACATGCAATAGACAATCTAAGATAACGCTTTATAATATCCGGTGACATAGCAGTCAACAACCATCCTTTGACCTTTTGATTTTTAGCATACCATTTTGCATAAAAAAAACATCAATAACCTTCCGAAGAGGTGTTATACTTGTAAGATTTTCAAGCGTCTCACATCTTGTAATGTGCATTTTCATGATTTGGGACTAGACATCATAAACATTAGGTGTGAAACTAGGGTTTTCTGATTGGACATGAATAACTGGTATAAAGGATGATTTGGGTTTGTAATTAGTCATGGTGCAAGGAGTATATGAGAATTTAAGCTTATGATGATATATAAAAAATAATAAGAAATGTTCTGATACCAAGTCAAAACGAAGTTTTTAAGAAAGAGGCTTCAAAATCCATTTCTCTCCAAATTGATCGGTATAAATAGTCGTTGTATATAATTTTAGATCCTATAGTTTAGGATCATAATTGACTAATATAAAGAAATTATAAGTACTGAAATACAATCAAATATTTGCAAGGATTCTAGTGATTCTAGTCTATTTGTACAACTAGTAGTTGAGACCAATTAGAAGTTTGAATGATGGAGAACCAACTTGGAATTAGTTACTTTTAATTATCAACTTTAATTTCTTTAATTCCATGTGAACTAGATTTCATGATTTACCCCCAAAATAAAATTGAATGGCTTTGCATTTCACATGGAACTTGAAGCGTACTAGCATGTAGGGTTGTTTAATTTGAGAACTAAAAACCATGAAATCCATAGCATTATTATTATTATTATTATTATTATTATTATTATATATATAATGTTAAACATATTTTAATTATGTTGTTTTTTATTTAGTGCTATGTAATTTTTAGCTTAGGCATCCCCATGACATGAAAAAAAAAAATATCTGAACCAAACTACTCGCAAATTAATTTATCTAACTCATGATTTGACCTTGGTTTGCGTCAAGAAACGAGTCGAGTTTCATAATTATAGCACAATGCTTATTAAATTAATTTCTTAATATGTGAAAATAGTCAAATAAGACATTATTTATGGGATGCCAAAGGAAGTAAATAATTAATATATAAAGAGTAGTTTATTTTTTGAGGTCCTATTTTTTATACAAGTAAAATTTAAACGATGTTTTCTAAAGTTTATAGTATAAAATTAAATACTAGTGTCATTCTTAATTACTATATATCAAATTGTTTGATTTTTAAATTAATATTTAATTTCATTATATGTTATTCAACCAAATTTATTAGTTTGTAAATATTTTTACAAGAATAAAAATCATGGGTGACACTTCGTTGATGCTTTGATAAATTAAGGTTTTTTTCTTTACTGATATGATCCAAACAACACCAAGAGATCCGTTAGGGGTTTAAGTTGGTCCAGTGATTAGACATGGAGCTAAGAGATTTAAAGAGGCTTTCAATGAACTTTTTCAAAGCTCATAGGCATGAAATTCAAAAAAATAAAATTAAATAATAAGGAACAATACTTGATTAATTTAATCTATGTTAAAAAAGAGTTTGCAGGTGGGCATTCAAACATTACAAAATGATTGAAATAAGAAAATTTACATATGCCAATTTTGACCTTTAATTATAATTTGGATAATAACTTAAGTATCAGAAGGTTCTCTGTACCAACAAGTAACTTGTTTTGTTAGAAAATCACAAACAAAAAATTAGACAAATAAATGCAACCAAGATATTTGTTTTCTTTTTCAATATTAAATTAGCAACTAAAATAAATAATAAAAATATGAACTAAAAGTAAATATTTAGAAGAAACATGGGATTGCGGCACACGCAATAACACAATCCTTAGAGAGAAAACGCTCTGTTTGCACAAGGATAATTTTGTATATAATACATTTCTCTCTCAAAATATAATAATCGGTTAGAGTTTTTTTAATGCAACAAAAACTCCACAAACCTTTAAATCACCCCTTTACTCTATTAAGTTAATAAAGTACAAGAAATGAAGTGTGATGAAAATTGAGATAAATATAAAAAACGAAGGTCTTAAATCATGTGCAGGGATATGTAACAGATTAAAATAGGAAAGTATTAACCATCTAGGTGGTGGCCCAGTGGTAAGAGCTTGGGATTAAGAGGTTTGCTCCCTCTGTGGTCTCAGGTTCGAGCCATGTGGTTGCTCATATGATGGCCACTGGAGGCTTACATGGTCGTTAACTTCAGGGCCCGTGGGATTAGTCGAGGTGCGCGCAAGCTGGCCCGGACACCCACGTTAAACTAAAAAAAAAAATAGAAAAGTATTTCTAAGAGTTTTGATAATAAAAAAAATTATATGTTTTTCACCCTAAACACATACACACACTCAATAAAGGTATCAATTACCAAATAAATTTAAAACAATTACATA
>Ga0307513_10002010_pt1 | contig 28679 bp, 32 predicted proteins | sample 15_EM_MG_FD_202174 | JGI IMG/M metagenome (GOLD analysis project Ga0307513, IMG submission 202174) | Populus trichocarpa ectomycorrhiza microbial communities from riparian zone in the Pacific Northwest, United States - 15_EM | ecosystem: Host-associated > Plants > Roots > Unclassified | place... | reverse complement strand
AGAGTGGCGCATTCCTACTATACCAGCTTTGGGGGCTTCATATGGAGGAATTGAAATGCGAAAAGTCATAAAATGAACATTCCTGCGTCCCAGGTGTGCCAGTTCCTTTCTGACGTTACGGTTTGTGACTCTCGCGGGCAGTTGTGTTCAACTTGCGAGCACGGAGAGTGCCACTTCATAGGCAATGTAAGCCTGTGAATAATGCATGGAAATCCTTGGGACTACGATACATTTCAGACTTGAGGAAAACGAGATGAACACCGTAGAACACGCACATTGGTTCGTGCGCATCAGTAGGCTAAACAATCCAGGGGTGAGGGTACCATTATGCGAGACTACACGGCAGTTATCGACCTATCGTAGTCCCACGAAGTTATTTTGGGGTTGATGAGGCTGGGACAAAGGACTAGGTTTAAATTTCTTTGACAACCGTATACGTCATAGGTAGCCCCGGAAACTATTCGGCACTTCTCCTCTTCCAGTGGGACGTATTCATGAGTGTATGACATCTTCGGGGACCTGTGGCGGCGTCGGGCCATCTAGTAGGTACGTTCTATTTGTCCCTAAGGCGTTCTATTTAAATGATAATATTTTGGAGCAAGCTAGCTCAAGGCTGGAGTCCCCCCCCCCGGGGTGCCTTGGCCAAAACTAACCTAGGCACCTTAAAAGTTGGACAGACACGAACAAGTCGCTACGAGCCGAACTCGCGTTGTGCTCATCAAACATTTCTTTCGATTGGTGGAGCTTCCTTTTCCGAAGTCTCAGGTAGGAGGCATTGAAGCATTGTAAATCGAAGTAAAAGGTACCGCACTGTTCCATTCCAGCATTCGTTCAGTACTTGGTTCCAAATACAGCGTCTCCTGGGCTCTATGAATCCCTGATTGAAGGATCCTGGCTCACACACAGCGATAGTCAGCTTGTGAACATGAAACTAGGTCCTACATCAAGGTATTTCATTAAACCTGTAAATGAAGTGTCCCCATTCTTCCCTATTTATCAAAACAACGCATTTAAACTATCAATGGTCTCGTATTGACATCTCGAAGCAACCAAAGTGAAGGAAGGTGGGTACATTCATAAGTATTAGGACGAGTGAGGATGAAGTCCCATTATATCGAAGGAGAGCTATACGTGTTGGACTGAAGTGGAAGTCAGTGGATCAAAGCGGTGTAGCCTCAGAGTGGGATGGAGGTCTCGGAAGGGGCCTGGCTCTCCTTATGGAGACTGGAGCGAGAGCTTTTACAGGCGTTGGCCGGTGGCTGGGAGGTAATGTGCTAGAAGCCCAGGCCCCGGAGAGGTGGCGGGTGGTTTCTGGAATATCGTATGGTGGCATTTCGCCTTGCGGACGCTGATGAATGCGTTCCAAGAGAGGCACATGGGCCGTTACTCTATTGTCGTGTCCAACTACGGCAGTGACGGCACTGCGAGAGTCACCCATAGTATGGGGACATGTGTAGGGTTGCAGTGAAGCTCAGGGAGCACTCTATCAGAGCCTCAGGGGTTGACACCAGCAGCGCCTAAAACAAAGTTGGTTTGGGATATGTGGTATATCGTGGGCCTACCTTGATTAGAGTGGCACACGTAGACGGACCGAGCAAAGAGAACAATCCCCGGTTGTGTCTTTCGTTCCCAATCCAGGCTCTTTCAAGGTCACGGGATGTCTGGGTGCCCAAATTGGTAAGGAAAAGGACTTGCGAGCAGTCACGTACCCGAACTTGCGAACTATGGTTGGATGGGGTCGACTCATTCACATATTCTTTCCACGCTTGATTGCCATGCATGCAGGAGACCACCTGGCAGGACACCTTTGCTACAGTATCGGTGCTTGGAGTTCGAGAGAGGGGTAATGAGAACCCGTAAGTGATTGGGTGTCGAGCGCTAGAATCCTTCGCTTCGGGGTCAAGAGAGACGATCACTGTGTCAAGGGCTACTGAGATGGCGCTTGCCCGCTGACGCCGAATAAAGCGCTCGCTGTCACTCTTATCAAACTCAACGTGGTCCAGAGGTTGCCCCACGCGTTTACTAACGCATCGGCTGCAATGGCAATCCCATCCATCTAGTCATGTCGCTTGCCTAAGTAAGTAAGGAAGGAGTAATTTGAGGCTGATGAGGCTGGGACAAAGAACTCATCCGGCTGCTTCTCACACACATTCGTTGTTTTTGGTTGGTTGGCCGCGTTTGGCCTTGTCGCTCGTTGAATCCGCACCGTTGCAGCATTCCCTCGAAAATAATTACCCGATAATTTACCGGCTCGCTTTCCATCTCAGCCCGCCCCAACAGCAACGGACGGAAGACGACGAGTAGAGCGGAGCGGAAGTCATGGCACCAACCCGACTCGTCCTTAGTCTCCTCGCATTGCAAACCCTCCCTGCATATGGTGCACTCCCAAAAGTCGACTTTGAGCGCATGGGAAAGGTTGGAGTAGCAGGCTCCTTCGCCGGTATAGACCTTTACAACGATAATCAGTCTACCCAGCAGCAAACCACTTTTGATTCAACGACGTCTACCCTCTTCCTCCGTGCACAGGACGGCTCGTTGACTCCGATAGGCAGCACAAATGGAGGCGGTCGCGTCGTCACGGGATGCAGTATGAGAAACGTGTTTTATGTCGGAGGAACATTCACAACTCTTGGTGGCACAAATTCTGCTAATATTGCTTCTTATTCCTCTTCAACGAACAAGATCGCACAACTCGCTGATGGTGGGCTCGATGGGCCAGTGTCTGCCCTCCATTGCGACGAGAAGAACGGCGTGCTCTGGGTAGGCGGCTCGTTCCGTGCCCCAACAACAGGAAACACAGCAGGGTTCGCTGGGTCAGTTGCTACCTACAATCCCTCGAGCAATACCTGGAGTGCCCCCCCGTTCGCCGGACTTCCAGGAACCGTCAACGCCATCGTTCCTACCACAAGCAACTCTGCACTCCTCTTCGGAGGTTCCTTCGTTACCTCCTACGGCAATAGCACCATCAACGCCACCGCCGTAACGAACCCCAATGTCATCACATCGTCAGGGTCTACTCCCTTTTCACTCTCCCTCGTCCCGTTCCCCCTCGCAAACGCGGAGATCGATGCCAGCCCATCTTCAACACTTCCCCGCCTTGGAGACATCACCAACATTCTTTGTCCTGCTGGTCCGGATGGAGCAGGCAACGCCTGGTTTGCCCAAGATGGCTTCAAAGCCGTCTTGACCATTCGCACATTCAAGCAGCTGAGCGCTAGCGGTCTGCGTTTGGGAAACACCTTCTTTGATGGTCGAAGCACGACTACTTTCAAGTGAGCCCTTGGTCATTCATTTTGAACCGCTTGCTAAATTATCCGCAGGGTTACAAGCATTCCTGACAACAAAGTCTTGACTCTCACATACAACAAGCCCGGAACCAATGAGACAGAGCAGTGCTCTGATCCTTGCTCGCTCTCCACGGACCCATCCGTCCACCACCAGGACTTCTTGTTTGATAGCCCGACCATTACTGGTCTGGAGGTCGTTCTGACTAGCTGGATTGGTGATGGCCCTGGTCTTCATCTGCTCCAACTCCTCTCTGATGGTGAGCATCAGCTAATTTTCTCCTCAGATTCTGACCTGGTGCCTCAGGTGCCTTCGCGTCTGCCACCGACGCCCAGAACGATGCTTCTTGCTATGCTCCTGAAGCCTCCTCCATTCAGACCACCGGATCCTGGACCCAACAAGAAGTCCGCACGCAAATACCTGCCACCACCCAGAACGTCCTCGTCGTTAACGTCGCCGCTGGGTCAACTTCTTCCGTGACTTGGAACGTCTACACCTCTGCGTCGGGCCAGTACGACGTCTATATATGGGTACCAGGCTGCGATTTCATGCAAGATTGCGATGCGCGTACCACAGTCGACGTTACGATCACACCAGGTGGGCCCTTGAGCCCAGTGACAAAGACCATCTCCCAGCAAGTCAACAGTGACACCCGCATCCTCGTCTATACTGGCCCTATCATCCCGCCTACGTCTGACTTCCTCGTCTCCGTCAAGATGCAGCTCGCCTCCAACCCTCAGGGCACCGGCATTAACGGCCAGTACGAGCTCGTCGCTGATCGTGTAGAGTTCGAGCTCAAATCGACCAACTTGGACGGCAGCAGCGGGAATAGCAGTTTGCTTGGTCCAGGTCAACGCGGGTTTGGCTTGTTCGAGTGGCCACTTGAAAATAGCTTTGGCTCAATCAACGCTACTGGTGCTCTCCCTAACAATACTCTGTCCACCCTCAATGCCGCTTCGCAGCAGCTCTTCACTCAGCTTAACAGTACCGCCTCTTCGACTGTCCAAGCTATTGCGCCGTCCTCTGATACACTCTTCCTCGCTGGCAAATTTACGCTCACCAACAAGGCCACGAACATTGTCGGGTTCAAGTCCAACGCACTGGTCGCCCTCGCACAAAATGGGCTGAACGGAGCCGTGTCCTCCCTCGTTCTGTATGGAGACAGCCTCTTTGTTGGTGGTAATTTCGAAGCTACCGCAGACAACTCGACTCCTCTGCGGTACATCGCGCAATACAGCATCAGCGGAAACACCTGGTCGCCACTCGGCGGTGGTGTCGATGGTCCCGTTACCTCCTTAAACCAGGAGAACGGCCGTCTAAGCGTTGCGGGCAACTTCACGCATGTGCTCTTCAGCGGGTCAAGCACCCCTGGCCTCTCGACGGCAGGCTTTGCTAGCTGGGATATCAAGAGCAAAACATGGGTGAACTCTGGTGGGCTATTCGTTGGTGCGATGACGTTCGTCGGGAACGCTACTGCAAACGGCGAGGGCGAGTACATTGCGGGAAATGTCAAGACGTACCGCAAGTATGGCACGGACGGCATGGTTAGCCTTAACACGGATAAAAACGGGCAGGCAGTTATCACGCCCCTTGGTGCGAGGTTGGATGTGGTGGCTGGGACTAGTACCACCAACGCGAACGCGAGGAAGCGCTGGAGTGACATATTCAAGAGACAGGCTCGGAATGACACGCTCCCTAGTGCTGCACCCTCTCCCGCACCTGCGGTCCTCGCTGGCGCATTCTGGACGAACACGACAAACTCGAGGGAGGTTCTCATCCTCGGTGGCAACTTTTCGATCCCTTCCTCTGATGGGGACGTTGCGCTTGCGATTTACGATCCAGACTCGAAGACGATCAAGGGCCTCGAGGGGGAGCACGTGCAGGGCGTCGTCCGCGCGCTGCTCGTTGTGGGGAACAAGCTGTTCATTGGTGGAGAGTTTACGGTGAAGGGCGTGTCTGGGTCTGGATTTGCCGTGTATGATTTGCAGAGCCAGGTCTGGATTAGTGCTATTCCTGGCTTCCAAGGTGCGGTCTTTTTCGGAGGCCAGAAGTTAGAAGCGGATCTAAGCATTTTTGTAGCTTCCTCCGGCCCTGTCGTTGTTCGCTCGATCACTAGAATGTCTAGCCAACCCACTACTGTTGTCGTAGCCGGGACGTTCTCCTCGGCTGGATCGACGCAGTGCCAGGGCATTTGCGCGTTGAATTCGGTCGATCAGGCCAATCCAAGCTGGTCAGCTCTTGGTACGGATGTACAGGGCGAGGTGTCTACTGTTACCTACGCCGGTGTATGTCAACCTTTCTCATCACATTGAAACTCTGCTGATTTTTTGGGAATAGGACAAGGGCGATATTCTCCTCGCTGCTGGTGCACTCGTCATCGCGAATAAAGAGGCCCAAGTTGCTATGTATTCGATCACCAACCAGACATGGACGACCGTTGGGACCCTTCCCGGACCAGTCACCGCCCTCAGTGCCAACGACTTCAATCAGACGAGCCTATTCGCGGCCGGTAAGACCTCGGGTAATGGCACACCGTTCCTCTCCCATTGGGATGGCGCACAATGGACCACGCTTGACGTCTCACTTGGTTCTGTGAGCAACGTCACCCAACTTGAATTCGTACCCTTGTCCGAGGAACACGACGTTCAAGGTATTGTCCAGACGAACCGAATGCTCTGGCTTTCCGGCTCCTTCTCCGGCATCACGGGCAGTTTCTCCTCCGCTCTTTATGATGGCCGGAACTTGCACCCTTATCTTCTCACCTCTACTGCCTCTGGTGATCCTGGTGTTGTTTCGTCCTTCTTTCATTCGTATTCTACTTTTAGCTTTGACATTCGTCGTAAGTATCGCTTACTACCCGTCGCCGCATGCGGAGTGTGCTGATCTTTTGGTCTCAGGTTATCTCGCTCGTGGTGTCATCATTCTCATCTCTATTGCTCTTGGGGCTGGCGTCGTCTTCCTCATGTGCCTTGTTGGACTTTTGTGGGCTTTGTTCCGTCGCAGAGATGAGAGGCACTACGGCCAGGACACTGGTACCGACGAGAAGGATTATGACGACGACATGGACAGCCTCCAGCATCCTTCCTCGCGCCTTGAGCATATCAATGCCGCCATACGCAATACTATCTTCATGCCCAAAGACAGTGAGATCTCATCCAACGCAGAGGTCGCAGGTTACAAGGTCGAAGAGTCTACCGTTGAGCCCTCCGATCAGATACACGCCCAGCGCAGTGATTCGATAAGCCATGAAGGAACGTTGGCTGCTGGTGCGGGTGCTGCGCTCGTGTCGGGCTCTCAGTCACCCGTCACTACCGTAGACGGGGACGATGTGAACCAACCTGCGCAGGCGAGGTATTCGTTTGAGGGCAATGGTGAAGGGGAGTTGCCCTTGAAGACCGGTGAGGATGTCATTGTACTCAATGATCAGGATCCCATGTGAGTACCTGTTGCGTCAATGTAGAACGAGTACTGATGTTCCTTCCAGGTGGTGGTATGTGCGAAACAAGACGACGCTTAAAGAAGGAATTGTGCCCGCATCCTAGTATGTATCCTGTTTGTAACAAATGACTTTGTGTACCATATGCTGACTGTATCTCTTCTGTAGCCTTGTCTGATACTCAAACCTCTGCTGGAAATCACGCTTGGATTGTTCTTGATCACTCCTCTCCCTCATTAAGAACCCATAGATTCGTGGTTGTCGTTCACAGTCTCCTTGTGTGTCATATAGGGCTCCTTTTGCTCCTTTGTTTTCTTGTACACGGAGTACATCTATTGGTCAACCCACATCGTCTTCCGAACTCGCAAACTCGCCAAACAAGTCCTCTCGTACGCCATGGTAAACCTCTTTCACCACTTTAAAATGAGGAAGGATATCCTGATGCAATAAAATATGTTACACGGAAGACTGGCTCGTCAAATGATGACCGGCTCACCTCAAACGCGACCAACAACTTTACGTCAAAGGGTTCTCCATCTTTCTGTATTCGTTCACCTCGTTCAAATGGAGGGGTCCGTGTGAGAATAACAAGGTAGTAGTGCCAGTTCAATCTCCAAAGACCCTCGTTCACAAGGACATCCTGGATCGAGTCCGTCGAGATAAAACGCCGATTGCTGAAAAGTGATATAGTGATATCGCTGAATGGAACGCTCAAACCCCGGTGAGACTCTAATTGTAGGCCATATGCCGGTAAAACGAGGACCGATTCTATATTGTAGTGAATTTGGTGTGTAGAAGTTGCAGAATATTAGATAGAGTACCCCATAGAAGCTGAGTTGTTTTGTTTCGAATATAGATTAGGCTCGCTAGGACTGCCACCGTGAAGTGGATCTAAAAACAGAAGGATAAATGCAAGAAAGAAATGTTGATGAAGGTAAATAAACACCTACGGGAGGGTAATTAATCAAATATACCAACGCTGCAATGATTATTATATCCCAGAAGGACCAGCCAAATCCACGTCGTACACGACCAGTCCCATCCCTTGCCAGCCGCCAATTATTGACGCGATATTCAACATAGAGGGGCCAGTTAGGACGTATCTCGAGTTCCGGGTACGTCCTTGGCAGCGGTCGGCGCATGCATGGACACCTGTTGGCCGGTGATGTGGCCGTCCAAGTGGCTTTTGACCACTTTGACCACTTGCAGCCTCCCAGATGGCCCTCCCACCTCAGTTACGACCGTCGCCCACGCCACAGGAGCTGGAGTATATCACCGGCGAATACATTGTCTCCATCGAGCCTCTGTTTCGTATGGAACGCATCCGACTGGTGTCTGTTAGTTGGCTTTTATTTTACGGCGGACGTACGCGTCACAAACGTGTCTGACGCGGGTCCATCTACTCGACCTTATTTATAGGGTATATATGGTCCGTTTCGACCACCCTCAAAGACGCGGGTCCCGCTCTGGTTGGCACAGGCACTCAAAGTGAAGCGCAAATGCCGGATCGTACCCCCCGATTGGATGTCTGTAGGTAAGGGGGGCCGAATGTCTGATATATAGGTCGTGTCCTCGGACCAAGTGTCTGTGACTTGTTTACCAGACTTCCTCAGTGAGAGGCTCGGAGAGGAAACCTCTCAGAAGGAATTCTCGAGGCTACCATTTCGGTACGCGGAAGTATCCAAGATCCTACTTGACATGTACGCACCTCGTCGCCGAACATTGAATGCCGCGCTTCATGATATACATAGAGCCTTCGACGACATTCACGACCCTGACCGAATAAGAATACTACTGAAGGATATTAGAGAAGCTCGTCAGGCAAAAATCCGCACCTTGTTCCCTGGTTTAGGGCCATATCATTTGGAGGTGCGCACCAGTTTCTAGTAAATGCCTCTGGCGTATAGAACTGATTATTAAATGTGGTTTGATTTATAGACACCAAATTTATGCTCTATGGAAATCAACGAGATACGATCGTTCTTCAGCAAGGCAATGGGAATGATCGGGAAGCTGACTGTGGAAGAAGCCCCACCAAACGAGGACGACATTTACGGTTTTTGAACTACCTTCATGTATCGTACCGGCCCTTCTACTCATACCACGAAATGTGAGTAAAACCACCTCGCTCTGCCTGTTGGGTGCCAAGGGTGCTATTCTGTGCCAAATTAAGTGAAAGTGATTATTCCGAACTTGTGATTATCCGGAGCGAGTCTTTGACGGCCCCTGACACGTCGCAATCCCATTCTGGATTACTTGCAGCATGCTGTTGCTTTCAGAATGCTGCGAATGGGCCCTGTGTGTTTGCGATCGCTCCCTCTTACTAATTTATCAACCTTCGATCAGTGGCGATTTCTTCCGCTCTTCCGCTCCCCATGTTTTGTTCCCAAGCTCAAGTGATACCAGTAATAAACAATCCCACTGTATACGCTTTCGATGTACACTAGCGTGGTACGCGATCTAAACCCGATAAGTGGTCGGATGTCCTTGTAGAGACTGATTTGCATCTCTCGTCGAGCGCTTCGCCGAGGCAGATTGGCACTTATGACTTGTCGCCTGATACCACAAGAGAATCCCTTGTAACGTCTTCGTCGAGTATGTGTCTGGGCAATCATCTGCGACGACCGAGAACTCCGCGATATGCCGTCGGCGGGTTTGGAACTCTGGACACGCGCGATATCATGGCACATCGATTCGGAGCTCAAACGTCCCTCTATCCCTTCATATATCACCGCGATTGAGTCGCGCCTGGTGTTTCTTGGGTATCAGGAGCAAAGTCGGGCAAGCGAAGAAGAAGAATAGAAACGCTGATCCACTGTAGTGGTAAGAAAGACTATCTTCGCACCCGTGCTCCAAAACAAGATGGCTTCGTCGTAGGGACCTAAAAAAGTGGCTCTGTTGAACTTGTCTTTGATCACAACACTCACTGAATCTTCTTTATTTATTCACGTTCCCATGAACTCTGTGTTCACACCCTCGTCGAGACTGCCGACTGATAAGAAAAGTATTCTAAATAATCCGCACCTTCAGTTCTTTTCAGGTCTCGCTATGTGTTGGTGTACATGGCAAAAAAGGTGGAGCACCGCTAAGGCATCATATCTTTTACCTTGCACGGTCTCTCCCTCTACCTTTATGTGTGCTGGTGGAAGGTTTCTCCTAATTGATGGAGCTACCTTGGTCTCATACTTAAAAGATCCCCAGCCAGTCAGCTATGTGAGACAACACGCCTTGAAGTTGGGACGTTGCTAAGGATCGCATGTTATTTTCAATGTTTTTGCGGTCCTGGCCGGTGTGTGGTACACAAAAGGACTTTCTTTCTCACAATGGCGAACCCTTTTTTATTTGATTCATTGTCCTCAAGAACCTCCTTATCGTACCGACAGGAATTTCTTCGAACAGTCTATGATATCCTCCATCTCTCCTTACTTAGACAAGATCTTCCACGTGCTAGAAGAGCTTGGGCGATCTTGATCCGTTGTCCAGAATTTCAGAAGGATGCCATAGAGGTGCACTGGAGAATTGGCCTGAATTTGATAGCTTGGGAACAAGACGACCCTGCCTCAAGGGAACGACAACGTATCCAGTACCTGCGGGGAGTTATGGCCCAAACAAGGACACAAGTACGCCAGCAACTATACTAGCGCGAGGGTAGTCTACGTGTCTCATTGATCTACTTTGAAGTAGAAGCAGCAAGTTTTACTCGAGATTTCCTTACAATACATTAAGGCCGGCCTCTACCATGACGCCCTAGACGAACTCGACCTGTATGTAGATGCACTCCGATTTCATTTTTGGACAATGAGAAACGGTAGATTTGGATTGCTCTGACTATTACTATACTTCGCCTAGATACCTACCGCAATTTCCCTTTCAGGAGAACCCAATCCTGCATTCATACGCAGCCATGCTAGAACTATACCTTGGCCAGAATCCAAATACCAGTGAGGCTAATCCTCTCAAAGACGACCACTGCATGAGTTCGTATCACCGTGGTGGGTGCATTCCAGATCGAGGCTCAGCGCAGCCCAGCGCAGCCCAACGATTAGGAATGCCTTCCGTGGGTACTTTCGATCCAGTTTCAGTGCGGGAAGCGATGGGACACTTGCGTCGTGCCCTGGAGCTCGACCCGGATAATCCAGCACCTGAACGTATGCTCAAATGGGTAAATATCTTGAGTATATATTATATATCCACTATTATAATACTAACATGGTGCATCCCCGATCTACCTGCAGCTCAGTTGCTCGCCTCAGATCAGGATGGAACCTCTTGCCAAGGACGCCTCACTCGGGGATGACCATCGTCCAAAAAGAATGCGCTTCGGATCTGATTTATCTCCATAATGATTCATCTCTAGTACTCAAATTCCAGAAAGCCACGTTCAGTATGGTCCGAAGTGGTGCGGACTCAATGAGGCAACAGGTAGAAGAAGAATTATACCAAAAGCAAGAAGATACAGTTTGGAGAGCAGTTTAGATCTCAATCGAGTCGAAAGCAGGAGTCGGCAGTTTATTTGTTCTCATCCAGCCTCGTGGACCTTGGACCAGTAATGTCCGACTCTTCAGCGCGAGAAGAGCTTGAAAGGCTCGCACGGCAGCAACTGCTACTTTCAGAAGTGAGTTTAACTAGCAAACTACGTGATGGCGCGTCGCCAGTCTGATTGTCACGCACACCTAGCGAAACTGGAACAATGCTTCCGTATCACTGCAAGGACCAGAGATATTCCTTAAGAACAATTCATATGACGCAAATGTACGATCTCCGAGCCTCATTTATACCGTGTAATTCACAACCCGTTGCTAAATGTTGATTTGGGCGATCCCTTGTTGATCTTGCAAAGGGTTACTGTGAGTATCTCATTCGATTGTTTCGCATCTGGAGCTAACTGTAACGTAGACGGAATGGGCATGTACCGCGAAAGCGGTTGTCAAGGAGTAGAACGCCCGTTGACTTCGAGCGCGCCAAGCGGAAGCAAAGGGAATTCGGCCTCTGTTCCAACGTACGAGGTCTGTACCATACTGTACATCGATAAGAGCACCGTACTCAATACTTACTTAGCTTCATGCCCTGCACTACCCGACTCAAGCAACGAGTCGGGACGCACGGATTCTGGTGGAGGTAGACTATTTCTCCGTTATCCCAATTAACCAATATTCATTCTGCATACAATAGCAGTCTCCAGGACGAACCGAACACCGCCTTAAACCAGTGCTGCCACCCTCCATTCAAGGTCTTCTTTCAGTGCCAGCAGGACCATCGTTCTTGTCACACCCTTCGCGGCCTACTTCACTCCAAGAAGTAAGGCTATTTGACATTCCAAGGAAGCGCAACAGTGATGTCGCACTCATCGAGCTGAGTGATTCAGACTCCGACGCCCCTCGACCGAAGAAACCGAGGCTGGATCCTCAGCAGAAACACCCACTTTTGCCACCCTACATAACTGGACAGCAGACCACAGTCGTGCCAAACCCTCCTGTTACGATGGCTCCTGCAGCTACTCTGAACCAACTGTGCGCCACATTGAGCACTGGACCAGATATCGATTGGGACTTGACTGGTGACCATATTAGCGCCTGGCAGCAGCCCCTATCCGTGACCGACAACAAGACCGCCGAGATGCAAATGGCGGCCGCCCCTGAGAGGTTCACCGTATACCCCAACCTTCATCCTGCTTTCATTGTGCCCTCCTCCTCTATCTACCCAGGCGATACTGCCGAGGCAGCCCCCTCAGAGGTTACACTTGATGCACACCCAGTGCATACAGAGAGTGAGGGCGATGGGAGCAACACAGAGAATGGCCAACCAAATGGCCACCCATCCCTACAAATATTGAACAGTGCTATCTCCACTGCTGATTCCTCCCCACCGGTTAAGTACGTTAGTGCCACTGAACATCTTTAATATCCTCTCATTCTGCCTTCAGTTTGCAGAGATTCCTTCAAGACTGCAATAGAGACTTTTTTGACGCTAATGCGACCGTTCAAAAGGGTCTCGAAAAGCTCGGCCTGCGTGATCTTGAGGATACTCTCCCTGGAATGGAGCTGCCACTTATGCCTCACCAAATACTGGGAGTCGCTTTTATGCTGGATAGAGAACGAAGCACCTTCAAAGGTGGCATACTTGCCGATGAGATGGGAGTCAGTTGCCCGCAATCATTGCGCGTACGTCACTCAACTGACAAGTCAACAGCTCGGAAAGACGGTGCAGACAATCGCTACGATGACTCAGAACCAAAGCGCCGACCCGGCCATGAAAACCAACCTCATAGGTAAGACGTTCTGATAACCTTGATGATGGTTGATACTATTCGTTCCCATAGTCGCACCTCTGGCTCTTCTTGAACAATGGAAGAGAGAAATTGAGACATTCGTAGAACCTGATGTCTTCCAAATTCTGATTTACCATGGCCATGGCCGCACGAAGAAGAAGTCGGCCATCCAAAAAGCAGATGTGGTTCTTACTACCTATCAGGTGTGGTATTTCTGTGCTGAATTCGCCCATTATTTACATTGCTTCAGACCCTCGCTCTAGAATGGCCCGACACACGGAAAGAGCGGAAGAAGGCTCGGCAGAAGGCCTTAAACGCACTCGGGCAGTGTACTGAAAATGTAATGAGTGAAGATGAAAGAGGCGGCCGACTGAAGTATGGCCCGCTGATGGAAGTAACGTGAGTAGAGTTGAATCCGTGGCCACAGAGCTGACATATCTTCGGCGATTCAGTTTCTGGAGAGTGATACTGGATGAGGCGCAATCAATTAGGGTTCGTATATCTGTAGTATGCAAATCTCCTCTGATCGTTTCGCGTAGAACCCGTCCACCCGTGTATCGTCTGCGGTATCCCATCTTCTGGCAGAACACAGGTGGTGTTTGACTGGAACACCTATTGTTAATACCCTCAAGGATGCCTTCGGACTATTGCGGTTCCTCAAGCACCGGCCGTTTGGTGTAAGTGAGACCCACCCCCCGGAAGGCCCCTCTGATGGCAATTCAAGGAATGGAGCGAGTTCCATAAACACATCTCCAAACGCGAAAGCAGAAACCGTATGAATACTCATATCCCAGCATTCGATCGACTGAAAAGTTCCCAGCGACTCTCGCAAGCCAGCGCGTTCAAGCCATATTGTGAGTTGGAGTATCGAAAACGCTGCCAAAGCCTGATAGTGTCTTCGGTAGTGCCACCATTCTGCTTCGACGAAACAAGGAAAGTACCCTCGATGGCAAGAAGCTGATTGAACTCCCGCCAAAGACGACAAAATTTGAGAACCTGGATTTTGGAGAGGAAGAGCGTGAGATCTATGAATTTGTCCAGCGGAAAAGCGCCGCAGTCTTCAATCGTTACTTGCGGGTCCGTGTCCGCGCTCGCCTGACGGAGTATAACTAATAAAAACGTTCCCAAATAGGCTGGTACAGTTCTGAAAAACTATGTGCATGTGCTCGTGCTCCTCCTTCGTCTGCGACAGATAACCGTCCACCCTTGTCTCATCATGGAGAACGCAAAAGCTTTTGAAGTCCTCGATGGTCGCTCGCCTCAAGACAGAACAGTTCTCGATAAAGCGACTCGCGAGGGTATGAATTGCCTTTTCTGGGTCGGAATGCTCCTGAACTTTTTCAGTATCAAAGGAGTTTGTCGAACTTGTCAAGAAGCGCTTACTCGAACACGCGAAAACTCTCATTGAAAAAGAAAAGGCTGAGGGAGAGGACGCCACTATCGAAGAGGAGGAGTGTCCAATCTGTACTGAGCCCTTGGGAGATGACGCGGTTGTCACTGCTCCGTGTGCTCATTACTTTTGTAGAGGTGCGTCATTCCATCTGGTCTTGACGAGGTGGTCTTTAATCTGGCCCTTGTTTAGAGTGCATCTCAGCCCACATCACCAAGGTCCGGAACGAAGACGATGGGCGACTTGCAGAGGATGAAAGGGAATGCCCTATGTGTCGGTGAGTATACTTAGATATCGAAAGCCAACCGATGACTTTACATGACTCGATGCCAGTACCACCATCTCGCTTGGACGCCTCTATACGCGCAAAGCCTTTCAGCCAACGGACGACGAATTGAATCCCAACGACCAAGGAATGGACGGAGATCTCAACTTCCATTGGGAGATGAAAGGCTCGTCTCGAGGCGAGCAGGATGACAGCGATGATTTGCAGGATTTCATTGGTGAGCTTTGTACTCTCCGTAAGACCCATCCGTCTCATAAATGGCTAGTGGGTGACGATGAAGAATCCGAGGAAGAGAAACCACAGAAGAGCGGCAAGGTGAAGATGTTCATCGAATCCAGCGATGAGGGAAATGGCGTGGTAGAACTGTCGGACAGTGACAGTGACACTGAAGCGTTCAGCATGCTTTCCTTTACCAAGGTCGGGATGGAACAAGCTGCCGCAAAGGCTAGAGCAAAGGGAAAGGGCAAGGCTTCAGCAAAGAAAGCTACCAAGCAGGCTTGGAATAAATCGTCACCGCCCAAAAGGAGAGATGCTGGTGTCATTCGAGATAACCTCCAGCCCCTTCCTCAGCCTAAAATGCTCGAAAGGTTCATCCCATCGGCGAAGATGAAGTGGACAATGAAACAACTGAAGGAGTGGCAGAAGACCCACCCAAGTGATAAGGTGAACATGATCCAGCCCATAGTGAAGTATCACGACGACTGATAGCCATCGGTAGTGCATCATCCGTGAGTGTGTCCGCATGGTTGAGACGAGTTGGGAGATGAGACCTTGCTCCAGTTTCTCAATGGACAAGCGCGCTCGAGCTCATGAGCAGCTACCTAGATGAGAATTTCATAGAGCATGTTGTGAGTATGCGAGTATTCACCTCGGATTCACTGGTTGACTCTGCCTTCAGAGGTACCAAGGAGACATGAGCCAGCGAGAACGAATCGAAGCGCTCGACACATTCAAGAGGAAGAAAAGCACCAAAATTTTGCTTCTGTCGCTCAAAGCGAGTCTTCTGCTGTCGACCATTCACCTTCCTTTTACTGATGGGCATCACAGGCTGGCGGTGTTGGTCTTAACCTTGTAGCAGCCAATAGAGTGATCTCCCTCGATCTTGCATGGAACAGCGCTACAGACTTCCAGGTATCGTAACCTCCTAATCGAAACCGCCGCTACTCAAAGTTCACGAATAGGCCTTCGACCGTGCTCACAGAGTTGGCCAGAGGAGTAAGTATGGTATTTGTGGACCCTGAGCCATATCACTGACTATCTACCAGAGGAAGTCAGCGTCCATCGCCTCGTCATCAATGACACTGTTGAGCAACGATTGATTGCAGTGAGTATGCGTTATTTTTCCCAGAAGGAATCGATCCGACTTCCGCATACAGATTCAAGAAAAGAAACAAGGGTTGGCGGACGGATCTCTTGGGGAAAGAACTGGGAAGAAGATGGCACGCCTGTCTGTCAGGGAGTTAGCGGGCTGTAAGTTTACACATATGTTTCTCTAAGGCAGGCGACCTCCTGACCCTTGTGCAGTGTTCGGCCTCAGTATCTAGCAATGAAGACGAAGACATAGACATGGCACGCAACTGGGCAGTATGGGTTGAACTCACTCAACCTTCGGACTCATTACAGTGCTGAACCATATGCTAGGCTCGTAGTCTGGGTTTCTATATTGTCGTTTGCTATCTATTGTTTGCGCTGTCGTGACACATACTAGCCTGGAAGGCAAATGAGGACGAATCTAGAAATCTGTGTTATTGTGCTCACTTCCGTTGACCCTTCCTCATCAGTATTCGAACTCCCTGGGGGCCTCATCTTTGACTTCAGGGTCGCCCTCGTCCAAGTTTCCTTGACGCCCCACATCGGTGATTCTTCTCTCCTTCCTTTTACGAAGTTTGTCGGCCTTTTTGCCTTGTTCCAACTTTCGTGGAGGGACGACTGCGTGAAACGCCGCCTCCCAATCACGGGTGCTGATCCAGTAGAGCAAAATGTCACAGACCTCATTCACCGACTTAGCACTGTATGATGATTATAAAGGAGTGTGACTCGTACTTGATTGACTGTCAGAACTTTTCGGGTGGGAAGATCACGAAGAAAGACACCGATGGGCAACCGTGCAGTACGTATTCCTTGACTGCTTGCTTTTCCTTCACAGAGATTCTGGAGAACGAACATTGGTCGTGGGGCGTTAATCGGAGAGCCAGTCAGCTGACCTTGTAGCGATTCTTGTCACAAAGCCCTCCGATAATGTATGTCTCACCTTCCTTCAACTCCAATAATTCGTCTGACGAGTCTGCAGTGAGATATACCACGGATGATTTCGACGCCTGGGAGCGTTGGGTCTCCGGACGGAAGACTGTGCCTTCACATGGTGTAGAGTCATTGCTAGCTAACATTGGCGAATTTGAGGGTTCTGCTTGTCCTTTTCCTGAAGGCGTCAAAGGCTCCCTCGATTCTGATGCATCCTCACTTCTCCAAAGCCTCTCGTAACCTTGGTCCCACCATTCTACATTTTTCCACTGTCGGTAAGTCTTCAGGTCCTCAAATTTCTGATAAGTACGTCCATTAAGCGAGGTGAAGAGCAGGGATGCAAATGGGTGCAATGATTTCCGGTTCGATGAGTAAGAGTACGCGCACTGTGATACCAGAGATATTATTTCCTGTTCAGTTACGAGAGTTCAGTTATTCTGTTCAGGAAGAGGAGGCTTTCTCGGCAATGATGAATCCGCGATGTAAAAAGGCTCACTCGATCTGTCATTGTATCATCGAATCCAAGATCGATGACCAGCCTAGCTTCAAATTTCTGCTTAGGTCCCTCATGCGACGGTTTCTGCCGCTTCCCTTGACGGCCTGTTTCCTCTTCGTCATCATCCAGTTCGCCTCTTGCCCGTTTTTCACGACGCTCAGCCTTCTTTGCTTTCTTCAAGGCCTTCTCATGAGCCCTACGTCCCACCCTGGACTCCTCTTTCCTCTGGGCTTTGAGCAGACGCTTTTGTGCGTTCTTGGAGAGAGCTAGAGGTGGTTGAGAGACAATTTCGGGTATTGAATCTTGTTTTTCTTTGGGGGCAGAGACCGTCTCCGCAACTGGAGATGGTGCAGGTGGCAAAGACATCAGGACGGGTAGAAGCAACCAGTGAATCCGATTTCAAACCCACCAACCCGGCTCGTTCCTCGTTCTAATATTTCTTAGACTTCTAGGCTTGCTATTCAACACTCTTCGTCCGTTCTCATAATCTAGGGCCTCGAAGCAGACGACTTTGATTTGTCGAAGACGATATCAACTAACGGAATCCCATGCTCTGCAGTATATGGTTGTCCCTCCTACTACGAAGCATATTGTTATTGTGGTCTTCCTACATGCGTTCGTCTGCCAGTTTGAAGAGCCTCCATGGATCGATGCATGACTTATCTGACAGGGACAAGGCGACGCGCCTGAGGCGTCCTGTCGTAAATCAGCTACACAGAAAAGAAGGACTCGGCCATATCAAGTGGATTCTTAAGACCCCATACGTGCGGCATCTCTAACTCTTTCGGGAACGGCTATCTTCTGGATGTTCATTTCTTCTGTATCATCTATCCATAAACCATGGAATAGCTCTTTTGCTATTGTGATACCACCAGGCAGATCGTTGTGGTCCCAAGGAAGGCGGAAACACATACATTGCTAAATGCCAAATTACAAATCAGTCTTTATTGGGATGTTCGATAAATAGCATCTGAAATAATGAGAACGTCTTTGTGCGCATCTACCTTGTGGACACGTATAATGTCAGCATTTTGTTGAATAGCTGCACTGACTGCGGCGGCAGTAGCCCATTCCCTATCCTTCGCCGTCGTCTTGCCAGTTAGGCCGCCGAGGTACGCTTTCCGTGAGGTCCCCACTAGTACAGGGTATCCTTCCAAGTCAGTCCTTGCGATAATCGGTAGCTCGTGGTCGGTTCGTTTCCCCTGTTCTGGTGCTGCTGCAGTGAGCTCCATCCCCCGTCGCATCAGCTCCAAATTGTCCTCGACATTCTTCGAGAACCCGATTCCAGGGTCTAGTATGATGTTCCAACGTCTCACACCCGCCCGGAGCGCTCTCTGCACTCGCGAGCCCAATTCCTTCTTCACCCCTTCCACTACACCCCCACTATACATTGAATAGTCCTTGTTCTTGTCTGCGGGTCCCCTTGAATGCATAAGTATGACCGGTACTCCAATTCTGGTGGCTGTCCGAAGCATAGCACCCCCATCTGATACTCCAATCTCGGCCTTGTCTTTGACTACGGCGTCGACAGATACGTCTGCGACTCCCACATGCGGACCCGTGAGCGCGTACACATCATTGATGCAATTGGCACCAGCGCGAATTGCTGCTTCGGCTACATCAGCGCGGAAGGTATCCACGGAAATCGGGATCTGGCGTAGGTCCTCCTTGTATTTCCTAATCGCCTGGATGACTGGTATGGTTCTTCTGATTTCTTCCTCTGGTGAAATGAAACCCGAACCTGGTCGAGTTGAGTAACCACCAATGTCGAGGAGATCCGCGCCTGCTTCTACGGCGGAGCGGGCATAGGAGGTAGCTGCGGTCAGGGAGAAGTGGTCATAACCATCTGAAAAGGAGTCCGGAGTTGTATTCAAGGTCGCCATGAGATACGTTTTGGGGCCCCATGTCCAGATAATGGGTTCCGGATCTGATGGTGCAGGAGATTCATCGTAGGGGCGAGATGGAAAACAAATGAGCTTCCTCATCTGTGTTTTCTCGTGTCGTATGGAACCGAGGAGCTCCCGTATAGTACGCCCTAGGACTGGGTGTATGAAAGTGGGTGCGATGCTGCGTGGGAAGTTGTCAGTCTTGATACATAGCAGGAATACGCGTCTTACTCTGCTAAAGGGCGCAATACAAATTCCCTCTCCTGCACTCGTAGATGAGGAACCCGGATTTCCCTATCTGGGGTGCCGTTGAGGTGGTATGTCCGAGATCCATCAAATAGGATATCGAGATCCACTATTCTTGGCCCATTTCGAATGTTAGGAGTTCTCCCCACTCTCTCTTCAACATCTTTGAGCACTCCAAGTAGGCGTTGAGCGTCCATTGTTGTTGAAATCTTTTCATACAAGCATAAACACCATCAGAAACGCATTAGTAAATCTGCTGGTGGAATTGCTTACCAAACAGGCACCATTTACAAAGCGCGGTTGGTCCTTCATGTACATTGGGCTGGTCTCATATAAGAAACTCGTGTCTACTACACGGACCCCGTGCTGAGTCTCGAGTATGCGTATTGCAGTTTCAATGTTTCGGACCTTATCACCCAAGTTGGAGCCAAGTGCGATAGCGAGTACACGCTCGCCTGTATTATTCGCGGTTGATGCGGATCGCGCGAGGCTTGGTGCTCTTAGTGACTTCACAACAATGGAGGGTATTATGTTTGAGAGCGTTCGAAACATCCCTGCGGGTACTGAATGGGAAGGTCCAAACTTAGGTGTAAAGTTGTCAGGATCGGCCGAACACCCAGCCAATGAATAAACACCGGACGAGCATCTCTATCGAAGATCAAACAACTCAGAACCCGAAAGAACAAGTTCTAAACCCTAACTCTCCCAATGCTATCAGCTACTCGTCTGCTGGTATAAGCAAGTCGAGGACGATGCGCATGCATTGGTGGTGGAGCCTTGCTGCCAGGAGACCGGCAATATCGCCATCTCCGATGAATTTGGCGATGGGTAGGTACGCGATAGGTACCCAACAATGCGAACCTAGTCGGTTTCGGAGACATCTTCTGACTAGTCATCTTGCATGAAGGCGATGTCTGTCTATGCACGGATATTGCCTATCTTCATCAGCCATGGTACGCGATATCACAAAGGCCATAGTGGGAGATGCTGTTGGTATCACATTCAATTCATATAATTTTATAGGACATCATTCATCCCCTCAGGATTTAAGTGCCAAGGATTTGAGTGCCTGTTTCTCTAGAATGCAGCACCCGCCACCGCATCATCTTAGTTATCAAATGGAGCCTGTGAACTGGTTTGCCTTCTTGCCATTTTCATCGATGCCCTCAATGCGGAAGAGTTCAGAAAAGGAGCTCGCTCTAGAGCACAAATACGCTTTGCGTCCTCTGTTCCAACCACCTCCGTTGGTTACTATGTTGGAAGTGTTGCTCCGAAATATTGCGGTGCTAATAAATTGTGTACCAACGCCTATTTTACAATTTGGAACATAATCTACCTACCACTGGTTCACTGCTCTACAAAAGGCAGCTTCACCACTCGAAACCAACCTGGGAACGAAGCCTTGTATTATGGATTCTAGTATTATACAGACCATGTAACGAAATGGTCTACAGTGTCCAGATGCCAATGGTGATTATTGAGATCTTCGTTATGCGGTATATTTGTAGACCTGTATCCTCCAAGAGCCACCGCAGCCGTTCGGATCGGTCGGGGCTCCGGTACATGACATTGTGCAATCATAGGTGGGTGCGCTCGGTGCGACCACGCCTCCTTTCCACCCTGTGCCACAATGGCATTCGTTTGAATATTCGACGCCAGCAAATGTATACTGCGAGCCTAAAGACTGGCAGTGCGATGCGCAGGTGGATGGCGTGTTATTGCTGAGTTGGGTGACGACGACGCTTTCCAGGACACGCGAGGCGTTATCGACAGCACAAGAGCTTTCAACTGCCCACCCAGCTGGGAGCGCAGGAGGACTCCATGGGGTGCGAGTATAGACTTGGACTCGATCCCAACGCCCACAGGATTTGGTTGGGTCACCAGCACAGGGTTCGTTGCATTCCGAGTCGTAAGCTCGAGTGGCAAGGACTGGATTGTAGTCGGAGTCCCATCCACAGAAACACCCGTATGCATTACCTCCAACTGCGGCATATGTAAAGTGCGGCGGGTCGTCGGTCGGTGCTGTGTTGCAATATGCGGTACAGTGTTCGGGGGTATTGAGGACTGTCTCCCAGCGAACGCCGTTCAAGTTTGAGGCGTCGTTGAGGATCATGCATGGGCCAGCGACAGACCAACCTGGAGCCAACGGAGCGTCGAGAGTAGGGGATGGAGCAGTGGAGCTCGTGGTGGTGGTGGTGGTGCTACTGGCTGTGCTGCTTGAAAGGGCAGTTGGAGAGTCAGGTGGAGAGTCAGTTGAAGCGGTAGTTGAAGCGGTATGTGGGAAAGGGCTCCCTCCACAATCAGTTCCTAGGCCGCATTCTATGTATGGTCGTTCATGAGTGAACATCCACCCGACAAAACGCAGAGATTGCACGCTTACGACCAGGTATGAAATCCTTGCAGCATGTTCCAATTGTGCTACCGGGGCTGGAGGCATCAAGGTTACAAAAGCCAGCGAAATAATGAGATCCAAGTACTCACCACCCGGCTTGTGGATTATAAGGGATACAGCGAGCACCCACAAGTTGGTTGGGACTGGGTGGGGTGTAACCACAGATGCCGCCCCAGACACCAGAGTTGGTGGACCAAGGAGCTACATTGAAGCAGCAAAGGGGTTTTTGATCACCGCTGCAAGTCGCATGCACACCGATTGTGCTGAGGGCTGCCACAATAACAGTGGCGAAGGATATCCGGCGTTGTGACATGGTAGGTCTTTTCGGCTGGTTGTGCGGATGAGGGAAACCGAACGAAGACGGAGACCTCGGATTTATTCTCTCTTAACTGTGCACGCGCGCTGTGGTGAAACGTAATAAGAGTAACGCCACAAGGGTGGATTGTCGAGACGCGAAAACTTCTATATAGTTGGTCCCTGGATGTACTGCTGAAACAACTCCTGTTAAGGGTCTCTATTCTAAGTCGGGATGAAAGCTGGACCTGCTTCGCACTGACATCGGGTACCATGAATTCAACGCCGTCGAGATGTGCCAGGGGTGTGCCAGCTCTTTGCCGTTCTTAATCTGCAGACAGAATAGACTAGGCACAGGGAATATGCACGTCCGGGGGCATTCGTTCCGCTCTCCATAGAGATACGGAACACCTCGCGTACTCTCTGTCAAGTCAAAACGTCCGCAGCGGCCTCAGAGTTGCTTCATTGTGAGACTTTGAAGTGCGAGTTTAGACCTCGAATTACCCCACTCATTGACTGGGTGGTCGTGCTCCGTCGGCAGCCCTAAGGACAGGCACCTCTCAGGACTGCCGACCAACTCTTCTTCTGAGCACGAGAAGGACACTCTCTGAAGTACCTCCACGTATATTGTTGAGTGCGACCATAATAACACTTCTGTTGCATCCTGTCTTGTGGTTGTGGGACAAGTGTTTCGTGCATGATTGACACTCTGCGCCAGTGGAAATTTTTTGAATTAAATTACAATTATGTAGTACCGGGACGGCATGACGGGTGTACTCAATATCCGGTATTGCTTCTGAATTTGCTTCTCGACCTTACCGCCCTGGGGGCCAGGATCGTGGTGCAGGCCCTTACCGCATTTCCACATCCGTGTCATGTCTCGGTTCTCCTCTCGCCACAGAGTTGACCAACTCTCTGCGGATCTCTGGGCTGATCTGAAGGTGGTGTGTGACACGTATGACATCTAACAGGGCGTCCTTTTGTTCGGGTGTGATATCAGCACCATATCTGTGCATATTACAGTCAAAAGCTGTCCACAGAAACGTCTAGGGTAGAAAACATACCGTTGTGCGAAAACCAGCAAAGATTGGTGCCAGAGAACTGGCAGCCTCTCACTCTGACCGAGGTCTTTTCTTCCCTTGTAGGTATTTGATAGTGTGATGAAATGCTCGACAAGTCCGTCGACCACCTTATATGGCAGAGCATATTTCTTGTCAAGGAGGATGCGAATGAATAAGGAATTAGGTCCTGCAACGACTAGTTAAGGGTTCATGTCCGCTCTCCGATTGATTCCACGATATACCAGAGTAGTTCATTCTGGCTAACCGTAGTAAAGCTGCAGCAGAGTGGAGGATGGGAATCGACACCCGGCTGATGACACTCGCTAGGATGCTGGCTTCTTTCAGAGTACATCCGCCTTCGCACATCGGGAATAGTATCCCTTTAAAGAACGCCGCTGGCTTATACAAACCTTTCTTCAAGCTCTCCCAGTAGTGCACGTTGAGTTTTCCGTGTTCGGCAATGTCATTCCGTACAGCCGGCAGGAGAACACCTTCCAGGTACACCTTGCATTGGGCTGGTTTGAGGTTGGAGACGAGGATGCGAGTGGCAGCCCGCATCGCCTGTGGAGACCAGGAGTCCGGGCGTGTGATAGCAAGTATACGAGCCCAAATGGGGAGAGAAGGAATAATCTTGAATGCTTTAGGTAGTGATCCAGACCGATACCGGGAGAGCAGAATGCCCATTCTAAGCGGAAGGTAAATCAGGCTTAATCGAATAGGACAAAACTAACTTGGTGTAAACGGCAACTACTTTTGGATCCAGTCCTGCGGTAGGATCTAGACCTTTCGATTCTGGAACCCCTGTCAGTGTTAAGATTGAACGATTCGGAAGGAGCAATACCTACCTCTCGGTTCACGACCAGTTCGAGCGCTGACCACTGACGCGGAGTCGTCTCCCTCCTCCGCATTTTGTAGTTTTTCAAAGATAATATCGGCGAGTGTCCGTCTCTCCTCCGCATTGGCAGGTAGAAATACATCAAGGGCGTTCGCGTCCTCTGGGTCGATGTGCTATGGAATTTCGGCCGTCAAAGGCTAATAGCTGACATGTATATGGTACATACCACTTCCTCGTACTCTTCTTCATCAGAACCCGCATCAGCAGGAAAGTCGTCGTCGCTCTCGTCCTCAGCGACTGCGTCGCGATAGGTCATCTGAGGTTTAAACCTATAAATGAGGTGGTAAGAAGGCTTCGATTCGGCTTGTTGTTCCTGTCTCACGTAGTCGCTTCCTGCTCGCCGACATCGAGTTCCTCGCGGAGGGCTAGCTCTTCTTGCTGGTCCCTGGCGAGCTGTATGATCTTCTTTGACGTTTTACTATCGAAAACTTCCTGAGAAAGAGTTGAGTGTATGGACCACGGAGCGGATGCTGGTTTCCTGTAACGTACTTCGTCCTCCCGCTCATCTTCGTTTTTTCGAGATCGGCGTCGCTTTCCGGGCTGTGATACGCGACCATATTTTGCCATATCATTGTCTTGATCGATTTCTACATGAAGGGGCTGGTGCCTAGTCTTTTTGTCCGCAGATTTTGGGACCGATTTTGGCATGACGGAAAGCGAGGACGGACGAGGAGAGGGCGGTATGAGCGGTGCAGACAGGCCCCGTAAGGTACTAAGAGCGGAGCGGAGTATATCTACCGGGCGAATTGGTATAAGAGTCGCAAACCAGGCCGCTGTCAAGTCCAAGGCTTGACCCCTTCCTCGCTGCCTCGCTCTTCTTCTCGTGCCGTCGCTGCCATGGATCGCGCTGGTCAGCCACTCACCAAAGTCGGTCTCAACTGCTTTGGATTCAACTCCGAGGTCGAGGTCGGCGCTGTCCGCGCGCTCTACCTCAAGCCACACTATGAGGTTCACTCCAAGTCTGGCACGATCGCCAAGGACGAGGGCGAGAAATCCGAGCTCCTTGGTGTTCGGTCAACATACCACCCCTCCACTCACTCCATTTCCTATACGTCCATCGCACATTACCCGCCCGTCAAGCTGCTGCCCCCTACCCAGAGAAAGCGCGTCCTCATCACCGGCGGTGCTGGGTTTGTAGGTTCTCACCTTGTGGATCGCCTCATGCTCCTTGGTCATGAAGTCACCGTCCTCGACAACTTCTTCACTGGCTTCAAGACCACCGTCTCTCACTGGGTCGGTCACCCTAACTTTGAACTCGTTCGACACGATGTCGTCGAACCCTTCATGACTGAGTGTGATCGTAAGTGATGAAAACTATCAAGGTTGGACGCGTCTAAACGCGTTATCATGCAGAGATTTACCATCTCGCCTGCCCGGCCTCACCGCCTCACTATCAGTTCAATGCGATCAAGACCCTCAAAACAAGTTTCATGGGAAGTCTCAATATGCTCGGTCTTGCCAAGCGTACCAAAGCGCGCTTCCTCCTTGCTAGCACTTCAGGTGAGTGACGTTGACACTGTCGCTACCCGTCCTTGCTTATCATAAACAGAGATCTATGGCGATCCTGAGGTACACCCACAGAATGAAGACTAGTGCGTTATTCGACGTCCCTGTTCCACTCGGTATTCACTGTGTTCCTAGCTGGGGTCATGTCAACCCCATTGGGATCCGCGCCTGCTACGACGAAGGCAAGCGCGTTGCAGAATCTCTCACTTACAGCTTTCACCGCCAAAATGGTGTAGAGGTTCGTGTCGCCCGTATTTTTAATACTTTCGGTAAGTCCGCACATGTACGCAAGTTCGAGCTCTAACGAGGCACTTGTTCAGGGCCCCGTATGAATGTTCGTGCCTTTTAAACACGTCTAAAACCACATCTAATCATAATTTCTAGCCGTACGATGGCCGCGTGGTCTCTAACTTTGTCGTTCAAGCCCTCAAAGGTGAAGACATGACCGTCTATGGCGACGGCAAGCAAACCCGCTCTTTCCAATACATTCACGACCTTGTTGATGGTCTTATTGCTCTTATGAACTCAGACGAGTCGCGCCCAGTCAATCTTGGAAACGCTGACGAATTTACCGTGGGCGAGTTCGCTGAGCTCGTCAAGGAGATTGTAGAGAAGGTTCAGAAAGAAGACGGGGAGACACCCAAGGGTGTCAGGATCGTTCATAAGCCTATGCCGAGTGATGATCCCCAGCGTCGTAGGCCCGACAACTCAAGGGCGAAGGAGGTACTTGGGTGGCACCCACGCTGGACTGTCAGGATGGGCGTCGAGGAGATGGTTAGGTACTACAAGGCACAGCTCGCGGAAGGTACCATCGCCTAAACGCATCTGAGCATCGCGTCTCTTTGAAATGTTTCTTGGCAGAATGTATCCTTCAAATGACATTGCCATTCTCTATTCTACAATATGTTGGGAAGGTGTTCGAGAGGTGAAGGAAGATAAGTGGACCTCCAAGGTCCAATAGTATATATCCTCTAGAAATTGGAGGTGAGCGGACAATACTCAGGTTACGAGTATTGCGTGTCACGCATAGTAGCCGTCAAGACCTGAAGGGATATTCCTAGTTTGGGCCTAAAGGTAAGGAAGGCGAGCAAAATAGCATACTCTCATTCCAAGCCCGAAGACAAATTGTATGCAGGAGCAGAACAGCACCTATAAGATTTACCCAGCGCGGTCCCTATTGAATCAATTCCAGCCTCAATAAATCCGTATGCATGGCACCTTTTGGCCTTTTCCATTTTCGCCCCCTGCTACTGATTGAGAGACGAACACTGACCAACAAATCCCAAAAAAACAGTTCTTCCCACGGCCGTCTTCGCGCTGAATGGTGTCATGATTCTCATCAGTCCCCGGCAGGTGCATCGGATAGCAATTCCTCCAATAGACCAATGACCTTCTGCTGCCTAGCGATGGCGTCGGGGTCGGTCGTTTCGTACATGCAGGGCACGCCGATCCGCTCCAGCGTCGTTTGTTGACGAGCGTACAGGCGGTCCCAAGCAGGGAGGAACTGCTTCGTCTCCAGATCGTCGAGCTCTTTCTCAAAGGTCGCTTTGAGTTTCTATTGTACGAGAGAGGAAGAGGAAGAGGGAGAGGGAGAGGGAGAGGGAGAGAGAGTTCAGTTCAGTTACGTTTGATAGGTTATCCTAGCTTGTCCCCAACCACTCACATTGACTTCCATTTGACCTAGGCCACCGATTATGTTCGCTCTGACAATTCATTTTCCTGTCGGTAAGTGTGCCGGTAACCGCGGAAGTCGAAATGCAATACCTTGTCCGCGCTTGGTTCACCCTGGTAAATTGAGCTTTCTCGATACCTTCGTGCTCCTTCCAGTAATGCCGTTCGAGGTCGTTTTGCTCTTCCTTGATCTATTGGAAGAATGAATGAATGAATTGTGGGGATAACCACGCATGTTGAGCGACTCACGTTGCGTAGATGTTTCATAACCTTTTGGTCCTGTGCCAGCTGCGTGATGCGAGGAAGTGCTTGCGCGAACGTCATGGAGGGCAAGTCGACAAGCGGGTCCACGTCTGGTGCGACAATTGAAGGCCCGGGTGACTGGTGTGCTTGCTCGGAGTGAGATAGTCCAGATCCAGACTGCTCTGAGGGTCTCGCATCGAGCTGCCGTAGAAGGTTCATAACCTCCTCTGATACCCCGCCACCGGGAATCACGCTGTCATTTTTGATAGCGGGCTCATTTATGGCGTTGGAGGCTGAGGGTTGTACAGCGGGGAGTGTTGTTGGGGGTGAGGGTTGAGGCGGAGCTTCAGAGGCGGCCACAACACGCTGCCATTCGGTGCTGCTACCCAGCTGCTCTAGCAATTTAGAGAGGTCTGCACTGTCCTGGGTATATTACTCAGTTCCCACAACGCCACATGTGTTCAGATAACCTACCGCCATTACTGTTGCATTTATTACGAACGCCCCCTCTCGTACACGTTCTCTTCTCGTCCGAGTTATTATCCACGGCTTATCAGCCACTCAAGTCCCGGTAAGACTTTGTTGAAAGATGAGCGGTATACAATTTCAGCCAAGAAGGGAGGTCCAAGTATGGTAGAACAAAATAAAGGCACTGTATAGGTGGAACAATATAAAACTGGGTGGTTACGAAATACAACGTAGGATCGATGGCATTGATTATATTTGGCATGGGATTCCCTAGCCCCAAAATAAAAATGCGAAGGTCAACCAAAACCATTTACTGCCATATGATAGTCGCCTGCAAGAGACCTAATCACGGTGTCGCATAGTTGGAATGAAGGATTGGCCATGACGGTTTATACTTGAATGGTACCTGGAGGCGGAGGTGCGGGAGACGAGGCGTAAGATGGCTGGAACGGCTGGCCCTGGGGTGGCACCTGCATCTGCTGGGGATACTGGCTTGGAGTGTAGGACTGCTGGGGATATTGGCCTTGGGGTGGGTAAGTGCCAGGGGTGACGGTGCCAGGGGGATACATCTTGGGTTCCCCTGCAGCATTACCACCCTGGGCCGGGGGGATGCTG
>Ga0307513_10002009_pt1 | contig 28694 bp, 27 predicted proteins | sample 15_EM_MG_FD_202174 | JGI IMG/M metagenome (GOLD analysis project Ga0307513, IMG submission 202174) | Populus trichocarpa ectomycorrhiza microbial communities from riparian zone in the Pacific Northwest, United States - 15_EM | ecosystem: Host-associated > Plants > Roots > Unclassified | place... | reverse complement strand
AGGCGCGGCCGATGAGGATCTCCTCGACGCCGGGGGCGCCGGTGAAGAGGCAGGGGCCGAAGGCGGCCGGCTGGTCCATGGGGGCGTTGCGCAGGGTGAGCTTCAGCGCCTTCAGGCGGGCGGCGATGGCGTCCAGCCCCTCGCCGCTCGGCCGCGACCAGGGGGCGCGGACCCAGCCCTTGAAGGCGACGGCGTCCTCCTCGTCCTCGGCGGCGGGGCCGAAATAGTCGGCCAGCTCTTCGAAGGTCTCGATGTCGGAGCGGATGCTGGCGGTCAGCCTGGCCTTGGCCTCGTCGTAGAGCGCCTGCTGGATCTGCCCCAGCAGGCCCGGCACGGCGGCGACGAAGGCGTCGCGCGGCAGGGCCTGGGACCTGACCTTGTCGCCGTCGCGGAGGACGTCGCGGCGCATGAAGGTCACCTGGCCGGACGCCGCGTCGCGGGGGCCCAGCTCGACGATCAGCGGCGCGCCCTTGCGCACCCAGTTCCACCGCTTGTCGGCCGAGCGCTGGGCCTTGACGTCGAGGATGGCGCGGACCGGTTCGCCCAGCGCGGTCAGCGCCTGCAGGTCCTTCACCAGGGCCTCGCCGAAGGCCAGCACCTCGGCGTCCTCGGGCTTGTCGCGCAGCATGGGGACCACGACCACCTGGCGCGGCGCGATGGCCGGCGGCAGGCGCAGGCCGTCGTCGTCGCCGTGGGTCATGATCACCCCGCCGATCATCCGGGTGGACGTGCCCCAGCTGGAGGTGTGGGCGAACTCCAGCTCGCCTGAGTCGCCCTGGTAGCGGATGTTCTGGGCGCGGGCGAAGCTGGTCCCGAGATAGTGCGAGGTGCCGGCCTGGAGCGCCTTGCCGTCCTGCATCATGGCTTCGATGGAATAGGTGTTGTCGGCGCCGGGGAAGCGCTCGTTCTCGGGCTTCTCGCCGGCGATGACCGGCATGGCCAGCACGGTTTCGGAGAATTCCCGGTACATCTCCAACGCTTCCAGGGTCGAGGCCAGCGCGTCGGCGCGGTCGGCGTGGGCGGTGTGGCCCTCCTGCCAGAGGAACTCCGAGGTGCGCAGGAACATCCGCGTGCGCATCTCCCAGCGCACGACATTGGCCCACTGGTTGATCTTCAGCGGCAGGTCCCGGTAGCTCTTGATCCAGCGGGAGAAGGCGTCGCCGATGATGGTCTCCGACGTCGGCCGCACGATCAGCGGCTCCTCGAGCCTGGCGTCGGGGTCGGGCTGCAGCTCGCCGTCGATCAGCTTGAGCCGGTGGTGGGTGACCACCGCCATCTCCTTGGCGAAGCCCTCGACGTGCTCGGCCTCCTTGGCGAAGAAGCTCAAGGGGATGAACAGCGGGAAGTAGCAGTTGTCGACGCCCATCGCCTTGATGCGCCGGTCCATGGTCTGCTGGATCCGCTCCCAGACGCCGTAGCCCCAGGGCTTGATGATCATCGAGCCGCGGACCGGGCTGACCTCGGCCATGTCGGCCTCGCGGACCACGGCCTGGTACCAGTCGGGGAAGGTCGATTTGTTGCCGGTCATCCGGCTGACGCTGAGCGCGCGCTGCATGGTGCCTCCAGAGAGGGGTGGTCTTAGCGGGGCTCGCCGCCCAGGGCAAAGCCCGGCTTGCTCGAAACCCGGCAGGTGCTAGAGGTCGAACCCCTGTTTCGCGCGAAGGAGCCAAGGATGAACCCGGTCGAGTTCAAGGATCTGCCCGGCCTGGTGGGCCAGGAAGTGGGCGTGTCGGACTGGCTGGAGATCACCCAGGCGCGCGTGAACCAGTTCGCCGAGGCCACCGGCGACCACCAGTGGATCCATGTCGACGTGGAGCGCGCGAAGGCGGAAATGGGCGGCACCATCGCCCACGGCTACCTGACCCTGTCGCTGATCCCGTTCCTGGCCTCGGGCCTGCTGCCGGTGACGGGCGTCACCCGGGCGATCAACTACGGCTCCGACAAGGTCCGCTTCACCAACATGGTCAAGGTGGGCAAGAAGGTGCGCCTGCGCCAGAAGCTGGTGGGCGTGGAGCCCAAGGCCGGCGGCCTGCAGGTGCGCAACGAATACACCATCGAGATCGAAGGCGAGGACCGCCCCGCCTGCATCGCCGAGACCCTGACGCTGGTCTATTCCTGAACCGAGGCTAGTCCGGCGAGGCCGCCTCTTCCGCGGAGGCGGCCTTGGCGCCGGTCATATTGCTGTCGGTCCGGGCGACGGTGACCGGGGCGCGGGGATCGTCCAGCCGGGCGATGGTCTCGCGGATGAACTTGGCGTGGGTGACGATGCCGATCTCCAGGCGCTCGTTGTTCAGCTCCACCTGCTGGGTCAGCAGGCCGGCGATGAACTGCACGTCGCCGGCGTTGGTGGCGACCTCGGTGGCGGCCGCCGCGCGGCGGTGATCCTGGCCGGTCATGAACACCGGCCCGCCGGAGTTGCCGGGGAACACCGAGAAATCCAGCAGGAAGGTCGGGAAGATATTGGCCGGCGCGACGGGGAACGAGGCGACCCGGCCCGAGCGCAGGATCGGGAAGCCCGCCTGGTTGGCCGCCAGCCCGCGCGGGAAGCCCAGCGCCATCATCTCGTCGCCGGCGCCCACGCCGTACTTGGGAAAGGTGTCGTCGGTCGCCAGCCAGTTGAGCGGGATCGCCGCCTTGGCGAACTCCGCCGGCGCCGTCAGGGTGATCGCGGCCACGTCGCGGGTCGGATGGTGGGTCCACAGCTCCCCGCCGGCCGGGTCGCGGATCTTCACCGTCTGGGGCGAATAGCTCCAGCTGCCGTCGGGATTGGCGACGCGGTAGCCGATGCGCGCCTCGCGGCCGGGCATCTTCTCCAGCACGTGGTTGGCGGTGATCAGGACGGTGCGCGGCGCCCCGTCCGGGCCCGGCGCTTCGATGAGGAACCCGGTGCCGACCGTCCGCGTGCCGTCGCCGAGCGGTTGCTCCAGCTGCACGGTCGCGTGGATCAGCTCGACCGAGAGATCCCAGACCATTTGACGCCCCCTACACTACCCTGAGTCAGCCCGACTACTGTGTGATTGAATCAGAACGACCTATTCGCAACAAGACGCAGGTCCGTGATCGACCCGCGCCGAATTGACGCGTCATGCCAGCAAGACCTTAAGACTTGTTAACCAAACATCGATTTCAGGCTTGCAAGGTTAGAATCGGTTTCGGCGAGGCCGCAGGCGGGGCGGCGGCCGGCGTAATCGCCGCCGAAACGGGCACGAGCGCTTGAGGCGGGCGGCCCGGCGCGGCATCTAGCGCAGATGACCCGCCCCACACCCCCCGTCGCCCGGCGCGAGCCGAAGACCCTGAACCAGCTCGGCCGCGTGCGCGTCGACGACTACGCCTGGATGAAGGACGAGAACTGGCAGCAGGTGCTGCGCGACCCCGCGGTGCTGCGCGCCGACATCCGCGAGCACCTGGACGCCGAGAACGCCTACACCAAGGCCATGCTGGCCGGGACCGAGGCGCTGCAGGGCCAGCTGTTCGCCGAGATGAAGGGCCGCATCAAGGAGGACGACTCCTCGATCCCCACGCCCGACGGCGCCTGGGACTATTATGTCCGCTACGAGACCGGCGCCGAGCATCCGATCCACGCCCGCCGGCCGCGCGGCCGCGACGACGGCGAGCAGGTGCTGCTGGACGAGGAGGCCGCCGCCAAGGGCAAGGCCTTCCACCAGGTGGGCGCCGCCAGCCACAGCCCCGACCACGGCCTCTTCGCCTGGGCCCGCGACGAGCAGGGGTCGGAGTACTACACCATCGCGGTGAAGGACCTGGCGACCGGCGAGACCCTGCCGCAGGTGGTCGAGAACGCCTATGGCGACTTCACCTTCTCGCCCGACAGCCGGTGGCTGTTCTGGATCTGGCGCGACGAGAACGCCCGCCCGGCCAAGGTCTTCCGCCGCCCGGCGCGCGGCGGGCAGGACGTGCTGGTCTATGAGGAACTGGACGACGGCATGTTCCTGGGCGTCGGGACCACGGCCGACCGCAGCCATGTGGTCATCCAGGCCGGCAACCAGGAGACCACCGAGATCTGGCTGATCCCCGGCGCCGACCCGACCGCCGCCCCGGTGGTGGCCCAGCCCCGCGAGACCGGGGTGAAATACGGCCTGGACCACTGGACCGACCACTGGGTGATCCACACCAACGCCGACGAGGCCATCGACTTCAAGCTCTGCGTCTCGACCGCGCCGGTCCCCTCGCGCGACACCTGGCGCGACTGGATCGCCCACCAGCCCGGCCGGTTCATCACCGGACTTGCGCTCTATGCCGGCCATGCGGTGCGGGCCGAGCGGGTGGACGCGCTGGACCGGCTGGTGGTCTGCGCCCGCGACGGGGCCGAGCACGTGGTCGATTTCGACGAGGAGGCGTTCGCGCTCAATCTCGACGCCGGCTACGAGTACGACACCGCCCTCACCCGCTTCGTCTACCAGTCGCCGACCACGCCCCGGCAGTGGTTCGACTACGACATGGCCACGCGGGAACGGGCCCTGCGCAAGACCCAGGAGGTGCCTTCCGGCCACGACCCCGCCCGGTATGTGGCCCGGCGGCTCTACGCCCCGGCGCCCGACGGCCAGCAGGTCCCGGTCACCGTGCTGATGCGCAGGGACACCCCGCTGGACGGCTCGGCGCCGCTGCTGCTCTACGGCTACGGCGCCTATGGGCACGCGATGGACTGCAGCTTCTCGGTCCGCAATCTGAGCCTGGTGGACCGCGGCTGGATCTGGGCCACAGCCCATGTGCGCGGCGGCTCCGACAAGGGCTGGGGCTGGTTCCTGGACGGACGCAAGGACAGGAAGCCCAACACCTTCACCGACTTCATCGCCTGCGCCGAGCACCTGGCCGACCAGGGCTATGGGACCCGGGGCAGGATCGCGGCCTATGGCGGCTCGGCCGGCGGCATGCTGATGGGGGCGATCGCCAACCTGCGGCCCGACCTCTGGGGCGCGATCATCGCCGCGGTGCCCTTCGTCGACGTGCTCAACACCATGAGCGACACCACCCTGCCCCTGACCCCGCCGGAGTGGCCCGAATGGGGCAATCCGCTGGAGGACCCGGCCGCCTACGACCTGATCGCCGGTTACAGCCCCTATGACCGGGTCTGCGCCCAGGCCTATCCGCCGATCCTCGCCACCGGCGGCCTGTCGGACCCGCGCGTCACCTATTGGGAGCCGCAGAAGTGGGTGGCCAGGCTGCGCGCAACTGGGACCGGCGAGGCCCCCATCCTGCTGAGGATCAACATGGACGCCGGCCACGGCGGCGCCTCGGGGCGGTTCGACTTCCTCAAGGAGATCGCGCTCGACTATGCTTTCGCCATCTGGGCCCTGGAGAAGGGCTGGGAGGCGGCATGATCATTCGCGACGCGCTGGAGACCGACGCGCCGGCGCTGGCCGCCATCTATGGCCACCACGTGCTCACCGGCTTCGGCACCTTCGAGGAGGTTCCGCCCACGGCCGCCGAGATGGCCGCGCGGCGCCAGGCGATCGTCGGGCGCGGCCTGCCCTATCTGGTGGCGGAGGACGCCGGCCAGGTGCTGGGCTTCGCCTATGCCGGCCCCTTCCGCCCGCGCGGCGCCTATCGCTACACCGTCGAGGACAGCGTCTATATCGCCCCGGACGCCATGGGCCGCGGGGTTGGCAAGACGGTGCTGGAGGCGGTGCTGGTTTCCTGCGAGGCGCTCGGCGTGCGCCAGGTGGTGGCGGTGATCGGCGACAGCGGCAACGCCGGCTCCATCGGCCTGCACCGGTCGCTGGGCTTCATCCACCAGGGCGTGGGCCGGAGCTTCGGCTACAAGCACGGTCGCTGGGTCGACATCGTCTGGATGCAGAAGCCGCTGAACGGCGGCGACGGGAGCGAGCCCGACGCGCCGGGGATCGACCTAGGTTAGCGGCCCGCCACGTACTTCGCCCCGTTGAAGCGGTAGACGGGGAACGGCCCCATGCCCGGCCCGCCCACCTCGATGTCTGGCCAGCCCGCATGTTTCGTGGGGCGCTCGACGGCCACGCCCACCTCGTCCAGCAGGACCACCCAGGCCGGGCCCTTCCTGGTCAGCAGCACGAAGGCCTCGGCGGTGTTGCCGTAGCAGTAGGTGCTGCTCTCATGGACCCAGGCCTCGGGCGCGCCGTCGCCGTTGAGGTCGGCCGCCTCGATCGACCCGTCCTGGTGCGACATGGTCACGGTGTCGTCGCAGCGGACCCAGGCGCGGCCCTTGGGCTTGAAGCCCGCCGCCTTGAAGGCCGCGGCCTTGTCGGCGGGCGTCAGCGTCGGGGGAGCCGCCAGCGCACCCCCGGCGGCCAGCGCGTAAAGCGCACAGATCCCGATCCCCAGACGCACCCGCATCGCCGCCTCCGCTGAACTGCCCGCCGTCAGGTTGCCGTGACGCAGGCCCGCCGTCCACCCGGATCGGTCGCGGGGCGGCGCGGATGCCCGATCAGCCGCCGAAGCCGCGCCCGGAGCCGCCGAACCCGCCGCGTGAGATCACCGCGCTGCGGCTCTGCACCCGGGTCGGGGCGTCCATCCGCGAGGGGGCGTCGAAGCTGTCGGCGCCCACCCGGGTGCGGCCGGTGACGTAGTCGCGCGAGATCGGATAGCCGGAACCGCCGTAGTAGCCGCCGTCGCGGTCGCGATACATCGGCGCCCCGCGATAGCCGCCGAGGTTGTTCAGGGCCTGGCCGACGATGAAGCCGGTGAGCAGCGGGGTGAAGAAGCCGCCCCCGCCCTGGCTGGAGCGCGGCACGCACTGGTCGACGCCGTAGCGCGCCTCGCAGCTCTGCTGGTCGCTGAACTTGGGGGCGTTCTGGGCGCTGTCCTTCTGCGCCTCGGCATAGGCGGCCTCGCACTGCTGGGCGGTGAGGCCGCCGGCGGCCTTGCACTCGTCCAGGTTGGCGAAGGCCAGGGCCGGGACCTCGCGGCCCGACTGCACCGCCGGGACGTCGCCCCATTGGGTGGCCGAGGGGGCGACGTCGCAGGCGGTCACCGACACCGCCGTACCGGCCATCAGCCCGGTGAGGACCAGGCTTCCCGAGCGCTTGCGGCGGCGTGGCGGCTGGTCGGTCATGTCGCGCCTCAAGAGGTCATGCAGGCGGCGTTGAGCACGCCCACGGCCAGGGAGATGCTCAAGAGATAGACGCCCGCGGCGATCTCGCCACGTTCGATGCGCGCGGCGACGTCCTTCATGACCACCCGGCGGACCAGGGTGAAGGCGGCGATCTGGATGATCCCCGAGAGCGCCGCCCAGGCGCAGAACTCGACCAGGCTGACGGTGTTGCTCAGGGCCGAGGCCAGGGGCAGGACGTAGCCGACCAGGGCCCCGCCGAGCGCCAGGGCGGCGGCGACGTTGCCCTCCCGGATCAGCTTGCCCTCGTTATAGGGCGTCACCCACTGGTAGATGACCTTGAAGGCCACGGTGAACAGCCCGGCGGCGACGAAGGCCACCAGGAAGGCCAGGGCGCTCGCGCCGAAGGCCGCCACGTCGAAGGTCATCGCCAATCCCCTGGGTTCAAGCCCTGAATTCCCCGACCTCGAGCGGCACGCCGAGCATGATCTCGAACGAGACCTCGCGGTCTTCGGTCTCCTGCTCGATGGCTAGCAGAAGCTCGCGCCCTTCGCCGGGCAATTCGCGAGCGAACAGCATGCTGGTCTGGAATATCCGCCGATCCGGCACGCCGTCGCGGTCGTCGTGGAGGTCTTCCCAGAAGGTCACCGGCTCCTGGCTCTCGGCCTCGTCGCCGAACCAGGAGCGGCGGTACTCCGGCAGGCCCGGCGCGGTGAAGCTGCGCGCCCGCAGCCGCCGGCCCCAGGCCTCGCGGTCGGCGGGGGCGCCCGGATAGGCGCTGTCCCAGGGCACGAAGACGGTGACGTCGGTGATCCTCAGCCCCTCGCGGTCGTCGCTGACCGCCTGGAACATGGCGTGGTCGTCGGTATAGAAGCGGTGGACGAACCCGCCGTCGTTGAGGTCGATCAGTCCCTGGGCGGTGATCTCCAGGGTGTCGCGGTCGAGCGGGAACTTCAGCTCCGGCCCCAGGCGGCGCCAGGCCAGGGTGTCCAGCCAGACCGTGCGGCCCAGGGTGACGTTGCGGACCGCCGGCAGGGCGGCGCCCGGGGCGGCGTCCTTGCGGCCGAAAAGCTTGCGGAACATGACGCCGACCAGGTGGGGGAACTCGCCCCTTCTCTACGGCGCCCGCCGGCGTCGCAAAAGGGGCCAGGCTCACCTCGACGGCTGGCGCCCGGCCCACCATCTAGTATGAGACGGCCAAGCCCGCCGCCCGAAGGACGACATGATGACCGAGACCGCCTGGACCGTTCGCTCCCTCAAGGCCGCGCTGGACGAAGCGCCCGGGCGGGGAGCTGGCGAACTCTCGGTCCGCGTGCTGGAAGGCGCCGACCCGATCCTGCTGGCGACCATGCACGAGCAGGGCGACCTGGAGATCTATGTCAGCGTCAGCGACCAGCAGATCGCCGCCTCCGTGCTGCTGTGGCCGGTGGATGAACAATCGGACCGCGCCGCGTTCAACGAGTTCCTGCTGAAGGCCCAGAAGCTGGTGCCGCTGTCGAACTTCGGGATCAGCACCGTTTCGGAGCGCGACTATTACGAACTGTTCGGGGAGCTGGCGACGACCTCGTCCATCGCCGACATCCTGATCGAGCTGCGGACCCTGGCGCAGAACGCCATCGAGGCGGCCTCGGACCTGCGCTCCTCCTTCACCGCCGCCGCCTAAGCCCTTCGAGCCTCGGAGACCTCCCCATGTCCATCTGGCGCAAGCTGTTCACCCTTGGCCGAGCCGGCGCCTACGAAGGCGCAGCCGCCGTCGTCGACGCCAACGCCATCCGGATCCTCGACCAGGAGATCCGCGACGCCGACACCGCCCAGGGCAAGGCCCGGGACGACCTGGCCACCCTGGTCGCCCGCCGCCGCATCCTGGAAAAGGAGGTGGGCAGCTATCGCGACCAGATCGCCAAGTACGAGGGTTCGGCCCGCGCGGCGGTGTCCAAGGGCGACATGGACCTGGCGCGCCAGGTGGCCCAGCGGATCGCCGACCTGGAGCAGGACGTGGCCCTGAAGGACCCGCAGATCGGCGAGATGCGCGCCGCCGAGGACCAGCTGCATTCGGCCATCGCCGCCACCGACCGGCGCATCGACACCCTGCGCCGCGAGGTCGAGGTGGTGAAGGTCAACGAGTCGGTCCAGCGCGCCCAGGCCTCGGTCGCCGCCCGGGGCGCGGGCTCGTCCCTCGGCTCGGCCGCCGACAGCCTGGCCCGCATCAAGGAGCGCCAGGCGATCCGCGGCGAGCAGATCAAGGCCTCCGGCGAACTGGAGGACCGGCGGACCGGCGCGGACCTGGACGAGAAGCTGCGCCTGGCCGGCATCCTGCCTGGCCAATCCTCGGCCGACGACGTGCTCGCCCGGCTGTCCCCGCCCGCCCCGGTGCTGCAGATCGAGCAGAGGGCGGCCGACCCGACCAAGACCGGCGAGGGTTAGGAGGCGTGCGCCGGCTTTCCCTGACGCCGCGCCCCGACTGGCAGGCGAAGGCCGAGGCGGTCGGCTTCATCTATCACCACACCGAGGGCCAGCCCTACTGGGACGAGTCGGCGGCGTACGCCTTCACCCTGGCCCAGGTGGAGGGCGACCTGGAGCCGGCGGCGACCGAGCTGCACGAGCTGTGCCTGGACCTGGTGGACGAGGCGACGGCCAGCGAGGCCCTGCTGACCCGGCTGGCGATCCCGGCCGCGCACTGGGACTTCGTGCGCGATTCGTGGCGGGCCAAGGCCGCGCCGCTCTATGGGCGATTCGACTTCGGCTATGACGGCAGGTCCCCGCCCAAGCTCTACGAGTACAACGCCGACACCCCCACCAGCGTGTTCGAGGCCGCGACCTTCCAGTGGCTGTGGCTGGAGGAACTGCTGGCCTCGGGCGCCCTGCCCCCCGGGACCGACCAGTTCAACAGCCTGTTCGAAGCGCTGCGCGAGCGGTTCAAGACTCTGTTCCCCACCGGCGGCTTCGTCCACTTCGCCGGCGAGGCCGAGGCCGGGGAGGATCGCCAGACGGTGCGGTTCTTCGAGGACCTGGCGCTCCAGGCCGGCCTCGATCCCCGGTTCGTGGCGATGGACGCCATCGGGGTGAACGCCGAGGGCCGTTTCGTCGACCCCGAGGGCGACATCATCCAGGCGGCCTTCAAGCTCTATCCGTGGGAGCACATGCTGCGCGAGCCCTACGCCGCGCACCTGACCAGCGCCGCGGTGCGCTGGATCGAGCCGCCGTGGAAGGCCATCCTCTCCAACAAGGGCGTGCTGCCGCTGCTCTGGGCGCGCCATCCGGGCCACCCCAACCTGCTGGAGGCCTATTTCGCCGACGACCCGGCGGCGGCGAACCTCGGGCCCCGCCACGTGCGCAAGCCGCTGTTCTCCCGCGAGGGGGCCAATGTGGAGATCGTCGGCGGCGACGAGCCGGTGCTGGACCAGGGCTACGGCGCCGAGGGGGCCATCGTGCAGGCCTATCACCCGCCGCCGGACTTCGACGGCAGGCGGCCGGTGGTCGGCGCCTGGATGGTGGGGGCCGAGCCCGCCGGGATCGGCGTGCGCGAGGACGACAGCGTCGTCACCAAGAACCTGGCCCGGTTCGTCCCCCACATCATCGAGGCCTAGATTCGCCGGCCGCGTGGCGGGCGCGGCGGAGGTCTTCGTCGGGGGAGAGATTGGCTGGGGAACTAGGACTCGAACCTAGAATGACGGTACCAAAAACCGCAGTGTTACCATTACACCATTCCCCAGCAGGAACGGCGCCGGGGCAGGCCCCGCGCGAGGCGGTGGAGATAGCGCAAGCGCATTTGCGATGCAACGCCTCGCACGCTCGCTTGCGGCCTTGGATGGCCTCCCCTATAAGGCGCCTCCCAAGTCGGAGTGTGGCTCAGTCTGGTAGAGCACCGCGTTCGGGACGCGGGGGTCGCAGGTTCAAATCCTGCCACTCCGACCATTTATCTCCCCGCCAGCCGCGGGTGAATTTCCCGCCTTGGCGATCGGTCGCGACGTCCGCAGGTTAGGCGGCTGTGAGGCCGCACGCCTGGCTCTCCGGGAGCCCTGAAGCCCGCCACATCGCCCGTTTGGCCGCCTGCTCTCTCGGCGCATTCCAGAAGTGTGACTTTCGCCTTTGCCCCTGAGAACAGGGGAAATAACAGGGCGCGCGTCACTCTCCCAGAGCGCGAAACCCGCCAAGCCAAAGCCCGATGGTGTGGATCAGACAAGGTCTGAGTTAAGCGCCGATGGCGCGGAAGCGGGCGCGCTGCTCCGTCCAACTCGCCGGCAGCGGTTGAGATGCAGGGCCGCCCGCGAGACAGCTCGCGGCTGGACACCCTTCAGGATCGCCTCATTGAGATCCGGCGCTAGGTAGGCGAGGCGCAGAAGGCGCGCAGGTCGCGCGATCAGGCGTCCACCGGGTCGGAGAATCCCTCATCTTCGGTAGAAGGCAACTCGCGTTCAAACCACCAGATCCGGCTGAAGCGCCGGTCGCTGCTCAAAATGGAATGAATGTCCTGGAGGAACGCTGCATAGAGCTTGCTGTCGGGTAACAGCCGCCAGGTCCGGTCGCGCGCCACGAGCACGAACTCCTCGATCTTGGTGACGCGGATAGCGAAGCTGGATTTGTCGCGCCGAACACCGAACTCCCATCCGACGTGTTCGCAGTTCTCCAGCGTTCCGACCTCGTAGCCGCGCGCAGCGAGCATCTCGCCCAACCTCCTGGCGACATTCTCTCCGGCGAACTGAACCTCGCAGCCACCGTCATCATAAACAGCGTCATCCGGGAAATCGGCCAGGAACGCCACATTCTGCCGAACCTTCACCATCCCCCTTCATCCTCCGGGTAAAAGCTATTTCCGGCAGCCGCGCCCAAGCCGCCGACGCGCGCTTTCAACGGCGCCGGGCTGCCGTGCCAAAGGCGGCCCAGCGGCCTGTGTTTCGTAAGACCCAGATTCTTTCCGCTCCAGCTTTCGCCCCTAACGCCGGTGCCGTGAAAACGGGGATCCACCTGGTAGTGAAGCTCATAAAAATCGCCGCGGCTGATGCCCGGGGGCGCCAGCTTGTTGAACGGACCGTCGCTGTAGCTTCGCGGCACGGAGCCGCCTCCCGGTAACGTCGTATCTCTTGAGATAAAATGGTGGCCCATATTGGAGGCCGGATAGGGCTCGGCGAGGTGGGCAGCCGCTCTTGGGCTAAATCCCTGCGCCAGATACTTGGCTTCGTTGCCCACATTAGCAGCACGCGACAGGCCCCTAACGGCCTTGGCGGCGGGTCCGCCCACCACCAGCGAACCGATGTCAAACAGAACCTCGCCCTGGTTCTGACCGACGTCGAAGTTGCGACGAAGTTCACCCGCGAAAGTTGGAGCGACGGGCGTTGCGCCGGGGTTGAGATCGCGGTTCCATTGCCGCCCCACATCCTTGATATCATCTAGGATGATTTTAGGGTCAGCGACGCCCCTCTTGACATAGTCAACGGTGGCACGGGCCGCCTTCGTCGCGGCTCGATCAAGTTGCTCTTCTGCAGACTCCCCCCGCGGGCTCATCACGCGATCGAGTGGGTTAAGCAGGCGTCCAGCTAAAACCACCCCATCTGCCAACCCTTCAACTGCGTGAACACCGCCCCGGACAACGCCGGCCGCATTCCCTGCTCCGCGCACCGCATTCACGGCGGCGGATCTGACGATCGGGTTTTGACCAGCACGGTGCAAAGCCCCGTCGGCCTGCCGCTTGGTCCGCTCAGCTGCGTTCGAAACCGCCACTGTGGCGCGGTCCGCCTTCTCCTGCAGAAGCTTCGCGCCGTGACGCAGGACTTCGCCGGGCGAGCTTAGCTTCAGATCCTGTCCTATCCGGATCGCTTTTCCATAAACCTGATGCGCAGCCGCTTCGGCGCCCCGGCCGAAACTGGCGACGTCTCTGGCTCGACGCTTCATAAATTCCGATATGCTTTCGCCCATGCCTTAGCGTCGGCCAAATGGCCGCCCTTCCTGCTTAGTCTCAGAAGCGCTCGGGGACAGAGCCGACACCTCGCCCAGCGCAACCGCAAGATGCCAGCTCCAGTCGATCTCGTCCAGAACAAAACAAGAACATTTCGTCAGCCAGCTGAGGGCAGCAGAGACCAGTCCGACGAAGTCTACAGCCGGTCCAGAGCGACGCAATGGAGATGGAGCGCCAGACGGCGACTACCGGACTCCGGCGGTCAGCCAACAAGCTCGGCAACGTGACGGACTGGCGGCTTCTGCTGCAGCTGGATACCGATGATGACGCCGGCATGATGTGGTGCGATGTAGGATCGCTCTACTTCTGGGTCCGCGAGCAGGACGCGCGCGCCGGCGATTTCTCGGCGGCCTGGATGATCCTCCAGTCCAATTGATCCGGCCTGGAACCCGCTGCTCCTGAACTGTGCTGCCTAGCGTGCAATGCCGGACAGCCTCACAGGGAAAAGACGAGTTTCACCGAAGACCGCCGAGGCGAAGCCCTATCACACGCCAGACGTGCTCGAAGCGCTCGCGCGGTTCGAGCTCCAGGAGGATTTCCAGCCGGCCGATGGCGACCGCACGATCGACCCGCGCCGCCTCGCCCTCGCCCTCGATCGCCTGCTCCCCGCCGAGCGGCGCCTCGTCTATGACTCCGGCAACTTCCTCGGCGTGCTGCCGCTCGTAGCCGTGCCGGAGCCGCGCGCCCTGAAACTGACCTCCGATTTCGCCTCGGTCGGCCTTGGCCTGCCAACCTCCATCGGCGTGGCCTGCGCGCCGAGCGAGCGCCCCACCGTCCTGTTCATCGGCGACGGCGGCCTGCTCATGACCTTGGGCGAGCTCGAGACCGCCGGGCGCCTGGGCGCGCGGCTGATCGTCACCGTCTTGCACTACCTAGCGCCGTCGCGTTTCCCGACATCGACTTCGCCCCGGTCGCCGAGGCTTTCGGCATCCAGGCCTACACCATCCGACGGGTCGAGGATCTCGAGGAGATTCAAGAGTTGCTCGCCGCTCCCGACGGGCCAATCCTCCTGGACTGCAAGATCACCCGCTCCGTCGCGGCCGGCTTCATGGCCGAGGCGACGGGCGGGGCCCAGCGCCCAAGCTGATACGGACCAGGTGACGTCATGAACAACGACCTATGCCGGCCGACGGGCGCGGAGTTCCCGCTCTTCGCCTTCGGCCACCGCCGCGACGCCGGCGCCTGTTGCCGGCGGGCTGTGGAACTGACGCCGTCGTGTCGCGTGCCATGGAGGCGCCCGTGCGCATCCTGACGTCCGAGGTGAACCCGGGCTCGGAGGCCTTCCGAACCAACGCCCAGGTCAACCGCGCCCTGGTGGACGAGCTCCGCCGGCGCACGGCGGACGCCGCCCTCGGCGGGCCGCAAGACATCCGCACCCGTCACACCGGCCGCGGCAAGCTGCTGCCCCGCGACCGGGTGATGCGCCTGCTGGACGCGGGCTCGCCCTTCCTGGAAGTGGGCGCGCTGGCCGCGAACGGGCTCTATGGCGGCGACGCGCCCGCCGCGGGCGTCATCGCCGGCATTGGCCGCGTGTCGGGCCGGGAGGTGATGATCGTCGCCAACGACGCCACCGTGAAGGGCGGCGTCTACTTCCCGATGACCGTCAAGAAGCACCTGCGGGCCCAGGAGATCGCGCTCCAGAACCGCCTGCCGTGCGTCTACCTGGTCGACAGCGGCGGGGCGAACCTGCCGATGCAGGCCGAGGTGTTCCCCGACCGCGACCACTTCGGCCGCATCTTCTTCAACCAGGCGCGGATGAGCGCGCTGGGGATATCCCAGATCGCCTGCGTGATGGGGTCCTGCACCGCCGGCGGCGCCTACGTCCCGGCGATGAGCGACGAGACCATCATCGTCCGCGGCCAGGGCACGATCTTCCTGGGCGGGCCGCCCCTGGTGAAGGCCGCCACCGGCGAGGTGATCACCGCCGAGGAGCTGGGCGGCGCCGACACCCATGGCCGCAAGTCCGGCGTCGTCGACTACGTGGCCGCCGACGACGAGCATGCGCTGGCCATCGTCCGCAACATCGTCGCCAACCTGAACGCCACCAAGCGCGTCGACCTCGACCTCGCCCAGCCCGAGCCCCCGGCTTACGACCCGGAAGAGCTCCACGGCGTCGTCCCCACCGACGTCCGCGCGCCCTACGACGTGCGCGAGGTGATCGCCCGCATCGTCGACGGCTCGAAGTTCGACGAGTTCAAGGCCCTTTACGGCACGACCCTGGTCTGCGGCTTCGCCCGCATCTGGGGCTATCCGGTGGCGATCCTGGCCAACAACGGGGTGCTGTTCTCGGAGAGCGCGCTGAAGGGCGCCCACTTCATCGAGCTGGCCTGCAAACGGAAGATCCCGCTGGTGTTCCTGCAGAACATCTCGGGCTTCATGGTGGGCGGCAAGTACGAGGCCGGCGGCATCGCCAAGGATGGCGCCAAGCTGGTGACCGCCGTCTCCTGCGCCGAGGTTCCGAAGTTCACCGTCCTGATCGGCGGCTCTTTCGGGGCCGGCAACTACGGCATGTGCGGCCGGGCCTATTCCCCCCGCTTCCTGTGGACCTGGCCCAACAGCCGCATCAGCGTGATGGGCGGCGAACAGGCCGCCAGCGTGCTCGCCACGGTCCGTAGGGACGGCGTCGAGGCCAGGGGCGGCGCCTGGGGCGCCGACGCGGAGGACGCCTTCAAGGCCCCGATCCGCGAGAGCTACGAGCGCGAGGGCGACCCCTACTTCGCCACCGCCCGGCTCTGGGACGACGGCGTCATCGAGCCGGCCCAGACCCGCGACGTGCTGGGACTTTCCATCGCCGCCTCGCTGAACGCGCCGATCCCCGAGACGCGCTTCGGCATCTTCCGGATGTGACCTGATGGCGCTTGGCAAGATCACCTGCGTCCTGGTCGCCAACCGGGGTGAGATCGCCCGCCGGGTGTTCGCCACCTGTCGCCGCCTGGGGATCGCCACCGTGGCGGTCTATTCCGAGGCCGACGCCGAGGCGCCGCACGTCCGCGACGCCGACCGGGCGGTGTTGATCGGCCCGCCCCCGGCGCGCGAGAGCTACCTGGTCGGCGAGAAGATCCTCGAGGCCGCGCGCGCCACGGGCGCCGACGCCATCCATCCGGGTTACGGCTTCCTCTCCGAGAACGCCGGGTTCGCCGAAGCGGTGATCGCCGCCGGCCTGACCTGGATCGGGCCGCCGCCGTCGGCGATCCGCGCCATGGGGCTGAAGGACGCCGCCAAGGCGCTGATGGCCAGGGCCGGCGTGCCGGTGACGCCGGGCTATCTCGGCGAGGACCAGGACCCCGAGACCCTGGCGAAGGAGGCCGGCCGGATCGGCTACCCGGTGCTGATCAAGGCCGTAGCCGGCGGCGGCGGCAAGGGGATGCGCCGGGTCGACGAGGCCGGCGGCTTCGACGCCGCGCTGGGCGCCGCCAAGCGCGAGGCCAAGGCGTCGTTCGGCGACGACCGGGTGCTGCTGGAGACCTACGTCCAGCGCCCGCGCCACATCGAGGTGCAGGTGTTCGGCGACGCCCACGGCGGCGTCGTCCACCTCTACGAGCGCGACTGCTCGCTGCAGCGCCGCCACCAGAAGGTCATCGAGGAGGCGCCGGCGCCGGGCATGAGCGCCGAGGCCCGCGCGGCGGTGACCTCGGCGGCGGTGAAGGCCGCCCAGGCGGTGGGCTACCAGGGCGCCGGCACCGTCGAGTTCATCGCCGACGGCTCGCAAGGCCTGCGCGGCGACCGGATCTGGTTCATGGAGATGAACACCCGCCTGCAGGTGGAGCACCCCGTGACCGAGATGGTCACCGGCCTCGACCTGGTGGAATGGCAACTCCGCGTCGCCGCCGGCGAGCCGCTGCCGCTGACCCAGGATCAGATCACCCTGACCGGCCACGCGGTCGAGGCGCGGCTTTACGCCGAGAACCCGGCGCGCGGCTTCCTGCCGTCGACCGGGCCGCTGGCGCACTTCCGCCTGCCGCCAGGGGTGCGCATCGACTCGGGCGTCGAGGAGGACGGCGAGATCACCCCCTTCTACGATCCGATGATCGCCAAGCTGATCGCCCATGCGGAAACCCGCGAGGCGGCGCTGGCCGAACTGGCCGAGGCCTGCGACCACGTGGAGGTCTGGCCGGTGAAAACCAACGCCGGCTTCCTGGCCCGCTGCCTGGAGAATCCGGACTTCATCGCCGGCGAGGTGGACACCGGCCTGATCGAGCGCAGCCTGGACGAGCTGGCCCACCCCGGCGAGCCCACCCCCGCCGCCCTCGCCGCCGCCGCCCGCGCGGCGCTGGCGACCCGGCCCAAGGGCCGGACCGACGAGCCCGCCTCGCCCTGGGACGGCCTCGCCGGCTTCCGCCTCAACGCCGCCCCCGAACCCAGCGTGCGCCTGTTCCGGGACGGCGCCTCCGTGGTCTGCACCCTCGACGCCTCGGCGCCCGCCCGCACGGCCCTGGTGGAAGACGACGGGGCCGTCGTGGTCTTCGAGGCCGGCGAGGCTTTCACCTTCGCCCTGGTCCCCACTGTGGACGCCGCGGCCGGCGCGGCCGGCGACGGCCAGGTCCGGTCGCCCATGCCCGGCAAGGTCACCGGCGTGGCGGTCCAGGCCGGCCAGCGGGTCGCCAAGGGCCAGGCCCTGCTGACCCTCGAGGCCATGAAGATGGAACATACGCTCGCCGCCCCCTTCGACGGGACCGTGAGCGAGTTGGCCGTGGCCGCCGGCGACCAGGTCTCCGAAGGCGTGGTGCTGGCGAGACTCAGCGCCGAGTAGCCTGTGCGCATTCGGCGGCGGAAGCGGCCGCCACCCTGCGGGCTCCTGCCCATCAGGCCACGGGTGCGCAGTCGCGCGAATGGCGCCGAACCTGCACCAATGAAGCGAAATCGGGTCTATTGGGTCCCGAAGCGGGCGTTGTCGGCGGACGGGGGCATCTCAGCGTGGCGATCGGTCAGTCCTTGTGGGCGCACGCGGCGGCGGTGTCGCGCCGGGCCGTCATGCAGTTTGGGCTGGTGTCACTGGCCGGCTGGGGCGGCGACTTCATCGTCTTCCTGACGCTCGTCCGGTGCGGGATGCAGCCTGGCGCCGCAAATCTCATCAGCGCGGCCCTGGCCGTGACGTTCGTCTACTTCGCCTCCATCCGCCGCGTGTTCGAATATGCCGGGCGGCTCCTGCTGGGGAAGTTCGCCGTCTACGTGGCCTATCAGGCGGCCGCGGTCCTGGCGGCCTCGGCCGCCGTCGGGTGGCTGGCGCACGACGCGGGGCTGCAAGGCTGGGCGGCGAAGCTCGTCGTCACGCCCGTGACTTTCCTCGCCAACTACGCCTTCATGCGTCGGCTGTCGCAGTCATGACGACCATGCCCGCCCGCGAACGCCTCCTGGTCTTCATTCCTGCCTACCGATGCGAGGCGCAGATTCCCCGGGTGCTGGCCCAGTTCGACGCGCGCGCCCAGGCCCTGGTCGAGGAGGTCATCGTCGTCGACAACGGCAGCCCCGACGGCTCGGTCGCGGCGGCGTCGGCGGGCCTGGCCGGCCTGACGATTCCAGGGCGGGTGATCCGCAACCTCGACAACTACAACCTGGGCGGCTCGCACAAGGTCGCCTTCGACTACGCCATCACCCACGGCTTCGATCACGTCGTGGTCCTGCACGGCGACGATCAGGCGGACTTTCGCGATTTCGTGCCGGCGATCGAACGCGGCGACCACCGGCAGGTCGACGCGATGCTGGGCTCGCGCTTCGCCAGAGGCGCGCGGCTGCAGGGCTATTCACCCCTGCGCACGCTGGGAAACCACGTGTTCAACGGGCTGTTCTCGCTGGCGGCGGGCCGCGCGGTCAGCGACCTGGGTTCGGGCCTCAACCTCTACCGGGTGGCGAAGCTGAAGAGCGGCTTCTTCCACCGCTTTCCCGATGCGCTGACCTTCAACTATTTCATGATCCTGGCGCACGCCGCCGAACACTGGCGTCTGCGCTTCGAGCCGATCAGCTGGCGCGAGGAGGACCAGGTCTCCAACGTCAAACTGGTCAGCCAGACGCAGCGGATGTTGGCGCTGCTGGCCCTCTATATCTTTCGCCGCCGGGCCTTCCTGGAAGGCGAGCACCGCGAGGTTCCGCGCGACGCCTATCGCGGCGAGGTGGTGTTCGAAAACGCCGCCGCCCAGGCCCGCGGGTCGGCGGGCCCAAGCTGATGTCCGCTGTCCGCCGACGCTTTCGCGCACCTGCCCTGGCGGCCCTCGACGCCCTGCGCCTTGTGTGGGCGGGAGGCTGCGCCCTGGTGCTGGCCGCGATCGTCGCCCGCGGTTTTCGCCTGGGGGCCGCCCAGTACGCGACGATCCTGACGCCGACCATCGCGGCGGCGGCCGTGGCCTATCTGGCCGGGCACGCCGTGCGCGCCGTGCGCCTGTCGGTGCTGGTGGGCCGCGAGGCCCCCCTGAAGCGGCTGATCACCCTGCATGGCCTGACGGCGGGCCTCAGCATGATCCTTCCCTGGAAGCTGTCCGAGGCCGTGCGAGTCGGCGAACTCGCCGCCAATCTCCAAAGCCTGCCGCGAGCCCTGGCCACCGTCTGGATCGAGCGCGCCTTCGACTTCGCCGCCGCCATGGCGCTGCTGGCGCTGGCCTCGGCCATGGGGCTCGCGGCCCATGCCGAGGTACGGCCGCTGGCGCTGCTCTGGGCGATTTTCGTCATCGCCAGCCTGTTCGTCTTCTGGGTGCTGCCGGAGAACCTGCGGCAGCTGAAGTTGATGGTGCTGGTCCGCTATCGCGGCGCTGTCGCCACCCGGCTCCTGCAGACGCTGAACGGCGCCGAGGCGATCAGCCGGGCGGGCAATTCCATCGTCCGCGCGCACCCCGCCTCGCTGGCCATGCTGACGCTGGCCATCTGGGTTTGCGAACTGACGGCCCTGATGCTGGCTACCGGCGGCGGGGTGACCGAGGCGATCCCGGGCCTGCTGGACGTGCTGTCGGCGGCGCCGGGCGGCGCCATCTTCGCCGCCACCGACTTCGCCGTCGAACTGAACGCCGCCGGCGCGGCGGGCGCTTCGGCCCTTCGCGCCTATCAGACGGCGATCGTCCTTCCGACCCTGGCGCTGGGCGCGGCCTGCGGCGGCGCCTATCTCGCCCTCGCCCGCCTGGCGCGGCGAAAACGCGAGCTTGAGACGCCGCTGATGCTTCGGGGGATCGGATGAACGCCAACGTGATCTTCGACGACAGCCTGCCGGTCAGCGACCAGGCGCGCCAGCTCGCGGGGCTGTCGGCCTATGGCGATCTGCTGTTCCGCGGCCAGAGACATGTCGAGCGCTTCGAAGCTGCCGCCCGCGGGGCCGGCTGGACCGAATTCCTGCGGGTTCGAGACGCCCGCGACGCCGAGGCCGCCCTGGCGGCGCTGCGTCGCGAGGGCGGTCCGCGGCCCTGCCTCTACGTGCCCGCCTCGCTGGCCTGGAGCGGCGATCCGGCGGAGCTGGAGTCGCTGCTGAAGAACCTGCTGCTCGCTGGACTCAACGTACAGATCGCCGCCGCCGGCGCATCGCTGATCTGCGCCGACGCCGACACCCTGGCCGGACTGCTTCCGTCCCTGGGCCATCACCGGGGCGACGCCCAGGCCGCCCTCCTGGCGGCGCTGCCCTTCGCCCGCACGCCGCCGGAACTGGTCAACCTCGCGGGGGCGCCGGCCTTCGTGGAGTATCTCACCGGCAGCTTCGCCGTGCGGCACTTCAACGCCATCGAGAACGAGCGCTACGTCGTGCGCAAGGTCTCCACCGACCGGGCCAAGCTGAAGCGCGAATTCGACTACTTCTCGTACCTGCCGCCGGCGATGCGGATGTACTTCGTCAACGCCTTCGACTTCGAGGACGACGGGACGTCCGCCAGCTACCGGATGGAGCGGGTGTTCGCCCCCGACGTCGCCATCCAGTGGGTGCACGGCTCGCTCGGGAGGGCGGCGTTCGGCAATCTTCTCGACCGGCTGATGCATTACCTGACGATGCGCGCGCACCGAAAGGTCCCTGACGCCGAGGGACGGCGGGTGGCCGAAGAGATCTATCTGACCAAGGTGGTCGACCGGCTGCAGTCGCTGCGCGGACATGCGGGATTCGCCCGCTTCGACGTCATGCTCCGGCAATTCCCCGGCCTGCACGAGGGAATCGACGGCCTCGAGGCGCGCTATCGGCGGCTCTTCCGCAGCCTGGGCGGCAAGCGCGGGTTCGAGCGGCTGGAGATGGGCCACGGCGACCTGTGCATGTCCAACATCCTCTATGCGCCCGACACCGAACTGATGAAGTTCATCGACGTCCGCGGCGCGACCGGCGAGGACGACATGTACGGCGACCGCATGTACGACGTGGCCAAGCTCTCGCACTCGATCCTGGGGCGCTACGACTACATCAACAACGGCGTCTACCGCCTGGATCTCGACGACGACGCCGGTCTGCGGCTGACCATCGCCGAACGCGACCAGGCGGAGATGAAGGCGCTGTTCGTCGCCCGGCTGGAGCAGGCGGGCTACGACGTGCGGCTGCTGCGCCTCTACGAGGCGTCGCTGTTCCTCAGCATGCTGCCGCTGCACATGGACCGGCCTCGCAACGTCCTGGCCTTCGCGGCGACGGCGGCCGGCATCCTGGACTGGATCGAGGCGAACTAGGCAAAGCGATGATCAATGCTGCAAAATCCATCGTCCTGGATATCGACGGCACGCTGTGCCCGATCAAGACCGAGGCCGAGACCTATGCGGGCCTCAAGCCCTACGCGGACGTGATCGACCTGCTGCGCGAGTACAAGGCGCGCGGCTTCTACATCATCCTGCACACGTCGCGGAACATGCGATCCTATGGCGGCAACATCGGTCGCATCAACGCCAATACGCTGAAGGTCCTGCTGCAGTGGCTGGAGGACCACGACATCCCGCATGACGAGGTGCACGTGGCCAAGCCGTGGCCAGGCGCGGGCGGCTTCATCGTCGACGACAAGGCGATCCGCCCCTCGGAATTCCGCAGCTTGGACTATGACCAGATAACCGCGCTGCTCGCGCGCGAGGTGAGGACCGAGACGTGAGGCCGCCCCACGTCGTGATCACCATGGCCGGGATGGGCAGCCGCTTCCGGGCGGCGGGCTACCAGGTCCCGAAGTATCGCGTCCTGGCCCGGGGCCGCCCCCTGTTCGACTGGTCGATCGAAAGCCTGTCGTCGTTCATCGCCGCGGGATCGGCCTTCACCTTCATCCTGCAACGCGCCGACGCCGCCGCCGACTTCGTGGTCGAGCGGGCGCGGGCGCTCGGGGTCGCCGACGTCCGGATCGTGGAGATCGACGGCCTCACCGACGGCCAAGCCACCACGGCCCTGCTGGCGGAGCCGACCATCGCCGATCGAGCCGCCCCCATCGTGATCTACAACATCGACACCTATGTCGACCCGGCCGACCTGCCCGCCGCGGCGGTTCGCGGGGAAGGCTGGATTCCCTGCTTCGCCGCCCAAGGCGACGCCTGGAGCTTTGTCGCCCTGGGCGCGGACGGCCGGGCGGTCGAGGTGCGGGAAAAGCGGCGGATCTCCCCTCACGCCACGGTGGGCCTCTATTATTTCTCGTCCTTCGACCTCTACGCCCGGCTCTACCGCGACCTCTATGACGCGGCGGGCGAAACGCCCGAAGCCGGCGAGCGCTACGTCGCGCCCATGTACAACGCCCTGATCGGCCAGGGCGGCGCCGTGTACATCCACCCCGTGCCGCTCGAGAGCGTCGTGCCGCTGGGCACACCAGCCGAAGTCGCGGCCTTCGATCCGGCCGCCTCGCCCACGCAGGTGACCTGAACATGACCGACGCCCTGGCGAAATTGCGGGCCCATCCGCTGGGCGGGCCGATCGCCGCGCTCGCCCCCGCCCTGGTCCTGTTGGGCGTGCTGGCGGCGGCCTCGGCCGCCTACATCGCCGTCTTCGATTTCTGGGGCCTCAAGCCCTATGGCCGCGGCGGCCTCGGCTTGCCGATGATGGCCTACGGCTATGGGCTGATCTTCTGGAGCCTGGTCTTCGGGCTGAGCTTCTACGCCGCGCAGCTCAGCCGCTTCGGCTGGGGCGTATTCGCCGGCGTCGCCGTCGTCCTGGGCCTGCTGCTCGCGGCCGCGTGGCCGGGCTTCATGGTCGCCGACAGCTTCATGGCCGTGAAGCAAGGCGTCGTCGCGCCGGTGAACACCTGGCTGGGCCCGATGCCCTGGGTGATCCAGAGCGTCCTCCAGCACGTGCCGAACCTCGGCGCGCTGGCGATCTTCCAGGTGGCGGGGCTCGCCCTGGCCCTGGCGCATGCCTGCCAGTACCTGCGCCAGGACCTCCGATCGCGGCTGGCGCCGTGGCTCTGCCTGGCGATCTCGCTCTCGTCGGTGGTGTTGCTGTACGACGCCATCCTGATCACCCGCGACACCTGGTTCGCCGTGACCTCCCTGTTCCTCGCCGTGGAGTGCTGCCGGTTCTTCACGCAGGACGACTGGCGCAACGGCCGGACGGCCGGACGGATCCTCCTGCTCGCCGTCCTCGGCTGGCTGTTGCGCAGCGACGGCGTCGGGTGCGTCGGGGCGGCGGGGCTGGTGATCGGCGCACGGTTTGTCTTCGACCGGCGTCCCGCCGCGCGGGCGGCGTTCGCCGCCGCCGCGCTCCTGCCCGCGGTCCTCCTGCTCGGCGCCGCCAAGGTCGCGATCCCGGTGCTCATTCCGTCCGGCCTCGACCGCGACGCCTATGAGATGACGGTCTGGCTGAGCCCGATCGAATCCATCGTTCGCGAGGATGCCGACCATCTCGACCCAAAGGCGCTTCAGACCGTCTACCGCGCGATACCCCGCGAGGCTTTCGAAGGGCCGTGGGACCCGGCCAGCCTCAACATCTTCTGGACCTACTACACGCAGCGTCGCCTCAACCTGCCGAAGACGGCGCCGGACCGGGCCGAACTGCGGGGCGCGGTCGTGACGCTGATCGCCGCCCGCCCCGACGTCTTCATCGAGAACCGCGCCCTTCTCCTTGCGGCCGCGATCCTGCCGGGTCCGCCTTCAAACCAGCTGACGGTCCATCCCGTGCTGGCGTTCAGCACATCGCCCTTTCCCGCCCGGCAGATGGCCACCTGGAGCCGGGTGGTCAGCTACGCCGCCCCGCTTCCGGCGCTGCGCGAGGCCGTGGAGAACAGCTTCGCCGCCTCGGTGACGTCGCCCCTCGGCCGCCTCGAATGGTCGGTGCTGCCGGAGCTGCTGGTGGCGGCGGCGGCGCTGGCGTTCGTTCGCCGCGCCCCGGGCCTGGCCTTCGCCGGCGCCGTCCTTCTGGCGCGCCTGCCGCTCGTGATCGCCTTCGCGCCCGAACCGCAGATCAAGTACTTCCTGTCCTTCGAGCTGGCCGCCCCGTTCCTGCTGGCGGTCATGTTCGTCACGCTCCGCCGGCGCCCCGCCCCCGAAACCGCCTCAGGCTGATCGCCGGGTCACGTAGGCGGTCGCGCGCCTTCGTCGCCTCCTACGCGCACGACGGCAACCCTGGGTTGGCTGCAGACTTCCGAAAGCTTTTTCCGGCAATCTATGCGAGCGAGGCCGGAGACGGCGCGCTGGGGAGTCGCCACGCGGCGAGGCACACATGCGGACCTTGATCCTGCGGACCTGCACCGCACTCTGCATCGGCGCGGCGGCGCTCGAAGCCGCTCCCGCCGCCGCCAGCGAAGTGCGCGACCTCAGCAGTCTTTCGCTGGAGGAACTGGGGGACATCAACGTCACCTCGGTGTCGAAACGCGACGAGCCGCTCAGTCGCGCGCCGGCGGCGGTCTTCGTCATCACCCGCGAGGACATCCGGCGCTCGGGCGCGATCAACCTGCCCGAGGCGCTGCGCCTGGCGCCCAATCTCGACGTCGCCCGGATGAACACCGCGGCCTATACGGTGACCGCCCGCGGCTTCAACTCGCCGGAATCGGCCAACAAGCTGCTGGTCCTGATCGACGGGCGCAGCGTCTACACGCCGCTGGCGTCGACCGTGTTCTGGGAATCCCAGGGCGTGGTCCTGGCCGACATCGAGCGCATCGAAGTTATCAGCGGCGCCGGCGGCACGCTTTGGGGCGCCAATGCGGTGAACGGGGTGATCAATGTGATCACCCGTCGCGCCGACACCGCCCAGGGCCCGCTGGTGGTGGCCGCCGCGGGGAGCCACGACGACAGCCTCGCCATGCGTTTCGGCGCCAGGCTCGGAGAGAACGCCGCCTTCCGGGTCTACGGCCAGGCGCGGCGGGGTGATTTCGGGGGAGCCGGGCCGCTGGCGGCCGACGCCCCCTTCAACAGCGCCCAGGGCGGCTTCCGGATCGACGGCGACGCCGGCGCCGACAGCTTCACGCTCCAGGGCGACCTCTACCGCAACAAGGCCGACCTGCTCGACACCCGGCTGAAGGGCGAGAACCTGCTCGGGCGCTGGCGGCGGGCGCTGGGCGGCGACTCCGCCGTGCAGCTGCAGGCCTATTACGACAAGGCCACCCGGGACTATCTGGTGGCGTCCGACGGGCTCGAGACGTTCGACGTGCAGCTGCAGCACAATCTCAGCCTTGGCCCGCGCCATCAGGTCGTCTGGGGCGCGAACTACCGGACCTGGAAGTCGGAGTTCAATTCGCTGGTGGCGTTCGGCTTCGCCCAGCCCACCAAGACCCTCGACCTGGCCAGCCTGTTCGTCCAGGACAACATCGACCTGACGCGCGGGCTGACGCTGACGCTCGGCCTGAAGCTCGAGGACAACAGCTATTCGGGACTGGACTCCCTGCCGACGGCGCGCCTGGCGTGGCAGCCGAACGAGCGCACCCTGTTCTGGTCGTCGGCGTCCCGGGCCGTGCGCACGCCGTCGCGGATCGACCGGGAACTCGAGGCTCGCCCGATCTTCACGCCTTCGCCCGATTTCGCCTCGGAAAAGCTGACCGCCTTCGAACTCGGCTACCGGGGCCAGCCGACGCCCAGGCTGTCGCTATCGGTCGCCGCCTTCTACAACCTCTATGGCGACCTGCGGACCGCCAGCCTGACGAACGGCCGCCTGCCGCTGTTCCTCGCCAACGACCTGGGCGGAAACACCCATGGGCTGGAGGCCTGGGGGACCTACACGGTCACGCCGTGGTGGCGGCTCAACTTCGGCGCCAGCGCCCTCAAGAAGGACCTGAAGCTGGACGCCGGCCGGACCGACCTGACGCGCAAGCAGGCCGCCGGACAGGACCCGGCCTATCGCGCCCAGTTGCGCTCGCAGATGAACCTGGGCGACCGGGTCGAGCTCGACGTCGCCCTGCGCACGGTCGGGCGGGTCTCGCCGTCGAACGTTCCGGCCTACACCGAGGCCGATGTCCGGATCGGCTACCGGCTCACCGACACCCTGGAGGTGTCCCTGGCCGGCGCCAACCTGCTCCATGACGACCACCTGGAAGTCATCGACCCTTCCACCGCCCCGGTGACCGCCATTCCGCGAACCGTCCTGCTGACGCTTCGCTGGGAACGCTGAGCGCCGCTCTGAAGCGGAAAGGGTCTAAGCGCGACACGCGCCGAATGCGCCGTCACGACGGCCTGGACGATGGGATTGTGGTGGGATCGGTCCGATCCGCTCACCCGGGAGGCGCGCCCTTGCCGGCGCGCGTCCCGTCATGACGGCTCGGTCGACGTCAGCTTGACGGCGGGGCGACTGGGCGGGCGCCGACGGCGTCGTGCTCGGTGATCGTCTCCACCGCGGCCGCGGCGCGCTGAAGGCTGCACTGGAGTTCGCTCATCAGTTGCTCGGCGGTCGTCTTGCCGATCCGGACGACGCCGCCGTAGGGGCAGACCGCATCGATCGTGGCCTTCAGTACCGCGTACATCTCCGCGACCGTGTCGGGCTTGGTGACCACCCGAACGGCTCGGCGCAGCCGACTGCGCATGGCGTCGTTCGGCGCCGACGATGACGTCAGCACCACCATCGGGAAGGCGGGGCCCGGGCGATTTGAAAAGGCCGACAGCAGGTTGAAGCCATCCATGTGCGGCATGTGGAGGTCGATGAACGCCAGGTCGGGCGCCACCTCGCCAAGCGCCACCATCGCCAGGGCCTCGACCCCGTTGTGCGCGTGGGTGACGGTCCCAACGGCCGGATTGTCGCTGAGCGCGCGGCCGATCAGATAGGCGTCGGCGGCGTCATCCTCGACGATGAGCAGGTTCAGCCCCGGCCCCTGGCCGAACGCGGCGTCGCCGACCGGAGGTTCCAGCGATTGCGTGATCATGGCCTAGTTCCCCCAACGCCCCGACGTGGCGCGCCGGAGCACGCCGTTCAGACAAGCCTGCAGTTCGAAGTACGAGTCCGGCTTGATGACATAGAACGACGCCGAACCCTTTTTCGTCCTGGCCACGTCGCTGGCCAACCGGGAGGTTGTCAGGAACACCACCGGCACGCGGGCCATGGACGGGATCTGGCGCATCGCCTCCAGGAAGTGGAAGCCGTTCATCCTGGGCATGTGGATGTCGAGCAGGATCAGGTCCGGCCGCATCTGGTTGCCGCTGGCGAGTTGGCGCAGCGCGAATTCCGGGGCGTCCGTCGCGCGCGCGGTGGAGACTTCCGGATGGCGCTTGAGGACGTTGAGGATCAGCTCGGTGTCCGCCACGTCGTCGTCGACCAGCAGGACATTGAGGCTCCAGACCCGACGGGTGGGCCGTTTTTCGACACGAGGCCGAAAATCCTGCGGACCTACCCGAGACGGGCCTCTTGAGGCTTCGAGATCCATGGAACAAACTCCATAACTTCCAGGCCATCCTCTGGTTGCACAGGTTAAATAATAGTAGATCGCATAGGATAACGAGACATTCGATACTCCGGACGATTATAGATCTGCGAGATTTCTAATTGTTATGTCGGATACCGCAATCATTGTTTTCGGCATCCATCGGATGAACATTGATCGAATATAATAACGTTCATCGAGCGTTAGTTTAGATCGGGCTCTCCTGTTCACGTGAAACTATCTGCGTGGACCCAAACGCGATGACCTGTCGGCAGATTCAGTTTCGGCGCCGCACAGGCGACGGCCTGCCTGCGCCGGCCTCGTCAGCCGCCACGGAGCATGGCCGTGTCCCATAGCGTTCGCCTGGAAAGCCCCGTCGACAGCCGCGCGGAAGCCGTCGAACAGGAACTGGAAGCCTTCACCTACATCGTCTCCCACGACCTGGTGGCGTCGTTCCGCCATGTCGCCCAGTTCTCGCAGATGCTCATGGGCGACCTCGGCGACAGCCTCACCGGTCGCCAGAAGGCCCACGCCGACGCCATCATCGCCGCCACCGGCAAGTGCCAGGTGATGATGGAGGAGCTGCTGGTCTTTTCCCGCCTGCAGCAGAAGGCCCTGACGCCCGTGCGCCAGGATGCGACGCTGTTGATGCGGCAGACCATGCTGCAGCTCGGCGTGGCGGGCTCCGCGCAAATCGAGATTTCGCTGGAGCCGCTGGGCGAGGTCTATGCCGACGCGAGCCTGCTGGTTCTGGCCTTCCAACACCTGCTGGGCAACGCGATCAAGTTCCACCGCCCGGACGCCCGACCCAAGGTCGCCATCGCGCCGGCTCATGACGACAGGGTCTGGCGGATGCGCCTGGCGGACAACGGCCTGGGCCTGGAGCCCGCCCAACGGGAAAGGGCGTTCCGCATGTTCCAGCGGATGCACGGCCAGGACGCCTTCCCGGGCATCGGCTCCGGCCTGGCCATCTGCCGGCGGGTCGCCCGTCGACACGGCGGAGAGGTGACGTTCCTCGACT
>Ga0307513_10002008_pt1 | contig 28695 bp, 20 predicted proteins | sample 15_EM_MG_FD_202174 | JGI IMG/M metagenome (GOLD analysis project Ga0307513, IMG submission 202174) | Populus trichocarpa ectomycorrhiza microbial communities from riparian zone in the Pacific Northwest, United States - 15_EM | ecosystem: Host-associated > Plants > Roots > Unclassified | place... | reverse complement strand
ATCTCTTAGTGACCCGAGAAGCTCAGGCAGGCACTTTGGTAAACATTCGTCCAAGGCATCAACACAGATGAAAACCTGGGGTAGCGAAGCAATCGCAACCCTCAGCATTCCCATCACATCCGCAAGTCGTAGCCTTCTACCGCCAATCTCGGTTTGCGCTTCTTGAAATGCCTTGCGTAGATAATCCGGGATGCCTCCCTTTCCTACGAGCTGACTTAGAATGGCACCCATGATGTTGGTGATGGACTGCTCTTTCTGGGAAAGGAAGTCGCAGTAGAAAGCTGAAACGGCGATATTTTCCTTCTTTGCCTGATTGCACAGGCTGTCGATTACCAACGAACTAGTATTTCTAGCAGTCAGTAGTATTCACTTCTTTGAAAGAATCCCACTGCTTACCTTAGATATGTCTTTCCCACCCCCGGATTCCCTGAGCAAAACAAGACTGCCTTATCGGCTCCACCCTCACCAGCCCTCCACTCCCGAAACTCGCTTGTTTCCAAAAACCAATCCCCTACACCGTCTAACCGGTCGGTACGCACTCCTTGGTGTCTGTTCTTTGGCTCCAGCGGAGAGAGCCAACGCATAATTCGTTCATCCTCGTTGGACATATAGGTATTGAAACTACCGCTAATGTTCCCGCAGTTGGCGTTACCATCGCCGAAGGTGATTGAAAGTGAAGTTTGGGCCATGGTATTCGATCCAAAATGTTGGTTGAATGTAGAAATGATTCAGGGTTTTGTGGGGAGATGAGTGGAGCCTATACGTTCTGTGACTAACTTAGAGCTGAAGAAAGCTGGGCGATGTGGCTTGTTGTGGCACCCTTACAGTCCAATGATTTCCCTCAAGTGAGGGTGCATGATACACGCGAGATATCTCTCACAAAGATTTCTGCCGAGGTGAATCCTTTCAATACCATGTTCTTGGCGAGATACCCCTCTGGGCAAGATTGGCCGAGAAATATGCCATCGGAAAAGTGAAACCTGTGCAAAGAATTGCACTGTCTCCGGCCCACCATAAACAACCTCTCCCTATCACCCAGACTATGTTGAAGAAGCTCTAGAGAAAATTTAGAAAATGCCAGCAGGCCTCAAGTAATTTCTGAATTTTTATAGGATTTTTTACAATACTTTTGCATTGTTTGAGGAATAAAGAAGACAAGGAAACTCTACGCCTGGGCAAATATTTTGTTGTTGCAATGCAAAACTTATTGATACGTTTTGACCAAGAATAGAATTATGGAGGTATGATACAAGTCCCCGGAAATATGTTTTCGCAATTCATTTAGGTTACCCTGCGAAATATTCCCCTCAGGTCTCACACGGTACTCATGCACGTTGTGCTAGATGGCCGGGAATGGGAGTGGATTGTTGCCATGGGAAAGAATCTTCGCTCAGTATCCAAGTTTTTACGCCTTCATTGCAGTGACAGCTGGAAGGAGAGAAATGTCCGGGTTTGGAAATTATTATAAGATAGTAATATTGCAATAAAAAAGATACCCGCCCATGCAAACAAAGATCATCGTTAGCGACTTACATGTATACCAGCTCACGACCCTGCGGAGGTACAGATGTAAGTTTTGGAGGTTCCACGAACGAAGACTGCGACCCTCACCCCCCGTGTAACCTTCAAAACTTACACCGTATATCATACCTCCGTAATTCCCGTAGAAACGCCAGCTCACGTTGGGCTAAAAAAACCCCCCCGAAAAAGCAAAAACTACATCCGTGTCATCGGTGGTGGGATGTGAGTGAACTTGTCACGGCTTTGTCGGTATTATGGGTTTTGGTAGAATATCAGATTTATACCCATTGCTCAACACCGACAAAATCAAAGAAACGCTTTCCTAATAGATTTCAGTTGGTGATATTTCAGCAGGTGGTATGTGAAATGGCTTGTATAGCTATAGATGCAACTACTACCGCGACACCGGCATCGAGGGATTCATTCATAAGGTTCTCTACCACCTCCTAATCCTTTTTTCTCCTCCATCATTGTACCCCATTTCATTCCCGAGTCGAAGCTATGACTTTGAACCTTTGTCACTTACCACACATGGGCGTTTGCTGCAGGATAAGGTCAATGGCTAAAAAAACAACTGGAAATCTGGAACTAGTTGTGGGTGAAGAGTTGGAGAATATATTCTGGTGTTATACTTTTATAATATTTTTATGTTTTACCCTACAGGAACTACACCTATTATGATACACTCCAAATATTCCCACCAGGTCAAGCCAACTCACTATCTCATACACTTGTAGAATCTAGCTAACTAGCTCACACTACAAAACCGCCACCGTCTTGTTGGTACCACTAGACAATTCGCTGGTATTAGAAGGGCATCCAGCATGTTATGGTGAGGGCTATACGAGTAGTTCAATGAGCTGGGCCCTTCTCTAGGTTGCATACAGAAGTACTAATCTCAGAGTATAATATTCGGCTAAGGGGGCCACTGGGGGTCATTTGGGAATAGTGAGAGGAGTTACATGGAAGAAATATACTAGTTATTTTCAAACCTAGGACATTTTCAGATACCGGCAGATATCTGAAGATGCCTACAGTCTCCACCATACTCACGACGAAACTGGGCCTGCAACCATTGCACTTCGATGGCGAAACGATTCACGACGAGTGACGAATGGTGAAACGAAACAAAAATTCCCAGGAACTCACGCCTAAACGATCGCACTCAAAAGCGGGGGGGAAAAACTCTTCACTTCACAACAACAACAGTCTCTCGCTCAACGTCAGTCTGTCACCTCTTGTGACAGGTCGTTTTCGGGGGGGGGGGTCAGGGGGGATCACCCAATCAACACCCTTGGAGCCTATCTCACGATAGCTTCATGGCTTTAGGATTCGGGCCTTGGCTGCTCGTTTCCATCGATAAGTCCTTGGATGGTACACGGTTTATCATCAAGGCATCCGGAGCTGGGGGGCTTGCCCTCTGGCCACACAACTCGACTCGTTTTTCCCATGTTCCGGTCAAATTACGGTCGTGCTGGCCACTTCGCTGCGGTCCTGGGAAGCCGGTGGAGGAGGGGGTGGAACTCTGATTTTTCGTCGGTTTTGGTGGTGTCTTATGGAAGTGCCTGAGCCACCTGGGGCTGAGCCCATGCCATGCATGGCTTGGGGTATGTGGCGCATGAGTTGTGCCTGGGTGGTGAATCGGGGGAACTTTTCTTTTGTTGGGTTGCGTGACCGGTCAGCTGGAGTGTGGGCTTGGGTGGGGCTGCATCCTGGTTCACAGTACTCGAGTAGTGATTTATGGGGTACTGGAGGCGGATTTCTGTTGTGCTTTATTTTTGTAGATGGTCGTGAGATGGTCGGTCTGTCAGACTTTGGTCTACCAGACGCACGGGTGGAACTTTCCAGATGCACTACAGACAAGGCGATTTGGGACTGGGGTCCTCCTTCGAATGTACTGCTGTTAGGTTGTGCAAGCTCGGATAGGTAGTCGCTCCTGTACCTTAGTTATAAAATGAAATTATTGAATCACTCAACAACACCTCGATGCTCGATGCTCCCTCTAACTAACTAACTAACCAAGGGCGATCACAGGAGTGTATATCAATCACGAAGACTTCATATCCATCCATGAGGCGCCACACTTCTCCATGTGAGTCTATCCTTCCCTCGTAAACACTCCCGGTTATCTCAAAGAAAAACAAACACTTTCCCACCCCCGGGCTTCCAGCTCTTTCACGCTGGCTTTACAGTGCTTCCGCTTTCCTCCCGGCTTTCCCAAAAGCTGCACGATCCCAAAACTATCGCGCATTCCTGCATTCACAATGCTTTCCTGAACGTACAAACCAAACGTCCAAAGCCGAAGCCATATGCCCCAATCCTCTGAGAATATCCGAAGCCACTCCCTGAAGCTATCTGAACAAACGAAGTATCGTGAGTATGGCGAGCAGCACGGTCTTCAACGGTGACGAACAGAGATTAATTACCAGTAACTTTTCGTAACCCTAACCTCGATAATTCACTTTTTGTCCACCAAATACCCCTGTTCGTCGCCAGTCCGGTTTCGTCGTAGGTATGGTTGAGACTGTACTCGAGTACTCTAGAGGGGCTTGGCGGCAACAGAGGTACCAGTACTTGAGCACTAGTTGGTTTTCATGTATTTAGTTCATTATCGACTTATCCGTAACTTCTCTCAAGGAGGAATGAGGACTGGCAAGAATTTCTCTTTCCACTACCGGTAGTTGAATAGACTACCGGTATGCCATCTTTTTTGGTCTTCCGGACCGGGGAGCATCTTTAACGGAGTCTCGTATACTGTGTTGATACTTCTGTTGCGGCCAAGCCCCGCTAGAGTACTTTTGGATCAGCGAGACCTTTTTGCACAGGAGTGTACTGGGCTGCTTAATTCCTAGTACAAGGTTATGCGACTCGAGCTTTAGCACAAGTGCGGTAGTCTATGTTCAGATTTCTTCTTATCATAGAGTCTAGTGGGGGGGCAAAAACATAAGGCAGGCATCAAGGCGATATTAGTTTGCCACATTTGGGTGGCTTGAGTGGCCCTAGTCGATCTAAGAGGCTGAAGACCCCCGCTTTCAGCTCACAGAAATTCTTCAACCCAGCATATTCGATAACTCCTCCAAGATAGCGGAAATGTCTCAATATAACGCCAACTCCTTTAATAACACGAACTCTTTTAATAGTGTGTGGAACAACTACACTGTTGCCGATGATCGGTCTCAACTCCTGACCTGGCTATCACCCCTCGAGCCTAGGCTACGGCATCGGGATATTCAAGAGCGCCGCGTCGACAATATCGGGGAATGGGTCATGCGAACCGAAGAGTTCGGAAGCTGGCATGACGAGAGTGGGGAAGGTGAAGGTGATAGGGCAGTCTTGTTTGGCTATGGAGATCCGGGGGCCGGTAAAACATTCATTAGGTAAAAATTATTCTTGTGTTTAGAGAAGAAGAGTTAGTGCTAACATGCTGCGATGTTAGTTCGCTGGTAGTTGACAGGTTGTGCGACCAAGCTAGAGGACAAAACACTACTGTTACGTGTTTCTACTTTGACTTTGCGGCGCGGAAGGAGCAGTCTGCCATAGCCATGCTGGGTTCCTTGCTAAAACAGATAGTTAGTGGAATGGAGACGATTCCGGAGGATATATCACGGGCCTTTCAAGAGCAGAAAAAGGCCATTGGTGGACGGGGACCGCAACTCGTTGATATTGTGAAGATGCTACAAGCCATCACATCCTCACAGCGCACATTTGTGTGCATAGACGCTCTCGACGAATGCGCGGCGGTGCATAGAGTCAAGATCCTTGATTCACTAAAACAAATTCTCGAGAGGTCCCCAGGCACACGGATATTCATCACTGGGAGGCCCCATATTCGGGCAGAGATGGAAACGCGTCTTGGCGGCAGAGTGATAAGTGTATCTCTATGTCCTAACAAAGAGGATATTATCAGATATCTTCGTGTAAGGCTGGGGGAGGATGAAACGCCAGATGCTATGGATGAGAGTCTGACAACAGATATTCTGGAGAAGATTCCCGGGAACGTATCCGAAATGTATGTAGGGCAATGACACTTGGAATCCCACCCCACATCATCCGCTAATAGATATCTAGGTTCCTATTGGTTTCCTTAAATATCGAGGCAATATTACATGAATCAACAATTCATCGAAGACAGGAAAGGCTAAACAAAATGACGGATGGGTCGGGGTTGGGAGATGTTTATGGTGCGACGATTGCACGAATAAAGGCGCAAGATGGGGATAAATCAAGACTCGGGATGGCGGCGTTGATGTGGATCAATCATGCGGAACGGCCGTTGAGGGCGGATGAGCTCTGCCACGCCCTCGCAGTCGAGCTAGGCTCCACAGACTTCAATACTCGCAACATGCCTTCGATGTCGACATTGGTTGGATGCTGTCAAGGACTTATTGTTGTAGATAAGGAGGCATCAACTGTGCGATTGATTCACTTTACTCTCCAGGAGTATCTTTCCACTCATCCCGATCTATTCAGTAGACCTCATTCAGCAATGGCGGAAATCTGTTTGACCTATCTGAGTTCACAACAGGTGAAAGCCCTTTCGACCAATCATTTTCCTGATACCCGGAATACACCCTTCCTGGAATATTGCTCCGTGTACTGGGGTGTCCATGCGAAAAGGGAGCTCTCCGACTGCGCATTCTCACTTGCCCTGGAGCTCTTAAAGGGGCATTACAGTGAGATATCGACCAAATTGCTTTTAGCGCGAGTACAGAGTTTATATCTTCCAGGCTATCGTACTTGCTCTCCGTTCAGCGGGCTACACTGCGCATCGTTCTTCGGAATTACCGAAGCCGTAGCTGGTTTGATACAGATGGGATGTTATGATATCGACGGAGGAGATTTTTCTGGCTTCACGCCACTTGCATGGGCTGCTCACAATGGGCATGAGGAAGTGGTGAAAACTCTACTCGGGTGGGAAGAGGTCAGCCCTGACAAACCCGGTGATAGAGGCAAGACACCGCTGATGCATGCCTCTTCGTCTGGACATGGGGGAGTGGTGAAAATACTACTCCAACAGAAAGAGGTCAACCCCGACAAACCAGACAAGGACGGCCAGACACCGCTCTCGTATGCCGCTGAGTCTGGGCATGAGGGAGTGGTGAAAATACTACTCGAACGGGAAGAGGTCAATCCCGACAAGCCCGATAAGTACGGCTGGACACCGCTCTCGTATGCCGCTTCGTTTGGACATGAGGGAGTGGTGAAAATACTACTCGAATGGGAAGAGGTCAATCCCGACAAGCCCGACAATGGCGGCCAGACACCGCTCTCGTATGCCGCTTGGTTTGGACATGAGGGAGTGGTGAAAATACTACTCGAACGGGAAGAGGTCAATCCCGACAAGCCCAGTAATAACGGCCGGACACCGCTCTCGTATGCCGCTTGGTTTGGACATGAGGGAGTGGTGAAAATACTACTTGAACGGGAAGAGGTCAATCCCGAAAAGCCCGACAATGACGGCCGGACACCGCTCACGCATGCCGCTGAGTCTGGGCATGAGGGAGTGGTGAAAATACTACTCGAACAGGAAGCGGTCAACCCCGAACATCAAGATATCTACGGCAAAACACCACTCCTGCACGCTACTCAGGAAGGCCATGAGAGTGTGGCAGCGCTGCTACGCTCTTTTTCAGGGCGGCAATCCCCAGTATAATACTAAATTTATTTAAGCCACCACCTCGTTGAAATAGCCGCTGCCCCCTCCCCTTTCCGGGTATATCTCCCACGGCGACTGTCCTTAGACACCACCCTTCACAGACGCAGGAAATCCCGTGAGATGGGAATCCACATATACATCAAGGCCCCTCCCCGCCTTGGATTCGTTCTTATTGTCGAGCGAGGATTTATGAATTTCTATTTACAACGTATGGTAGAGCTTGGTCTGTAATGGGGACGTGGTGGGGATTATTGTGTTGTTGTGTGAGAAGGCCCAGTCTAAGCTTGCAGGTTTTATTCTATCATAATATTATTATAACCTTTCTCCGCCTCTGAATTCTTGCCTGCACTTTTTCCTTTTCTTTCCTTTTGCATCTTGCGCAGTCTTTTGAATTCCGTCCTCCTTCCCTAGACTGTAGATGACCTGCGCATAGAGTCTTATTTAGATTGAGGAAAACCAATGTAAGACAGCACCTGGGTTTCCGGGGCCATTGTCGACAATAAAAAAAATCATATTATACCTATAATACGGACTGGTTACTGTAAATGAGGTGGATTAATGAACAGTATGTTGTCCTGCTTAGTGGACACCTACCAGCCCACCCACCGCTCTAAAAACTTAGGCATGGAGAACGGAGCTTCTACGTCACTCAATAGTTTCCCACGTAACAGGCGCTGTACAGGTAGGTCCGCGATCGAGGGGCCAAGGAATGAAACGGGGGATCTCGGGGTTCCGACCATGGGAAAATGTGGCTAAATAACGATCGGAGAGCAGAGAGGAAGAGTACGAGTGAGATTGTATGAGTAGGGGACTTGCAAAACAAAAGAGGAGCAACCAAGAGCGAAGAGAAAGAATAAAGTTGAATCACTAACAGTGACAAATTGATATGGGTAAAAGAGGCGATATTTATGCGACTTAGGCTATGGCGACCGTACGACGTCACACATTGTAGTTAAAAAGGATTGGTGTTGAGCTCAGACACAATTTGACCTTTGCATGTTGTTTCACTCTCGCACTGTTGCTCCAAGATAGGTTTCTGCGGAAGCTTGGTGACTTTGGAATTTTGGATGCCTACTCCCTCTTTTTCCCCTATCTCAGAATGCTAGAGCCTGGCACTATACCTTATTGTTGACCGCTATAGATTTTCGGGGGTGGCCCTTTCGAGGTGTTGGTTTAGGCGTTGTTCCACCATGGTCCATATATTCCATCGCCACCCCAGGGCCGTCCCCATAGGGCCAATGGCAGCCAGGGAACTCAGCGCACTGCAAGCCAATGGCGACACCCAAAACAGCCAAACCCTGGCAATTCTCCCAGCCTTCCACTCTACTCTACCTACTGCTAAACAACCGGACCTTCTCCCGGAGAACACGAATCCTAACGGTAGCACACCAAAGGTAGAAAGAAAAAAGCGGCACTCCAATCAGACGGGGCTGGTGAGGAAACCTCTGGTGGAGTAGCGATGGTGGCTGGCTCCCCCAATTAACATCCCACATTAGATGTATTGTACCGTAACTTAACTTACTCCCCATCTACCCTATACCATAATCTATCCCCCAAACCTGGCAACAAGAGCCAATCCCAGTCAGAACTAACAGGACGCGCAGGACAGCACTACAGGAAAACATCATCAATCTTCCTTGCCGATCGCCCTGACCCTTCCTCCAGATTCTCTTTCCCCCGACTCCCATCAACCCGCGTACCCAAACTATTTTCTTTAAAAAATAAGATGCCTAAAGACCCTGCAACCGGAAAACGCCACGAGGCAACGCTTGTCGAGCGTGTTAAAGTAATCGAAAAGCACGCCCCAAGGAAGTGCTACCGTGCTATCGGGGAGGAAATTGGTATATCAAAGAGTGAGGCTCAGAGGATGATCCAGCGCTAGAAGGAGTTTGAGGAATCAAGGCGGGGCGCCCGAGAACTGGGTGGCCGTCAAAGTACCCCCCTGGAGAGACGATGGCAAAGAGGAGGAGGAAGCATCGGCTGTGAGTTTTGGTTTTGTTTATCTCTTCCGCTCCGGAGGGGGGAGGTGACGGGGCGGGAAGGAAGGAGGCTAACGGTGTGTTAGTGCGAAGAAGCTTGCAGATGCGGCGAAGGCGAATGCGGGCACAGGTGGGGAGGTGGGAAGTTCCGCTGTTGGCGGTGGGGACAGCATCCTAGCGGCGATAGTAACTCTGGCGATGGGCGCTCAGAGTTTGCGCGATGATGTACCCGGCAGTGTGGTTGGGGTCGGCGAGGGAATGCGGGAGGGCAGGAGCTCGAACGAGGGCGAAGGTAGCGGCGGCGAAGGGAGAAATGAAATGGAGGACGGCGCTGCAAACCCGCAAGCCGAAAGCGAGGAGACTACCAACCAAAGCTCACCGACAGAGTTCAATAGACACCCCGTCTATCTCCGTGGATGTTATTCCGGTGGTTAATTAGATAGGGGATGGAGGGGAGAAAGGAAGACGGCTCTACCCTGGGCTGAAGGTTACTGTAGAGAAGCGAAGGGAGAATGTGGGATGGTGGGGATGAGGAACGGCTATGCCTAGCATAACTTACCGTAGATGGGAAGGAAGGAGGAGAACCGGCTCGCTTCGCTGTGATTGGTAATTGGCGGGTCTTGAGAGGGAAGAGAAAAACGGCCTTGGCTTTCGATTTTCCCAGAGACTGGGGGTGCGCGTGGCGAAGCAGCACCCCATAAAAATCGCCCTTTCAACACCACATAAAGAAATTTCTCTAGATCGAATATTAATTTCTACTAGGTATTCTACTATGTATTTACGTTTTTAATTTACTTTTTGGTTTCGTACCAATGGGGTTGGTGGGGGAGCGCTGTTGTCATGTTAGTTATGAGCGCGATCATGAGAGCAAGGGCGAAATTGAATGGAAAATAAGGGCCCGTTTACCTATCCGTCGCGTTTCGAGATTTTGGTGGGGAAACTACAGTAGACGGTGGCGTCTCAACCAACATCCTATTCCAATAGACGTACCAAAACTGTTTACCCAACTTTTCACCGTTCTATATTCTAGCTGCTAGACGGTCAAAACCCGACGCTGCTCAACAGGTCCTTTTGCAACCACCGTCTATCAACACCACCCATACATCATGCACGCAATCATAAGAATAACAACCGATTGGCTCTAATTTTTTTTGCACAATCAGCAATCCATTCTCTTATAACCCAGGGTGAGTTCAGAGACATAATTCCTATCTTCTGTTTGTGAGGAGGCGTTCTTGGTCAGTCCACTATCTCGGTTGCCGAGCACTGTTGAGAGTTGAAAGCTACATAGTTGCACACTTCCTGTCAGTTGATCGAATTTTCCACACTAAACTATACTAGACGGTATATTTAGGTAAACACACACCCATCCATTCACCCTACACACCTCCCACCGTCTAGCCTTCCTCAACGGTCGGCACCGTCTCCGGTTGCTAGACGGCCGTCTGTAGGTAAACGGGCCCTAAGTTTCCTCCTCGGTTGTGCGTTCATCCAGTCTTTCGTGGCCGTAACCCCTGGCGTTTCATCTGCTTCTCTTATCTTAATCACATCTTATCACTCGAAAGCCTGCAGATATATGCAGTCCGGCCGGGCCCGGTCAGATAGGCCCTGAAAGCCGGTCCCAAAAAAAAGCCCAAGCCTGACCGGACTGGCCGCTTGCGAAACGCTGCTTGTAATGGGTCGCACTGCACTATACACTATTGCCCATAAAACACCGTGTAAATATTAACTCGACGAATAACAGGAATGGAGGACAGAAACACGAAAATGGGGCCGGGGCCAACCAGAACTCCAAGGGAAGAAAAAGGCGAAGAAGAAGAAGAAGAAGAAGAAGAAGAAGAAGAAAACACGAGCCGATAAAGCGCCAATATCCAGAGGAAGCTTGAACGAAACGCGCCCATGAAAGCCTGTTTACATGAAAGTCAACGGAGGTCTTGGTTACACCGGGGCGCCTGGGGCGGGTGCTTGTGGAATAAGAGTATATTATGTAATACCCAGGAAGCAAGGATGTGAAGGTCAAAAGAGAAGAGATGAATAAGAGGGGCGGTGATAAAGAACCGGCCGACTGTAGATAAGGGGATTGGTCAGACGTTGCTAGGGTGGGTCTTCAGTTTCCTTCGACAGCAGCAGAGCTTGAGGGGCCAGATGGGAAGTTGCTGAGACCATCCTGGTAATTGGGTTGGGGGGCCGCTATCCGTGGGCCGGGAAACAGAACTCCGGGGGTCTGATGACCTGGATCGTTCATCGCGGGCTGCCGGTAGGGGGACGGGTTGGCCATTGGGGTCTGTTGCGTCGGTATTAGGATCGTGAGATGGGGATTGCATCCCCACCACACTTTGGCTCGGAGGGACGGGGGAGGGCAGGAGGGATGCCGGGCCACGGTGATCTGCTGCGGGGTAACTAGTAGTGCCCCGCTCCCGTGGGATCCTCACTACTGCATCATGTCCTTCGGAGAAACCTGAAGACTGTTCGGTTCGGTCCAAGTTATCCGGCACAGCGGCGAGGAAAGCTTTCCGCTCCGTAAGCATCTGTACAACCCCCTCATGTCCATTTTCACCTGCCCACGAGAGTGGTGTCCGGCCATATTCGGCGTCTGGCTGATCGGGATTGACGTCCTCTCGCTCAAGAAGCATCTTTACAACTCCCTCATGCCCGTTTTTAGCCGCCCGCGAGAGTGGTGTCCGGCCACGTTTGGTGTCTGCCTGGTTGGGATTGACGCCCTCTCGTTCCAAAAACATTTTTACAACTCCCTCATGCCCGTACTCGGCCGCCCACGAGAGTGGTGTTTGGCGAAACGTGGTGTCTACCTGGTCGTGGTTGACGTCCGCTCGTTGCAAAAGGACATTTACGACCTCCCTGTGCCCTTTCATAGATGCCCAGATGAGAGGAGTCATCCCCATGCAATCGTACGCATTAACGTCCCATTCCTTCATCTCTAATACTGTAGAAACTATGCCATCAATCCCGAGAAAGGCTACCCCGTGGAGTCCTGAAAATATTGTGGGTCCTCCGGTTCTACCAAAGCCTGGGCCCCCATTGGGATCTCGATCATTGTGCAATAAGAGTAGTTGAGCAGATATATGCTCATCAAACCTATCAAGAAGCTTCAGTGCAAGTATTTTGATACTTTCCGTCATCGCCTTTCTTGAATGACTACCCCAGTAGACAGAAGCATATTCTAGAAGGGGAGTTGTTGATGGGGTCGAGCGGAGGGTTGGCGAAAGATTCCTGATACATCCAAAATTGAGGTATGTCAAACAAACCTCGGCGATTGTTGAATGTGGACTATGGAATAGGGTCGGATCACGGGAAAGATACTCCTGAAGAGTAAAGTGCACCAGTCGGACCGTGGATGAAGACTCCTCGACTGTGATTAGGCCTAGACAGGATGATAGGAGTGTCCGTAATGCAGGAACGTTTTCAGGATCTAGATCTGTAGATCCTATCTCCACTCCGAGGGCATGGCAGAGCTCCTGAGCTCGTAGCGGCCGCTCCGAATACAACACCCACATCAGGACCTCCATCCCAAGTACTGATTTATATCCCTTTTGTGCTTTCAGTCTTGTGAGAGTTGCCGTGTAGGCATCATTCAACCCGTCACCAAGCGTCATATCCTCAAGTTTCTTTCTTCTCTGACGAATGGTCACCTCTCCTAGGATGGCGTCAATGTTGAGTGAAACAAGGAGGAATCTAACCGCAATCACACGTAAGTATGCATCATTAATAGGGGAGGTGCTAAATGGTTCAACGAACATATCAGAAATCTTTTCCAAGATTACTCTCACAATATCCGCCCGCAAATCATTGCTCATCGCCTCCGGCTCAGGGTCCCTGTCTAGCCTCATCTCTACATAATTCCGAATATCATCAATGTTAGGGCTGATGGGTATTACAACCGCCTTGATAAAATATCTTTGGATATCTCCCGTAACATGAGGCCTCCCGGTAAGGAATATTCTCGTAGTAGGAGACTCCCGAACGATATCCCTCAGTGACCCGAGAAGCTCTGGCAGGCACCTTTGTAAACATTCGTCCAAGGCATCGACACAGATGAAAACCCGGGGAAGCGAAGCAATAGCCACCTTCAGCATTCCCATCAGATCCGCAAGTCGTAGCCCTCTACCCCCAATCTCGGTTTGCGCTTCTTGAAATGCCTCGCGTAAATCACCCGGGATGCCTCCTTTTCCCAGTAGCTGCCTTAGAATAGCACCCACGATGTTGGTGATTGTCTGCTCTTGCTGGCGGAGGAAGTCGCAGTAAAAGACAGCAACGGCGATATTTTCCTTCTTTGCATGATCGCACAGGTTGTCGATCACCAACGAACTAGTTATTTCTAGTCAGTACTATTCACTTCTTTCGAAGGATCCCGCCTCTTGCCTCAGATATGTCTTTCCCACTCCCGGATTCCCGGAACAAAACAAGACCGCCTTATCGGCTCCACTCTCACTACCCCTCCACTCCTGAAACTCGCTCCTTTCTAAAAGCCAATCCCCTAGACCATCAAATCTGTCGGTGCGGACGCTTTGGTGTCTGTGATTTGGCTCTAGTGGAGAGAGCCAACGCATGATCTTTCCATCCTCATCAGACATATAGGTGTTGAAACTATCGTTTATGTTCCCGCTGTTGACATTGCCATCGCGGAGGCTAACTGAATGTGAAGCTCGGGCCATGATATTCTATCTAAACTGTAGGTCGAATGTAGAAATGGTTCAGTGTTGTGTGTGGGGGGACAACTCGTAGGGGAGTTTGTAAATATTCAATGACCAGGGCTGAAGAGAGGGGGGCGATGAGGCTTCCCGCGGCACAAGCACAGTCCAATCATTTCCATTGAATGAGGATGCATGACTGATGAGCGCCATGTCTCACAAAGACTTCTGCCTAGCGGCTACGAATTTTAAAGTGGACAACAACAGATTGGCAGCGACTACAACCAAATGAATGGACAAAAGCTCACACAACAAAATACGATCCCCAGTGTACAACTCTGGAGTGTGGAAGAGCTCTCGTTCTCTTCAACGATCGCTCACCACTAACTAACGGTAGAGACAGGGGTGTATACAAACTGCAGCGAAATACTCCTATCCTTCCATGGGCCACACACATATCCATTCTCTTTCGCTGTGCGTCTCCATTTCCTCTTTTTCGTACTCCCATGCTAACAATGGGAAGACAGCCACTCCCACTGTTCATAGCCTCCGGGCATCCAACTCTTTCACGCTTCCTCCACGGCTCCTGCCCCCCCCCCTCCCCCCTTCTATCCTCGGCTGATGTATTAATGGCATGCCCGAATCATGGGTGTTGGAAGCCGTGAGATGCTGCTCTGAATGCTCTCATGACAGTCGCCTAATGGTTCGGATGGTTTCTTGGGAGGCCCTTTGGCTTCGGGGGCGCGCTTTGACTTTTGAAATGCTTTGGCTTTTGAGAAAGCATTTAGGCTGCCGGAATACACTTGAGTTTTGGATCGACACATTCGCCGGGTTGGAGGCGGGAAAGCTACAAAGGGGTCTGTAACGAAAGCGAAAGAGCCGAATGCGCGGATGTTGAATAATAGAGTACCTACAGGCTATGAACAGTGGGAGTCTTTGTCGTTCCTTTGTTACCATGAAAGTATAGAAAGGGGAAAGGGGGACTTACCAGCTAGAATGTATATGTGTGGTGGTCCAGGAAAGATAGGATGATTCCGTCGTGGTTCATATACTTCTGCATGGTAACTTAGTAGATAACGAGAGAACTTTCCCACTCCCGAATTGTGCCTTGGCGGTCATGTTTTTGTAATGTGCACTTTGCCTTTCGCTTGGTTGTCGTCACCGTCTATCCATCGAATAGGTTCAAAAATAGGTGCATTCCTAAAGCCATTGCGCATTCCCACAAACTATCGAAACGTGAAAGAACAGCGCTGGCATGGTATCTCACGGCTTCCAAAAAGGCACGGGGGCCATATGTTGCTTGCGGTCCTCTCCATGCTTTCCCCGGTTATCACCCTTAGCACATGAAGAGCCTCCCATAGATATGGGCCCCAACATATATCGCAGCTTCAAGGACCCGGAGGAAGGCTGAACAGTAGTATTGGAGTTGTAATTGTGCTTAGGAGCGGAGAGCCGTGGTGAGGCGATGCTGGTTGGGAACATGTAACTGGACGTCAAATGGCGCAATGGAAATACCATACAAGTGATTGCTTTGTTTTTTGCCTTGTATGGTGAGATATAAAGCTAGTAGCTATTGAGTAGCTATTTGGTCTCACGCGGATTTTCAGGAGGTTTTTGGCATCACCAATCCTGTCCCTAGTTCAAGATTGGAGCGCGCTTGTTGGTTTGGAATTGACTCCCGTACTTGTACGAGTATTCTGGCAAAAAAAGTCGGAATAACGCTAGTGCAGATTGTTAAACATGCTCAATCATCGCTCTTCTGTATGTTTAAACTGCGGCGAGTCTTTTGGATTGACGCAAATTGGGGTTCTTCGTACCCGCCTGTTGGCTCGGTCCCTTAGTTTCACTTTAGGGCCTGTTTACCTACCATAGACGTCCGTCTAAAAGCTTGTAACGATGCCGACCGCTAAGGGGGGCTTGACAGTGGGGGAGGGTGCGGAAAAGTAGATGGCCTTTACCTAGAGTAGGCAACGTAACTTTCTGACGGTCTAGCTACATGAATCTAGGACCGTGGAAAATTGGTCAAACACTTTCGCGCCGTTTATCAGATAACAGTTGAGAGGCAACCGTCTAGCACAACCACCTATTACAAATTTAATTTTTAGAAAGAGACAGACAGTTGAAGGTACGTAAAGAAAACAGAATAGTTGCATGTTTAGCTGAAAGCCCGATTATCTAACTGACTTTCTTTGACGGTCGGCACTGTCTCTGGTAGCTAGACGGCCGTCTATCCCTCCGTCTGTATTTGTCGCTTTTTAGTTCCCTAGAATATTCCGAGATTAGGAATAGTTCAAGTGTCGCAACGGCGAAGATGTTTTCTACTGGTCAGGTCGCAGCAAGAGCTCGTTGACCATACTACCTTTGATAAATATCTGAGGCTAACCTATGCCATTAACCACGCTAAAAAGCTGAGAAATCTGAATACAGACCAGGGGATAGGTAAACAGGCCCTTAGTTTGCTTTAGATCTAATCCGACTTTTGATGGATTATATCGGGGGATGAGAGAGATTTCGAACTCAAAGTTAGGGATCGCAATCTCTGTTGCGGCAGTGTTTACCATTGGAAAAAGTGAACTTGCATACCGGTAGGGATTTCGAGTACTCATGAAGAGTTAGCTATGATATTTTCTTGTCACATTATTGGTTAAGGTGGGTTGCCATTGCTTACTTCACCAAAAAAAATTCGGGATCTCCAAACTTAACCTTAACTAGCCGAGCCCTATGCTTATCATGCCTGATCTCATAAGTGTGACATGAACCCTAACCTGTGACCCGTTGCCGTCGCAACCAGCTAAGGTAGAACCAACCAACATGCTTGCGTAGCTTGCAGGAGTGAAGAGAGTTAAAGAATCCATAGCTTTCAAGACCCACAACTCCTTTTCCAAAACAAACGAGGCAAAGATATTCTTTCATTTCTTCTACCCTGCCGATCGCTAACCTTAGGGCCTACTGCCGAACTCTCCACCTTTTAAACAGGTCAGTAGATCGATGTTGATCAACAAACGAAATGCCAAGAGTTTACGCAACTGAAAAAATATGATCGCCAGCGCAGGACTTCGGAGCGAGTGGAGATGTTCGCTCATTCTCTTTCTTCACCTCATCATCTCTCGCTCTATCACTCTCACCCACTCAACTAACTAATGGTAGGGGCGGTAGTATGTGTGGACCACAACGAAGTCGTCCTCCGATTCTTCCATGAATCATCATACCTATCCATTCTCTTCACCGCATGTCCCCCCTTCCCTTTTGCGTACTCCCGGTACTAACAAAGAAAGGCAAAGACTCCTACTGTTCATAACTTAGGAGCGTCGTGCCCTTTCACGTTTCTTCAGGGCTCTTCCACTTTCCCTACGGTTTCCTTCCGGCGGATCTATTAAGCGCATTCCCTAAGCCGAAGCGTATTCCAAAAACTATCCAAACAACAAAACAATAGCGCGCATGCCGAGCAGCATTTCACGATTTCCAATACCCACCTCTTAGCAGGATTGTCAAACCTCGCAACCCTATCGATAGAGGCTAAGCTCCCTAATCTCCCTGTTGCCATAGGACAAGAAGTGTCTAACCCCTTTGCCCCTCATGATGGATCGTTCAATAATAACTCATCGCACGCTGACATCCGCAAAGTTCGCGTAACACGTTCGCTACTCCTATCAACACGGACCCAGATAACAAGAAAGCGACAACTCTTTTTCGAGGGATCTGCTTTAATCCAGTAAAAAATGGCAGATTCCGTAAGTCATATTCAAAAAAAAAATCCCCATAAACAGTCTCTGCAATCCCCCAGTTTGGGACCGTCAAGACTTCGCGATACATCAGACGTTACGGGAACTTTGCGGACACGAGTGTATCATACTGTAGACGTGAATTGCGCCCGCGGGCTCCCCTAACCGGGACAAGGTGTCAATTGGTTCTTGACATATTAACCACTTCGCTAGCTAGGAATTTCCTGGAATATGAACTTGGCAACAAATACTTATCCTATTGAGGGATGGATTTGGGAATTTATCGCAGGGTTGGTGTATCTCTTAAGACGTTGGTAGCTTTCAGTGGCTGGCTTCAGGGATAGAGTCTCTTTAATTATGAACTGAAGTGGTGCTTAATGTGCTCATTACTGCCATACAATTAGATATGAAACCGTTGGCAGTAGCGATACTAATGTCTCGAATACTATCAATTTGGTAATCCTATGACTTAAACTGAGTGAGGAGGAAGGGTGCTCCAGAGGATACTCTGTGTGAGCTCTACTTCTAGTAGTCGAAATTTATGCCTCAGAGCACAATCCGAGACGGTTTAATTTGAAGCGAAGTCAATACTGTGCTGGGTAGGACTGATAGCATTAGCGCTTTTGTGAGCTTGAACACCCGCTCATAGTAATTCCCTGAACCCGGGACACGGAATGCACCCTCTCCAATGGCGCTCTACCGGGCTGACTTAAGAATCGTGGGGCTTTCCCGAATCAGCGTTTATTAAGCCTTGGAGAAAAGGGTGTTGCTCTTCACTTTGTAAAATGCGTTCTTGAGATAGTTACGGTTCCTACTTTTTGTTTTCTGGCCATTTTTGACGAACGGGGTACCAAAATATATTATCCATCTAAAGGGGTCGCATAGGATATCGTGCTGTCAAGCACATTTCTGAATGGGAAAGTAACTATTGGAAACCAGATTTAGATTTACTCAATTCGCCTAGGCTGATGGCATTGTTCTTACACACCAGTCATACATGTAGCGTAGAAAGGGAAGCACAAGTATATGCCTCCCGAAGGGAATTTCGCTTCGCATAACCTTCCTTTTGCACTTCGATGGCGAAACGATTCACAAGGAGTGACGAATGGTGAAACGAAACGAAAATGCTAATGAACTCACCTAAAACAATCACTCAGGAGCGGGGAAAAACTCTTCACTAACTTAATAACCACAATCTCTCGCTCGACAACTCCACGGTGCTCTCTCTCTAACCACCTAAGGGCGATCACAGGAGTATATATCAATCACGAAAACATCATATCCATCCAGAAGCGACCACACTACTCCATGTGAGTCTCTCCTTCCCTCGTGAGCACTCCTAGCTAACTAAAAGAAAACAAACACTTTCCCACCTCCGGGCTTCCAGCTCTCTTGCGCTGGCTTTACAGTGCTCCCACTTTTCCCCTGGCTTTTCTCCCGGCCTTCCCGAAAGCTGCACGATCCTAAAACTATCACGCATTCCTGCATTTACTATGCTTTCCCGGACGTACAAACTAAGGGCCTAAAGCCGAAGCTATATGCCCGGATCCTCAGCGCACATCCAAAGCCACAAACAAGTGCACTCCCGGAAGCTATCTGAACAAAGGAAGTATCGTGAGAGTATGGCGAGCAGCACCATTTTCAACACTTCCGGGATCCAAGTTTTTACGCCTTGATTAAGATCACAGTTAAAACCGGAGAAGTGTATGAGTTGGTAAATTATTCCTAGGCAGTAATCATGGGAGTAAAAAAAAGACACCCATCCGTAGAAAAATGACGGTCGCCAGCGACTCAAAGTTCGGCTAGTAAATTACCCTTATGGCCATAGAAACACCAGATCACGTTAAGCGAAAAATGAAGACTGGGAACCACCTCCGAGCCATGGGTTTCTGGGATGGGTATTGTCTGGTTAACGTTTCAGAGCTCTGTCGGATTGGGTTTTGGGAGGGTATCAGGTCGGTACTATACCTATAGCCCCAAACTAGCCGAATCAAAGGAATTCTTTCTTCATTAATCTCGCAGATACTGCTTCTGTAGCCAGTACTATATGAAAGAGCCTTTATAGTTGTAGTTGCAACAATTCTTGGACTTCGACGGTGAAACGATTCACAGCGAGTGACAAATGGTGAAACGAAAAGATAAACGTCAAGGAACTCACACCTAAAACGATCGCACCCGGGAGCGGTGAAAACTCATCACTAACTTAACAACAACCACAGTCTCTCGCTCAACGACGACTGTCGACTCTTGATGCTCAACGAACTAACTAAGGACGATCACAGGAGTATATATCAATCACAAAGAAATCATATCCATCCATGAGGCACTTTCCCACCTCCGGGCTTCCAGCTCTCTCACGCTCGCCTCACAGTGCTTCCGCTTTTCTCCAGGTTTTTCTCCCGGCCTTCCCGAAAGCTGCACGATCCCAAAACTATCACGCATTCCTGCATTCGCAATGCTTTCACGAACGTGCAAAGCTTACTAGCTATTCCTACCCAATTGCGTGTAACGGCCGCACTGTAACCTAGTATACACCATCGCCCACTAGACCAGGGACGAATGCCAGCAAACGAATGATAGGATTGAGGAGCTAGAATAACACCAGAGGACCAAGTCTAACTAGAACTCCGATGAAGAGAAAAGGCAAAGAAGAGAGGGATCACAGAGCCGATAGGTAATAAGTGGCCGCGGAAGCTAGAAAACGATCTTTTCAAGGTATATTTACAACTAAATTCACGCAGGATCTGCCTACGCCGATCCTCTACGCTACAAGCAATTACGGAAGGACGACATATCCTGCGACGAAGAGGGAAAGATGTAAAGGAGAAAAGCGAGAAGACAAATAATAGAAGCGATGATAAAAGGTGGGCTAAGAGCAAAAGAGAGGACAGATTGAGTGTGAGAAGGGGCATCGGTCGTTCGCGGATGGTGCCAGACCTTTGGGTGCCAGATGGGAAAAAGATGCCGAGACCACCTGTGTGATTGGGCGGACTCAGGAAGGGAATCCCCGAGGTCAGGTGACCCCGGCGGTTCATTGTGGGTGACCGGCAGGGGCGCACGTTGGCCATCGATGTTTGCCATATTGGAATTCGGATCATGGGATCTGAATGGCTTCTCTGCCGCAAACTGGTCCCGAGGCACAGGGGTGAGCGAGAGGGGTGTCTGACAACCACAATCTGGTGCGGCGCGATTGAGATTAGCCTGTTCGCGTACGGTCCGCGCAACTCCATCATGGTCTTTGGAGAGAGGCAACCGCTGTGGGGTTTGATTCATGCTATCCGGTGCAGATATCTTTGCGCTCTGTAAGCATCTTCAAGACCTTCTCATGCCCGTTCCTAGCCGCCCAGGTGGGAGCCGTCATCCCTATGCAATGGCACGCACGAAGGTCCCATTCCTTCATCTCCAATATCGCAGAAACTATCCACTCGATCTCGAGAAATGATACTCCATGAAGTCCTGAAAACCCCGTGGGTCCTCCCTCTCCTTCAAAGTACGGGCCTCCGCCGCGATCTCGATTATAATTCAATAATAGTAATTGAGAAGATATATGCTCATCAAAATTATCGAGGAGCTTTAGTGCAAGTATTTTGATATTTTCGGTCATCTCCTTTCTTGCATGCATGCCCCAGTAAACAGAAGCATATTCTAAAAGGGGAGTTGTTGCGGGGGCAGAGCAAAGAGTTGGCGAAAGATCCCTGATGCGTCCAAAATTGAGATAAGTCAAGCAAACCTCGGCAATTCTTGAGTGTGGACTATGGAATAGTGTCGCATCACGAGACAGATGCTCCTGAAGAGTGAAGTGCACCGGCCGAACGGTGGATGAAGACGCCTCGACTGACACAAGCCCTAGACAAGATGATAGGACGGTGCATAACGCGGGAACATTTTCCGGGTCCAGATTTGCAGATCATATCTCTACTCCCAGGGCGTGGCAGAGCTCCGCGGCACCTAACGGCTGTTCCGAATACACCACCCACATCAGGACCTTCATCCCGAGCACTGATTTATATCCCTTCTGGGCTTTCAGTCGTGCTAGAGTTGCCGTGTAGGCATCACTCAATCCAGCTCCTTGTGTCATCTCTTCAAGTTTCATTCTTCTCTGACGAATGGTCACCTCGCCTAGAATGGCGTCAATGTTGAGCGAAACAAGGAGGAATCTGTACACGATCGTTGGTAAGTATGCATCATTGATAGAGTGGAAATGAGATATGGTCCGACGCACATATTAGATATCTTTTCCGGGATAAATCTCATAATATCCGCCCGTAAATCAGTGCTCATCGCCTCTCGCTCCGCATCCCTGTCTAACCTCATCTCCACATAGCTCCGGATATCGTCAGGGTTAGGGCTAACTGGTATCACAATCGCCTTGGTAAAGTATCTTTGCATATCTTCCATGACATGGGGCCTCCCGGTGAAGAATATTCTCGTGGTAGGAGACTCCCGAACAATATCTCGCAGGGACCCGAGAAGCTCCGGCAGGTACTTCGGTAAATATTCGTCCAAGGTATCGACACAGATGAAAACCCGCGGTATCGAAGCGATAGCAGTCCTCAACATCCCATCAAATCTGCAAGTTGCGGCCCTCTACCGTCAAACTCTTTTTTCGCTTTTTGAAACGCCTTTCGTAAATTCTCCGCGACCTCCCCTCTACCAACCAGCTGCTCCAGAATCGAGCCCATGACGCAGCTGACTGTCTGCTCTCGTTGCGCAAGGTAGTCGCAGTACAAGCCTACAACCGCGATATTTTCGTCCCCCGCTTGATCGCAGGGGCTATCGATCACCAACGAACTAGCATTTCTGGCCGTCAGCGGTATTCGCTTCTTTCAATGAATCCTCCCACTTACCTCAGGTATGTCTTGCCCACTCCCGGATTCCCGGAGCAAAACAAGACCGCATTATCGGCTCCACCCTGACCACCCCTCCACTCCCGAAATTCACTCGTTTCTAACAACCAATCCCTACACCGTCGAACCGGTTGGTGCGCGCTCCCTGGTGTCTGTTATTTAGCTCTAGGGGTGAGAGCCAGCGCATGATCTGTGCGTCCTCATCTGAGTTATAGAAGGCGGTGTTGAAACTACCTAAGTTATTATGTTCCCGTGGCCGATGGTAACCGAATGTGAAGTTTGGGCCATGGTATCCTATCAAAAATGTTGGTGAGGTGTAGAAATGACGCAGCGATTTATAGGTGGACTAGGGGAGTTCATAAACAGGAGGTGACCAGAGCTGAAGAAGGGGGGCGATGTGGCTTATTGTGGCACAATAACCATCCCATAATTTCCCCCTCGTGTGGCAACGACATGGCCAATAAGAGTTATGTCACACAAAGGCTTTCTACCGAGCGGCTACAAGAACACGAGTTACTCTTTGCTGGAGGTCCTCTTCGCCCTCTTCGTAATTATCTCCATTAGTGCCCTACGAGTCTTCAATATTGCACATACAGGTCCCAATGCATGTGTGCTCCAGGGCCCCGAGGGTTGAACAGTGGTACCATAAAAACTTGAATAATTGCACGGTGTGCTATGTTATTGGACTTTCCTCTCCCAGTAAAGTCAAGAATTTTTATATTTTCTGTCTTGGAGGGGGGAAAGGTGCTATGTTTTTGGTGTGTGTTTAACCCCCTTTCCAGAGAAGGGATAGCACACCGTCTAATTATTTAAGTTCGTAAGGTATTGGTGTTGTTCAAAGAATTAATTCTGCTTAAGAGAGTTATTGTGAGGCGATACTAATTGCGAGTATGTTACCTGACCTCAAACGGTAAGGCGAAAATTATATCCTAGTGTTTGCTTTGTTTTTACCTGTATTGTAACAGGATGTAAAGTCAGTAACTATCATGCAGCTATTGGGTCTCGTGGTGTTACAATGAGGTTCTTGACATTATCAATCCCGGCACTTGGTTCAAGACTAACTTTAAGGGGGGCTTGTGGATTTGGCATATATTTTGTCCTGGTGAATTCGGTCCTAGAATATAGCTAGTATGTAGCAAACAAAATTAACAAATAGTAGAGGAGATCCTCCGCTTCGAACCACCAATCCTTCGAGTTCAAGTTAGGCTCCAGAACCAGAAATCGATCGGTTGGCCAATCAAGTAATATGATTCCATATATCCTGGGCCTCTGATCAGTGCTCATCCTATATCCACATCATATGTTCATCCCAACTGCACCTGTCCAGAGTCTACAAATCTTGTGTCTTTGATTAGGCACTATTTGTGCCTCGCTTTGCTGGGGAAAAGATCTTCACACGGTAATAAATATATAGTAGCTTGTCAGAGCCAAAACAGCCAATATTTCTATAGTATTGATGACCCATAACTGCTTTTCCAAGACTCGTGGAGCGGGAGAAACCATTCTCTTCCTTGCCGCTAACCCGCCGGTCGCCAATCGCAAATAACGAGCAGGATTCCCCTACTTAGTAGAACGGTTAGCAAGCTGAGCAGCCCTCTCGATAGAGTTTAGGCTCTCAAATCTCCCAGTCTCGGCAGATCAGGATTTTAAATACCCTACCATACATGATAGATGGCTCAATATTAACTAATTGTGAGCGTGACTTGGACTTATTGGCTCCCACCAATTGCGACAGGGGTTGATCGGTTCTTGACAAGTTAACTACTCACCAACCAGGTATTTCTTGGAGTGCCTACCCGGGAATAAATGCTTTTTACTAAAAGCTAGATTTCGGTATTTTATCCGCAAGGGTGGTGTAACTTATCTCCTACCAAGTTGTTTGTAGATTTCAACAGTGTCTTTAGCATGAGTCTCTTTAATTTTTTAAAACTTAATTTGTGCTTTGAACAATTGCAGAATATGAAACTAGTAGCCTGAGCATTATATAGGGTTCCAAATAGTCTGAGTAGTCAATCTTGGGAGGTAGGACCGCTCGGTCGGTCATGGCTGATGTCAACAACCGAGCCTGACCAGTCCCAGGCCAGTCTGTAAAAGGTCGCATATGCGAGGCTATATTATGCCGAAAAAGGAAACGCGTAATCGGCCTTCTGACTTGAGCCGGATAAGCGTAGCCATGATTGCTATAGGTGGAGGGAATTTAATGATATTATATTATGATGGCGGAGGCACCATCGTGTAGGTATAGTAGGAGAAGGATGACGTGGTGTCTGTTCTCTGTGAGGTTGCTAGCTAAAGGTCGCCTTAAGGAGTAAAAACTCTACGGGTCTAACAATAACCATCAACATCCGTTTATACCCTTAACCTTTGAATCGTCCACACTTTGATGTCCCTCCATCACATGTGCGCTTTCCGTTGCCTGCACTCTTCTCTGCGCGTAATACAACACTCTACTACTCGGATCATCGTACAATTATTGAAGCGGTAGGAGGGTAGAGATAGTGAGTATCTAGTGGTTATTCTGAATAATCTATGAAAAAATGAATTCTAATTAAGAGAATCTCTATTTGAAAGCAATATACTAAGAGGAGAGTCGACGAACAATATTCAGAGTGTTACCTCTACCATCCGGTCGAGAAAATGGGAAGATGTGGAAATTAAATGTTAGAAATTTTGAAATTCTTTGGTGCTGCTGCTTGCTATGCTTGCCATATCGCATTCCGCATACTATGTTCCGTGATCATTTTATTGTTTGAAGGAAAACTTTGGAACAGTGCTTTCAATCGATCCCGTGGGGGAAGCAATACTGCAAAGCGTCGAAAGTCTTTAATGTGATTCCGCGCGCCCAGCCTACTCTATAAGCATACATCATATCCCTTTATTATTCAGACAGCGCTTTGGATATGGCCTTAGGATTGGTGCAGGGCCGGAAGCTATGTGACTCTGAAAGAGCCGGTTACAGGAGAGCGTCGAATGCGTTGAGGCTACGGGGGTGAATTTTTCTCTGTGACGTTTGTCTTTCTTTGTTAACATGAAGGTTTTGTGGAAGGGAAAGGAGGACATGCGTGGAAGGGAATGGATCTGCCTTGCGGTCGATAGAAGGATAGGGGGTAAGCTTTGTTGTTGTTTTATTTATACTCCTGTCTTTACCGCCAGTTGGTTTAGTTAGTTGAGCATCGTGGGTTGTGAGTGCGAGCGAGCACATGAATGAGAGGAAGTTCCCCTCTCTAAGTTGTGTGTTGGAGATCTGTCCTTAGTGTTGCTTTAATCTTGACATTTTGTTTCATTTCGCCTATCGCCGGTTGGTCGTCCATCGTCCGCCGATTGGCCGTCACGGCTCAATAAGAAACGCGGTTGCTCAGTCGGCTCAGCACACCGAGCACTTCAATCAAACTCCTAGAAGCCCAATCCCCATTTCCTAATTTCTTCAACTAGAGCATGTAGTCAGCGGCGATTTTGTTTAGCCTATTCATTGAACCCCCGGTTAGTTGACCACCTCCTCCATCTGTGTAATTAAATTATTAGAAGTAGAACAGGAGTCTAAAGATTACTGTTAGATCTTATAGTAGATAGAATACTAGTGCGGCCGAATTGAGGCTGAACACTTTGTTTGCCTCTTGCCACCGCAAGTTTCTGGCTCAATTCTGGCTCAATTCTGGCTCAATTCTGGCTCGCGAGCACTAGTACCTATTTCACAAAGGAAAATCCCTTATGAGATCACCGTTGGAACCAATTACCCGCACCCCAGACAGATACTTGAATATATCGCAATACATGCTTGTACTGGGTAAATAATGGTATGATAGCACTTATAGCGGGGGTATGTTAAACCTGCACTGTGGATCCTGAAGTGATGGACTCCCATCCAAAGGGAGGCATTGTTTGCATTGTTTGAAATCGTTGCACTCTAGGGGCGCTATGGTACATTAATTAATGCATCAGGGCTTGGACATGCAGGCTATGATATTTCCCTAATTATTTTTTTCTGTCTTGTTCTAGCTTCGCTTATGTTCTGCCTTATCAACTCCCTCCTGTTCTCAATATTTTCCAAGACTCTCTTTTCTTAACACACAACACAATCAATCATGAACGACTTTACTGCTTAATACAAACTCTGTTCCAACTTCAGCCACTTCACTCCTTTCCATGAAACTGATTAAGCCTAAGGGAAAGCACAAAAGGTGGAGAGAAGGAAGGAGTGCGATCACAATAGCCTCTCAGCGGAGCGGTTGATGGAGGAACGGTGGACTAGATGGCTGCTAACTCTCTAGCTAGGGGCAAGCCAGGAGAGATATCTCTTCGCCTAACTAACAACAACAAAACACTCTCGAAACTCAGCGCACTCTAAAGAAACACACACAGCTAACAAAACCTGATCCCTAATCATCACAAATAATCTAGACCCATCCAGATATCCTATGATCCTCCTTGATCCTAAGACCTATGGCCTGCTGGTGCGCCAACTCCCGTATGCCTAGTTACATAGAGTATGAAAGAAACAATGAAACCAAATGCCCAATACCTCACTCCCTATGGCTAGAAACATCAACAAAACCGTGAAAGAAATATTCTATGCCTAGCGATATAGGATATGAGATGAACAACCCATGGGAGAATGCCTAACCGCCGGAAATCAACAAGCTGCATGCCCTATAACCGTATCACTCCTGGCCACATATCCGCATAGATGCATATCCGCACAACAGTCTAACCGCACGCCCTATAGGAAATCTAATAGAAACCCTTATCGTTGACCAGTATGATACCTCTGCGTTAGTTATTTCCAACCAGTGGGCTCCCTATATGGGGGAAGCATGGCGGGGGTGATATGATCTGGCAGGTGTCTTAACTTGAGTGGGGTGTCGAGGTGCGTGTTCAGTATGATATGTTCTTTTCTGTGGAGGCTGCGAGCTAACGGACTCATGAATAGTGAAATATTCTAAATATATAACCCTATATATTGGTGCACGCCCAAGGGTGCCCACACAGGCAAACGCGTCAATTTTCCTCCATTGTATTTCCGCTTTCTCCTACCTGCGCTCCTCGGTGCTTCTACAGCCACATTCTATAATGGGGATCATGATACAATTAGAATCGGGTTAGCTGGCAGGATGTGTATTGTTGAAGGAACTTTTCGGAGCCCGGTTGATAGGGGTTTGATAGCGTGTCAGATCCACACCAATAGGCTGGCACTGGCCAAACCAAAGGGATTCTTGAATAATTAATCTCGGTTAGAGTTATTTGGCAAGCGAGTATCCATATGTGAACAAGGATATACAGTGGTAACCACAACTACAATAACCTACATTGAGGATATAATTCTTACGATACCGCTTCTTGGTCTGCTCTAACCTCGCACGGTATGTCTTTCCCAACCCAAACCATAGCTCTGAGCATATGTCACCTTCTATAGGCTGTCTTCTGGTGCAGGACAATATCAATCAGGGAAGATGGAAGCAACCACTGAAATTATGGAACTACTTGTCACCATGAATTATATTTGGCTTTAGTATTTTGTGTTTTTATAATATCTCTAAGTTCTACCGGAGCTGCACCTATCGTGCTGCACTAGTACTGTACAATACGCCACGAATGTGCCCACTGGTGCAAGCCAACTCGCGGTCTCATATAACTGCATAATCTGGCTTCACTAGCCCAAAGAACAAGAGCACCACCCCCAGCGTCTCATTGATGTAATGCGACCTGGCAGTTTGCCGGCATTAGGGAGATATGTATCTAGTAAGTTTGGGCTAGGGCTATAGTTCAACAACTTGGGACCTCCCGCGATGCAATATAGCGGAACTGGCATACCGGTATGACAGTTTGTGGAGGGAACCAATGCGACCACACGGCAGTGGTAGGAGGAGTTGCAGGGAGGAGACTGGCCAGCTGCTTGCGAACCTAAAGCGGGTGCCTTCCAGCGCACTCAGTATCCCATCCGATTGCTTGTAGCGGGCAGTACTGCGGTATGTAAAGAAAAACTAAAAACTATCTGCGTGGAAGGGGGCTAGATATCGGAGGAAGATGTCTTGATCTTGATTCTATCTTCACACTCAGGATGGAAACAAGCTTTAAAGACATAACTCAGAAAACTTTTACATTCTAAGTTAACTTCTTCCTTTACTAGAACTCTTTTCCCACGATAACATTCGCTGCGCCTCCTCTCTCTATCCAACCTCCCCTGATTTTTCTTCCATTCACAGTGTTCCGAACCGTCCAGTCCGTCCGTCCTGGAGGTAGGACCGGACGGACTACCGGCGATAGTCCGTCTTTTTTCAAGTCCATGGACGGACTAGGGCAGATGGAGGTAGGACTGGACGCCCTACC
>Ga0307513_10002007_pt1 | contig 28699 bp, 28 predicted proteins | sample 15_EM_MG_FD_202174 | JGI IMG/M metagenome (GOLD analysis project Ga0307513, IMG submission 202174) | Populus trichocarpa ectomycorrhiza microbial communities from riparian zone in the Pacific Northwest, United States - 15_EM | ecosystem: Host-associated > Plants > Roots > Unclassified | place... | reverse complement strand
GCCACGCGCTACCACAGCCTGTCGGTCGAGAAGGCCAGCCTGCCCGCCGACCTGGAGATCACCGCCTGGACCGAGGACGGCGAGATCATGGGCGTACAGCACAGGACCCGGCCGGTGTTCGGCGTGCAGTTCCACCCGGAATCCATCGCCACCGAATGCGGCCACGAACTCTTGGCCAACTTCCTCGATGTCGCCGGCGTCAAGCGCCTGGCCGACGCCTGATCCTTAGCCATGTCCGAAGCCTTCAAGCCGATCCTCAGCCTGCTGGCCGATGGCGGCGCCCTTTCCGAGGATAACGCCGGCGAGTTCTTCGCCGCCTGCCTGCGTGGCGACCCGACGCCGGCCCAGATCGGCGCGGCGCTGACCGCCATGCGGATGCGCGGCGAGACGCTGGGCGAGATCGTGGCCTGCGCGCGCGCCATGCGCCAGGCGGCGCTCCACATCGAGCCGCCCTACCCCACCATCGACGTCTGCGGCACCGGCGGCGACGGCCTGCACACGCTCAACATCTCCACCGCGGTCGGGTTCGTGGCGGCGGGCGGCGGGCTGAAGGTCGCCAAGCATGGCAACCGCGCGCTGTCGTCGAAGTCCGGCGGCGCCGACATCCTGAGCGAGCTCGGCGTCGACATTTCCGCGCCGGCCGACAGGCAGCTCAAGGCGCTCGACGAGGCCGGCATCTGCTTCCTGTTCGCGCCGGCCCATCACGGGGCCATGCGCCACGTCTCGCCGATCCGCGCCGAACTCGGCTTCCGCACGATCTTCAACCTGCTGGGGCCCCTGACCAATCCGGCCGGCGCCCAGCGCCAGGTGGTCGGCGTCTATTCCGAACGCTGGGTCGAACGCCTGGCCGACGCCCTCGCGGCCCTGGGGTCCGAGCGGGCCTGGGTCGTGCACGGTTCCGGTCTCGATGAGCTGACCACGACCGGCGAGACCAGCGTCGCCGAGGTCCGCGACGGCCAGGTCCGCCTCTTCACCGTCACCCCCGAGGCCGTGGGCCTGAAGCGCGCCGCCCTGGCCGATCTTACCGGTGGCGCGCCCGCCGAGAACGCCCAGGCGCTGCGCCGCCTGTTCGCCGGCGAGACGGGCCCCTATCGCGACATCGTCCTGCTCAACGCCGCCGCCGCCTTCCTGGTGGCCGACAAGGTCGAGACCCTGCGCGAGGGCGTGGACCTGGCCGCCGCGGTGATCGACGACGGCCACGCTCAGGCCGCGCTCGACAAGCTGGTCGAAGTCGCCGGACGATGAGCGACATCCTCACCGAGATCGCCGCCTACAAGCGCGAGGAGGTCGCCGCCCGCAAGGCGCTGCGGCCGCTGGAGGTCATCGAGGCCGCCGCCCGCGCCGCGCCGTCGCAGCCCCGCGGCTTCCGCGCCGCCTTGGAACGCGCCCACCTGCCGGGCCGCCTGGCGCTGATCGCCGAGATCAAGAAGGCCTCGCCCTCGAAAGGCCTGATCCGCAAGGACTTCGACCCGCCGGCCCTGGCGCGGGCCTATGAGGCGGGCGGCGCGGCCTGCCTCTCGATTCTCACCGACACGCCGAGCTTCCAGGGCGCCGACGACTTCCTGACCCGGGCGCGGGAGGCCACCGCCCTGCCCTGCCTGCGCAAGGAATTCCTGGTCGATCCCTGGCAGGTGCCGGAAAGCCGCGCGCTGGGCGCCGACGCGATCCTGGTGATCCTGGCCGTGGTCGACGACACGCTGGCCTCCGACCTGATGGAGGCCGCCCGCGCCCATGGCATGGACGTGCTGGTCGAGGTGCATGACGAGGCCGAGATGGCGCGCGCGCGGGATTTGCGGGCGGACCTCGTCGGCGTGAATAACCGCGACCTGCGCACCTTCGTCACCGATCTCGCGATCACCGAGCGGCTGGCCGCCCAGGCGCCGGCCGGCGCGCTGCTGGTGACGGAAAGCGGCATCGCCGGCCCGGCCGACGCGGCGCGGCTCGAGGCCTCCGGCGCGCGGGCCATGCTGGTCGGCGAAAGCCTGATGCGGCAGGCCGATGTCGAGGCCGCGACTCGCGCCTTGCTGGCCTTCTGAGTCGAACAATTGGCAGGGTCGAGGGCGCTGATTTCCCACGGGAAACGGCCGTAACTTGACATTAATGCGGAACACCTAGAGAACATCGGCTAACGTTTGCGCTTTGTTCTCAGGCGCCTAATCGGGACCCGCAAGATGCTCACGCGTAAGCAACACGAACTGCTCATGTTCATCCATGAGCGGATCAAGGAATCCGGCGTCTCGCCGTCGTTCGACGAGATGAAGGAAGCCCTCGACCTGGCCTCCAAGTCCGGCATTCACCGGCTGATCACGGCGCTGGAGGAGCGGGGTTTCCTGCGCCGCCTGCCGCACCGGGCCCGCGCGCTTGAGGTGGTGAAGCTGCCGCAGCAGGCGACGCCGACGGCCCCGCCAAAAGGGCGTTCGCCGTTCAAGCCGCAGCTGGTCGAGGCCGGCCAGGCCGTCGCCTCGCCCGCCAACGACACCCGCGAGCTGCCGATTCTCGGCAAGATCGCCGCGGGCACGCCGATCGAGGCCATCCAGCAGGAGCGCGACCGCATCCCGGTGCCGGAATCCATGCTGGGCGCCGGCGAGCACTTCGTGCTGGAGATCCAGGGTGACTCGATGATCAACGCGGGCATCCTCGACGGCGATTTCGTGGTGATCCGCAGAGGCGACACCGCCACGTCCGGAGACATCGTCGTCGCCCTGGTGATGGGCGAGGAAGCCACGCTCAAGCGGCTGCGGCGCAAGGGCGCGTCGATTGCCCTGGAGGCGGCCAACCCCGCCTATGAGACCCGCATCTTCGGCCCCGACCAGGTGGCCGTGCAGGGCAAACTCGTGGGCCTGATCCGGCGCTACCACTAGAGTTCACGGTTTCGTGCAACCAGGGCCTCGGAACCGCGTTTCGGACGCGAGGCTCGGGCGCATCCATCGCTCGGCTTCTCGAAGACGCCGCCGTATTGGCGGGTCGATGGGAGAGACCACACATGCGCTTCATCACCCTCGCGGCCGTCGCCGCCCTTTCGCTGGCAGCCGCGGCCTGCAACAAGCCGGCCGAGAAGGCTGCTGACGAGTCCGCCACCGCCAGCTCCGAAGCCGCCTCCGCGACGGCTGCCGGGGCTGTGGCGGCCCAGGACGCCGCCACCGCCGCCGCGGCTCCCGCCGGTTCGGAAACCGCGGGCGTGGCCGCCGACGCCGCCGGCAAGGCTGCCGAGACCGCTGGCGATCACGCCGAGAAGGCGGGCGACGCGGCCAAGGACGCTGGCGACGCCGCCAAGGACGCCACCAAGAAGTAGGACCTGCCCTGGAGCCCCGGCCTCGCGCCGGGGCTTCATCCTTGCTCAGCCGAGGACACTTGCGACCGCCGCGCGCAGGCGCTTCGTGAACATCATCGGGGGTCGACGCCCCAGGTCCAGGGCCGCCGGCCGCGCAGGTCCTGCGCCCAGACGATCCGCCAGCGGCCAGGCGCCTGCCGATAGAGTTCGGCCGAGCCGCCCCTGGCGAAGTCGGCTCTGGTGAGCACGAGCGGCGCGGCGCAGGCGCCCTCCGGGAAGTCGTTACGGAGGATCACCACCTCGGATCCGGCGCACATCTCCTCCAGCCGTCCGGGCTTCAATGGCCGCCGCACATTCCAGGCCGCGGCGATCTTCAGGCGCGCGCCCGGGACCGCCGCGCAGCTCCAGTGATCGCAGGCGAACGCCAGGTCGCGGTCAGCCTCGGTCTCCAGCGGCGTCAGTCCGCGCCGGCGGGCCCAGAGCTCGGCCCCGAACAGCTTCACGTCCGGCCGGAACAGCACCGCCTGCCTGCCTGAGCGCACGGCCACCGCCGCGCCATCGGCGCTGACCCAGGCGTCGGGCGGCGCGGGTTTGGGAACCAGGGTCACGGCCAGCGCGAACGGCAGGCCCAGCCAGCGCAGCGGGCCTTTGCATAGGCACAGCCACAGGAGGCCCAGGAACGCCGCCGGCAGGGTCCACGCCGGGCCGCTGGCGACGATCAGCTGGGCGTAGGGGGCGCTCGCCGCAGCATGGGCCACGCGGTTCAACAGGTCGATGGCGAAGCCCGCCACGGCCAGGGGCGGGCCCTGCAGGCCGAACGGCGTCAGCATCGCGCCCAGCGCCAGTCCGGGCATCATCAGCAGGGAGGAGATCGGCTCGGTGACCAGGTTGGCGCCCAGACCCCAGGTGGAGACCCGGTTAAAGTGCTGCATCGCGAAGGGCGCGGTGGCGAGGCCGGCGATCAGGCTCACCGCCGCACCGGCCAGCGTCCAGGTCCAGACGCCCTGGACGAGGCGGATCGGCCAGGGCGTGTTGATCTCGCGCACGGGCCGTGGCCAGAGCTCGGCCAGCGCCACGAGGGCGGCGGTGGCGGCGAAGGACATCTGGAATCCGGGTTCGACCACGGCCTCCGGCTGCAGCAGCAGGACCGCCATCGCCGCCAGCGCGAGCGCGTGGAAACTGATCGCCTGGCGGTCCACCAGGATGGCCAGAAAGGCGATGGATGCGGTGATCGCCGCGCGCTCGGCGGCCGGCGGCGAGCCCGAGAGCAGCAGATAGCCGCCGACCGCCGCCAACCCCAGGAGCGCGGCCAGCTTCTTGCCCGGCACGCGCAAGGCGAGCCACGGCCAGGCCGCGATCGCGAACCGCGCCGCGAAGAACACGAACCCGCCGACGATGGCCATGTGCACCCCGGAGATCGAGATGATGTGCGCCAGGCCGGCGATCCGCAGGTCGTCCACCTGCTGCTTGGGGATGAAGGCCTCATGCCCCGTCGTCATGGCCGCCGCCAGCCCGCCGGACCCGTAGCCCAGGGTGTCGATGATCCTCTGGGTCAGCGCCCAGCGCATGGCGTTGATCCGCATCGTCAGGCGCAACCGCGCGGGCGCCTGTTCCGTCGTCGCCCAGCTGGAGGTCGAGCCGAGGCTGAAGCCCACGCCGCCCACGCTGTCGAAGAAGGCGTCGCGCGCGAAATCATAGGCGCCGGGGCTGGCTGGCGGCGGCGGCGCGTTGATCACCGCCAGCAGGCTGACCGGTTCGCCGGGCGACGGGACGTAGCCGCTGCGCAGAGTGACCCGGACCCGGACGGGCGTTTCGTTCGCGGGCCAGTCGCCGATGCGCGCCGGCGCGAGCAGCAGGCGCTGGCCGCCCTGTCCCGGGCTCGCCACGTCCACCACCCAGCCCTCCAGGCGTTGGGGCTTGCCGCCAGCGGGGGCCACGGGGCCGCGCACGGCTTCGGTGCGCAGTTTCACCGCGCCAAATCCGCCGATAGCGCAGGCGGCGAGCACGATGGCGGCGGTGGCGCCGCGGGGGCCGCTGAACCGCGCCGCCCCGACCAGCAGCAGCGCCGTGACCAGCACGCAGGCCAGCGCCACCGCGGCCTGCGGCTCCCGCGGCAGGGCGAAATAGAGCGCCGAGCCCAGCCCCAGCGCGACGGGCGTCCATAGCGTCCAGCGATCGGCCTGGCGCGCGCCCTGGACGAGAAGCCAGTCGCGAGCGTCGGCGAGGCTAGGACGCGCTGCGGGCCGCGTGCTAAGAGGCGCCGCCCAGGCGCCCGACGCCGCAGCTTCCCCAGGCCCCTCCATCTCGATGTCCGACCGTCCCGTCGTCACCCGTATCGCCCCCTCGCCCACCGGCTCCATGCACATTGGCACGGCCAGGACGGCCTTGTTCAACTGGCTTTACGCGCGCCACACCGGCGGCAAGTACCTGATCCGGGTGGAAGACACCGACCGCGAGCGCTCCACCGAAGCCAACGTGGAGGTGATTTTCGAGGGCATGCAATGGCTGGGCCTCGAGGCCGACGAGACGCCGCTGTTCCAGGCCGCCCGCGTCGACCGCCACCGGCTCGCCGTTGACGAGATGCTGGCGCGCGGCTCGGCCTATCGCGACTACATGACCTCGGAAGAGCTGGAGGCGGAGCGCACGCTGGCCCGCGCGGAGGGTCGCGTGGTGCGCTCGCCCTGGCGCGACCGCTCCCCCAACGATGCCCCCGACCGCCCGTTCGTGGTGCGGCTGAAGGCTCCGGTCGAAGGCGAGACCCTGATCGACGACCAGGTGAAGGGGCCGGTGAAATTCCAGAACCGCGATCTCGACGACCTGATCCTGCTCCGTACCGACGGCACGCCGACCTATAACCTCGCCGTCGTGGTCGACGACCACGAGATGGGCATCACCCATGTGATCCGCGGCGACGACCACCTCAACAACGCCGCGCGCCAGACGCTGATCTACCAGGGTCTCGGCTGGATTCCGCCGATCTGGGCGCACCTGCCGATGATCCACGGTCCGGACGGCGCCAAGCTCTCCAAGCGCCATGGCGCCCAGGCGGTCGGCGAATTCGCCGACATGGGCTACCTGCCTGAGGCGATGCGCAACTATCTGGCCAAGCTCGGCTGGGGCCACGGCGACGACGAGATCTTCTCCGACGAGCAGGCGATCGCCTGGTTCGACATCAAGGACGTGGTGGGCGCGCCCGCCCGGCTCGACTGGGCCAAGCTCAACCACGTCAACAACCACTATATCCGCCAGGCGGAACCGAAGCGGCTGGCGCTGCTGCTGGCCGATATCCTGAAAGGCCGCGACTGGGTCCTGCGCGAGGGTGACCTCGCGCTGATCGAGCACACGATCCCGCTGGTGCGCGACGGCGCCAAGACCCTGCTGGAGCTCGCCGACGCCGTGGTCTTCGTCCTGAAGACCCGGCCCCTGGAGCTGCCGGAAAAGGCCCAGGCCCTTCTCAACGAAGAGACTGTCGGCCGCCTGGGACGCCTGCGCGAACGCTATGCGGCGACGGAGACCTGGGACGTTCCCAGCCTTGAGGCGCTCAACAAGGCCTTCGCTGAATCCGAAGGCGTTGGGCTGGGCAAGATCGGTCCCGCTTTGCGCGCCGTGCTCTCCGGCGGATCGCCGGCGCCGGACCTCGCGGGCGCCCTGGTGGCGCTTGGAAAAACCGAAAGTCTCGGGCGGCTCGACGACGCGCTTTCGCTCGGCCGCTAACGCGCTATAAGGCCCGTCGAAACGGGTGTTTCTTCCGAGGATTTGAGAGGGCTTCTGCATGGTCGATCAGGCGAAATTCGACATCGGCGCAGCGAACGTTGAGCTCCCGATCCTCAAGGGGACGATGGGCCCCGACGTGGTCGATATCCGCAAGCTCTACGCCGCCACCGACGCCTTCACCTACGACCCCGGATTCACTTCGACGGCCAGTTGCGAAAGCAAGATCACCTTCATTGATGGCGACAAGGGCGTGCTGCTGCACCGCGGCTACCCGATCGACGAACTGGCCGAGCAGTCGAGTTTCCTGGAAGTCTGCCACTTGCTGCTGCATGGCGAACTGCCGAGCGCCGACGAGTTCACCAAGTTCGATCACAACATCACCTACCACACGATGTTGCACGAGCAATTCGACCGCTTTTTCCAGGGCTTCCGTCGGGATGCTCACCCGATGGCGATCATGGTCGGCGCGGTCGGCGCGCTCTCGGCCTTCTATCACGACAGCACCAACGTCGATGATCCCGCCCAGCGGATGATCTCGGCCCACCGCCTGATCGCCAAGATGCCGACCATCGCAGCGCGCGCCTTCAAATATTCGCAAGGCCAGCCGTTCGTGCATCCGCGCAACGACCTCTCCTATGCGGAGAACTTCCTGCGCATGTGCTTCTCGGTCCCAGCCGAGGACTGGAAGCCGAACCCGGTGCTGACCAAGGCGATGGACCGGATCTTCATCCTCCACGCCGACCACGAGCAGAACGCCTCGACCTCGACCGTCCGCCTGGCCGGCTCGTCAGGCGCGAACCCGTTCGCCTGCATCGCCGCGGGCATCGCCTGCCTCTGGGGCCCCGCGCACGGCGGCGCCAACGAAGAGGCGCTCAACATGCTCAAGGAGATCGGCACCGTCGATCGCATCCCGGAGTACGTCCAAGGCGTGAAGGACCGCCGCTACCGGCTGATGGGCTTCGGCCACCGGGTCTACAAGAACTACGATCCGCGCGCGAAGGTCATGCAGGCCACCTGCCATGAGGTTCTGGACGAAGTCGGCCACGGCGACGATCCGCTGCTGAAGGTGGCGATGGAACTGGAGCGCATCGCGCTGTCGGACGAATATTTCGTGGAGCGCAAGCTCTACCCGAACGTCGACTTCTACTCGGGCATCACCCTGCGCGCGCTGGGCTTCCCGCCGGAGATGTTCACGGTGCTGTTCGCCGTGGCCCGCACCGTTGGCTGGATCAGCCAGTGGAAGGAGATGATCGAGGACCCGGCCTACAAGATCGGCCGCCCGCGCCAGCTCTACACGGGCTCCGGCCCGCGCAGCTACGTCCCGGTCGACAAGCGCGGCTAAGCCCGCTTCAGAACGGCCAGCACGGCGTCAGCGGCGGCCTCGGACGGATCCGGCCCGCCGCGACCCATCTTGTCTAAGGCGGCGTACTGGGCCTCGATCTGCGCATGGCGCAGCGCCGGGTCGTCCAGCCTCAGCGCGACTTCCCGCGCCAGCGCGGGACCATTGCAATCGTTCTGCACCAGCTCAGGGGCCACGAAGGCCTGGGCGGCGATGTTGAAGAGCGTGATGTACTTCGTGCGGATCAGCAGCTTCAGCAGCGCGTGGGTCACCGGCCCCAGGCGATAGCCCACCACCATGGGAACGCCGGCAAGCGCCAGTTCCGTGGTCACCGTGCCGGAGCAGGCGAGCGCCACGGTCGCGGCCTTCATGGCGTCGAGCTTGCCCTGGTCGCCCTCGATCACATGAGCGCGGTGGCGCCAGCCGGCGAGGCGGGCCTTGACCGTCCCGGCCACGGTCGGGGCGGCCGGGACGACCACATGCAGCTCCGGCCGGGCGTCCTTCAGGCGCATCACCGCGTCCTCGAAGGCCGGCAAGACCCGCTCGATCTCACCTGGCCGGCTGCCCGGCAGGACGATCAGGATGGGATCTTGCGGTCCCGCAGCGATGCGCGCGCGCAGGCGGCCGGGGTCGGCGTGTGAGAAATCCAGGCTAAGCGCCGAGTTTCCCACGAATGTCACGGGCAGGCCCTGCGCCTCGAACCATGGCGCGTCGAAGGCGTGGATGGAGAGCAGGTGATCGACGGCGGCGGCGAGCGTCTTCGCCCGTCCGGGCCGGGTGGCCCAGACCTGGGGGCCCACATATTTAACCAGCGGCAGCTGGGGATCGAGGCGGCGCAGGCCTTGGGCGACACGTAGAGTGAAACCCCAGGAATCGATCAGGACGGCGATATCCGGCTTCTCGCGCGCCGCCAGGGCCATCGTATCCTTTACGCGCCGCACGATCCTCGGATACGCCAGCAGGCCCTCCAGCAGGCCGAGGATGGAGATGTCGGCGATGTCGAAGGGGCTTTGCACGCCCTCGGCGGCCATCCGCTCTCCGCCAACGCCGACGAAGCGCACGCCAGCGCCGAGGCGCCCCTTCAGCGCGCGCGCCAGGCCCGCCCCGCGGTCGTCGCCGGAGGCCTCCGCCGCCACCAACATGACGGTCAGCGGCGTCATCGGCCCTAGGGCTCCACGCCCAGGATGAAGACGCCGAGTTCGTCAGCCAGCGCGATCACCGCCTCGCGGTCGAGCACCACCAGCCCGCCGGCCTCGCCCACGATCCCGGCCAGGCCCGCGCGCGCCACCGCGTGCACCGTGGCGGGCCCGATGGTCGGCAGGTCGATGCGGGTCTCCTGGATAGGCTTGGGCGCCTTGGCCAGCACGCCCGCGCAGGCGCCCGGACGGCCGCGCAGGGCGGCGGGAAGGTCGGCCACCCGCCCGAGCATGGCGTCCGTGCCCTCCTGGGCCTCCACGGCGAGCACCAGGCCGCGGCAGACGACGGCGCCCTGCCCCACATCCAGCCGTCCGATCGCGCGGGCGACTTCCAGGGCGCGGTGGACATCGGCCATGCAATCTTCGCCCGGCGAGACCTTGCCGAGCACGCCGGCCGCCAGACTGAGATCATCCATCACCTCGGTCGCGCCCTCAATCAGGAAACCTTCCTTCTCGAACTCACCCAGCATCAGGCGCAGCAGGGCGTCGTCGCCCTTGCGCGCCGCGGCGATGGCCGCGGGCATGACGGCCAGACCGCGGAGGTCGGGGATCAGGGCGGAGAAATCAGGGCGGTCGACGCTGCCCACCAGGCAGACCGACTGGCAGCCCGCGCGTTTCAGCGCCTTGAAGCACTTGCCGAGCTCGGCGATGCCCACCTCAGCGCCGGCATAGGGCGCGAGCTCCGCACCCGCGAAGCCCTTCAGGCGGATCACGAACAGCGGCCGGCCGGAGCGGCGGCAGTGCTCAGCGATCTCGACAGGCAGCGTCCCGCCGCCGGCGATCAACCCCAGCTTCTTCATCAGACTTCGCGTTCGGGCAGGCAGAGGGGCCGGCTGGCGTCGGCGCGGATGAAATCGATGATCTCCATCACCGGGGCCGAGTCCCCAAAGGTCTCGGCGGTGTCTTCGATCCGCTCCTGGAAGGTCCCCTCTTCGGCGAACAGCAGGCGGTAGGCGGACCGGAGCGCACTGATCGTCTCGCGGTTGAAGTCGCGGCGCTTCAGGCCCACCAGGTTCAGCCCCTCGAGGTGGGCGTGGTTGCCCCAAACCAGGCCGTAGGGGATGACGTCCTTGGTCACCGCCGCCAGGCCGCCGATGAAGGAATAGCGCCCTACACGGCAATACTGGTGCACGGCGGCAAGCCCGCTCACCATCACGAAATCCCCGATGCCGACGTGGCCGCCCAGGGTAGCGGAGTGGGCCAGGACCACATTGTCCCCCACTGTGCAGTCGTGGCCGACGTGGGAGGTCGCCATGAACATGCCGTCGTCGCCGACCGTGGTCACCCCGCCGGCCTGCACCGTGCCGATGTGCATGGTGACATGTTCCCAGATCCGGTTGCGGTCGCCGATGACCAGTTCGGTGGGTTCGCCCTTATAGCCGGTGTGGTGCGGCGGCCCGCCGAGGTTCGAGAAGTTGCGCACCATGCAGTCCTCGCCGATCCGCGTGTGGCCCTCAACCACCACGTGCGAGAGTAGTTGCGTCCGCGCACCGATCTTCACGTGCTCGCCGATGATCGAATAGGGGCCGATGCTGACCCCGTCGGCCAGTTCGGCGCCCTTGGCGACGATGGCCGTGGGATGGACCTCGACGCTCACTTGGTTTCCACCAGCATGGCCGCGAACTCTGCCTCGGCGGCGACCTTGTCGCTCACCAGCGCACGGCCGCGGAACTTGAAGAGGTCGCCTCGCGCCCGCAGCACCTCGACGTGCAGGCGGATCACATCGCCTGGCCGAACCGGGGTGCGGAAGCGGCAATTGTCCAGCGAGACGAAGAAGATGGTCTTGCCCTCGGTGTCCACGTCCAGGGACTTGGACATCAAGACCGCGCCGGTCTGGGCCAGGGCCTCGACGATCAGCACGCCCGGCATCACCGGATAGCCGGGGAAGTGGCCCTGGAAGAAGGGCTCGTTCACCGTCACGCATTTGATGCCGACGATGGATTCGTGCGGCTTGTACTCTTCCGCGCGGTCGACCAGCAGGAACGGATATCGGTGCGGGATCCTGGCCAGGACCTCGGTGATGTCGATCTCGCTGGGAGCCGCGTTCGCGGGCGCCTTGCGGCTCATTCGTCGCTCTCCTTGCGGTTCGCCATCCTGGCAAGCCAGGCGGTCTCCCGCATCCAGCGGCGGATCGGACGAGCCGGCATGCCGCCCCAGGTCTCGCCCGCCGGAATGTCCTTCATAACACCGGCGGCGGCGCCCACCCGGGCCCGGTCGCCGATGGTCACATGGTCGGCCACTCCGGCGCGACCGCCGAACTGCACGCCGTCGCCGATCACCACGCTGCCGGAAATGCCCGTGTGGGCCGCCATCACGCAATTGCGGCCGACGCGGACGTTGTGGGCGATCTGCACCTGATTGTCGATCTTGGTGTTCTCGCCGATCGAGGTGTCGTCGAAGGCCCCGCGATCGACGCAGGCGTTGGCGCCGATCGAGACCCCGTCCTGCAGGATAACCCGGCCGAGTTGCGGGATGTCGATCAGGCCTCCCGGCCCCACCGTGGCGCCGAACCCGGGCTCACCGATCGACGTCCCGGCCAGGATTCGCACACGGTCGCCGATCAGGGCGAAACCGATGGTGACGTTCGAGGAGATATCGCAGTCGCGCCCAATGGCCACGCCGGGGCCGATCACCGTATTGGCGCCGATTCGGGTGCCGCGCCCGATCTGGGCGCCCGCGCCGATCACGACGCCAGGCCCCATCACCACGCCCGGCTCCAGCTCGGCGTCCGCCGAGACCGCCTTGTCGCCGATCGCCAGGCGCGGACGGTGCAGACGCTCCGCCGCCTTCGCGTAGGCGGCCTGCGGCTGCTCGGTGATCAAGGCCGCGCAGGTCGCGGGCAAGGCTCCGGCGTCGGCCGCCCGCACGAAGCAGGCCGCCGCCTGGGTCTCGCGCACCTGGGGCAGGTACTTGCGATCGGTGACGAAGGTGACCGTATCGGCCTGCGCACGGTGCAGCACCGCCACGGCGCGCACGACACGCGCCGCCGCGGCCTGGTCGGCGAGTTCGGCGTCGGCCAGGGTTGCGAGTTCGCCTAGGGCGACCGGGCCCAGGGCCTCGAAGAAGCGCGGATCAGGCATGGGTGGCCTTCCCGGCTCTATCCGCGACCGTGCCTATTTCTTGGCGGGCGGCGTCGTGGTGATCGGAGGCGCCGCGGGGGTCGGACGGCTCACCTGCGGCGCGCCGCTCGGCTGGTCGAGGCGTTCGCGATCGAAGGCGAACTGGGTGATCTTGGCGTTCAGCGCCGTCACCACCTGCGGGGTGACATCCATCGCCGGGTTGGCGATGACGATGGCGGTGCGCTGCAGCAGCAGCGAGCAGGCGCGCTGCTGATAGACCTGGCGGAGCAGCGGCTCCATCTCCTGGCCGATGCGGCCCACGGCCTTCTGTTCGGTCGCCTGGACTTCGCGGTCCCTCAGCTGCGCCTTGCGTTGCAGGGCGTTGGCGCGGACCTGCAGGGCGGCCGCCTGCTGCTCGAGCGCGTTCTGGTCGAGCGTGGCGCGGCGGGCGTCGAGCGCCTTGGCGTCATTGTCGATGGCGGTCTTTTCGCCGTTCAGTTCGGCGTTCACCTGGGCGACGATCTGCTGGATGCGGCTGTCGACGTACTTGCCGACCGTCGAGGCGCCAATGGCGTTCTCGATGGAGACGACGCAGACGCCCGGCAGGGCGGGACCATGAGTCACGGCCGGGGCCGCCGGGGCGGCGGCCTGGGCGAACGCGCCGCCGGCGGCGGTCAGTGCGACAGTTGCGGCGCAGACGCCCGTGACGAAGGGTTTGAAAGTCATGAGATGCCTAGAAGTTTGTGGTGGTTGAGAACCGGAAAGTCTCGGTTTTATCGTAGGTTTCCTTGGCCAGGACCTTGCTGAAGTCGAAGCGGATCGGACCCATGGGCGACTTCCAGAAAACGCTCAGGCCGGCAGATGCGCGCAGGCCGAGGTTGTCCTTGATCAGCGGGTCGCTGGTCCCCGGCGGGCAGGCCAAGGCCGCGGCCGCATCGAACGGGACGGCCGGGCAAAGCTTGTCGAACTTGTCCAGCTTGCCGAGCGTGCCGACGTCGCTGAAGAGCGCGGCCTTGATGCCGTATTGCTCGGGCAGGAAGGTCGGCACCGTCAGCTCGACCGAGCCGATGGCGTAGGCCTTGCCGCCCAGCGAGTAGTTCTGGCCGCCGTTCAGATCGCGCGGACCGATGCCGGCGATCTCGAAGCCGCGGAAGTTGTCGCCGCCCTTGTAGAAGCGGTCGTTGATCCGCACGTGGTCGCCGCTCCAGCCGCCGACGTAGCCGGCCGAGCCGGTGACCGACAGGATGAAGCTCTTGGTGAAGCCGTGGTACCAGCCGGCGTCGCCCTCGGTCCGGATGTATTTCACGTCGCCGCCGACGCCCGCGAAGTCCTGGTTGATCTCGGCGAAGAAGCCGCGCGTGGCCTGGATCGGGTCGTTACGGCGGTCGAGGCGGTAGCCGTAGCCCACCAGCGAGGTGAGGAACTGGCCGCGCTGGGCGCAGAGCGAGGGCGAGACCAGCAGGTTCGCCGGATCGCAGAACGTCGGATCGACGTCCACCTCATCCTGCCGCAGCGTATAGCGGGCCGAGCCGCGCGAATTCAGGCTGAGCGGGAAATTCAGCCGCAGCCCCGCGCCGACGGTCACGGTCTTGTAGGCCGAGAAGTCGGTGAGGTCGTATTTGTAGTAGTAGGCGTCGAGGCCGGCGAGCAGGTCGCGGCCGAGGAAGCGCGGCTCGGAGAAGCCCAGGTCGAGCTGCTGGCGCAGCGAGCCCACCGACACCCGGGCGCGGACGTTCTCGCCACGGCCGCGGAAATTGCGCTCCGTGATGCCCAGGTCGATGACCAGCTGGTCCACCGACGAATAGCCGGCGCTGAACGACAGCTCGCCTGTGGGCTGTTCCTCGACCTTTACCTGCAGGCCGGTGCGGTCGGGCGCGGAGCCCGGGATCTCGGTGATGTCGACGTCCTTGAAGAAGCCGAGCCCGCGGATCTGGTTCTTGGAGCGGTCGACCAGCACGCGGTTGTAGGCGTCGCCCTCGGCGACGTTCATCTCGCGGCGGATCACGTAGTCGAGGGTGCGGGTGTTGCCCACCACGTCGATGCGGTCGACATAGACGCGCGGGCCCTCGCGGACTTGGAAGACCACGTCGACGACGCCCTTCTCGCGATTGGCCACATAGCGCGGGCGGACGTCTACGAAGGCGAAGCCCGCGGCGCCGGCCGCGAAGGTGAGTGCGTCGGTCGCCTGCTCGATCTTCTCGTCTTCGTAGAGTTGGCCGGAGCGGAACGGGACCAGGGCTTCGAGAACGTTCTTGTCGAGCCTCTGCAACTCGGTCTCGACGCTGATCTTGCCGAACCTGTACTCGGGACCTTCGTCGATCGTGTAGGTGACCACGAAGCCGTTCTTGTCGGGCGACAGTTCCGCCACGGCCGAGGCAACCCGGAAGTCGTAGAAGCCGCGGTTGCGATAGTACTTCCGCAGCTGCTCCTTGTCGTACTCGAGCCGATCGGGGTCGTAGTTGGCGTTGCTCGAGAAGAATTTGTACCAGTGGGTCTGCTCGGTCACGACCACGTCGCGCAGGTCGTTGTCCGAGAAGGCCTTGTTGCCCAGGAAGTTGACCCGGAGCACGCCGCTCTTCGGGCCCTCGTCGATCTTGAAGATCAGGTCGACGCGCTTTTGCGGCAGCTCGATGATCTGCGGCGTGACGGTGGCCGAGATGCGGCCCGAACGCCGGTAGAGCTCGACGATCCGGCCCACGTCGGACTGTGCCTTGGCGCGGGTGAAGATGCCGCGCGGACGCACGGTGACCTCGTCGCGTAGCTTGTCTTCCTTCAGGCCCGAGTTCCCTTCGAAGATCACCCGGTTGATGATCGGGTTCTCGACGACGGTGACGATCAGATCGCCATTATTGAAGGCGATCGTCTCGTCAGAGAACAACTCGGTACGCGCCAGGGTCTTCAGCGCCATGTCGATCTTCGCCGGATCGACCCGCTCGCCCTGCGAGATCGGCAGGTAGGAAATCACGGTCGCAGGCTCGACGCGCTCGTTACCCCTCACCAGGATACGCTGCACGATCCCGGTCTGGCCGGCGTCGGGGTTGACCGGCGCGGCAGGCGCGGCCGCGGGAGCCGGTGGATCGATCGATAGCGGCGCAGCGGGCGCCGGACGCGCGGTCGCCTGGGCGGCCTGGGCCATCGCCAGGCCAGGGGCTACGAGCGCGGTTGTGCCCAGGAGAACGGCAAAGCCGGTAGCTAGCGCAGCGCTGCGGGCGCGGTGTCTGTGCATCGAATCAGCCGTTTAGGAAAAACCGGGGACTAGGAGAATAGCCCGCCGATGAAATTGAACACACGCAGGCGCTGCAGATCGTTCCAAGTCGCGAACAACATCAATCCGAGAACCAGCGCAAGGCCTACGCGATACCCTGCCGCCTGAACCTTGGCAGCAAGTGGGCGTCGGGCCACGGCTTCGTACGCATAGAACAGCAAGTGTCCCCCATCCAACACAGGCACCGGCAGGAGGTTTAGGAAGCCGATTCCCACCGAGATGTTCGCTACCAGCTCGAAAAGAGTGATCACGGCGTTGAGCGCCAGGGTCTTGCCGTCGCCTGACGCCGCGGCGGTCTGTTTGGCGATATCACCGGAGAGCTGGGCCATGCCGAGCGGACCGGAGAGCTGCTCGGCGGTCTCGCGCCCGACGATCAGCCGGCCGAGATACTGCACGGTGGTGCGCACCACATCGAAGGTGCGGTCCACGCCGCCGACCACGGCTTCAAGCGGGCCGTAGCGCTTGATCTTCAGGTCGCCAGCCTTCTGCTGGTAGCCGATGCCGAGGATGCCCAGGTGCTGCTTGTGGCCCAGCCGGTCGACGATCTCGCCGCGCTGCGGCGTCGCGGTCAGCGCCACCTCGCGCCCGTCGCGGTCGACGACGAACGGGATGGCCGTCCCGGATTTCAGGAAGACGATGCTCTGCAGGGTCGCGAAGCTGTCGATCTTGCGGCCGTCGGCCCGAATCACGACGTCGCCGGGCTGGAAGCCGCCCGCGGCCGCCGGACTGCCGGCCTTGACCGTGTCGACCCGCGCCGGCGACAGCGGTTCGCCCAAGGTGAACAGCAGGACGGCGAAGACCACGATCGCCAGGAGGAAGTTGGAGACCGGCCCCGCGGCGGTGATGAAGGCGCGCTGCCACAGCGGCTTGAAATGGAAGTACCTGCCGAGCGCGGCCTCCCCTTCCCGCGCAATCAGGTCGCGGCGCATGGCCTGCAGATCGTTGTGGTCGGGGACGCTCGCGGCGTTCTCGTCGCCGGCGAAGCGCACGAAGCCGCCAACCGGCATCCAGCCGATCCGCCACTCGACGCCCGACTTGTCATGCCAGTGGGCGATCGCCTTGCCGAAGCCGATGGAGAACTGGTCGATCTTGGTCCCGACCGCCTTGGCAGCCAGGAAATGTCCGAGCTCGTGCACCGTCACCACGATCCCCAGCACCAGCAGGAAGGGGATTACGTAGAGGGCGGTGTTTTGCAGGAAGCCAAGCATCGGACGAATTTATCTCCTACGCCTGGGCCATAAGGCCGTTCACGACCTCATCCGCCACGTGGCGAGCCGTCGCATCGGTCGCCCGCGCGCCTTCCACGGGGTCGCTGTCGCCCCGCGCCAGCAGGTTTTTCCGGTCCATCCGGGCAAGGGTTTCGGCCACCGTGGTCGCAATGTCCAGAAAACCGATCCGGCGATCGAGGAAAGCCTGCACCGCCACTTCGTCGGCGGCGTTCATCACCGTGGGCGCCGCCCCGCCCGCGACGAGCGCATCCTTGGCGATCTGCAGCGCCGGAAACCGTTCGAGATCGGGGTCCTCGAAGGTCAGCGGTCCCATACGGGCGAGGTCCAGCTTCTGCGCCGGCCAGGGCAGCCGGTCGGGCCAGGCGAAGGCGCAGGCGATCGGCGCCTTCATGTCGGGCGGGCCGAGCTGGGCCAGCGTCGAGCCGTCGGCATATTCCACCAGGCTGTGGATGATCGACTGCGGATGGATCAAGACGTCGACGCGCTCCGGCGGCATGGCGAACAGGTAGGCGGCCTCGATCACCTCCAGGCCCTTGTTCATCATGGTGGCCGAATCGATCGAAATCTTGACCCCCATGCTCCACTTGGGGTGCGCCCTCGCCTGCTCCGGCGTGGCGCGGGCCATCTGGGCGCGGCTCCAGCCCATGAACGGCCCCCCGGAAGCCGTCAGGATCAGCCGCGAGACGTGCTGGGCGTTGGCGGGCGAAAACACCTGGAAGATCGCCGAATGCTCGGAGTCCACCGGGATCACCACCCCGCCTGCCAGCTTGGCGGTGCGCAGCAGCGCCGGCCCCGCGCAGATCAGGCTTTCCTTGTTCGCCAGCGCCACGATCGCCCCCGACCGCGCGGCGGCCAGGGTGGGCGCGAGGCCCGCGAAGCCGACGATGGCCGACATCACCCACTGGGCGTCCATGGCGGCGGCCTCGACCACGGCTGACGCGCCGGCCGCGGTTGCGATACCTGCGCCCGCCAGCGCGGCGCGTAGCCTGGGCAGCGCCGTCTCGTCCTGGATCACCGCCAGCTTTGGGCGCCAGCGCAGGGCCTGCTCGACCAGCAACTCGACATTGCGCCCGGCGGCCAGGGCGACCATCTCGACCTCGACGCCGGCCTTTTCAAAAAGATCCAGCGTCGAAACGCCCACCGATCCGGTGGAGCCCAGCACGCTGACCTTACGCGGCAGATTCAATGGCCCCATCCGAGGTGATTGGCGAGCCGGGCTATGGCCATGACGACCACGGCGAACATCAGGCCGTCCACGCGGTCCAGCAGGCCGCCATGACCCGGGATGATATCCCCAGAATCCTTAACGCCGAAGCGGCGCTTCAGGGCCGATTCCCAGAGGTCGCCGGCCATGGTGGCCAGGCCCACGGTCAGGCCGATCAGCGCGGCCGCGCCCATGTTGAGCTGGAACGCCGGCATGAAGGCGCGCGGAATGTCGATGTCGAGCTTGAAGGGCGTGGCCACCAGCACGCCCACCAGGCTGGCGCACGCCAGGCCGCCAATGAAGCCGGACCAGGTCTTGTTGGGCGAGAAGCGCGGCCACAGCTTCGGGCCCTTCATGACGCTGCCCACCGCAAAGGCGCCGATGTCGGCCGACCAGGTGACCAGGAGGAGCATCAGCGTCCACCACTCGCCCTGGTTGGTCGAACGCAGCCAGATCAGGCAGATGCCCGCCGGCGCGATGTAGAGGACGCCGTAGGCGGCGTCCGCAGGCCGCTCCGCGATGCCCCGGGCCACGAGGGCGGCGGCCAGAGCCCCGATCAACATGGCGCCCCAGGCCCATTCGAACTTGTTCTGGTAGGCGAGGAAGACGCAGATCAGCACCGCGGCCGTCACCGCCGCCGCCAGGCGGATCGGCGCACGCGGCGCGCTCATGCCGCCCCATTCGATCGCCAGCATGGCCACGCTGACCGAGACGAGAACGAGGTAGGGCCAGTGCAGGTCGATGAAGACCGCCGTCACGACGGCCGGGATCAGCACCGCCGCCGAGGCGGTCCGGAGCCCCAGGTTGGTCCAGTTGAAGCTCTTAGCCTGCGGCAAGGACGTCATCGGCCACGACCGCACCGTAGCGGCGCTCCCGCCCGGCAAACGCGGCGAGCGCGGCCTTCAGGTGCTCGGCGCCGTAGTCTGGCCAAAGCACGTCCTGGAAGATCAGCTCGGCGTAGGCCGCTTCCCACAGGAGAAAGTTGGAGAGCCGCTGCTCGCCCGAGGGTCGGATGATCACATCGGGCGCCGGCGAATCGGCGGTGGCCAGACGAGCCGCGAAGGCCTGCTGGTCGAGATCGGAGGGCTGGGCGCGGCCGGCCGCCACGTCTTCGGCGAAGCGGCGCGCGGCCTGCACGAGGTCGGCCTGGCCGCCGTAGTTGAAGGCGATGTTCAGATGGAAGGCGTCGTTGTGGGCGGTGCGCGCCTGGGCGTCCTCGATCATCCTGACCAGCTCGCGCGACAGGCCCTCGCGGTTGCCGATCACCCGGACCCGGACGCCCTCGCGCTCCAGCCGGCCGATGTCGCTCTCGAAGTAGCGCTGCGGCAGGGCCATGAGCTCGGCGACCTCCGCGGCCGGCCGGCTCCAGTTCTCCGTGGAGAAGCCGAACACCGTCAGCCAGCGGATGTTGAGCTTGGGCGCGGCCGAGACCGTGCGCTTCAGCGCCTCGACGCCGGCCCGGTGGCCCAGCGAGCGCGGCAGGCTCCGCTGTTTGGCCCAGCGGCCGTTGCCATCCATGACGACCGCCACATGCAAAGGCGGCCCACCGTCCGCGCCTTCGCCGGGCGCGCCGAGCGGCGGCTTATTCTCATGGGCGGCCATAGGCTTAGTCGGTCCTTCCGAACAGGGCGGCGCGCGGGATCAAACGTGCATGATCTCTTGTTCTTTGGTTTTCAAGGCTTCGTCCACGCGCCGGATCGCCTCATCGGTCAGCTTCTGGACGTCCGCCTCCATGCGTTTGTGTTCGTCCTGGTTGATGGCGCCGTCCTTCTCCGCCTTCTTCAGGTCGTCGTTGGCGTCACGGCGGACGTTGCGCACGGCCACCTTCTGCTGTTCGGCGTACTTGCCGGCGACCTTGGCCAGGTCCTTGCGGCGGTCCTCGGTGAGCGGCGGGATCGGGATACGCAGGCTCTGGCCGTCGACCACGGGGTTGAGGCCAAGGTTCGACGAGCGGATGGCCTTTTCCACCGAGACCACCATGCTCTTGTCCCAGACGTTGACGGTGATCATCCTGGGCTCCGGCACCGAGATCGCCGCCACCTGGTTGATCGGCATGGTCGAGCCATAGGCCTCGACATTGATCTGATCGAGCAGGCTCGCCGAGGCGCGGCCGGTCCGCAGGCTTGCGAACTCCTCCTTCAGCGCGGCGACCGCCTTGTCCATGCGATCCCCGTATTTCGACAGCACCGGTTTTTCCGCGGTCGCCATGATGTTTGCTCCCCTAGTCCTGGGCCCGGACGCTCAGGCGATGGTCGTGTAGACGCCGTCGCCGCACAGCACCTTCAGCAGGTTGCCCCGCTCGCGGATGGAGAACACCACGATCGGGATATGGTTGTCGCGCATCAGGCTCACGGCGGAGGTGTCCATGACGCGCAGGTCCTTCGAGAGGACCTCCTTGTAGGTCAGGGTGTCGTAGCGCTTGGCGTCCGGATCCTTCTTCGGATCGGCGGTGTAGACCCCGTCGACGCTGGTGCCCTTGAAGAGCGCATCGCAGCCCATTTCGGCGGCGCGCAGGGCGGCCGGCGTATCGGTTGTGAAGAACGGCGCGCCGAGGCCGGCGGCGAAGATCACCACCCTGCCCTTTTCCAGGTGCCTGAGCGCGCGGCGGCGGATGTAGGGCTCGCAGACCGCTTCCATCGGGATGGCCGACTGCACGCGTGTGTAGACGCCGACCTTCTCCAGCGTGGCCTGCAGCGCCAGCGCGTTCATCACGGTCGCCAGCATGCCCATGTAGTCGGCGCTGGCCCGTTCCATCCCCGCCTCGGCCAGGGCCGCGCCGCGGAAGATGTTGCCGCCGCCCACAACGACACAGACCTGGACGCCGGCGTTGACCACATGGGCGATCTCTTCGGCCACCGCCTGCAGGGTCTTGGGATCGATGCCGAAACCCTCGCCGCCGACGCCCGCTTCCCCCGAAAGCTTCAGGAGGATGCGTTTGTAGCGGGGCTGGCCGTCAGGCATGGGGAATCCCTATCTCGAAGCGAACATAAACCAAGGGCGCGGCGCGTCGATACGCGCCGCGCCCTTGGGGCAGATTCTAGTCCAGGTCGGCTCAGCTCTTGCCGGTCATCGAGGCGACCTCGGCGGCGAAGTCCGGACCCTCAGCGCCCTTGTCGACGCCGTCGCCCAGCGCAAAGCGCACGAAGCCCTTCACTGAGACCGGCGAGCCAAGCTCCTTGGCGGTGTCGGCCACCAGCTGCTCGATGGTCTGGTCCGGGTTCATCACGAAGGGCTGTTTCAGGAGCACGACCTCTTCCTGCCACTTGCGGATCCGGCCTTCGATCATCTTTTCGACGACGGCCACGGGCTTGCCCGATTCCAGCGCCTGGTCGGTGAGGAACTGTTTTTCCTTCTCGACGGCGGCGGGATCGAGGTCATCGGTCGAGAGCGCCAGCGGCGGGGTCGGCGTGCCGGCCACGTGCAGGGCGATCTTGCGGCCCACGTCCTTCAGCACGGCCGGATCGCCGGCGCCTTCCAGCGCCACGAGCACGCCGAGCTTGCCCACACCATCGCCCTGGGCGTTGTGCAGGTACAGGGCGACCGCGCCCTGGCTCACCGAGAGGCGGGCCGAACGGCGCAGGCGCATGTTCTCGCCGATGGTCGCTATCAGGTGGGTGACCACGTCGCCGACGACCTCGCCCTTGGCGGTCTTGGCCGCGGCGACGGCGTCGACGCCGTCCACGGTCAGGGCCACGGTCGCGATGTCGCGCGCGACGCCTTGGAAGATGTCGTTCTTGGCGACGAAGTCGGTCTCGGCGTTCAGCTCGATCAGCGCGCCGGTCCTGCCGTCGTCGCTCAGCTTGCCGGCCACCAGGCCTTCGGCGGCGGCGCGGTCAGCCTTCTTGGCGGCCTTCGAGAGGCCCTTGGCGCGCAGCCAGTCGATCGAGGCGGCGATGTCGCCGTTGTTTTCCGTCAAGGCGCGCTTGCAGTCCATCATGCCAACGCCAGATTTCTCGCGCAGCTCCTTGACCAGCGCAGCGGTGATCTCCGCCATGGTCAGCTCCTTCAGATCTTGAGTTCCAGCGAACCCGTCAGGGTTCGCCGCAAGGGGTATCGGTTCGGCGACGGGCGTATGACGCCCTTAGCCGGCCTGTTCTTCGCTCGGCTGCTCGGCGGCCGCCTCGGCTTCAGCGGCAGGCGCTTCAGCTTCGACCGCGGGCTCTTCAGCCGCCGCTTCCGCGGGGGCTGCGGCGCCGGTCATCTCGGCTTCGAGGGCCGCGGCTTCCGGCGCGGTGACTTCGGGTTCAGGGACAGGCGCGGCCTTGGCCTTCGGTTCGCGGGCCAAAGTGGGCTCCATCGGAGCTTCCGACGCGCCCAGGTCCACGCCCGCGGCCGACTGGCCGGCGGCCAGGCCGTCGAGGATCGAATCGGCCATCAGGTCGCAGTAGAGCTGGATGGCGCGCGCGGCGTCGTCGTTGCCGGGGATCGGGAAGGTGATGCCGTCCGGGTTGCAGTTGGTGTCCAGGATCGCGATCACCGGGATGTTGAGCTTACGCGCTTCCTGGATGGCGATGGCTTCCTTGTTGGTGTCGATCACGAACATCAGGTCGGGGATGCCGCCCATGTCCTTGATGCCGCCCAGGGAAAGCTCGAGCTTGTCGCGCTCGCGGTTGAGCTGCAGCAGTTCCTTCTTGGTGCGGCCGCTTTCGCCTTCCAGCAGGCCTTCCAGTTCGCGCAGGCGCGCGATGGAGCCCGAGACGGTGCGCCAGTTGGTGAGCGTGCCGCCCAGCCAGCGGTGGTTCACGTAGTACTGGGCGCAGCGGCGCGCGGCCGTGGCGATCGGCTCGGAGGCCTGGCGCTTGGTGCCGACGAACAGGATCCGGCCGCCGGACGCGGCGACTTCACGCACCTTCACCAGGGCCTGGTGCAGGAGCGGGATCGACTGCGAGAGGTCGATGATATGGATGTTCGAGCGCGCGCCGAAGATGAACTTTTCCATCTTCGGGTTCCAGCGGTGGGTCTGGTGGCCGAAGTGGGCGCCGGCTTCAAGCAGCTGGCGCATGGAGAAATCGGGAAGAGCCATTGTCTTCTTTAGTCCTTTATCCGGTTGAACCTCCGCAGACACCCTCCCGAGGGAGGACCGGAATGGAAGCGGCGGGATGTCTCCCCGCGCGTCGCCAAACGCCTGCGTGTGGATTTGAGCGCCGGACTTAAGCGGTTGAGCCGAAAAAATCAACCGGCCCATCGGGATGCACCGAAAATGGGGCTTGAAGCTCTGCCGCAAGGATGTACGGTGGCCCGGAACAATAAGGGAACATCGAATGCGATCGCTGTTGCTGCTGAGCCTCGCCGGCTCTCTCGCCCTGGCCGCCGGAGCGGTTCACGCCCAGTCCGGGTACGGGACCTTCGCCCCGCACAAGTCGCCGCCGCCAAAGATCGGGGGTGGGGACTTCGCGCCCCTGCCTGGGTCCGCACCCTACAAGCCGCATGCCGCGCCCGCCGCGCCGAAGGCCCCCGGCAACACCGACGGCGGCGAGGCCTTCAAGCCTTACGAGCCGTACAAGCCCACGTCGATCTATTCGCCGCCGAAGCCCGCCAAGCCGAAGGGCCTCTACGACCGCTAGAGGTCCTCGACGAAGACCACGCCGGGCGCGCTCTTGATGGCGCCGCGCACGGCGTTGCTGAGGGTGAAGCGGCCGGGCAGCTTCACCTCCACCTCGCGGCCGTCGCCGACGCCGGCGATCAGCACGATCTCGCCACCGCGGGCATTGCCCTCCAGGCGCGCCTTCAGCGCCTCGATCTCGGCGCTGCGCGGCGCCAGGTGCACCCGCAGGCCCGCGACCACGTTCTCGAGCGCCTTCTCGATGGGCTCGGCGCTGTCGCCGAAGAAACGGACCTCGCCGTCCTTGGCCTTGGCGCGAACCCGGATGGCCACGGCCTTGCCGGGCTCCAGCGCGTCGCGGCAGGCGCGCAGGGCCTCCGGCGGGAACAGCACCTCATATTCGCCGGTGGGATCGGAGAGGGTCACGAAGGCGAACTTCTCGCCGGTGCGGCCGGGCTTCTCCTGTTTGCGGCGCACGACGCCGGCCATGCGCAGGGCCTCGGCGCCGGCTTCCGCCTTGGCGATGGCGTCGGTGAGCAGGTCGGTGCGCTTGCGCCGCAGCGCCTCGACCATGTCGTCCAGCGGATGGCCGGAAAGGTAGAAGCCGACGGCCGCCAGTTCTTCGTCCAGCCGCTCAGTTGGGGTCCAAGGATCGCGACGCGGCATGCGCTTCTCGACGGCGTTTCGCGCATCCGCTTTGTTTGCCGAGAAGAAATCGGGCTGATCAGAGGTTTCCCTCGCGCTCACCCCTTGCCCGTGGCCGACCAAGAAATCTGCCGCTTCGACTAGCTGCGCCCGATTTGCGTGAAGAGCGTCAAACGCCCCGGCGCGCGCCAAGGTCTCGAAGGTCCGCTTGTTCACCTGGCGCGGATCGACCCGTTCCACGAAGTCGTACACATCGGTGAACGGACCCCCGTCGCGACGGACCTGGACGACGTGTTCCATGGCCTGGAGGCCAACATTGCGAATGGCGCCCAAGGCGTAGAGCACCTCACCGCCCTCGACCTCAAAGTCAGCGCCCGAACGGTTCACATCTGGCGCGGAGATCTTCACGCCCTGGCGCTTGGCGTCCTGGTAGAAGACCGCCAGCTTGTCGGTGTTGGAGATGTCGAGGCTCATGGAGGCCGCGTAGAACTCGACCGGCGTATTGGCCTTCAGCCAGGCGGTCTGGTAGGCGATCAGCGCATAGGGCGCGGCGTGGGACTTGTTGAACCCGTAGCCGGAGAACTTCTCCATCAGGCCGAAGAGGGTGTCGGCCAGGCCCTTCTCCACCCCGCGCTCGGCGGCGCCGGAGGCGAAACGGGCCCGCTGCTGGTCCATCTCCTCCTTCTTCTTCTTGCCCATGGCGCGGCGCAGCAGGTCGGCCTCGCCCAGCGAATAGCCCGCCATGGTCCGGGCGATCTGCATCACCTGTTCCTGGTAGACGATCACGCCATAGGTGGGGGTCAGCACCTGCTCGAGCAGCGGGTGATAGAAGTTGAGCGGCTTGCGGCCCATCTTGACGTCGACGTACTCCGGAATGGAGTCCATCGGGCCCGGCCGGTAGAGCGAGATCAGCGCCGTGCACTCTTCCAGCGAGGTCGGCCGCAGCTGGCGCAGGGTGTCGCGCATGCCCTGGCCTTCCATCTGGAACACCCCGACGGTCTGGCCTGAAGCCATGATCTCATAGGCCGGCGCGTCATCGAGCGGCAGGCCCTCCAGCGGGAAGGCCGCACCGCGCTTTTCCAGCTGTTTCATGGCGCGGCGGATGACGGTGAGCGTCTTCAGGCCCAGGAAGTCGAACTTCACCAGGCCGGCGCTTTCGACCCATTTCATGTTGAACTGGGTGGCGGGCAGTTCGGAGCGCGGATCGCGGTAGAGCGGCGAAAGCTGGGTCAGCGGCCGGTCGGAGATCACCACGCCGGCGGCGTGGGTCGAGGCGTTGCGGTAGAGGCCCTCGAGCTGCAGGGCGATATCCAGCAGGCGCGCCACCGCCTCGTCCTCGTCGCGCGCCTGGCGCAGGCGCGGCTCGATCTCGATGGCCTTGGCCAGCGTCACCGGATTGGCGGGATTGGCCGGCACCATCTTGGCCAGGCGGTCCACCTGGCCCAGCGGCAGCTGCAGCACGCGGCCGACGTCGCGCAGGACGGCCCGGGCCTGCAGGGTGCCGAAGGTGATGATCTGGGCCACCCGGTCGCGGCCATAGCGCTGCTGGACGTAGGTGATCACCTCGTCACGGCGCTCCTGGCAGAAGTCGATGTCGAAGTCGGGCATCGAGACCCGCTCGGGGTTCAGGAACCGCTCGAAGATCAGGCCGTAGCGCAGGGGATCGAGACCGGTGATCAAGAGCACCCAGGCGGTCAGCGAACCGGCGCCGGAGCCCCGGCCCGGACCCACCGGGATGTCGTGCGCCACCGCCCACTTCATGAAGTCGGAGACGATCAGGAAGTAGCCCGCGAAGCCCATCTGGATGATGACGCCAAGCTCGCGCTCCAGCCTGGCCTCGTAGTCGGCGGCTTCGAAGGCCGTCGCCTGGCCGGCGGCGATGCGGGCCTTCAGCCCCTCGCGCGCCTGGAAGGTCAGCTCCTCGGCTTCGGTGCGGCCTTCGCTGGTCGGGAAGCGCGGCAGGATCGGATCGCGCTTGGCGACCATGAAGGCGCAGCGCCGGGCGATATCGAGGGTGTTGTCGCAGGCCTCTGGCAGGTCCGCGAAGAGCGCGCGCATCTCGGCCGCCGGCTTGAACCAGTGCTGGTCGGTGACCTGGCGGCGCTCGTCCTGGCCCACGAAGGCGCCGTCGGCGATGCAGAGCAGCGCGTCGTGCGCCTGATGCATGGCGGCGGCTTTGAAATAGACGTCGTTGGTGGCGACCAGCGGCACGTCCTGCTCGTAGGCGAAGGCCACCAGCTCCGGCTCGGCGGCCGCCTCGCCGGCGAGGCCATGGCGCTGCAGCTCGACATAGAAGCGGTCGGCGAACGCCGCCTGCATCTGCGCCAGCACCGCGCGGCCTTCCTTGGCCTTGCCGTGGACGAACAGCGGATCGGCCGGCCCGTCCGGCCCCCCGGAGAGCAGGATCAGGCCCTCGGAATGCTCACAGACCTTGGCCCAGGAAACATGCGGCTCCTCGGTCGCATCGATCTCCAGATAGGCGGCGGAGGAGAGCTCGGCGAGGTTGAGGTAGCCCTGCTCGCTCTGCGCCAGCAGCACCACGGTCGGGGTCTTGGCCCAGCGCACGGACGGCGGCTCGCCGATGCCGGTCACCGGCAGGGCGCAGCCGACGATCGGCTGCACGCCCGCGCCCTTGGTGACGACGGAGAATTCCAGCGCGCCGAAGAGGTTCGCCCGGTCGGTCAGGGCCACGGCCGGCATGCCGGCGGCCTGCGCCATCGTGCCGATCACATCGGCCTTGATGGCGCCTTCGAGCAGCGAATAGGCGGAGCGGACCCTCAGGTGGACGAAGCCTTCGATTGCCTCGCTCACCCCTGCCGCCTCCCCCATCCTCATCGGGTCAGCCCACGAAGCCGACCACGGTGCACATCAGCCAGACAAAGCTCGCCACCGACGCAAAGGCCAGTGATTCTCGGGCCAGACGAACCATGTGCCGCATCCTCCTGTGGGCGTCCTTGTGGACAACCAGTGTGTCGTTCTGTTTTCGTTCTTATTCTCCTTTTGTTCTCGTCGTCAAGGGGTAGTGGGTCAGTTTGAAAACCGGGGGTGAAACCCAGCCGCGTCCCATGCCATATTGACGGCATGACCATTGGCCACATGTTCCTCGTTTCGCACCCGCGCGAAGGCACCCCGCTCCACGCCACGTATGCTGTTGCCGGCAAAGATCGGCAAGCGTGCCAGGATGTGTTGGTCCACGCGCTGCGCGAGGCGGGAATCGACGTCCGCTACGCGCGGGAGCTTTCGGAGGAGGAGGTTGCGAAGCTTGGTCTCAGCACCGGCCAGTTTCGATCCTTCTGGCCGACTGTAGAGCTATGACGGGCAAGTCCCCCAAGCGCCCGCGCGATCCGAACCAGTTGGCGAAGTTCATCGTTGGGATCGCCACCGGCCAAGCCGCCGAAGTGGAGGAGACTAAGGTGATCAAGCGGGCGCGCTCAGCCGGCGCCAAGGGCGGCCCGGCCCGCGCAGCCAGCCTTACATCAGCGCAGCGGTCCGAGATCGCCCGCGCCGCTGCGGCGGCGCGGTGGAAGAAGTCCTAGGCGGCCTTGTCGTCGATGCCGGCGGCGATCAGCGCCTCGGCAACGTCATCGGTGAAGTTCAGCTCCAGCATGATCTGCTCTTCGGCGGGATGGCTGGAATTGTAGTGATCAACATCGACTTTGACCTGAACACAGTCACCGACGATCTGGCGCCGGCGCTGGCCGACGCTCTTGACCACGTGAGCCCTGGGCGAGCTGTCGATGTCTCCCCAAAGAGACCCCTGGCGACCGTCGCGGGTGATCGTCACGGCGAGCTTCGAGCGATAGTGACGGTTGGCCTTGTCGATCCGATATTCCTCGCGGAGGGCATCGGCCATGTCCGTGGCGAACCGGGACTGAATATCGACAGGACGGGGCGCCCAAAGGCGCTGTTCGAGCGCCCAGGCACCGACCACGCGGAGGTCCACCGGATCGGGTGAAACCTCTTCCTGATACTTGCGGAAGATGTCCTGCATCTGCTGGTTATAGGAAGCCACGTATTGCCCTTTCAGTTCACGGTGATGAAATCCCCCCATCCGTCCGTCATGGCGGATGAGGTGACGAATTTTCTCACGCTTACTAGGTGTTGGCGCAGTATCTTAAACTGTCCGGTCAGGTGCTGGAGCTGGCCGACGACAAGACCGGGATGCACGCCGTTGATCTTGGCGAACGCCTGAATGTCGATGTCCGAGAAGAACGGGTTCTTGCGCACGTAGAAGG
>Ga0307513_10002006_pt1 | contig 28703 bp, 29 predicted proteins | sample 15_EM_MG_FD_202174 | JGI IMG/M metagenome (GOLD analysis project Ga0307513, IMG submission 202174) | Populus trichocarpa ectomycorrhiza microbial communities from riparian zone in the Pacific Northwest, United States - 15_EM | ecosystem: Host-associated > Plants > Roots > Unclassified | place... | reverse complement strand
TTGACCTTGCAACCAAGGTCCCTTTCCAGCTCATGGGACCTGTACGTCTTGCAAAGCCACCACCGATCAAAGCCAACCCCCGTCCCACCTCTCTGACAATCGTGTTCCCTGCTCTGCCATATCAAAAAATTTTTTTTTCGGCTGTCTGTCAACAACTCTGGCACAGGCCGACACCTCATATGCAATTTCTCCATGCCACCAACCTGTTAGATAGCATGTTTTATATAAACAAGATTATATAACTATTTCGTTCTGCGAGGCGAGCATCAGGCAGTTCATTTAGATGTACTCGACGGGCTGGCTGGGGGACGTATTGGGGCAAGACATGAGCGACAGATGGTAAAAGGTATGTATACTCTTTTTTTTAAAGCGAACAGGGCTGTTAGGCTGACTGTTTCTCACTCCCACGCCCAGGATCAGCATTGATGGACGTCCAATGAGGCGGTCTCTAACCTGCTGCTGCTGGGGTGGGTGTATAAGCGCCTCCATGCGGCCGTCTAACCCGTGCCCTGTAATCCGTGCACATAGCCCATAACCCGCTACCTCTCCATTCCCAGGGGTGACGGTGATCACCACAGTTATTCTCGTTTGCTTGCTCCCATTTCATCAGGTGTCGACGAATCAGCGAGCTCAAGAGGACCTGTGGCGCGCCCTCGCTCGCTGAGTAGACCCCCTATGCGCCCTTTGGCAACAAAGAGCTAGCATAAGGTCTTGGGCCGAATCTCTGAGGAGCGAACGCGCAAGAGAGTACCTGGCATGACAAAATGGCACTTGTCAAAGATCAGGATGAACCAAATGTGGTCAAGACGAGTGCCCTGATGGATCCCCAATAGTCCGGCCACATACCCGATGTTCGCCCCTCGGCTAAACTTGAAACGCGAAATTGTATACGATTACCCATGGACTAGGACTAACAGCACACAACATTAATCGAATCAAGTAGGATGCAAGATAAATCACCTCCTGAGAAACGCTGTACATTCCAAGTATCCATTCCATCCTGTCGCCTATACTCTTCACCGAACCTGCCCAGAGAGCTCGCGTAGTTCCATCTCATCCTCTACCTCGTCAACGAGTGTGCTATTCGTCGTGTATGTCGTCCCTTGCCTCAGCGGTCCCGGCGCTGCAATTGGCTCGGCGGGTTGTGGTTGAGAAAAGTGTTCTCGTAGTTTGAGGGTTGCCTGGTTCTGGACCTGCATTGGCCTTTAGTCTCCGGTTTCAGTGGCCAGTGTAGAGGGCTCACCTCCCCAAGAATTGTCCTCCCGACGCTCATAATAGGGCCGGTGAGCCCAAGCTGGAACACAACATATACCACTCCTAGACATATGAGGAGGAACGTAAAGTAGAGCGGGTTGAACAAAATAGCCATTGCTTCGTTCCATCCCAGTACGACGAGGACACCGTACATCCACATCGGGATCTGGGCCACGGAGCTGACAGTGCTTCTCTTCGCCTCGACATAGTAAGCGTCTGAGTCCCGTCTGAATCGACTCGTAATATCCAATTGCTTCGTCTCAGATAGGAGTATGAGCGAACCGTGGAAATCAAACTCCTCAGCAGGTGTGCCTGTGGCCCCCGGCAGAGGCACCGTGTCAGCATCGGATAGGACATTGTCAGGCAGAAGACCCTTGTCGGTAGGTGAAATCCTTGCATAGAGTGGAATAAGGTCAAGGGTTGCATCCCGCGCCTTCTTGAACACGCCGTCGATATCGTCTTCAGGCTTCCATACACGGGGTACACCACTCGCATCGTAGCGGAACGAGTCCTCGAACGAAGCGCGGAGTTTGGCGAGCAGTGCGGCGTCAGCCGTATGTTCTTTGACCTTGGTGATAAGCGCGAGCCATGCGCGTTTATGGAGGGTACCAAGAGCCGTGGAGGTCTCTTCCTCAGTGCAGTTGAAGGCTACAAGTTCATCAGCTCGATTACTACATGCTCAACCGTTCCATAAGACCCACCAGCAGCCTTGGAAGTATAGGTAGCCTCTGCCTTGCTGATTAAGTCGTTGAACCCGATGAGGACACGGTCCCACATATCGATCTCGGGTTTATTAAGAGCGAGATCAACCGGCTCCGTGATTTGAGCCTTGAACGTTCTCTGTCGATTACGTCGTTAAACACTAGTTAGAAATTTCAACACGAGGAGCGAGCGACTCACCTCAACTCCATTAATCATCTTGTTCGTCTCGTCCTTCCTAAACACATCCGCGACGCTCTTCATTTCTACTTCGAGTTGTGCAAGTTCGTCATCGAAACTCCACTCTTCGGCATCGCTTAGTAACGCCTCCCTCGCACCACGCTCGAAGGACTCGACACCAACTTCCCGTGCATGGTGGAGAACCTCGGCGAAATCATAACTGTCCCAAAGCCGATGTCAACTTTGGCTATATTGGGAGAGAGGGACACGAATGCGGGCGCACCCTTCGCCTTTCAAGCCAGCACCAAGGGCCTTCTTGAACCGGATGACGGTCAGCTTACTTAGATTTTTGAGTTGATTATAGAAGAGTGGGTGAAGAGTCGTATGGATGTTCTTGAGCAAGTCGGCCCTCTTGCGCTGATAGACCTGTTTATGATACCGTGAGGCAGCATGGTCAAAGTGTGCTGCAGGCTCCGTCATCAGCCGATGCTCAAAAGAGCCAGAAGGTGATCTTACTAATAGTGCTGTCTCTCCATCCAGTCATGACTGCTCCCAACCCTTCGACTACATCTCCGCGCTCGACTACTTTCCTCACGTCCTTGACTCCACCTGAGAGGAACTTTGACACTGCAACGGCAGCGATCTCATCGCACCGGAATTGAGCAAGGAGTTCTTGCTGGGTGGGGAGATCAAGATCTTTATTGTTTTGCACCTAGTGGGTGCAGGTCAACCCCAGTGCCTCGAATAAATGGACGGGGAAAGGGAATTATCGGGAGGAAGATTGATGATGTCGTACCTGCTCCCAAATAGCACGCATGTAATGCTCCACGCCATCCGCGGGTATCCGTTTGTGGTAGACGGGCTTGAAAAGGAAGCCAGGATTGGGGGCGTCAGTGAATCGGAGGCGAAGCTGAACAACAGCTTCCTCAAACTTCTCAGGTGCAAGAACCTGTGCAAGACATGTCAGAATTATGTAAATACACTTAAATGGTTGCACCACTAGGATGGAAGGGGAGAGACAAACCTTGTGAGGTAACCCGACGAACTCCATATCAAAGAACTCCTCCATTCTCGTGCCTTGAAGGCCTTGAGGCTTCGTGAGACCCTCCCAGATGCGAAGGATATCGGCCGTGAGAGTAGCCTGGAGGTTGGCGAGAGGGGTAGAACCAATGTGGTCACGTATAACGAAAAGAAGGAGCGTCCGTTGTGCGGCGCTGACGAGAAGTGGTCAGTCCAACATCGCGGGTTGAGCTGGGATTGCCCTTGAGTGTAGCAGCCCGGTTGATTGGAACGGAAAGAAACGCACTTTTCACCCTCCCGTTTTCCAAAGAGGGTGAGGTTGACTTCGAATACGGTCTTGAGGAGGCCCATGTTTGCTCCTTGGTAAAGACCTACCTATAATCGTCCAGTCCAAGTCAGCTGAGATAAAGGTCCCGCGGCGAGAACCGACTCCTTGGAACCATATCAGCCACGTACCTGGTGTTCCCACATGTTGACGATGAGAACCTCCGAGCTAGCGAGGGAGAAGAGTGCACTTTTCCGCTCAAAGTCCTGGTCCTCGCCTCGCTCTCGACCGTCGGTCCCCTCTACATCCATAACAAGAAGTGGGTTGGGAGGTGTGGACCTGCACATCCATATACCCTTGGTGGTCTGCTGACGGCGCGTTTCGTCCATGACATCGAAGGTAGTGCCGAACAGGCGGTTGAGGAGGGTACCTGGCAAGTATTCAGTCTATGAAAGGGTTTAAAAGTAATAAACAGCATTGTTTTCACTGAAATATGGTCAGTGGACCTCCCCTTCCAGACCGCCGAAAGGGCCCACTGCGCGATATACGGGCACTCGGGTACAGCATCAGGAAGACTACCGGCTACCCGAGTGAATGTAGAAGGCGCGGGTGTATCAAGCTGCCACCAGCAGCATGGAGCCCGTGCATTTCTCGTGAGCAAGAGACTGCGGAGACAGGATTACTCACTCTTTCCAGTGCTCTGACTACCAAACACAGCTACGATGTTGTATGCAAATCCCACATCGATGAGACCCCATTTGTCTAGCTGGTCGCCGAGTCTGGTGCTGTGGGTCGCGTAGATTGTCAGCTCCGTCATTTGTGCACCGAGTTGTTACGAAATTGTAACTAGGTCGTGCAAGAGGCCTACTCACGTAAATTTTTTCTCCTCGTCGACGATTTGGATGCGACCTGTCAAGTCAAGCTGACCCAAGGCAACGCTCTCCGTGCCGTTTGCTAGCGAACTCTTTGCCGGACCCAATGTTGGAGATAACCTATTGACGGTCGGCGCCGTGCTTGCGCGAACTGGCGACGTGGGTTGCTGGATCGTGCTCATTTCGGCTGTCGTCGTCGGTGTTGGCGTTACTTGGATAGAATTAGGAGAGAGATAGAGTCGGTACGATTAGTGGAAGAAGTTGAGAGCGTTGTAGGTTCAGAGTTCGAGAATTTGGCCCGGTTGAGGTCCGCTCAAAGGTGCCTCGTGTTTGGTTGTCTACGCTTGGTCTCCACCACCACCATGTCTGTGGCTTCATCGAGTCCTTATTAGATTTTGTTGGCTACATGCTAACCTCTTCGCCGGATCAGAAGGTCGTTCGCTTTCCCTCCGTTCCTTCCGGCTTGCTCCATCCGCACCTACAACCAACGAAAGGTAAGTGGTTTGCTTGTCGTTCAGGCTCCATAGACCCAGCTGGCTGGTGGAAATATCCTTCAATTCCAGGGCTCTTACTGTGGCTCAGGTTGTTCCTCCAACTACACGAGACGTGTTCGACTTGCATTTACTGGTCTCTACGCTCTTACTGAGGTACCAAACCGGGAAGGGACAAGGGAAGCCACTTGCCGCATTTTTAATATATAACCCTTGTCATTAGAAGGATGCACGTCATCGGTTTATTTCTATTAATCATCTATTTCCTACTTATAGTCACAGGATCTTGCTTGCACGTCCTTCCCTCAAAGGTAGTGACTGCAGCAGTCGGGTCAGAGGTGTAATCAATGACCACCTTCCCACCTCACAACAACTAAATTACCCGAGGTACTCACATTATTGAAACTGCTTCGTAATGAGGTCACAGCTGGGTGGATTCTTGGCTCAACCACCACGGCTTTATGATCTTTCCCGTTGACAGGCCAAAAAAAAATTCAATGGCCTGTCAAGAAGGAACGTACCATAAGCGCCTCTAATCAGTTTACCTCCTTTGAATCTATTACCTTAACATATTTTTCTTCCATGCGCGCTCAATTAAAACCTGTTTACCAATGGAAACAAGCAAGGAACTCAAGCATCCAGCCCAGGGTGGCACCAACCCAATGAGGAATACATAACTTCATAATAAAATACCAGGTAGTAGTATTAAGCCGGAACAGTCTCGACGGGCTCCGCGACAAAGGCAAATATTGATCGCGATTGCATTTACTAGAACGCATAAAATAAAATAAAAGATCCAGAGTTACACAGACAAGTAGGGTACGGACTTTTAACTGGCGGCGAGCAGATAAAGAGGTAATCGACTCACTCTGCTCAACTGGCCATCTGATTCCGGCATAGGACGGATGGCTAATACCGGTGCCCTACCCTTGGGTATCCCCAGGTTATTTTAAGTAGTGCGGCGATACTCGAATATTTGTGTCGTAAGCAGGAAAGTCTAGCGCCGAAAGAGGCATGCTCACACCAAACACCTCGCGCGGCCCCACCCGCGGGACAACGTCACACATGTGGCCCTTGTAGACCAAATAAGAACCAGTGTGACTCCGCTAGAGCCCGAGGAGCCTGATTGAGCCTGACAAGGAAAATATAGCCTTTCCCCTATATTCTACATGTCGACCAGGGATATAGGTGGGTCAAACAGTCAAGAAACATTAACAGTACACCAGGCACTTGGCTCCAAGCTATCCAAATGCGGCACAGAGAGGGACTGGACGACACGTCGCAGGTGGTCGCAGGAAAAACAAAACTTGGAGAGCGTCATTTGGCCACCGCCCGTCGAATTCCTCCCAAACGGCATTCAGGCTCTTCCATACCGTTTATAAATACTCAGACTCGTCCATCGCAAACGTATTTTTCGCTAAATCCGTATTGATCCCGGTCGGCAGCCTCATCAACCGGACGACAAGGCCATAAAACGCCAGAGACGGGCCTGTTTGGCGCATATATCGCGTTAGACCACTTATCTACTCTCCCTTGTGCCCACTGACCGGGTTTTCGGGTGCCTTTAGGGCATGGCAACCTCAATTGCCCAGACCCGACCACGGCGGTCTCACGTCCACCCCAATAGCGCCCGCGACTCCCGCACTGCTCCCTCCAAGGTATCTCACGAAAGATGTCCAACTCCAACATACGCGCCCAGCCTACTGCCGAGGCGTGCGGGGTCGAGTGACGTTGACACGTCTTGCGGCCTTCACCCAACTCCGCTTTCTGTGGAGGAAGTCCCGATAGACGGAACAGGTGTGAAACAAGAACCCTATGATGAGGATATAGCACTCGATCAGCCTATCCCTTCAGCCGAGGCGCCTCCTGAAGGGCCTCTATCTCTCCACCAGCCACGCCGCACGTCCACTCGAAATGCCAATCGCCAATCTAAAGTGGATAGAAAGTCTCCAGTTGCTACTATCTCCCCCGCTTTTGACCATTCGAGTTCCACCCGGTCTGGGATCACCCGTCTGACTTTGCGGATGGGATCTGAAACACCCCCAGATGCATCTGGAAGTCCCTCACCGATAATACAAGCGGATTATGGTACCTGGAGATGTCTCCGTCCCGCCAGCTTTAGTCCCCAGCCGTCTGTCACTGAGTCACCTCGACCGAGCCCGCCACCACCCGAGCAATCTACGCTCATCAGATATTATGAAGAGTATCACAACCAAACCCGTGGCCCCACCCCGCATCCAGAGTCTGCCTCTTTGCGCTCTAAGGGCCTAGCACCGCTTTTACCTGTTCTCGTTCGCCCGCCGTCTCCTGGCGTAGTGCCACGCTGGACAGCAGCCAACCAATCCTTCGAAGCGAACACCCTACTACATCCTTCCATCGCCTCGTCGAGGTTCCACCCGCTCAATGACGCCTCGGGTTCCGGCACATCCAACGCCAATAGCTCCGCTTCCAACACAGAGGTCGCTTCAGTCTCTCCGGCTAAAGAGATAGATGTCCAGGCACTATTCGAGAAAACCATGTCCTTAGTACGCCTTCTTCCAGCTGGGACTCGCGTCCAAAATCGTATCTGGCTTCCGTTCTACAAGCGGGAGGGTGAGGTCTATATATGTCTTCTCTGCTCCCCGACTTCTCCCAAGATGCTTGCCAATCATACTCAAATTATCCAACATGTCTCCGGCTTCCATGGCGAGACACGTCCCTTTGCTTGTTCGTACTGGTGCGTTTTTATCTATCTCACGTATTTTGAGCATGTGAGCACTGTTCTCTGATGGGCCGATCTTGATAGCAAGCACCGATTCGTACGAAAGGCTGATGCCATCAAGCACGAAAAGGATTCACATAGTGGGATTGTCTACAAATGTTCAAAATGGTGCGTCATCGTTACTATATTCAAAGCCCAACCACTCATTCGCCTGGCCGTAGTCGTAAACCCTTTACAAATAAGCGTAACACGAAAAGGCATGAACAATCATGCCGTTCCTAGCGCGGAGTATACCGTGTCCGTTATAGTCCTTTACGGCGGATATGTATCTGGTGGTCGTGTTCGTTCTCATGATTTCGCTATGACTCATTATTCGAAGACTCGTTCCTCAATTCGTCTATTCTGGACAATGTACCTTAGTCTCCTATCATATTTATTATCACAGCCACCTTCCACATGAACCCATAACACATCCCTGGCGTGCCTCCCTCTCTTCTCGCGCCTCCTGAAACGAATTCGAAAGTATGATAGCATCCCAAGGTCGACAACAGATGCAAAATGTTCTAGAATTAATTGTCCTAGCCGTCTCAAACTCTGAACAGGAGAAGCCACACATCGAAAAATCGAGATCGAGATAGCGTGTGCGATGGGATGGCTCGAGTAGCAAAATGAACGAGAGACGACTATGCACAAACATAGAAGTAAGCATTGAGTCTGAGGAATAATGGAGCGGTATATGGTATCGAGAATCATTAAGCATGTAAGAAAACCGTCCCAAGATATGGTGAGAGGAAATTAGTTGTAAAAAGTGCAAGGTCGTTGTGTTCGTTGCTATCCATGATCGTCGCAAACGACGTTCGTCTCGCGGGCCGCTTCCCCAGACCCCTCCTTCTGGCACCCCAACATTAATAGTCGTGCATATGGGTATCGTGTTGTGAGTACGTCGTGTTGTTCTTCAAGATCTGTGGTCAGTAATAATCGTCCGGGGCCGTGCTATATGTTTTGTTCGTCGATTGTCGAGACTTCTTCCAGGCTTTTCTCTCTCTCCTCATTCAAATCAGGTGTCGAAATCGCACCAATTGTGATCTGTGTGTGTATGCTATGGTTAATATCCCTTATACGAGTCATAAAACTAGGTCGGTGCTCACATATTCGGTGGGGGTCCTCATAACCACGTCAGGGTCTACTCCGTCCCCAATGGACGTATCAGCAACCTTATTTCCGCGTCCAGACCCCCTCGGTCGGCCTCTCGGTCGGCCTCTTTGCCCACGAGTCCGGTGGGGAATCCGACCATCGTAGCCTACAAATGTTTTCCCACTCGTGTCAAACATCCAGTACATCTGCTCTCCAGTAGGAGACGTGCCCGCAGAGCGTTCTGGGAGTAGCTCAGCTGAACCACCTCGTGGGTTGGTGGGAACTGAGGATGCGACATTTTCATGGGGGCGTACACCCATACTGTGCGCTTCAGAGCCGGAAGGACCTTGGGGAGTACTAGCTGGAGGATCGCAGTAACTCGGCAGCTCGATTGGACGCAAGGGAGCGACGCGGAAAGTGTGATCTTGCATGCGACCATATTTCCTCGATCCGTGGATGGGCATCTCAGGTCGCAACCCTTCCTCTGCCTTGGTTGGGTGCAGCGGTTGAGGTGCTGACTTCACCTCATCCGAAATATGAAAGTCCCTCAATTGTCTAGCTCCTGAGGACGAGGGAGGGCTCTCCACCTTGTGCACTGGATGGCCACCTGAAATTGGGAGTTGGCGCCTTGCCATGGTGCGTCCTGCCCAAATGGCCTGCCCCGCGTCACTACCCTCCAGTTCGTCAACGTCACCGTGCTCTTGGCCCCTCCCGAGTGCTCCTTTGCTGTGACTCGCGGTTTCTATAGCCTGATGGGGGTAGCGTGAAGGGTCGTGAGGGGCCTGGTCACCTTCCGCTCCAGCAAGATCCCTGCCCAGCCGCATCGCCCTCGCAGGTAACGTCGAAGCTGAAAGAACTTCATGACTCCGAACATATGTGGATGTCCCACCAGGAGGTTCTGGTGCATTTGGCCAGTCCACAACGGGAAGTGGCAAGCTCACGCCTGCACTCCCATCGTCAACTGTATTCCACACGTCGCGCGAAAAGGTATGCAGGAATCTCATTTCCTTATCACCTGCACCTTGGGCGACCTTCCTACTCCGTTTTACCTTCTCTACGCCATTTCCGGTTCGAGCCTGGTCGGTCTGATAGGACGGCGTTGTCGATGGAGGACGAAGTGGGCTATACATTTGGCTACCATGGTAGTACCCGTGCTGGCTATCCCAGCTCCTCCGTGGATCTTGACTCGAGGTGTCCTGGTTCTGCATTACACGAGAAAGCTTCGATAAGCCAGGAACGGGCGATACAGTCCGGAGCATGCTCTGAATATCGGGCCTCGGTGCCCCTTCTGAACGGAGACGTAGGGCACGTGCGTGCGGTTCATCTTCAGATTCGGGCTGTGACTGTGGTCGGCTATGGCTCGGGGATGCAGGGTGCAGAGGAGGTATGGGCCTCAAATCTGACAGCGGACTGGCATGTCGTCTTCTAGGAGCCGGAGGGGACTGGGCTCGGGTGGGATAGGGTCGGGCTGTGAGAGTTGCTGCTGCGATCTTGGGTGGTGTACGTAAAAGACCGGCACTAGAGAAGGAGCTGGCTTCAAGCGCTCCAGGGTAACTCATGACACGTTGGTGCCTGCTCGAAGTGGGAAGCGCTGGAGGGCGCGTATCTGGGTGGGCCGAACTTGGGCCGACTAGGACATGAGACTTGAGGCGAGGAGGTAAGGCCGTTGGTTGCGTGACAAGATGCTGGAGGATAGGTCGTTCATCATCCCAGGGTGTATGAGGAGGAGGCGATGCGGAAGGCGCGAAGAGGGCAGTTCGCAAGCGAGGCAGAATAGATGAAGGGCGATTTGTAACGGAAGAGCGATTGTGAGGAGGCGATGTGGCGGAGTCAGAATCGCGGTGGTTGTGTGAGGTAACGTGTTGCGGGGGGGAATGCTGGGGAATACGCACCCGTCAGATGAGGTCGGCGCGAAAAATGGTACGGCGTACCGGAAAATAATCATGAACAGGAGGAAGCTCAAGTGCCCGGCCAAGGATAGGGTCCTGCCTGAGTGATGGAAGGGTAATTCCCTTTGGTGCGGCGGCGGCAGGAGCCGGTGAACTGGTTACCGCGTCGGAAAGGGGACTTTGGGCCGTTGAGGTGACAATTGGGGCTAGGGGCACCCCTGCATCTAGGTCCATATCGCATTCAGAACGGGAGGGGGAAAACTCGAACTCGGTCGGTTCGTGCTTGTGATCTGCGGCGGCGAGCAGAGGCGGCGGGGACAAGCGGTCGTCGGGTCGGAATAAGCTCGACGAGGTGGACAACGACAGGTTGTTCGCGCGTCTCAACGAAGAGGGTGGGGAGGGGTGAAGACCGGGATTGCGATGCAGAGTAACCTCGGGGATAGCCCCAGAATCTGAGACGAGCGAGGGCGAAGGAGGATGTCCGCCCCCATGTGGGTTATTACTGCTGCTGCCGAAGAAGGTAGGGCGTGTGGCCGAAGAATTGGATTCGGGCCCGGCTGTTTCTTCTTCTTCTTCTCCTTCATCATCGTCGTCGTCGTCGCCCACCCGGAGTTGGAGAGGCGGCCACAATGGGTTTAAGGGGCCGCCAAGCTCTGAAGGAGGGGCGCTCCCCGCATCAAGGAGTGGCCTTTGTGTTTTCCTCCAAGGGCCACTTCTCCCCTTCTTTGCACGGGGCTCTCCTGGCAAGGGCATTTTGGGTTGACGGTATTGATACCCGTTCGCACGGTCCGAGGCCCATTGTTCCTGACATTGGGCCTTGTGGAAGTCTTTGATTTCCTGTGGCTCTTCCTTCCACATCTTAGAAATGACTTTGGACAATTCTCCCATCTTGAGACCTAAGTGAGCGAGTTCGACTTGTTTAAGGCGACGGTAGCGGAGCCAGGAATTGGAAGGTCGGTTCTGAGTTGGTGCGCCCTCAACGGCGGGTTGAACGAGTGCAGGTGCGGAAAGAGGGAGAGTACTTGGGCGAGAGGATGATGGATGAAGAGCTGAGCTAGCCGGGGTTTGCGCTGCCGAGGCACTCGGGGGCACGTCTTGCGAGTGCTGGATAGGCTGTTTCGGAGCATCTCGACGCGAAAGAGGATCAAGGGTGAATACGGGATTCGATTCGTGAGGAGGTGGTGGAGGAGGTGATGGTGGTGGGGATGACGGAACTAGTACGCCGCGATGATCCATTGAAGAAATCTACGCGTGATGGATGGCAGAAAAACAAGTTAACACGCGTATAAGCGTACGTGAACACGAGTATACCTAGCTTATGTCGCGGTGTGGAGGGCCTCTTTTTTTCTTTCACACTGACAAGTTGGCGTAGCGAGTCGGTTTTTTGGAAATAGGTCGTCAAAAGATTATATGTACCGGTCGTATTCGTGATTGCGTTAACTAGACTTGCATGAGGAGGGCGTCAAGATCGAAAAACAGAACCCAGATGGTCGTCGTTTCCAAGTTGGGACACTCAGGTACCGCTGTGAAACGCCGGGCGCTCCGGGCTGTTCCGTTCACAAAGCAATTAAAGGTAACTCCCATATCGAGAAGCTGTCAGAAGCTCATCTGAAGCTCGGCTGCCAAAAGTCCATATGGAATGGCCAGATTGGCCAGAATAGCGAGAATAGCGAAGAATCGTGACCTTCTTCGCTCAATAGAGGAACCCATAGTAAGTACTAAGAGTTTGTCACAAGATTTTCACTATGCCGCACATGTTTCAAGTCAAATATAGTAGACACATAAGTAGACTTCCGCCCCCCGACACGTTTCAAGTCATCGAAACCCTGTGTTAGGGTTATATCCTCATGGTACGTAGCAACCACCAGTAAATCGCCATTTCAACCCGTTCCTTGCCAGCCTGATTGAAGGGACTCGAAGATGTACAAGCCGCGAGTTCCGGCTACTGCATTCCGGCTATTGCATTCCGGCTAACTGCTGCATTTTCCAAACTCGATTTGTTTGTCAACTTGTTTGTGGTGGCGAGGTCCCGCCGTATAATCAGCCGAGGTGGTCCTAATTTTCCTAATTTCCGGCCCAATATTCCGGTCTCATTTCCGGCCTTTTACCTGACTCTAGCATCGCTCGCGGGACTTCTCGTTGGACTTGTCAAGGCCGTCAGCCGAGACGAGAATATCATAGTATATCTCTGTTCGAAGCCGGCGGCGGCATGAAGCTCGAGTCCTGGTTTCTCTCATTTACGAATTAGGAAGATTTGGCGCCTTGCCTCCTCTAGTAGTCTACGACCACCTATCGCTCGGGTGACAGAGCGTTGGCCATTTACTTTGACGAATAAGCGAATAAGCGAATAAGCTACCGTTGACACACCCATCCGCCCTACCCTTAACATGAGTAAGTAAAGTCACACTCTTCCGTTTACATCAAATTAATACTGACAATGCTAGTAATCTAGTAATCCCGCTATTAATTATTAATGGATTATTAATGTTGCTGATTACCAGGATCGCCTCCATTGGCCTCGAATAAAAAGCCACTCGTAGTCGTCCATTCCTGCTCGTCTCTCGACGACGGTTTCCAATGAGAGTTGACCCCGATGCCCGGACGAGTCTTCGAGCGTCTTCAAGCGTCTTCGAGCGTCTTCGAGCGTCTTCGAGCGTCTTCGAGCACGAGACCGAGAGCGATAGCCGAGCTGGCGGTCTCTTGCGCTTCCTTCCTTCTCAACGGCTTAACCAATCCACCCCCCCTCCACATCTTGACCTCGGTTACCCTTGAGCTATTCCAACGCTGGACAGCCTCGTCTTGCCCTTAGTGACTCTCCCTGTCTTTCAAAGTTCTCAACACCACCATGGGGGCTTGCGCCTCAGCCAATGTCGACACTTTCGGGCCCGACGAGCATGGCCAATCCATCAGAACAGTACACCAAATGGTCGAGAGGGAGATAAAGGAGGTCAGCCTATATTCTCTACACTTCCCTCTCTGCCTCCTCCGTTGCCTGGGCATCCCATCGCTCTTACCTAGATCGACGGCTTATAATATTTTCCGGAACCACAGACAAAAAGACAACTTACACAGGTATCAAAGGTGAATATCCTACCAAACTTTCTCGCTTGCTTGCATTAACTCCGCCTACCAAATCACTTCAGGTTCTACTCCTCGGCTCTGGTGACTCTGGAAAATCGACAATACTCAAGGTAAATTTCGATTTGGACACTCCCCCATTTCACCAGCACTTTTTTTGCACAACGCTTTGGTATCTAATCGACTCTCTCCTCAGCAAATGCGGATCATTAACTCCGTCCCATGGACTTCGCAAGAAATCGAAACATATCGCCTCCAAATCTTCTTCAACCTTGTACAAGGGATGAGGTTACTACTCGAGTGCTTAAAGGACATGTCTGATAATCCACCACCTTTGCCTACCTTCGCCACCGCCTCGCCGCCATCGTTAACATCTCCCCAATCATCACAACTTCATTACCGTTCACCCTCCTCCGTCAGCACACCTGCTTCCTTCACGGCGCTGCAACGAGGGGAGAGCTTCTCAAGCAACGCGAGTACTATGATGACCTCCCAGAACAGGACAACCCTCGATGGAATTCCGTCCCAAAGGGCGCTACTCCCGCGACGCGAGCTCACCTATTCCGCGAGGCACGCCGAACTTCATGCACAACTCGACGGAGTACCCGATCTGCGGGAAGGGGAACCTTTCCCCCCAAAGGTCGGGGACATTCTAATGGAACTTTGGGGTGTTGAACCAGGAATAGAGTGGGTAGGGAGCCGCAAATTTTCAGTCGCAAGGGGAGAAGAGGCGGAGCGTGTCGTGGAAATCGATGCCAAGGGAACAAGCGTTGGACAGAATGATTTACGGGAGTGTGTAGAACGTGCAAAGGTCGGAGGGAATCTACCTGACAAGTGAGCACTCATAATATGTCTACCTCCTGGGCGGCCGCCACCCCCCTGTGGGATTCGGGCTGACCAGGATTGTGCGCTTGCTTTAGCCTGGAATAGTATGTAGACCTCTGGATTGTGATGGGACGCCGAACAGAGTACTCACGGCCTGACACTCGACCCTTAGCTTCTTTTCCCAGCTCTGTAGGCTATTTCAACTAGACTATATTCCAAGCGAGCAAGATGTTTTACACTGCCGGATAAGGACCACAGGTGTGTCTCAAGGTCTTTATGTAATCATAGTCTCCGCCCTACCCCCGATTCTGTTTCACACACCCGTCTTCCCAATTTCTCTGGAGGTTGGGGCGTTACTGATTTTATTTATGGGTATGTACCATGCCCAGGCATCAACGAAACCGTGTTCAAGTGGAAGAGGCTACCAAGGAGTCCTCTTGAACTGAATGCCGCAGTAATTCCACCATCGACTCCTGTACCTGCGGAGTCAAGCAAGTCTATTGGAGCTGGTTCCGCTGTTGCTGTCGCTGGATTTGGCCAGGCCGTTGGACGTGCAATCAAAACCGACGCCGCTGCGGGACATGGGCCAGAACCAGAGAAGAAGGTGCCCAGACCTTGATTTATAGGGCGCTTGTTGAGAAAGGGCGCTTCTGACAACCAGTTCTCGTTTTTCAGCTAAGATCGCCGACGGCTTTCGGAATACCAATTCTGCATGTCATCGACGTCGGCGGTCAGCGGAGTGAACGTAGAAAGTGGATCCATTGCTTCGAGGATGTAACAACTCTACTCTTCCTCGTCAGTTTGAGTGGTTATTGTCAGGTATGTTGTTATTCGCGTTTTGGCGATCTCGCCTCCCTCGCATTCACCTGTAGCCCATTCCGATTGTTGATTGGTGCTTCCAGAGCCTGGTGGAGGATGTGCATGCGAATCAAATGCAGGATGCTATGACGATGTGGGACGGTATATGCAGCAGCCAATGGTTCCGTTACACCCCCATCGTGCGTTCCTCCATTCTCCGCCGGCGCACAATTTGCATTGATTCAAAAATTCAGATACTCTTCCTGAACAAAGAAGACCTGTTCCGTGCACGGGTACCAATAGCCCATATCAAAAACACATTTCCTGATTACGAAGGGGCTCCAGGAGACGTCGAAGCCGGAAAGGAGTACTTCCTTAAACGATTCCTCCGGCTCGCATCCAAAGGGGCCCGTGCACGACCCACCACTGCACAAACCAACGCGCCAAAAGGGAGGACTGGATTCATTGGTACATTGCATGGTGATCGAGGGGTTCGGCATGGCGGTGGGGGTGGGGCGGAACGATCCAACGTCAATGGCCGGGTCATGAAGGAGCCCGGGTTGAGGTCAAATATTGGAAGGAGCGTGTACCATCATTTTACGAATGCAACCGATACGACCATGCTGAGGGTCGTCATAGGCGCAGTTATGGAGTGGGTCGATTCCTTTTTATCTACCATTTCTCATGTTTAACGGAATTTCTTTTGCACGTAGTATCATAATTCGGGATAATTTCGCGAGGGCGTACATCATATAAATGATCTCAAATGTTTATTTACGAGTTCAACAAGCTCGACCATACTGGCTGGTCCAGTCACCGCTCAATTTTGTAGTCTAGTCTTTCCCTTGTTCCTTAGTTGTACTGCTGATCGGGGCAATCTCATGACATTCATTTAGTTCCCAACCTGTGATAAGGTCGAAGATTTCAAGGGTTAGGCACCGGACAGAGACCTCCGATTTCGACAGACAACCAGAGAGCGTTGTAATCGATTACTATAATACCTCCCGTATTGGCCCCGCCACTGGGACGTTGCAGTGGGGTCCTGGTATCAACATAGAATTCACTTGCGTCACTTGTAAACTTCCGCCCGCCGTCAATCAGCGGGCCAGAACATCCCGCGCGATTCGAGCTCAGTACACCCAGCTGACCAAAGGCGATACACCCAATCCTTTGTAAGATCAGAGGAGCCCACAAAACAATGCTGCGGTGCTCCGGGCAACCGCGTGGTGCCTTTACGACTAGCAGTCACATTTGAGCATGAACAGAGAAAGAAAGACCTCCATGACACCTCCAGGCGACTCGTCATCACAGATCCAAGAACGTTTTCCTCCATTCGCCTCAGATGTCGTCGCTGGTCCCTCTGTGTCAAAGATGACGCCATGCTCCCAAGAGCTAGGGTTCAATGGATAGAGAATACATTTCCTCTGGGACACCCGGTCCTAGGCCTGCAGCACGCAACGCTTCAGAAAACATGGGAGCCAGAGACCCTGTCAAGGTGGGCTGCACGCCTTGCTCGAGTGAAATGGGACGTCGCTCAGGTTTCCTTAGCTTCGAAAATCGCGTTGTCCCGCACCTGCTCCAGCAAATGCCCTGTGTACCGTCATGGACACTCTATGACCGTGGAGGTTATAACCTCCCATGACCTGCATCGATATACTGCCGAGCTTCGAAGAGGATTTTGATAAACTCAGAAGCTTTCATTCAGGATTCCGGGTATGCCCTCTGACCTCATCAATTCTGGTGATGTTCCGTGGGAAGCACTTCCTGAAACTTTAGGACGCAGCCCGAATTTGACAACCATTTCCTTGTCTCCCCTTTCCCCAGTTATCCAAGGTTATGGTCCATCTTCCCCACTTTCACACTCTGACTATCTACCTCTCTGGTTACCCACTTCAGGGAGGGGTTGAAGTGCCCTCGACTTTCACACCTCAATATTATCCTCCCGAATAAACAAAGGAGGGAATAGAGGGATTCTTGTCTATTGACCCCTGCACCATCAACTGGAGGTTTTGCATCACTGGTTCCAAGTACTCAATTGAGTGAGCCAGAGTTCCTCCACTGCCTACTCTCAAAGCACTTTCCCTTAGGAGAGCCTGCATTGGCAGGTTTCCGTATCTGAGAATAGCGGCCAGTCGTCTGGTGTTGTCGATAATCTGCATCAGGCAGTCACCAATCGAAGGGAGAAAGATATGCGACATAGTTCAGGCATACCATGCGCACCGAACGTCGGAGAAAAGAGAGGTGCTTCCTCCGATTAGCGAGGTATGCGACAGCCTAAATGCTTCGGCCGCACAAATGAGGGAGCTGCGTGAACTTCGAGGGCAGAAGCAGTCATCAAATAGATCCCTTCTTTCACTAAAATCTGCTCCTGGGCTCGAGATTCCCCTTCTGTGCATACAAAAAGCTAGCTTATTCTATATCCAGCAACGGATTCGTAACAATCAGTAGCACCAGGATAGATAAGATAGAGGCACGGCCAGGATCGATGCGGCGAAATGCTCATGGGCTCATAGGCGGCGAATGTGACCCTGCAGCGAAGGTACAAGCAGAGGGTCACCTCCCAAGAGCCAGCGATGACGAACGCAGTGCAGATAAAGCGAAGAAAGCTCTCCAGGCCCCCAGAGAATATGTCCAAGACGACAAGAGCTAGTAGGAGGGATTGAGCCAATTGACGGTCAATTAAACCTGTGGCAGACTGATGGCCGCACCACTAATTCCCAAACCGGCGAATATGTCCCAATGGCCATGGGAAGGCTCCTCCATCCGTGGCACGCACCATGGAAGAGAAGTGGGACCGGCTTGCAACCAAAACCAGCACGGCTTTTCAAAAAACCCGGAACACACTTGCAACGGCGGTTAAGACATTCGGTACACACCTGGGCACACGTGTCTCCGCCCCGCAGTCCAGCAGAAAGCCCACCAAACTACGGGCCCTTGCGCTACCATACCCTAACTCATCACCCAAACTAGTATATGTAATGACCTACTGGATGGGAGTCGCTACACGACCCGTGGAACGCGAAGAGGTCTAAGTCTCGAAAGAACAGACCCCGTCCTTTGATTGAACTCTCAACTAAAGAGCTGAAAAAGAATGTCGACGAGGCAACCAGTACGGTTAATGATACCAAGGACATGAGTACAGTCCCACGAATGCTGAAGAACAAACGACTGGCCATGTAGCCAAAGTCAATGGCAGGCAGTAGGCCGCTGTCCTATATGTGGGGTAAGCCCAGTAACACCCTAACACCTATGTAGTACTGGTACACGGTGTCCCAACCACGTACGGCCACACCAGTCCGGGCACAGCTCGAGGCATCAAGGGAAACAACTCAGAGAACATCACGTCAACACGGTGGCAACGAAACCGACGACCTATTCCCCAATGACGAGCACGGAATTGAAACTGACGACGTCGGACGAGTCGCTTTGATGACTAAGTGAAGAAAACACTACGCTCCATGCGGCGATTGTCTCGCCGTTGGTTCGAGTTAGGCACTTTGCTGATAGTTGTAACAGTCCAGACGAGATGGATCACCCCAGGGCGTGTCCAACATCTATTAGAGCGTCTATTAGAGCCCACATAGCCGGCTTTGTTTCGACCTTGGCCTCCTCATCTCCCTGGTCGGTTCTTACAAGAATTCCGTCCGCAACTCCGACCCTCAAACTGATGTATCTCCCTTTCCTATGGCCCTCTCGGGCAATCAGGCCGATTACGAGGGTCTCGACGAACTTCTTTGCAGTCTCAAGACGCTCCTTTCGCTCGACACCATCGCGTAACCAAGAAAAGGACCACTATGCGACTCTTGGTTTACCCAGAAATGCGACCAAGGGACAGGTAAAACGGCGGTTTTACGAGGTTTGTATCGTCCACTTTTACCAACTGTAAGAAGACGCTCATTCATAGGTCTGCCGATCGTAATGAACTTCGTAACTCCCCTTATGATCTCATCTGTTGCGCATACCTCCCTTTTTCAGCTGTCCAAACTCCACCACCCTGATGTTAATCCAAATGACGGCGAAGCGGCACAAAAGTTCCTGGAAATAAGTGGGGCATATAATGTGCTGGGTAACGACTTTACAAGGTATGTTTCCACGTTCATTGACCGTCTCTTCCAAACCCCTTTATATGCGCACGAATTCGATATTTGTTGGCCTTGTGTTTCTCGACACCGCCGTAACCCATTCTATGGTGCAAATACGAGCCTTCGTTATAGTGCATTATTAGAGAGCCGCACTGTTCTCTGTTGGCCAGTTCAATGGCCTCTTGTTTACTGTGACGCCAAGCTAGCCCTTGTGACCTATGTCCGAAGCCCTCCTATTCGACAAACTGACCCGAATCTAATAGGCGAGACTATGACCGCCGAACCGACCCGTCGTCTTCGAGTTCTAGTTCACCTGCTGGCTTCAGGCGCCACACATCAACACACACACGCGCAAAGTCATTGTATAATGCAGCAGATGTGGTCCATGCCCGGCAAGCCGCGTATGATCGTTTAAAGAGGGACAGGGAGCACCCTGCTGGACCTTCAGCGTACTGGTCTGGTCGGACTTCCGCGTCGTACAGCCACGGACATGGGTCGTCGCACGGACACCGCCCGCCACATCGTACCACCAGCCCTCCACATTCGTATCCTTCTGCGTCCTCTTCATCTACATCTGCGTCTTCGGCAGCGGCAGATGCTACAAATGCTAAGTCCAGAGAGATGCGGACGTTCCGAACTGGGTGGAATCCAGAGCCGCACAAATACAGCTCGGATCGAGAGTACACGGTGAGCAAGGAGAGGAGGCTGCTGTGGGCTATCGTTGGTCTTGGGGCCATCGTGGAAGGGCTGTGGCTCTTGAGGCTCACAAGTAGCCATTAAAGTGCCCTCGGTCCTAGTCTTAATGGTGGTGTACTTGTAAGAGTTACAGTCGCTGCAGCTTGATGGCGTAGGATACAGCGGTTGTGCCGGTGAAGGTGGAGCGATTTGCAAGTCTTGGCTGGTATTGCCAAAGGATGAGCAGCTGGCCTTTAATCTATGAGATAAATACAGGTGCAATACCAGAGACCTCTAAACCAGTTCTAGTACCCTTCTAACGAACCTCACCTTCGCCGATCCCATTTGGGATATTCTCTAATATCGAGCGGGCCCAAAACGAACACCAACACTCATACAACCTTCTTCTTATATTTACCCTACCAATAGTAGCTACATTCTTGGACGCGTAACTGCCCCGCGCGGAACGTACGCAGTGAGTTTAAGAGAATTGTAGTGAGGCATGTTGGAACATACACCACAGAAAACAAGTAGGCATAAGGGAGTCTCATGCCTGCTCCTGCCCTCTCTTTAACGTTCTTTGTGACTGTACTTGGTCCATGACTCTACCATGAACTGGAAGTATGACTTTCATTAATGGACCCTCTTTGGTACCATTTCTCCACTGCGGATATTTGTGCAGGATACTGAGGGTAGAACCCGTCTGCGCTCTTGTCAGAGCCATCAATATGGGTCAACTCCTACTTCCGCACGAATTTAGCAGGTATGTCCCACTATGACAACCAACTGACTAAGTGTAATCGAATGTGCTGTCGAGATAACGTTTCTTTGCCGGTCCTACCTGGAGGCGAAGCGAACTGATCGGTAACAAAAAATAAGAGAATAGTCAGAGGAGCACTATTGTATCTAGTACATACAAGAACCAATATGAATACTAGATGATAGACTCTCTCGCTTATCCCGTCGAGGAACGCTGTTTTCCCTATCCCTCATTCCTACACCGGTACAAGAAATCCTCGGCTACTCGATGAGGAAACCTGAGATTTGTACGGACTAGCCCTCTCCCGTCAAGGTCTCTGATTACATAGGTAGGCATGATCTGGCATGGCTAGAACCGTATACAAGATCAAAATGCTAATAGAGAATAAGTTACAGCGCGCCAGCACAACATTTAATAATTCATGGCTCGTCCATACGCCCCTCCCTAGGTTGTTCCGTGCCGGTCGATGACCCAATCACGCAAGAGGGCTACTGCGAGCCCATCCACTGCCACCCCCAAGGCTCCCAATAGGCCCAGACATACTCTCCCAGATGGAACTCCCTGGGAGCACAGTTCGTCCTCCTGCCCTAGCACCCGCTCCATCAGCTTCCGAATTTGAACCCCAAATACCCCCAAGCGCCTGGGCATCGCTCCCCATTCCAGTATCGCCAAATTTATCATCCCCGTCGCTAGTATCGTCCACACCAGGGGGTGAAAACCACATTGCAAATGGGTCCTCCAACTCGACGAAGTCCATGTCGAATATTCTCGCCCAGAAGAGTGAGTCGGGCGTCGTATCCATGAGCATAGGATTCACAGGATAGCCGCTAAATACGCTTGGCGTATTTATCGAAGGCGAGGGCCATGTAAATGGTGGCGGGGATGGTGCCTCATCCGAGGTCGGCCGCTTCTCAATCCAATCTTTGACGAACTGCGGGAGATTTGGCACAGGTTGACCAGGAATGGTATTGGATGCGTGAACTACGTCATCCAGATCAAGTCCTCGCCGCGGGTTACGCCTTGAACGTTGGCGCCGGTTATCGGTCCGGTCAAGCAAGGCCTCGAGGACTTGGGACGCTTGTGTGGAGATATCTACCGTTTCTCCAAGTCTTCTGAAGAAAGTATTAACAAGGGGACTACGTGTTAGGACTTAAGACGCCAGTATACCTGAGGAGGTCCGCAGCGGTTGCAATCTTCCGTCTCCGCTCTTGGGCATCGTCTGCTTGGATTGACCCGGGCTTGCCGGTCCCGACATACCAACGGTCGATCAAGAGCACGACAGCAGCAGTGTAACAATGCAAAACGGTTTGCCACCACTATGGGATTAATCAGCTGCTATGGCACGAGAAATTTTACAACAAGGACATTACCTGGCAGCCAGGGAATTCGCACGCTCTCGCTTCCTCAAGGGCGTCCAAGATCGCATCTGCAGCGGCCACACAGAGTTCTGCTGTCCTGCCATACGCCAGTGTGCCTTCTGAAGCTTCATGGGAAGATTGAGCGCGCTCTCGGATCTCAAGGAAAGCGGAGGTGATAAACGGTCGATGTACGGATATTGTCTGAGCGTTCAGATGAATCGTGAATCGGAGACGGTCCCACTCAAAACAAGTTCAACATTAGTGTGTTGTGAATGAAAGCAAAGCACGTACAGTAATTTTGGGGTTGGTCTTCTCCAGCTCATCGTTCCGTGCCAGTAATACTTCCGGGGAGGCACGAACAAGACTAGCAATGTCCTCGTCATGCTTGAGTATATGCTGGTACGTAACACCTTGAAGTCCATTGTATTGATCCGCCTTAGGCCCCAATAAGCACTCGATGCCTACATTAGGGGAAATGCAGCGCACCAGTTCGCGAGTCAACTTGGCAATCTCTACTCTTGCAAGCAGGGCAGAGGTACTCTATACTAGTGTCAGATGATCAACATTACCACCGCCGCAGTCATCGTACCGTCCAGTTCTCCCAACTTCGAGGAAGAAAGTCCCGGCTTCCGTTCTCTATGTCCTCCCATTCGAGGTTGGCAGGAAGCTCTGAGAAGTTTTGATACGGATTGACGACGTAAGTGTTACCCATACGCAGTGAAAGTGCCCAGTCGCGCTCGATGAGGTTCCACCATGCCCGACGCCCCAACTAATGTGAGACGGTCAGTAATCGGTTCAAAGTCTGAATCACTGTCTTACTCGCCTCTCGCTTCAGGAGCCCTGGTTTGGGGGTCCAGCCTGGCTTCTCCGCAGTAAGCTTGCTCAAGCCCATCATCGTGCCGACCCGCGCGGCCACTGCCAAATACAAGGCAGTTTGGACATCCCAACCACCGACGGAGATTGTCTGCTGGCAGTGAAGATGGAGCACTAGAGTCTGAATGACTTCAATTGCTCTGATCTTTCCTAGATCTGCGAGTGCAAGCACGGCTTGGCTGCCTTCTAGGAGCAACCGCGCCCGGTTCTTGAACTCGTCGATGTCCTTCACGATTCCAATTTTATGAGCATGTTGCCACCCCATGCGTTCCAAACTGACGCAGAGGACCGCAAAAAGTAAAGCGATCCACGGAGGGCTGACCTCGTTTTCAGCCTCGGTGTTCCGGGACCCGCTGCCCGTAGCATTGGTACGCCGCGCATAGGAGTTAGATAGAAAGGGAACGCCGGCGGACGCAGCAAGAAAGGCGACGCCGTATCCCGCACCGGAGCTCAAGGCACTCTCCGGCGGTGTCAGTGGGGAAAGGACTTTTGCACGCTCGTCTTCGTCAAGGAACCAGAACGATTCGTAGGCTCTTTCGAACGTTGGTCTATGGAGGAGGGTGATGCTCCACTCGACATACTCGAACTGCAAACAAGCATTAGTTAATTATACACGGGAGGAAAGGCAGAAGACTCACATAGTACTCGGCCAGATGATCGCATACCTCCTTACGTGGTAGGCAAACTCTCATAGTACGCTTCATCTCAGCTTCCTTAGCTACGCGACCTTCGAGACATAGGCGGGGTGGGATGAGCGTATTGACCACACCGGTTCCGCTGTCGGGATCTAGAGAATGTGAAGATCGAAGCGGCGCCTGCGTCCACTGGGCTCCAGCGGGGGTAGGGTGTGCAGGTGGGGCGGCGCAACTGAGAGGCGCAGGGAGGTTGTCCCGACTACTGCGAGCCGTCATGTCAGCTTGCTCCTGTCGCGATTGAAGATTGAGGTTGGGCAGGTTGAACGTGGGTAAACGCGGTAACATTTTGTACCCGACGAAGTCTCCGCGTTGCGCAGCCATGGCGTTTGCAATTGCCTCGGTGGCATCGAGTGGAGGCGTACCACAGAGCTGATGCCGATCAAGCCCATAATTATCGTACTGGACCCCGCCTCCAACCTGTCCACCCCGTGGCTCATAGCGCGCATCGCCACCTTGCGACACATCATTCCCCTGACTCAACGGTCGTACTCGCCCGTCTGAATTCCAGACTGCGCCTTCTCCCGAGTTCCCCCTGTCATTGAGGCTACTATGGCTGCCACTCATGTCGACGTCGATCGATACGTCACGATGACAGTCGTCGCTTGGGAAGCGAGGATCCAAAGCGGCAGATGACGCTGACTGGCTCCGTGTGTCGGGATGAGGAGTTTGGTACAGCGAGTTTGCAAACGGGGGAGACGTGAAGGAACCGGCCGAGGGCTGCGGATTAGACACAGGTTGTAGCAGTGGAGGATGTATGAAGTGCGAGGGCAGGCGTAGGGAGGGCAGTGAAGTATGATCGGTGTCCGATTGAAAATGGGGCGGGTGTTGCGGAGACGGGCGTTGCAATGTCAGATGAGAAGGAAATGGCGGAGGCAGCAGGGGTACGGCGGTAGACGAAGTGGTGTGCGAGAGACTGGGTAGGCTGAACGCAGCGGGAGGTGCGATTGTGATGGGGTTATAAGACGAAGGATGCGCCTGCTGATGTATATGGTGGGCGCTGGCATGATATGAAACGGGAGGTTGGTGCTGCGTATTCGGTCCACGCGATGGTAGTGGAAAGTCGATGCTTCTGGTTCCGACACCTGTGCCAATGTCCGCTAAAGTCCGTGTCCCCCCGGCATTACTAACAGATTTAGGCTGACTCAAAGCAGGCGAGATTGTCAGAGCAGACACAGATTGATAAGTGGCGCCTTCAGAGCCAAATCCAGCTTCGGAGTTAAGAGAATTTGTTGGTAGAAGTGACTGGAGGCGTGTCAGGGAGTCCTTAATTTCGTCGTACTCTTTTCGCGTGACAAACTTGTCTCTATGGAATAACGTGTCAGACCTAGCGCGGAAGTCTCGGGGGGGAGGATGAGAGAGGGGTCCGTGTCGGAAGAGTGAAATGGGTAACGTATAGGATGAATTCAACTCACACAGGATCAAGAATGTGCCACTGACACTTGTCGCCTTCTCCACGTTTTTTGCAAGGGGCGCAAGGCTGAACCCGGTCACATCTGATCTTACGCCGCTTGCACTCAGTACAACTCAACGCTTGACGACGCCGTTTCTTTTTGGGGGGAGGTTCGGTGGCTTCGGTTCCCTGGTCGCTATGTGTTCGCGCGGGAACAGACGATTTGGACAGGTGGGGGGAGGCATTTCTGGAAGACCCAGCCTGTGATGGTGGCTGGAGATTTTGAGAGGTCGAGCGGGAACGTTGAAGTTGGTACGACGGTGCGAGGGAAGGTGAGATAGCGAGTTGAGCGATATCCACGGGGAGTGGGCCAAACCCGTCGAACACGCCGGGCTGGGGATTAGAAGACAAAGGTACACGAGAGTGGTTTGAGCTTTCTTGCGAACCCGCGAGAGCTTGAGAAAATTGGGTCGGAAAGATTTCCGTCGAGAGAGGGTGAGTGTGGCTCATTGGAGTAACAGGGCTGTACCGTTTCCGACGTCTGGGGTTCAATGGTACATCCGTATCTATACTGATGTTATTTGTGAATAAAGGCTCTTCACTGACGACAGCCGCATCGGCACTATATGACTGAAGGACACTAATATCGCTGTCGCGGGAGCTTGGAAGGTTTGGATCCATGAAATAGTTGTCCTGTTGGTCAATTAATAGATCGAGAATCGGAGGATAAAAGGTGATAGCTGGTCCGCTTGCAGACCTCGTTTCCGCTCTCAAGGCTGGCCCTCGGGGCAGAAGGATGGAAGAGTAAAATTGATGGTTGCGTCGAGGGTCGCCTGCAGACAGATAGAGCATAGTGAGCGAGTAGTCCTGGTCGTCGAACGAGCCTACGCACCTCGTTCAACCAGACCCAAACTCTCCGGTTTTAAACAGATGCTAAGTGCGAGACGAAGGTTGTGGTGGCTGTGCCCTCTCGGGCATACCGACCGTAACCCCGCGCTTACGTCAGCTACCTCCCTTATCTCCGTACCAAAGAGCACAAAGAGCGCGGCTCATCCCCGCGAATTACCCAAAATGGAAATACGGACTTCCGCTCCGACTTTCGCATTCCCGCGTTTCAGGCGTTTCACTGCCACATCTGTACCTCGGAATTGGTGCTCGGAGGTTGTCCACGAGTACGCACGGCGGATTCACGTTCGGGGATACTCCTACAACCCGGGAAATACCCACTCCGGTGCACTGCTAACAGGAGCGAGAGGACACAACAACGAATCTCCCTTGTCGCTACGTGTCGTGTTAAGTGGTACAACCCTACTCTATCGTGAATTCAAAGAAATTATTGTACATATGGATCGAGATAAGAGCAAAATATTACAGGTGGTCGTCGAGATAATACACTATCTAAAATGCCTATGGACGGCGATCCTCTCAAGCGCGTTGTATGGTATACACGCTGCATTTCCGTCCTGCATTGCCTCCGCCTTGATATGGCCAAGCTCTGCCATCGCCATCTTCCACGCGAATCCACTCGGCGACCCGCCCACTTGTCTCTTCCTGTCATATTGACGGACAAGGTCCCAAATGTATGCGTAACTCGCCTTGATTCTTGCCACTTGGGCGGCCCCGTCTGGGCTAGCGGTGAGAAGAGGCAAGTCTTCTAATGCCGGGGTGCTGGCATAGTAACGAACAAGCGTTTGAAGGTCTGCTTGTTGCTTTCGTGGAGGTGCCTTGGCTTCGATGTTCCTCGCTATCATCGTCATGAACCGGTCGAGGCACTCCCTAACAGTTGCTGCGATGAGATCGAGTTCCTCGGTCTTATCTTTCTCGCCTCTTGTCCACTTGCGCGCGTTGGCCCACGGTCGTCTCAAGTCCTCATCGAGAATACGGCTGCGGGAGTTAGCATTGAAGCCCTCGTCGTGATAGACGCGCAGGCGGGACTTAAAGGCGTCGACCTCATTTTTTAGGAACCCAGACCCTACGTTGACTAGAACGTCGAGGATGAAGGTCGAGGGCTCCATACTACGGCCGAAGGATGCCGTTCCATCACCTCGACTACCTCCCGGCTTAGCAACGGTTTGGATATGTTTCCAATATGGGTCCCTATCCTGGTCCCATCGCCGTTGGTCTTCGCGAAGCTTTGCCGGCTTGATCCGGATTCCACTCTTTTTCGCATCCATCAGTTTGCAAAACCTATTAACTCGGTTCATTAGCCCTGAAACTTGAAGAGTCATAGTGCATACTTATGGGCCAGGGTCCTTGTGGTGGCGTGATCGATCCCGTGGCGAATTGTCGCCTTGTTATACATAAGACTATCTGGGGGACCTTTAGGTTAGGCACTTGATGGTGGAACCGACTTACACCATTTGAAGAGGCTTGGCTCTCCAATGCTTGAAAGGAGGTGCCGAGAAACAAGGCGCGTTCGATCACCAACGGGCAGGTTCTTGAGATGATCCAGTAATTCGTCGACTGGGACGGTGTCCTTTTCAAAGCAATCATCCAAGTTCGGCGTTGGCTTGGAGAACTCGAGGTCGGCGTTCTTGAATGCGTTGACAATTCTGGGTTCCCAGAATACGTCTCCGGTATCTAGTACAAAGTGAGCACCACAAGGCAGTGGAGTCATGGGTACATACCACCGTCATAGTCTGATCGTTGTGTTCAGTGTGTGTCAGACGGGACGAGATGGAATACATACCCCCACCGGAGAGGATATCGGCCAAAGGTCGGTCCCCTTTGGTTGAAAATACGATCAAACCCCGACAGTGACGAAGTTGCGGGGGTGGGTCAATTGCGCGCACCTGGTGGGGAGTGAGAAACGGAACATGGAGCCACGGGCAGACAACTTACTTTCCGCATGTCCGTAGGCAGAAGTGCGGGGTGTCGGCCCACCTAAAGCAAGGTGAGACACTGAATGACTTGGTACAGATTTCAAGTACATACTACGACTTCACCAACAATCGCGGTGGGTACCAGTCCAGTGTCAGGGTCGACAATCTCTTGAGCGGGAATAAATATGATTTCCCCTTCCTCTAGGGTCCCGGTCCAATCTGGCAACAGGAGTGATAAGGCAATGTTAACCAATAGGATGAAAATGGGGACATATATACCGGGTTGCAAGAACCCTCCTGCTGACCGAGCAACAGGCAGGTGCATGTTGAGGACAACACCCCGGATCACGTCCTGCACTGTGAATGTCCACAGGTCGGAGAAGTGGCTGCTTCTTGCGATATCGATACCTTGAAGGACTGCCAGCCGGAGAGCCTCACACTTCAATGGTGGGTAACCACTGACTTCGTCCCTTCTCCAGATGTCCACGGCTGCCGCTGTCGTCAAAGGTGCAGTCGAGGAAGAAGCGGTCGAATCGTTGCACTCGAACGAATCCTGGGATGACTGTCTCGACATCGCCCAGCGTTGGCTACCCTGACTACTCTGGGAGCCTAAAACGTCCTCCTCGTCCTCCCGGTCATCGCCCCATCCCCTCCAAACGCCGAGTCCGCGAGCCGCACCGGCCGTATCGCGCTTCTTGACCGCCATGGCCAGGCCGCCATATGTCTCCAATGCACCTGCGAGCCGCATCCGTCCATTGACTCCGGCGCGGGAGAACGACCCGTTATCCCACCAGCCGTCCGCGTCGCCAATAACCTTCAACTCCTCCCTCACCGCATCCCGC
>Ga0307513_10002005_pt1 | contig 28715 bp, 32 predicted proteins | sample 15_EM_MG_FD_202174 | JGI IMG/M metagenome (GOLD analysis project Ga0307513, IMG submission 202174) | Populus trichocarpa ectomycorrhiza microbial communities from riparian zone in the Pacific Northwest, United States - 15_EM | ecosystem: Host-associated > Plants > Roots > Unclassified | place... | reverse complement strand
CGTCGACAACAGCATTCTCAACCTCTTCTCTGGTTTTGTTCGTAGCCGGTGGTGGTGGTGGTGGTGGGAAGTACAGAGGGACGAGTCGTCTGGAATTTGTTTTTTTTCAACGTCGAAGTCATAGTCATAGTCATAATTATCAGGGATCAGGATAAGGTCAACGAAGGGAACGTATAATGGCGAGTGGAACGAACGCACTGGTACACATCCCGATCTTTGTCACTCCATACGCAGAAGACGACCTTTTGTAGCTTGGTAGGATCGGATTTTCCCGCATCGAGGTATTCGCGGACGGTGCGGAGGGCGACGGCAGTCGCGTCCACTATTGGGTAACCGTAGATGCCGGTGGAGATGGAGCAGAAGACCTAGTTTGACAGGGGGTAGGGGGTAGAGTTACATTGTTGGTGCACAGGTGGAGAAGCAAGGACGGAAGCGGGGCGTACAATACTCCCGACTGAGTTCTCCACTGCCAAGTTCAAGGAGTTCTTGTAACAGGATTGGAGTTGTTCTTCCACATGTTCCGTCTCGTCTGGGTCATAGATCGGACCCACAGCATGGATAACATACGCGCTAGGGGCAGATAACATGGATTCAGACTCAAGGACGAATACTTCATAGAGAGGGAGGAGCCGTTGACGAAAATACGTACGCAGGCAACTTGTGACCCCTTGTAATCTTCGCCTCGCCAGTGTCCGCTCCGCCGAGCGTTCGGCCTTGAAGAGATATAGTTAGTGTCGGTCACCTCAGGACACGCAATTCCACCACCCACACTCTCTCAAAAGTTCATTCCCTGCAGCACGGTGTATCTGCCCATCGACTGGCAAGAAAGCATTATTCCGACATCAGGTCGACGCGCGATCGGGGGTACATACCACCACCACCACCTGCACAGTAAATTAGTGAATCAGGTACATCGTTACATCGATTCATAGTGGCCAAAGCACGATACCACCTACCGAGTAACGACCGATTGGCAGCGTTCACAATAGCGCCAACGGCCAGTTTAGTAATATCGCCCTGGCTGTATTACCCCAAGTTGCATTGGTACATCACTTGTTCTTCTATTAGGCCCTAGGCCGATCCAAACGACGTACTAGAGCGAAACCCGATCCAGCCACTCTTCGTTCACGGGAAACTCGACGTCGTCCACTTTGGGCGCGTGGACGAGCGTGTGCTTTTCGTACGACTGCCTTAGAGTGGGCAGTTGGTCGAGTTTGAGAACCGACATCCAAGTATCAAGTAGCGGACAAGTCCAAGCCAAGGACCGATCAATCCACCACTGGTCAAATCCTCAAATGAGTCTGGCGCCAGCCTCTCAATAGGCAGAACGACCCAATACAATATCAGTATCAGTCGTAGTACACGAATTCGTGTTTGTGCCCTCAGATAGCGTACAAAAAACCCCGAAGAACACTAAGGACCAGAGCAGGCGGGCGGGTGGGCGAGCGGACAAATGACAAAAACCAAACCAGAGCACAAGGGTACCGCCACCGCGCGCCACCGCCCCGTTCCAAAGTTTACAAGTTAAGGTATATCAGTCGACCCTCGAGGAGATGGTGACCTCCCCCGACCAGGAATCGGCGGCAGCCTCCTCACGCTCCTCCCAATGCTGGGGATAGAATCAGTGCTCTCACGTCCCATAAACGGCATCGCATAAGCGGAGCTCTGAGCTGAATAGGGAGAACCGATGCGAATCGCAAACCGCCCTTCCTCTTGCGGAGGTGGAGAAAGCACTTGTGAGATGTTTGATTGTGATTGTGATTGTGATTGTGGTTGTGGTTGTGGTTGTGGTTGTGGTTGTGGTTGTGGTTGTGAATGTGTATTGGAATGACGAGAAGGTGGCTGTAAAAGCGACAACATCGAGAAACGGCTCTCTCGCACTGGTGGGTCTTGCGAAGATACTGGTGGTGATGTCGGCCTCGGTCGTGGATCATGGCCTGGTGGAAACTGCGGAGCTTGGGGCGAGAGTTGGGAGTGTGGGAGCGGCGAACCGGGAATGGGAGAGAGCACAGGCCGGGGGGGCATACCGAACGGTGGAGGAGGTAGAGGATGCCGCGTCTGTATCAGGGCTGGGGCAGAAACGGATGGCTGCTGCTGGACTACTGGATTGGCAGCAGGTGTAGGTGCAGGTACTTGTGCTGTCGCTGGGAACGGGGGCTGCCGACGCGTCACCCTCACATTCGAGGCTGATGACGGTCGAACAACTAGCGGCGGTGGCGGACCAGGGGGCACAAACAGCAGGTGCGCACTCCCACTGCCCCCGGCAACCATCCCACTTCCTGTCCCTGTCCCTGTCCCTGTCCCTGCACTGTCCGCACTCATACTCCTTAGTTGCGGCTGCTTCCCCATAGCAGACGCTTTACCACCACCACCACCACCGGGACCGAGACCCACCCCAGCCTTGGAAAACATCCGTTTCGTAATGCTACTTGGCAACGCCTCCTTCGCCCTCGCACCCTGCGGTTTTGGTATGCGCGGGGGGTGAGTAGTAGTCCTCTTCAACCCGGTGGTAGTGCTATCCGTCTCCCTCTCCGCTACCACAGCAAACGGCATGGACGACGACGCTGGGGCGTCAATTGGGCTAGTCAACTGCCACATGCCTCCTTTCGATCTCCTTCTGCTTTTTCTTCCTCCACCGCCATTACCACTGGAGTATACAGACACCGGCACGTCTGGGTGCTCGGTAAAGCTCTCCGGAGGAGAAATCCATTCAAGGCTTGTTGGCGACAAACCTGAGGGCGCGAGTAGGGAGGGGGAGATGGGGGAGCCAGTGGAGGCAGCCTCGAGCGGTGGTATAGGTATTTGTAACTCTGGGAGGTCAGCCTGACGCCTGGTGTCGGTGGTGGTAGCGATAACGGTAGGGTAGAGCTTTGATTGTTGTACTGGGGGTAGCGGTGGTAGTGGTTGCGACAGTTGTGGCTGAACCCAACCAGATGTAGACGCAATGGGGGTTGGTCGAGGGGGTTGAAGAGGTGGTGGAGGGAGATTCAGTAGACTCGTTTTAGAAGGGAACGCACTCCCTGGCATCATTCCAGCTGCTAATAATGGGGAGGGGGAAAATCGGATCTCGGGTAGGCTGAGGGGCCCGACTGGCACAAGACTTTGACTTGTGCTCTGCTGCTGCTGCTGCTGCTGCAGGGGTTGCGGTTGCGGTCGTGGTCGTGGTTGTTGCGCCGTTGTCGTGGGGTGTACATGACTAGAGTACAACCCACTCCCGCTCCCACTCGCCTGAGGTTGAGGGCGAGTCAGGGCAGGAACGTACCCTGCCCTGGCCCCACGGCTCGCCTCCGCCTCGATCCTCGTGCGCTCCATAACCTCTCTTACGATCCTCTCTTCTTCATCTTCGTCATCCAAACTCCCATCCTCGCTGGGCAACAAAATTGGCGCGTCGTCTCTCCACCGTCGCCTTTCCCTCTCCCTCCGCTCCAGACTCTCCCGACTAATGAATAACGCGCCGCCCTCACCGACCCATGCACCATGCAGGACGTCCTCCCTCAGTGGGGCGGTCCCCGCAACGCCCCCCATCCATGCCAGCTGCTCCGCAGTAGACATCCCCATCGGTATCGGTTCGCCGTCCACTCGCGGGCTGGGCGGGCGGTTCGGGTCGACAGCGGGGGAGCGCAGCCTTGCGCTCACCCGGTTACCGTCGCCTATGTAGGCGTACCTGTCGTTGTCGGTGTGGGGTTTGACGTGGTGGGGTGAGGTAGGACTAGCGGAGAGCAAGTCGATCATCGGTCGCAGCTGCTGTTGACGTTGCTGGTGAGGTTGAGGGGGTGCAGACGTTAGAGGCGGGTTAAACCCCTTCGGGGTGGTAGGTGTGAGTCGCCGGACGGTGCTCTTCATCCAGTGCAATGCACTCGACGTTCGACTTTTGCGGTTCTCTTTGTCGCGGGAAGTTGGGCTCGCGGGCTGGGCGCGGGTGTGCACATACTGGACATGGGCAAGGCCGGTGGTGGGGGTGGGGGTGGGCTGTGGGAGCGGGTATGCGTATGGGTGGCGGAGTTGGGTGTGGGCGTGAGATTGACTTTGTGTGTTGGTATGTGTGTGGGTGCTCGTGCTATTCGACTCGACATTCGACTCGACCAAGTTGAAATTCAAATTGCTTGACTGCGGGTTGGGCGGCCTCCGCGGAGGGGTAAGCCTCCGGACGTTGGCGAGGACACTCTCGAAGCGGTTCCTCCCTCCGCTCTCCCTATTGGCGAGTCCATTGTTTCGACTGCTGCTGAGCAACTCAGGGACACCGCTCGCGAGATCGAGATCGTGCTTCCCACCGCCTTGGCTCTTCGTGGTTTCACTGCGACCAAGGATCGGCCACGGCGAGCGCGGGGAAACGGGGGAGCGGGGTTTGGAGTTGAGAGAACGAACTGTGGTACGTGTGCGCCTCCTCCACAAGAGGAATAAGACTGCAAGGAGGGCGGCGACGAAGACGAGGCAGCCAAGGACGATACCGGCGACGGCGCCACCTGAGAGGGGCACACGAGAGACGAAGGAGGTGGTCGTTGTAGGGAGAGAGAGAGAAGAGGACGTTGTGAGGATTAACGTCGCGTTGACCTCGGCGGTGTATTCGTTCCTGTACAAGGTGCGGTTTAGCAGTTTAGAGGCTAGCGAGATGAGCGAGATGAGGTGAGCACGAACCAAACCGCATCAGGATTCGGGGCAATCGCGGCCCATGGAGGGATAGCGATGCCAGCATTGTCAAGCCGGAGCTGGACGTCTTGGTCGAAGGAGCTGATGCGGACGGTATTTGGTGCACACCGGGCGATGTAGGCGTTGAACGTCGTCGATACGCGGCCGTCAAGGGGCTGGTCCCATTGACAGGCCCAGCAGGCAGAGAGAAGCGAGAAGCTGACTGACGAGCAGCAGCAAGAGCTCACGGGGGGGTCTCGCAGGGGGTCAAGGGACGTTTGCGGCCTGGTGCTGGTAGTTGTTACAGTTGGTGTAGTCGTTGCAGTCGTATTTGCAAGCGTTGGGCAGCCAAAGTCGAGGTCGAGAAACGGAAACGGTATTGAGGCTGAGGCTGAGGGCGAGCAAACTTGGAGAACGCGTTGAACAACCTGGCCTGGACGTGATCAGGATGGAATCAGCGTTCGCGACGAAGAGCGGAAGAAACGACGACGACAACTACGGACATGGGTTTTGGTTATTTTTGTTGAGCATCCATCGTGAACTGGCCAAGTCTGTGCATGCCAGACTTGCCATCTACCAGTCCTCTCTTGCACCGCTGCTACTCTCTCCTGGTGCTCCAGACGTCGCCGTCGTTGTCGTTGATGTTGTCGTCGTCGTTGTCGTCGTCGTCGTCGGCGGTGGCGGTGGTGGTGGCGGGAGCGTCGTCCAGTGGTGAGATGATGAGGGTGAGGTGAGGACGGGAGAAATGGGGGGGGCAGGACAACAAAACAAACAGGATTATCGAAATATCGAAATCTCAATTCAACTGCTCGGCCCCAAAATGCAACCTCGCCGGGCGGCGGGCTGTGCAACACAAACGATGACAAAGGAGTGAATGTAATTCTAATTCTAAATACTCAGCTCTCACCATCCATCATCCATCATCATCACCTATCATTCATCCATCGCACATACTCATGCACATACTCGTGCTCATAACTATACTCATGCTCATACTCATACTCATACTCCACAACTTGACATCTGCCTCATCTGCCTCACCTCCGTCACCTCCGTTTCAAATCCATGCGTCGTGCCTGCCCCTTCAGTCAATCCTCGGCCGCAATATCCATGTCCCCCTATCTCTTCCATAGCGCCCACAAACGCCAACAACCTTCGCGTTTTGTCTCCAGCCGCCACCGCACAGCTTTCTTCCCTCCGCTGATTCCTCGGATCAATTCTCCCTCTTCTCATCACACACCCTCACCTGTCACATGGTTCGTGGCTGTGCTTCAAGTCCGCGGCGCACTCCATGCCCCCACCCGTTCCATCTTAATACTAATGAGCGCCCGGCGAGTCTCTTGTGGGACGACAATTTGACCCCACTGTACCCTCTCATCCTCGTTGTCGGCCGCATTTTCGCCTGCCCGACCTCTTGCATTCGGGCCATCCGACATCGAGCCCTCATCTCGTCGTGCAATATGACTAGAGCACTATCACCTACCTGATGATTAGAGGGCGGTTTAATGACTACGCTGCACAGTCGTATATGAGAGCCTAAATTTATGTGGCTTGATGCAAACTAAAACACGTTGAGGTTTCGGACATCCAAAACACGAAAGCTAGTATAAATGAATGGCAAAAGGCGATAACGGTTATCCTTTATCCCTATGCTTGAGCTGTCAAATCCCTCGCCAACAATGAGCATAATCACATCGGCGATGTCACAAGAATGCACAATCTATATCAAGGGTGGCCAATAATTTCACCAGGACACGCGCTGATATCGAGCAAAACAGGCTATCGAGCACTTTCTGAAAAGCAAAACGTAAACTCCCGTTTCACACTTGCTATCTGCCTACCCAATTAATTTTCAAAGAAACAAACTGAGAACGGGCAGATTTTTGACATGGAAGGTACAGATGACCGTGCCTCGGGAGATCCCGTGCTGAACCGCCCGCAGGCAGATGGAAATTCTCGTCAAGTAGCGGTTTTTGTTCTAACAATCGAGCGGAACCGCAAAACGTTGAGCGTTACGTGCGAATCTACGCAGAGGACTCGAGCGGCCAACGAACGTTCCAAGGATCGCCCGTGCCTGCGTACCTTTCGACCCAAAGAATCAGGACGTCTCTCGAGGCCGTGCAACTCACTCACCATGTTCCTTGGCTGTGCGACGATCCGGGACGGGAGCCGGAGCAAGAAGGGCGTAAGAAATTTATTTAACCTCAACCTTGACAACAATAGATGCCGATCCCCCAATCGCATAGGGGAATTTTGGGTGCACCCTGTCGTAAAACGTAATTATGCGTTGCTGCTTATCGGATGAATCGAGAAGGCGTTGATGTGTGCCATCGCGGTGCCAGCCAAGGCAAGCCGACATCTCGAGCTCCTTACGACCTCCGACGTCTGCTTCGATAGTTTTACCGAAGAACCCGTTTATCGAAGCTGGTCTGGTCTCCATGACAGACGGAGACCCGGCGCTCCACCTGCCATGGACGACCCTGCCATGGACGACCCTGTGGCCCTGTGGCGTTCTTCTATACCCAAATCCTCTTGAAGTTTTCTTCCTTTGCAACTATGAAGCACAAGTCGCACGGGTGCTGATTGTGAAGTGGAAAGCATGAGAAAGCAAGAAATGAGGCAGTCGGAATATGAGAGGTAGGAATCGCTCCTGTCTCAAGCGGGTGGGGTGGATGGGGCCCAAGCAAGGGTTAAAAGAGTATACAAAAAACAGTAGGCCTGTGTGTACTGATCAATGGTGATAAATGGTTACAACGTATTTTACATAATCACCTAGGTTGCTATGATTGGTCTCATTGTTGGGATATCCGCAATAGCCATACAAGGATCTAAATCGGGTGATCATTAGCGGCAGTGCCTGTTGGTCCTCGGTGCTTGGCATATGAGGGACTGAGATTGCTATAGTATGTCATTTGCGACAATGCTATATGGCCGTGACAAGGCTACAACGAGAAGAGGACTTAAGGGGAAAGTGCCAAAAACAAAGAGGCTTGAATTGGAGGGTTGTCACAACCAGACGCACCAATTTGGTTTGGGTTCAGGTTTGCGGCTTTCCCATTCTGGAATTATACCCAGCATTCTAATGAGACAATCAGATGTCCACACACCTCAAATTCTAATATATGAAATAAAGCAACCACGTTGCTCGGGCAAAGAGTAGTGATTTTCTTCACATGAACTTCCCAAGGCACTGTTTTTGATCTCAGCAAGTACAATCTATTTATTTCGAGGATATACGCACGCAAGGTAACTCTAACCAAGAAGGAAAAAATACTCCCTCCATAACCAAAGAAGATTACCCTATCAGAACCCTATCAGAATACAGAACGATACGCAGCCAACATAATACAAATTATGAGATGGTATGAGATTTTATCACGACTAGAGTGAGGTCTTAGAACATCGGTTCAACAAGGCGGTTCAAAGCAGCATCTGCTAAGACGGCCACAAGACTTTCCAACTCCCAAGCAAGCGGCTCTGGGATCATTGTGAAGTATCCAGTGGGGAGAACAAGCATCTCAACCGTACCTATCCATTGTGTCCTTGCCATTTCGCTCTCGACCTCGCGAACCCTCAAGAAATCAGCCACTCGCTCTATCCGCGAAAGGACGTCACCCGCCAACCGAAGTTCCGATAGTCTGGGGACAAGAATGATGTTCCCTTGGTGCAGTGCAAGTGCATCCAATAATTCGGTGAGTGGATCCGGCTCGGTAAGTGTTGGTGTAAGGCCGAGTTCGAGTGTTTCCACATTTGGGACACGGCGAAGGATTTGATACCATACGACGGAGCGAACATCAACCAGAGAGAGAGAAAATTTTCGTATTCTTTCCCCTCGCGGCTCTTCCAGAAATTCGAGCAAGCCGTAAATTATGTCTTCGGAGGACGTTATGGTGAGACTGGTGAGATTTGGAGGAAATGCACGGTTCAAGGCGTTCATGGTGGTTGTACCAACATTCTTAAAAACCACCTCTTCTAATGGTCTGGCGATACGGAACGAGCCCCCTCTGAGGTTCGGAACGTCCAGTTCGAGATAACGAATGTCGGTAAGATGGTGGAAGGCGGCAAACGAAGTGGACTCCATTTCACACTGAGGATCCATCGTCCACGTCAATCGACGGAGGGTGGCGATGGGCTGGAAACTTTGTATGTAGTTGACATTCCGTAGGGTGAGCCATGTCATAAAAGGGAAGAAGTTGAAGAAGTTGTCTACAACTATCGGCGTCTCGCGCTCAACGCCGTAGACAGGTGGCGGCAGGGGGGAGACTTCCACGATAAGGTCCTCCAGCACTGGGAACTGGGTTGTCCATTGCTTTGAGGCATCATATATAGCCTCGAGTGTCCCGTAGATGACGAGGGAGCGGACACGTTGAGCGGGTAGACGCCCCAGAATACGGTGATTCTCGGCGGAGAGAGTAAGATATAAGAGTAGTGGCGATGAATAGCGGAGGAAATGTCGGGTGCTTTTCGGGAGGGTGACTGTTGATACGTCGGGCAGTTCACTTTGGCAGATCCGGATGCCAGCCCACAGAGCCGGCGTCCTGAGGGCGACACGTCGCCACTGGCGGCAGACGTGGGACAAGCTAAGACCGAGATAAATGATCTCCTGTTCCGTCTCGAGCTTTTGATCCCATTCGTCGCGCGTCAACTCGTCAACGAGCAGGAAAATGAGCTTCAAAGTCTCATTGGAAAGAGAATGACGGAACGGGTAGCCAAAAATCCCCTTACGCACACCACGCGCCATGTCAGTCGCATCATTGATAAAGGACGAGATTCTTCGCAGTGGCCTGACGAACATTACAATCTCGGGGGCGCTGCAAACGACGATTAAGAGGAAGGGATCGCACTACTGGAGAGTACCTACATAGATAATCCCGGCTTATTGAGGTTCCCTGGTGTCTGACCGATGTCCGTCTGGGAGCTGGGACCAGAGTCGGCTTGCTTTGTCCGCGCAACCAACTCCGCTTTAATAACCCTATCTCGCATGGAGGGTCCTCAGAGTCCCTGTACGATCCTAACCAAACTCGGAGGGTGACTGCATCACTTGTACGCGTATCGCAGAGCAAACGCTCTCGGTCCAAACCAAAGCAATTGGATCGAAATCTCCCCAAACTCTATCGTCGTCCTTACAATACCCTTTCGACCACACGATAGAGCGATGCTCTAATAAGCTTGTAAATATTGTTCGGAGAGTGATTCAGTTTTCCAGTGGTGGTCACCCCAACATAGTCCTGATAGAATGGAAGAGGACACGCATCGCGGTACTCTTCAACTAGAATGTACCGTCAGCACCAGACAGCGGCTTTCAAACCTTGAATGCCTTGAAACCGTAGTGGGACAATTCCCCGCCCTTTTGCTGTCTTGGAATCTTCTCCTACCTGCCTTGCTACATGCGATCGATCGCACCGGGCTCCCAGGCTTCACTACCTTCCGGTTTGGACTCTATGTCACCATTAGTACATTCCACACCCGCTGCGACGTGCCCGTATCTATTGAGGAGCACCTTCAGGAGCGCAATCAGCATCAGTGGAGACCATCGGTGTTCGGGTCCGAGAGAGCATCCAATTTGTCAAGGCTCTTGGCTCTTGGCGTCAAGTAATTCACTCGCGATTTGCAACTTGAACCCGACCTCCACCGTCTACCGTCCACCGTCCCAGAACCTTCACTTCGTTTCGGGAGAGGCTCTCAAGAATATTCTAGTAGATTCTAGACGCTTCACGGCCCTATAGTCCCAGCCAAGTACTTTAAGCGCTCGTGCTCCAAACGCCGTCCTGACCTCCACATCAGACCAGGATCCTTAAGTGATCGCTCGATCATTGATACCTGAAGGTATCCATCTCTTTCAACCACCAACCAGATCCTGGACTGTCTCTCACCGTCCTTCTCAGGCGGTCTCCCTCCTATCCTCCCTTATTGAGGCGATCAATCGAGATATTCAACATGACTGGAGCTGAAGGGTTCCTCCTCCTCACTATTGATAGGGCCAATCTCTCTTCAACCTCTCCAAACTATCCGACAATCCCGATCGCCGTTCTATCCCTAGAATGTGTTACAATACCGGTCGCCGAGAATGCAGATCCAGGCGAGCGTGACGTCTGGTTGGTCCTACGTATTGACCCGTCCAACCAACCAGCAAAGGTTACGAGTCCCACCGGAGGCGGTCTGGAGCTCGCTCTTCCGGCGACCCAGCACATCGTCTACAACCGTAGTACCAACACATATACGCTCCCTCTTACTGGTCCAGGCGCCATACACGGAGACGCCACTCTAACGATCGTTCTACCAACACCATCTAACCCCAACCTGCAGGAAGACTATGAAACCCTTGAAGTCATCTTTGCACAGTATGCGGTGCTGCAAACCGTTGCACCTCCCTCGGGACCTCCGCCGACATCTGCTGCGGGGTTCCCACCCCCTTTGGAACCCGATGGTGATCTCAAGGGGAGGTTGATCCTGGTTGATGATGAGAATGGTCAAGTCATCGGTGAACTATCAGAGAACGTCCAAGTACATGAGGATGAAGCTATGAGGTCCCCATCCAACGGCCATGAGAAGGATCCAGTAGTGGTTGAGCTGAGAGATGAAAAGGAAGACGGGAAGACTGGGGTATTTGTCCACCCTATCACTGTGGATGAAAGCGACTTCTTGATGCGCACTGCAGGACTTGTCAGGTCAGTCCTCCCTCACTGCCATCCTTTAGATCTCCGAAACTGACTATGCATTCTTTGCTTTATCGCGCTTGCAGCAAGGGAATCGTCTTCACTACCAATCTGGTGTCATCTGGAATTTCTTCTGCCACATCCTACTATATCACACATTCCGAGCCCACGAGGGAACCCGTCACCTTCTCCGACACCACTCGTCAGAACCTGCGTCGGGTGCACAATATTTCTGGGCAGGCCGTCATGGTCACGAGCAAGACCACTGGGATGATCCATAAGATGATAGAGAAGTTGGCCGATCGGGTTACTGGACGTGGATCTTCCTCATCCCCTGCACCTGCATTTCCCCCTCGAAGTAGAGATGGTCTTTCACCTTCAAATATTGCTTCACCTTATCCTGGCCCTCCATCCTCTCAATCGACTTCGCGCACCCCACCACCACTTCCTCCGCGCAAGAGGCCGGCCATCCTCAATCGCATGCTCGCCTCAACTGACTTGCTGCTCACTACCATTGAGCATTCGGCTCATCATATCATCTCCAATGGGACGCAAGACGCTTCCCGTGCCATGGGGCACAAATACGGGCCCGAAGCCTCCCAAGCAGCGACGCAAATGGGCGAGTCGGTGCGGAATGTCAGCATGGTTTATGTCGATGTCAGGGGCGTCGGTCGACGCGCTCTGCTCAGAAAAGCAGGGAGGAGGATCGTGTTCGGTAGCAGGCAACAAGGCAAAGATGGAAGGGTGGAGACGGTGCGGCAAGAGGTTATATTCGATCATGGGGGGAACCCTCACTTGATGACAACTCCCGCTCCACCGCCCACGCTTTCGCAGCGGAGTTACACGATGCCCCCTCCTGGTCCTCCTCCAAGCTATAAGATGGATCAAGATACAGGAGCAGGTTACATACCTGGTGGGTACCCAAAGTAAGGGTACACAGAGTGGTGTATGGGTTATTTTGATCAAAGCTGTGGACTTTTGACTTGCTTGCCATGACGGAATTGTGCCTATCCTTGTTTGCATCACCCGTGCACCTTCTTTTCTTCTGTTTGTATTTGACGGTTGAACGCACAATATCAAGCTTTATGACGTGGCCTCGCCGCTACTGTCTTAAACCCACGTTGACGAGCACTAAGCCTGGTATAATTCTCCTTCCCCAACCACGTCGACCCCGATGACCGATGCACAGCGAAATGACGTGCAAGTGAAGAAGCGCTCAAAAAAGGCAACCACGATAGCAATGGAAGAAATCCAAGATATCATAGCTTTGAGCAACGACGCGGTCTTCAGTGGGGCTTGGAGCTGGCCTATCAAGGTACATATTGCGAGTCCTCATGCTTCCAACCTCAGCTCGGGCCTCCAGATGCAGACGATTTCTAAATGTCCAATCTGTAGGGGCTGCTATATCTTTTTTCTCACCCTTCACTCCTGAGGCCCATCAAGCCACATATAATCAAGTCGACCATTCTCACTTTTGTGGTCACTGCTGTTCTGTTCGTCATTGGTTATCTCCCAACTGTGGCAGTCCTGGCTTTCTCAAGTGGGCCGCTGGCCTTCGCAACTGCTGTGCCGGTCGTCTTAGGTGCCGGTTCTGCCATCGGACTCTCACTATCTCGTATCATCTGGTTATCGACCGCGCAAGAAGATTTGTTCGATGAGGTGCGTGGGTGCTCTTCAACATCGTCGGGGTGGACGATCTCCGTACCTTTGTGGTGTACTTCCAACTAAATGAGCTGCCACTACGCAGGTTCTCGTACAAGAGGGCCTCGGGACACTCGTGGCTCGAGGTCGAGAAATTCGACCGTCACCAACGGGCTCCAAAATTGGAAAGCTACTCACGAAGCCACTCGCTCGATTCAACAAAGAAGCCATGATCCGCTTTCTTATCTCCCTGCCGCTCAATGCCATTCCCGTGGTTGGTCCAGCTATCTTCTTCCTCTACAACGGCGCCAAAGCGGGTCCTTCTTATCACAGCCGGTACTTCCAACTCAAGGCTATGGCTGCTCTTCCACATGCCCCTCTCCCAAAGCCTTCTGAGGCTCACCGTAAAGAATCCGATTCGTTCAGCAGCACCAGTCACAAGGAGGACACTCAGCGCAAGAATTGTAAGGAGGACGCGAGGAATACTCCAACGTATGACCCACCCATGAACAGCCGAACCTTCCATAAGAATGCTTGGGTGAAGGCGCACGGTGGTGCCTATGCTGGGTTTGGGACTATGGCTCTGGCTTTAGACTTGATTCCCGGGGCTGCGGTGGTGTGCATGTTTGGCAACGTCGTGGGTGCCGCTCTGTGGGCCAGTCGAATTGAAAAGAAGGGCACAGTGGAGGGGATGGCCGTTCTGAAGATGGGAGGACGAAAGGAGTTGTAAAGAAGACGAGACTCGTAGCCAGAAAGTGAGACGTGCGAGAATTGACCACATATCTCGTTCCAAATCCGGCGCGGTATCGCTGTTTGTAGCCCCCGTATGAAAATAAGATCAAGATTTCAACCTCGAAGGGTCCAAAAGTGTGTAGTCTCCTTATAAAATTGCAATCGTAACAAAAGAAAGTCTTTATGGCGCTTTACAGTCGCTTCTCGGATGGTCCTAATATCAAACGGCCGACGGGTTCCCTATTCCCACTCTCAATCTCCCATACGATCTGACCACGGACGTACGTGGCCTGCACTCGGCCATCGAGCGTCAACCCCTCGTAGGGGCTGAGCTTGTTTTTGAACTTGAGGACATCTGTCGTGACCTTGGAGAGAGTGAGAAGGTGCTGAAGAAAGTAAGGCGTCGCTTACCTCAAAGGACGCTGCTGGATCAAAGATTGCAAAGTCTGCGTCGAATCCCTCGCCAATCGCCCCTTTGCTGTCAGCCAGGCCTGCGTGCCTTGCAGTGTTGACGCTAGTCCACTTGACTATCTCGGCGAGAGAGATACCGCGTTTCTTTCCTTCCGTCCACAGCAGGCTAAGACCCAAACCCAGCGTACTAATCCCACCCCAGGCCTCCATAAAGTCGCCACTTTCTAGAGCCTTCAAGCTTGCCACACAGGGGGAGTGGTCAGATATCACAAAGTCTAATGTCCCGTCTTGCAGTGCTCCCCAGAGTTTGTCGCGATTGTTTCGGTCGCGAATCGGAGGGCAACACTTAAACTCAGGATGTCCGATGGGGACATCCACATCAGAGAGACAGAGGTAGTGGAAACACGTTTCTGCTGTGAGCTTCAATCCCGCGGCTTTGGCTTCGCGGACGATCTCAAGGGCGTCAGCTGCGGCGAGATGGACAATGTGGCAACGAAGCGAGGGATACTGCCGTTGGAGGTTGGAAACAAGTTGTATGGCGTCTACTTCCCATTTGGGTGGACGTGATTTGAGGAACGTTCCATAATGACTTGGGTCGCTTTCATGCGGATCATTAGGTTGGGTGCCGCTGTCTAATTCGGCGTGGAAGAGCAAGGCTGTCGGTTGATCCTGAAAGGATATGAGACGGCTACTTTAGACTTTGGCTCAAAGCGCGCGTACCTCCAGTTCCTTCATCGCTAAATGTAGGTCCTGTTCATTGACACACGGGAACTCCTGTATGAACTGGTTCAGGATCTTCCTGGCGTCCTAGTAAGCAACATACCTCCACACCGCTCTCGATCAAGAAGCACTTGAACCCACGTACGCCGGCCTGAACAAGGCCGACCAGATCACCCTAAGGGTATATGAGGGCGCGTAAAACGGTCAATGTAAGAGTTTGGACCTGATTACCAGGGATTACCCCTCCCCAGAAGCCGACATCGGTCCAGCATTGATCCTGCGCGGCTTGCAGTTTCGCCAGGAGGTTTGGGACAGTGGTAGTAGGGGGAATGGAGTTGAGGGGCATGTCGACGACCACAGTGACACCTCCGGAAGCAGCTGCCTGGGTTCCTGTTGCGAAGCCTTCCCAATCGGTTCGGCCAGGTTCGTTGAGGTGGACATGGGCGCTGCCGGCGCAATGAGGACGCGGAGCGGGGGAAGTATATGCGTACGCACTCTACGAGTCCTGGGATGATATATAGATCGCCATAGTCGATGAATGTCGCATCGTCTGGGCAATCGGCCTTTGAACCGTGGAACAACTGAACATGGTATATTTTTCCCGACGCAAGATCGACGTGGATAGTGGCTGGGCAAGCCTCGTGGTGGGCAGGTAATAGTACATTCCGCGAGGTGATAATGAGGCTCATTGCGCCACTACGGAGGGTAAAGGGATTTGCGTGTGCAAATGCAAGCAAACTCAAGAAGAGCTTTATATTAAGCTTTGTGTGCTTATTGTATACGCCGAGTGAGATTAACTAGTGAAACCATCGGGTAATTAGGTTGTAATGGTCGCTAGTATTTGTCAACTCGAATGGAGTTCCGAAATCCAGTCCAGCCGCATCAGAAACCGCATCACCGCGCGACTCACCCAGGGTCTGATCCGATCAACGCTGGCACTGGACCCGTACGCGTTGTCACCTCCTACTAGTACTGCTTCCGCATGGAATATTCGTCATGTGGATGTTAGCGTGGGTTCTGCTGTGCTGCTTTACGTTGTAATTAGGACTCGGACCTTCCTATTCTTCTAAACCGCGGCCCCCTTCGCGAAGTAGCCCTCTATTCAGGTTCGTATGGACTATGTTCTTCGCTTTATAGCCATAATCTTTCCCTAGTTTACGAATTTTCAGCCTCCCCAATGTGCACCCCTATTCTGGTCGGGGTTCTCGGACTCATCAACCGTCTGCCTCAGAATGTGGTTCGTATACAATTCCTGTACTCACTTGTAGGAGCCTTCAGTCTGAATCTCGATTTGAATTCACACTTCCCTACTTCAAATATTTTCTTTTGACCTCACTGCCCTCCTCCGTGGTGCTCCCGCACCAAGCAGTAGCACTCCACCAGCCACATATTTCGTTCTGCAGGACCCTATGTCCCTGCTACTGCCCTTGCTACAATGTGCTTGCGATTCGAATTCAAACTGCAATCACCGAGACAATTCACAGCTTCCGGGCTGTTGTCGTATCGGAAGAAGCTCCGAAAGGGCCACTGCTTCCACTGCGCTTCCCTCCATGCTACCACCATGGACGTCTTCTGATCTGAAACGATCGGGATCAAGGAGGACGCTACGTTTTGTCCGTCCATACTACGCCCGCGCATCCGGTTATCCCGCGCATCGCTCGCATCAAGCACTAGACACGGATAGGGTCAGCCCCTCTGCTGAGGCCGGGACCAAGCTCGGAATGTGAAAACCGTCCATACGATCCAAGATCGAGAACACGTGCCGACCATCTCCGCGTAAATTAATCAATCAGAATTGAGCCTCATGATCGGTACAGCGCTGCCTACCGTTCCCGCTCCCCGTCGGCGCTGTGTTCATACCTAGCCCTTCCCGCACGTTGTTTGCACACTTTGTTTGGAGGGAAGGAGACGCGAGGGACCAATCCCCTGGGTCACTCATTGAATCCGGAAGCTGGGAACTCGAAAAGAGCTGTAAAACGCCGTTTAGGAGCACTGTATTGATTACCAGATTATATGTGCAGTTGCGATTTGTGGATTCGATGATATTTTGCACAATTTCGATTGAATATTCCCGACGTCGAGAGGGTCTACCGCCGCCAAATTACCCACAGGGGAGAGGTCCTCGATAATTGGGTCCAGATATGTTTAAATTTTGATAATTTCGTAGAATATGGCCCGAGCATGCATGAATATAATGAAAATGCCAAGTCCAAAAGCGTACATTATTCTGTGCCAGGGAAGTGGTCTATTCAATACCTCCACTTGGCCGGAGTTTATGATCTTGCCACTTCGGTGGAGGTTCTTCCACATGGCGTTCCGGCTCGGTGCGTCTGAGGCGTCCTCGCACACCTCGGATCCAGATTTCCTTAGCGTTGCTTCCAACGTGCAGTGTATTTTATCTTACAACAACTAACCCGCCCGTCTATGCGCGTGCTGATTCACCTGCACCTCTCCGGTGTGTCGCTCACCCGAGTTCGTCCTTTAGCACCTAATTCTGGTCTCAAGATAATGTGTGATAAGTATAGATACAGAACCCATTCGGGTACCTTAGTCTATCGGAGATACATAAGGGGGTTGAGCACGGAATCCACTTCGCAATACGGTGAAACCGAATACGCCACCAGTCCTAAAACCGCTATACCCCCCATAAATGAAAAGGTGAAGGACAGGATTGCAGCACCATGCTTAATTTTGGGGAAGCCACCGTCATCATTTCCGTCGGTATTACTGGCACAAATATCGAGATTGAAGAACTCTCCCATGCGTGGCGTGGCATAAGCATCCCGGTTGTGGAGCCACCCATTTAAGAATTGATGAAGGCTAGAGTGTCGATCAGAATTCTCTGCCACGGCCACCAACCGGTCAGGCCTGACTCACTAGTCCAGGTTCTGCTGGCAATAACAGCAGTACGAACGATGCGCAATCACATCATTATACGTCATACCTGGGTACCACCCATTCCACGCGCCAATGACGGCGAAGAGATTGTTCGGGTTGCCGTCCATCAGTTGCTTGAGGAAGGCAGCGCCAAGCTTGATATTGACGTTGGGGTCTAGACAGTCGACATCGACGCACTTTTCCTGGAATAATGTGAGTACTCGATTAATCGAACTACAAACTGTGGAAATTGGCGACAGCCAACACCCGGCCCACCCGCGACAACTGCATCAGCCCGTACGTCCCGGCCTCAGCTACAGCATTGGCTTGGCATCCACTCTCCTGCAAGGCGAAAGCTGCGAGTAAGAAGGCAGACACATTGTACGTCGCTCCCGCCGCCTCAAAAATATGAACATATTGCTTGCACTGAATGAAGGGTGACCAATTTTGATTGGAAGCCTCCGCCAGACCTGGAGTGTAGATTACAATGTCGTCAAGCGAGACGTGAGGGGGTGTCCAGCCTGAGTCTGGCGAGTATTGTGAGAGACCACAGTTGAGCCAGCGGATATTACCGTTGGGACCGGAAGTTGAGGAGACGTCGACTGTGTAATGAAGCTATATCAGTCACGATGCAGGGTGTGCATGCGATTGCGGACGCCTGAAGGCTATGGTTCCTTGGCAATCAAGCAAGAGATATCGTCAATCAGTAGTGCAATAGAGAGGCTCTTGTCTATTTAGCTCGAGGAAGCAGTATAAAGTTTCCGGCCATGTTTAGGGCCGGTGGGGCCGTCGGAAGAAGTACTGTGGAGAACGCAGATCGTCCAAGTTGCCGTCCGTGGTAGGGTTGAGACCCCGGGCAGGCCACGGCCTTCATCCAGGGCTACTAATCTTCGGGAAGTGACTTACTCGTTGCACCAACGTCTCCGCATTCCTTGGAGCTCGATGCTCGGATGGTTGAACGCGAATAGGATGTATTTGCGGAAGTCTCGGCTCGTATTGGAAGCGGGTGGTACGATCGCTAGAGATAGGTGAACGTAAGACGCCGACGAAAACTGAATAGAAAGGTTGTGGAAAATATCGGGCGAAAAAGAAGGCAGAGAAGGAGTCAAGATGTGCGTACACGACACGAGTGAGGAAAACGAATGGATAGGCGATGGATGGTCAGTCTCACCTGCAAAACGCGCGGCGTGACAGAGCGGTTTCCGCATTCTATTTGTGCGAGTGATACAGGTAACGATATAATAACATTGTAGAAATATAAGAGGGTGATTAAAACATGCATCACGCTCTTCTAGCAGCGGGTGAAGCGACTCGAGGTTTTTGCAGAGAGCAAACGACGTTCGGACGAGACAGTCGAGATGAGAGATGCACGTATATTCTGGATTTCTTGCTGTTCGTAAATGTTCGTAAGATGCAAACTTCGTGAAGCGATTATGGGTGGGTTCAAAATTGTTGAATGACATCCTACTGTACTGCAGCAAAGGCATCATGTCACACTAGGCCAGAATCCTGCAAGTCGAGTGCAAAATCACGTCACAGCATGTCGGGAAAACCTATCCTGGGGGGGAACCGCCTGTAACCCCTTGTCTATTTGTAACTAGACTATCTACTTATATAGGTCTATGTCGAATGAAATTAGGGTAACAGCGAATAGCAAATTACTTTCGGTTTGGAAATTCGCAGGCATGGACAAACCTCATCCTCGGAACTCCAATTTTCGACACCGAGGTTTGTAGCATGTCAAGGTCCTTTTGGTCTGGGGAACTAATGAACTAATGAATTCAGTTAGAATCTCATCTAAATTGATGAATTAGCGAACTAAAAGTTCATTGTCTATCGAGTGCATCTGTAGGATGCCTGAATATCAGCTTCATAGCACCAGCCTGAAGGTTTGTCACGTCACGAGCTTGGACAAATACTCATTGCAAGACATAAAGTGTCACACCACGGGAAGGGAGTTTGCAGTACATTTTACCGGGACAGTATTCAGGCAAACGACACTTGGCTTACCTTCCTCCTCGACGAGCATCGCTGAGCGCTGAAGTATACCGGCATTAAGTGGTATGGGCCATCGGATTTCTATTGCACTGGTTCCGTTTGATTGCATTTCCATTTCGTTGAGAGCATTCCTGCGCCAAGATATGCATGGCCTCTGGAATTTTTGAACACGTATATCCTCCAGCATCCATCTAGGTTAGGACCTAGCATAATCGATCCCACTCTCACTTTTACGGCATGGTTTACCGACGAGTACGACAGAGGATAGACCCCTAATTTATAGTACAGCAAGTGTGATAGTATCTATGTGCCCTCGATAGTTGCTGTCCACCTCAAGCGAGCAAGGAACTCCTCTCAGCCGAAGGCTTTGGCGTTTGCTCTGCCACCTTTGTGGCAGTACACAAGTAGCATTTCTTCTGGAGAACCTGAGTATACACCTTTTTTGGCTTGCAAAGTTCCTTTTCTGGGCTGTAATGGCTGACCAGTAATTGTGAGTTGCTATTGAGAAGACGGAAGCGGCCTCCGTACCTTCTCTGAGAGTCATAGCGGTAACTGAGACCCCATGAGATTCGATGGGGATACCCTAGTACGGGAGATCGATTTTCTGTTCAACTGAGAACTCGATCATAAGTTCCTCCCCCATAGTTCCCGGTTTCGATAGAACGGGCCACCGGAGCTCCTTTATGGCGTTCAATGGGGGGTGGATGGCTGGAGAGAACCCACAACTATTCTCAAGACATTCTGCGACGGTTTTCGGAACGTAGTTCAGAATTCCCTTGATCGTCGAATAGCCCGTGCAGCCCTTGGACTGTCAGTTTTGCATCTTGTCCTCCACCACCACCGTGCCAATACCAAGGTTCCGGATTTTCCATACCAACTGTGAGAGATTTTGTGGAATAAAACAGGCGGTTGTCGGTCTTCAAAGTGGACATTCATGTGTCCAACTGCGCAAAAGAGGTAGAGACTGAACTGAGGTGAACGTGCCGGTCGCGTGTTGTCGACGCTGGCTGGACAAAGGATTTTGGGCACTTCTGATGTCACTCCGGGTTTTGTGTCGAGCCTGGCCATGGGTAGTCCGGGACGCTTGGAGCCCGTGTTGGGCCGAACGAACATCGGCCTCGTCGACCCCCCTACATCCTCCCCGCTCGTCCGACCACAGAAGTAGGGTCTTGATTCTAATCAGAGACCCTCTTGCCGTGTATTTGAGCTCTTGGTGCGCAAGTACTCGACGAGTGCAAGTCGTCCCCACCCGTCCCCCCGAGGAATCCTTGGATCTAAGCCATCTGCTTGCGCGAGCAAGTGGAGAGCAAGATAAAGTGTTCCCTGTGGTCATTGGGTATGTTTATACACTCGAGGCGCCTAGTGATCGTCCTGGTGACCCGTCTGGGCAGCTCTCCGTGTGCTGTCCCACCTCAGCTCGTCCCTAGCCTGAAATCTCTACGCAAAAGAGCCTATACCACCAGGCACGCGACTTACGACGATATCAAACGTCGTTAAGTTTGGTCGTGTGTTCTGTTGCGAGTACGTCTTTGACACATCCGTTCCCATCCTTGGCAAAAAGCTGATGGCCATACGTCAGAGGCCCTTTGTACTCGCTCCTTGCATACGCATTTTTCTATCCTCTTCCTATCTCACCCTCCACCGCCATGTCGAGCTTCGGAAGGATGAACAAGCCAACGTCAATAAACCTGCCTCCTCCACTCGGGTTCACGTCAAAACGTGCTCCACCACCACCCGACCTGTCCTTCACAACCTCTGCTCCTATAGATATTATCCCGAACGACAGTTCGAGTGGAAGCAGCGAGGATGAAGATGAAACTCAGTTTGTTGGAACACCGTACAAGATGGACCCTTCCGGCCCGTATGAATACCCCTTTCCACCAATGTCACCAACGACAGCCAGGTCTCTTCTGCTCTCTTCAAGTGGACCATTCACAGCCGGGTCGAATGTGTCTCTCCCATCGACTTCCTCTTCTAGCTCGGTACCTCTTGCAACCCTTGCATGTACTCCTGCCGGTACTTCACCCGGGTTCAGCTCGTCGCGGATCCCTCCACCGCCAAGATTGCACTCGCGCCTACCATCGACACTGGTCATGAGCCTCAAGCTCGACTCACAGGGTCCCATCCCACCCGGCCTCATTGGCCGCGGCCTGGGTAAGCTGAGCCCTGCGCTTGGTCTTGAACCCGGCGAAATCCTCACGCCCGAGAAACTGCATATGGCCAACCGCTCCCGAAGCAAATCGATAATGACCGAGGGTGCTCTCGCTCTCAACCTTGGTGCACCTTCCACGGGAGCCGGACTCACAAGGGGCCCGAGCCTGAGGCGAGGCGTGCGATAACGAAATACTAACCACCGTGATAGAAACGAGGAAGCAAGATATACCTATTGTACGGGACATGTCCCGACTTCTTGTAAACCTCAGCCACGACACGTTTCCTCGATCTTTCAGTATTCTTGGGCTATTTGGCGTCGTCTAACTTCTTGCTCGTCTTGTGCACGTGTTCCATATAGCACTCTGTTTGTGCTTTTTGGTTTGACCAACTTCTTGCTCACGCCTGGCGTCTGTATCCCGTCTGTATTGATCCTTCTACGCGCTCGTTTTGCCATTTGTGTTGTTCCTTGTCCTATTCTTGATGATGGCTACCTGTGTGGTATAACGCTCTGACTACGCCTGTGCTCAACCCGAGACCCCCCGTTGTACCTCGTTTTTTGCCTCATCTTGTGGCTCAGGGGATTTAGGTGTTTCACACTGTCGGCTATGACTCTCGAAGAGTTGTACTGTGGACCTGTGGCCGTATTGAAGAAAGCCGAAGTGCTCGTTGATCCCCATTCGCCCGCTCTTCAACCCTTCCTTGCACGAAGACAATGGATTGGCCTATTAACCCCAATTTTGTCTTGACACCCACTTTCTGATTAAGCAGTGGTCCAAGGTGCCACGCGTCTAGCCGAACTCCGTCATACGTCTTGTCATAGGAGTACTGGAGACCGAAAGCGACTCCACGGCTGCTATTATCAGGTCACGGAAATATCTTGAACTCTAACTACCTCTACCAATCGCCGCGTTGCCCTTAGCTGCTTTCCTGATAAATATCTTGCCGACTGCCCGCTCGTGTGACGACGAACGTTACGATGACCTATTACAAGAGAGTTATACGGAAGGTGCACGGGTATTACTGGGTTATACCCCTTGTCTCTGCAACCGTTTGGCTCAGTGAGTGAAGTTTTGCCGCCGATCGCCATCAGCGCGTATTGACATCCACGTTCAACCGCATTTATGTAATCTGTAGTAACACTCTTGATCCTTCTATTAGCCTGGATCTGTCTTGGCCGACCGAAATATCCCTCGATGGAGGGCAGTGTAGCTTGTCCTGATATTCTCCTCTATGGAGAAGCACCTTTCTCACAACCCTATTCCAGTTATATCAGATGTTGGTGCTTACGTCCTCAAACCCTTATTCGTAATTGGGACAATAATTACTTCTCTCACTTTCGTCGCCACACTCGCCTCATTCCTCTACCTTCAGGCACCCCAAAATCAACCTCAAGAGGAATTACCTGAACTTTCTTCGCCTATCCAGAACGCAATTGTTGTCGCGCGAGAGGCACAAACTCGTCTTCCAGCTCATGGCCGAAAGTCGGAGCGCATACTGGCGATTATGGCTCTAATAGGAGCTTTGATCGGAGGTGTGGGGTTGATTCTACTTAGTGGATTCGACACATCGCGGTACCCCACTCTCCATCGTGTATTTCTTACAGTTTTTATGTTCGGAGTCGCACTGAGTGCAATCTTGACCATGGTCCAAGTATGTACCAGCTCTTTCTACGCCCAAGGGCGGAGTTATGCTCGAGTTTGGATGATGACTCCACTCAACAGTTCACGCTTCTCGCTCGCTCGCATAGGAGCCGAGATCCAGATGATTACAAGCTTGCTCGAACGTCTGCTATTTTCAAAGGAGTGGCTGTTCTTGTCCTGCTTTCCCTTGCAATTGCACTCACCATCATGTTATGGACCGTTCGAAAAGGGAACGCACGCGGTTATGATACTGCTGGTACGCCGGTAGTTATCTGTTAATCTCAAGGCACTTCTAATCGAGCTCCGTTAGCTGTCCTTGAATGGGTTATCGGCTTTTGTTTTGTCGGCTATCTACTGACGTTTGTCTACGACCTACGACATGCTCGATCTCGAGAATCTATAAGAGAGTATACTAATGGATGTACGACTAATGTATAATCGAGCGATCTCAAAAGTTTCCGACATTTGTTTGTCACCAGTTCCCACGGATCGAATGAAATATGATAGTCATAGCACGATGGGCTCCATGTCTGTCGACTTGGCCTCGGGTGCTTAGTGGGGCCCCAACAAATACTATATTCTACTCGTACTGTGGGACGCAGAAAACGAAACACTAATAAGGCTTGAGTGGCACAGTAAACCGGCTCGAACATCCCTCTCCCGACCACTTCTCAACGGGACTTAAGATTCACCCAAATATGTCAAGTGGAATATCTATTGGATCGACGGTGAAGCTGCTTTCTGGTATATCTCGCACCGTTAGATTGAGCCGAACATTGAGAACCACATTGGCGTCGTAGGCTATTCTATGCCCATCCTCGGCCTTGGTGTCTATCAGAACAGAGGAGAGAGTGCTGTGTCTGCTTGCTTGGCTGCATTTGAGGCCGGATATCGGTGTGTTGTGTAGGCGTGATCTCTGTGGATTACTAACGATGATACCCCAGGCACGTCGATTCAGCACAGCTCTATCGTAACGAAGCAGGTAGGTCTACCGCCTGTCAATTGCCTGCCCATCTCCTCTTGACCGGACTTCTGGCTACCTGTAACAAGAGGTTGGAGACGCTGTGAGAAAGAGCGGGCTTGCGCGGGAAAACGTCTTCATTAGTGCGTCTTTGGCATATAAATTGTGATTGTTCATTTTAATGACTCATTTACAAGCCTCCAAGATTCGCTCCCCTGACCATGGATACGATAAGGCCCTCAAGAAGCTCGACAAGTCGCTCTCTGAATTTGGATTCACTTACTTGGACCTCTTCCTTATACATGATCCTCTTAGTGGGAAGGACAGGCGCCTGGAAACCTGGAAAGCGATGATCAAGGCGCGAGATGAGGGAAAGATCAAATCGATCGGTGTCTCAAACTAGTATGTCTACCTCCCATTGCGTTCTGATGTGGATATTCTCTATCCTCTCCCCTTGCGTTCACCTATACGATCGAGCTTCCGACCTTATTCACTGCTTTCTTGCCTTCGTTCTAACTTACACCCATTCCAGTGGTGTGCATCATTTAGAAGAAATCGCTCAAGCAGGTCTGGAAACCCCCGCAATTAATCAGGTTGAGCTCCACCCCTTCTGTCAGCAACGTCCGATCATCGAGTATTGCAAGGCGCACAGCATCGTTGTTCAAGCATACTGTCCACTGGTGCGAGGTCAATGCTGGGATAATATCGTCTTAAAAGAGGTCGCCGGGAAGCACGGCAAAGAAATCAGCCAGATTTTAGTGAGATGGAGTCTCCAAAATGGGTATGTTCCCCCACCTTCATAGGTATTTAGTGCACAGGTATCCTCAAATATCCTGACTTGCTCATTCCTCAAGGTACTCACCCCTCCCTAAATCCTCTCAGGCGTACCGGGTCAAGAGCAATGCGCAGGTGTACGATTTTGAACTATCCGACGAGGAGATGGAGAAAATCGACGCCTTAGACAAAGGTGCCTCCGGCGCGTTGAGTTGGAATCCAGTCAATGCTGCATAGGCGATGCCATCTGATATTTGCTCCCTCGACGCGTGGTTTGCACATAGTATCTTCCCAACCACCAGTAGGATCCCCGAGGAGTAGATGGGTGGAACGGTGGATCATGTCCTACAGAAATGATTATTCCAGGACTGACCTGCAGACGATAGCTCGACATGCGCGATGGAAGCAACTATTCAATATAAGATATTACAGTCTTCTGATCACCAGGCGCTCTACCGAGCAGACATACCTGAGATCGGGTATCAACCGGTTGCTCGTTGGCCCAGTAAACACGTCGGAGCCTGCCATCTAGCCATAACGAGCGTAGCTGCTGTTTCAAATCTCCTGTGCTCAAATTGACCGTACTTGGACAATACCATGTGGGCCGAGTCACCGTGAGTGCAAGCACTCCCATTTCATGCATAGTCAACGCGCGCCGTCGCCGAGACAGATTGGGCGCGCGGTGGGACAGCAGTGTGGGTAGTAGCTCCGACAAGACCATAAGCCGTCATCGTCCCACCCTTCCCTTGGAGGACCTATTTCAGTCGGCGAATGGAAGAATACTTTGGAGTAGTAGGATCTGCCGGCGCGCAGACGAGTTCTTTTCTCTTCGAACCTCTGGACGTTACTCGCCCCCTCAGGGGTCCCTGAACTCGGCGTGTATATGATGCATATCTAGAGCCAGTCAAGAATAAGAGAGAGCACTGTCATTCTTGATCTTAATGTCAACCCTTTAAGTGATATTGAGGTTCTACCGGTGAGTGGAACCCAGTATCTATGTATTGCGCATACCGGGGCGGTTTGCGACTATTCCGTGGCGTCAACAACATCGGCCATAAGGACAACACCTCTACAATATATAGACTCACCCTCGGGGGTCTGCACAGGGGTACAGTATGACTTCTCTGGAGGGGGGCCGTCAAAAATTACCGATAACTGCCGCCTCTCGCGGAGCGCGTCGTCCTTGTTCAAGTTCTGGGATAATTGTCGATGAGCCCCTGCCTAGTATAAGAATCTTCGACTGCGACTTCGATTTCGACTTTATATAGCGTCTTCTCGTTTTGGTCCGCAATTCCGCTGCTGAGGTGAGTCTTGACAAAAGTTTCAAGTCAAGTACTTTGGACCAATGGTCGTTGTCGCGAGGTCCAAGAGTGGTGGCTACATGACTGAAACCGTAACCATCTTGTTTCCTATTGCTCATTGTTTGGACTATGCTTATTTTGAGAAGAACGTTCGCTAGTGGTTTGCTTTATGACATCTATACCAAAATTTATGACACTATCAGTCCTGTCTTCCTTCGAAAATTATATATCACCAGTCCGGCCAAGCGAGGAGCACTACTCCTCAGAAACCATGGTCAACCTCCAGCGGTCCTGTCCAAACACAAAGACGGTACCGTATCGAAGCTTTGTTGGTTATCTGGATTATGGGTTATGCCGGCAACGCGTCATTTTCCAAACCAAGGACGCTAGAGAGAAAGGCAGAAGTCGGAAGAACGGGTACAAGGAAGGGTGAGTAGACGAGATTGTAGAATATACATTGGACGGAAGCCGGCTAGGAAATGGCCGCGGGCTCATGGTGTACCATGTAACCCATTAGACAATCGATAACAGATCTACACTATCCATAATAATTAGTATCGGCGGGTGCTTGGATAGCTCAACTGGTGCTCGCCAAGGCAGTCGCGTGGCGCGTGGGGCTGAAATGATTGCAATGAGATGGACCTCCTGAACAACCACACCTGAAGCGGATTCTATCTGTACTTCGACTGCCTGGTTCTGGATGAGCCATGTTGTGTTTGTATTTGTGGGACAAACAAACCTGCGAACGCAGGCACCACCAGTCTGCTTCCGCTTCGCCAAATGCCGAACCTCGTTTGGTGCTTCCTCGTTGGAGATGCCGATATCTTTTCTGTCGATATCGATCAGACAAAGTCGGTGGACCATCTGAAAGACGAGATCAAAACGAAGCAGCAATCGAAATTAGACCACATTGCCGCCGCAGACCTCACGCTCTATCATGTCAATATCAAATTCGATGAATCCGACGAGCAACAGCATATCACACGAGCGAACGAGGTATTCCAGGATTTGAGCAAGCACAAACCGCTCTCCTCGTCGCTCAAGTTATCGACGATTAAGGGAGGCTTTGGCTTTTCTGATGGGTTTCTCCATATCCTTGTTCAGCTTCCTCCTAGTGAGTCACTACTTGTGGTGCTGTTGCTGAGACGCTGATGGTGTTGATGCCCGGATCTAAACGCAGCCGCCGAACACAACCGAAAACGGTCGAGCGAATCGGACGAGATCCACCAGCTGATGGGTGCACCCATGACGCCTCCCAACCATCCTGTGCATGCCCCGCCGATTCGATTTACACAGGACGACCAAATACACGAACTTGTCCGAGGATTTGCGATCAACTTGCGAAGCAAATTCGAAAGATTTCTCAAGGAAAACGTCCAACTTCCTCTTTATCAGCCGCCTTTGGACCTAGCTGACGAAACTCGGAGACATATTACTGGCCTGAAAATACCCATCATATCCCCTTTCTCTCGATTCCCGTTGCTGCTACTCCACAACCTCGGCCAGCCATCTCACGACGCACAACTAGCTAAGCGCGTTGAGAGGCATTTTCGTCGGGAATTCAGGTAACACGTTCCCTTATGCGTACTCTGAAATAAGTCGCTAACCTCTTGTAGGACTAAATTTCTCTGTAACACATCTGGATCGGGCAAAACCCGTTTACTTCTTGAAGGCCTTTCGTGTAACTGGGGTTTCTATTTTACTGCGCGCACTCAACCCGAGAGTGTCGGTTCCTCAGATCTGGAGAATGTTCTGCGAGACTTGGAGCCGCGTCTCAAGAAAATCACGGACGGGAATCGTGATACAGCCCTGACTAATGAGGAAGTGGTTCGCCGTCATTCCCTAATGCTCGATATATCTGTTTCCGTGTATTCCTCGAGTGCGCGGCTGCGATGCGCGGCGGGATCACGGAGAACCACAAAGTACGCTGGCTTCTCATTCAAGTCGCACCCGTGACACTTCTCGAGATGCCCGACATTTTTCTTGCACTCACTCAGTTGGCGGGAATAGCCTCCTCCGAGTATCTCCAGGAAACCATCGCATTTGAGAGGCTCACCATCAGGAAGCTTCTACCGCCACAATCTACCCTGTTTGCGTGCTCGATGAAGCGCAGGCTCTTACAAAGAACTCGGATTACCTCCAATTCGACACTAACCCTGCGGTCATCCTCCATCCAATCGTCCTTGAGTGGAGGTTCATAATCTCAAATCTGATCATTTCGGGT
>Ga0307513_10002003_pt1 | contig 28735 bp, 38 predicted proteins | sample 15_EM_MG_FD_202174 | JGI IMG/M metagenome (GOLD analysis project Ga0307513, IMG submission 202174) | Populus trichocarpa ectomycorrhiza microbial communities from riparian zone in the Pacific Northwest, United States - 15_EM | ecosystem: Host-associated > Plants > Roots > Unclassified | place... | reverse complement strand
GGGATGGTTGTGGGCCTACAGCACAGACGCGAATAACTTTTGATATGTCTCTCTCCTCGTAAGGTCGAGTTGCCAAATGGTGTCCTGTGGAAATAGAATGCAGTGAATGGTCTTGCAAAGTCCGTGTATCAATAATCACGCCTAGTGGTGCGTCAGAACGGCAAGCCAAATAAGAAATATTCGGTTCAACGAATGTCCGAATGGTGTATTCAGATCGCACGTCGAGAACGAAATCTTGTCACCTTAACATTTCATGTTTCGTCCCAAGATAGGTGCGTCATCGAGGTGAAATGCTTTGGTCGATCGGACGCGGCGAGCTACCTGCAGAGCCCCTGCAGAGCCCCCGAGCGGGACATGAAACGAGAGTCGTTACGCACTCAACCACGTTGCTACGGCAGAAATATGACATTTCGCTACCGTGCGTGCTCGGCTCTCTCTCTTCTGCCGCGGGCGTCCTGCCAAGAAGTGCCGCTTACGGTCGCTGCTCGGTCGGTCGGTCGGTCGCTCACTCGGAGTGCGAGTGAGGATGCTGAAAGCGTGCGTGTCTGATCGCCCAGTTTGTTGACGCGAACTGGTATGTAAATGCATTCAACCGCCTTCGGAATTTAGCGGTGGGTGGGTAATGCTGAGCCTGTAAAGTGGAGAATCAATTAAATTGGGATTCGGGGACCCTTCGCCTGAGGACCCTTCGCGTAGGTAGGACCCTTCGAAGGGTTCCCCCCCTTCGGGGCACGTGGATTTGGGAGGAGTTTATATTTTCTTCCTCGGTAGGAAAAGCTTTTTTGAGGTGGCCGGCGATTTTTGAACCCGTGCTTTCGCCGTTGGTGGTGGAGGTCACACTAAGTGACACTTTGCACCTTGGCGTATGCGCGCGCGTTTTAGTCAGGCGCGGTTATCACGTTTATTACCATTACTCTCATTACCATCATTACCATCACCACTATCATTGTTATTATTACTACTACTATTATTATTATTTCATGTCACAAGTGATTGGTGTCACTCGGGGATGAAATAAGCGTTCATGGCCGCTATTTGATACCAGAGGCCAAACTCTAGGTTGCTCTTCTACTCCCTCCACTCCTTCGGCTCTCTGTTTGCTATTCGACCGCCGCTCTCGTCCTCATTACTCTCATCGACCATGTCCGAGCCCTCCGAGCCCTCTTCCCCTTCCTCGCCGCCCCCCGCTGTCGTCGACCGCCCAAGAAAGCCTCCAAAAGGCTCGCGGTCGCACGGAGATCCCTTTGCACGTCTCATGGCCCCGCCAGTCAACGAAACGGTTCTACAGCGAACTGAACGAGAGGCTCGGGAGCGAGAAGCAAAGAGGATATCCGACGAAATCGACGATAGTCTCGAAATCGAACGTCGCAGGCTCAAAAACGACAAAGGTGTAAAGGTCCTTCTCCTTGGTGAGCCTCGCCACCCCCGACACCATCACGATGCTGACAGGCCCTGCTCCCTTTCCGGGCATTCCAGGCCAGAGTGAGAGCGGCAAAACCACGACGCTCAAGCAATTTCAACTCATGTACGCCGCTCATGGTACGTTTCCACCCATGTCCCTTTGTGCAAAATAGCCCCTTAACCCGTCTCCGCCAGCTTTTCGTGCCGAACGCGCTTCATGGCGACTCGTCATTCAGTTCAACCTCGTCCGCTCTATCCACCTAATCCTCGACCAAATACAGCAGTACGACGATCCTCCTCCCTCGCCCAGTTTCGACAAGTCCGGATCCAGAACGACTCATTCTCTCGGTCATCTCAATCACTCCACTACCAGTCTCGCTCAGTCTTCGTCGGGTCACATCTCCTCTGACACCGATTCCCCCCTCACACATGGCAAACCAAGCATAAACCCCGACACTGCCCCCAAGACACCACCCCTGTCGCAGCAGATCCGTCTCACGGACGCTCAGCGCACCCTCCGATTGCGTCTGCTTCCTCTCCTCTCAGTAGAAGCGTCTCTACTTCGCCGTCTGGACCCCGGCGATGAGTTCGAAGCCACCCGTCTTGGTACAGATTGGCAGCCTCCTGTCCATAAGGAACTCTACGTCCGCAGTCAGAGTAACTGGAAGGACAAGCTGACCCGTCTTCGTGGTCCCCGTCGAAGTGGCGATACCGTGGGCATTGATTTCGACGATCCCGACGACCCGGGTCACGTCATTCACGCCTGTCGAGAAGACATGGTAACTCTATGGAGAGACCCCATCGTCCGGCAGATTGTTCATGACCTTCGTTTGGAGGATATGCCAGGCTTGTGAGTCGGGTTCCATCGGCTTCTAGCGCGCTGGCTCATGCCATTTTCCAGCTTCTTGGATGACATAGAACGTATAACAGCTCAGAGATACGTGCCATCGGATGGTCAGTATCACCGCTGTCACGATCGGCGACATCCTCCCGCTTGATTCTGACTCTTGCCAACACAGAGGACGTACTAAAGGCTCGACTGAAGTCTATTGGTGTGTCAGAACACAAGTTCACTATTGAGCGAGGTCATTATTTCATCGCCCGTCTGTGCTGAACTGGTTTCCCTAACTCGATCCTCCCTTGTATCATGTAGGCGAGAAGACAAACTGGACTGTCTTTGACGTTGGGGGCACCCGAACACAGCGGGCTGCCTGGCAACCGTACTTTGAGCACGTCAACGCCCTCATCTTCCTAGCTCCTATCTCGGCATTTGACCAAGCGCTCGTCGAAGACAGACGAGTGAACCGTCTGGTAAGTCTCTGTCTTGTTGTGTCGCACCTTTTGACTGACAAATTTTATAGGAAGATTCGTTGCTGCTATTCAAGGCGGTTTGTTCATCCAAACTTCTCAAGAATGTCAATATCCTGCTGTTCCTCAACAAGGTACGAGAGCCCTGGATTAGCTCCTATGCTCCCGACTCACCCGTCTCTTAGATTGACATCCTCGAAAACAAGCTCAAAGCCGGCGTCAAGGTCGCTCGCTACGTCAAGAGCTACGGGGAGCGGCCAAATGAGATCGATCCTGTTTGCAAATGTGAGTCCCTCATCCCTTAGTTGGTGGATGACTTTTGACTAATGTGCTGGCTCCAGTCTTCCGTGGCAAATTCTCTGCCATACATAGAGAGTATACCCCCCAGCCCTCGATCCGCAACTTCTATGTACATCTCACCACTGTGACGGACCCTAAAGCGACCCGTGTCCTGCTCGCAACTGGTCCGTCGGCTGTCCGGTTCGCTCCGTCCAAATCTGACTGACAGTCTCCACAGTGTGCGATGTAATCTTCCGCGATAATCTCAGAAGCTCTCACCTCTGCTAATGGAAATATGGACCAGCGTCATCTCGACTCGCCAAGTACACCTCCGCTCTTATGGCATCAGGAGTTTGGTAACCACCCGCCCTGTCGTCACATCCTCCCCCAATACGTTACACCCATCTGTTCCACCTCGCGTCAAAAGGTAATCCACCCCATTCGATATTGTTGTGATCTCCGTCGTGTTCTGTGCTCGCTTCCCTCCCCTTTTCCCAACGGACAATGTTGGGTCATTTCTTGAGCTAGTTCTCGATTTGGCCTTCCGCATCACTTGTTTCTTCACAGCAGTCCGTCGAATTGTGCGCTACATCTTTACACTCTTGTCTTCGGCCTGCTGCTGTATTTGTTTTGCAAATTCCTGCGTGTTCCACCATCTTCCCTCGCGTGACGGGTATCTGTACTCTATGTAGAACAGAGACATGTCTGATTATTGTTGAATACCCCTTTCCATTGGCACCTTTCCTCGACGGGACGTGACAAGTCTTTGAGGATGAATTTATCTCTCACGCGCAAAACTTAGTTGGAACATACATGGGAATTGCGCCTTATGAGCTCGGCAGATGTTGTATTGAGATTGAGCGGCGGCTGTGGGGGCCGGCTGTTGCGGTTGCAGGTCCTACCCTCGGTTCGGTGTTAATATGGGCGTCACATGATAGCAATCCACTGTTCTGGTGACCTTGATCAATATGTGAAGGGCTGCCTCTGGGTGCCCTGGTAAATGTAAGCAGACTCGTCTGTTGAAGGGATTTTCCTACGCCTTCCAACGTCCCGACGGTGTTTCCCCATCTGTACTGAAAGAGAATGTAGAAGCGGCTATCTGCGCCGAAGAATAGGGTTGGAGTATGATAGGTTGTTCGGTTCCTCATTGGAGGGAATGTCCGGTCATACTCCGAGGGCAGTGTCCGTCGGCATTCGAGCCGCCCCCGATGCAGGGGCAAGCAAATCCCACACCGGCTCGAGAGGCAATTGAGTCCGCAAAGTGTCTTGATAAGCATGGGTCATGAGGAACGAATAGGATGAAGACAAGCTTGTAGGCTGTTAGACACACAGGGGTGGGGGAAACGGTGGCGCGGGCCTACCAGGGTCGCACGGAACCCTGCGCAAGTGGCTTGGGAATCTCATAGAAAGGCAGATGATCGAATGGAGAGGGGTAGAGGGCGATCCAGAGGCCGTATCTCAGGTGGCAGGGGCGTGGCAGAACGCAGATAGGGGAACGGGGATAACAGTACCAAAGAGGTGATGCTCGCGTCAGCGTACCAATGCCTTCCATAACTGACCCAAAACCATGCTGGGACCTGGAGGTTTCTGATCGTGTCACAACCCTTCACGAGGTGCGGCATGAGGATATCGAACCTGGACGGAGACTAAGTCAACTGGTTTATTTAACATAAAATTGCTTCACAGTATAAAAGTGAGACTATGGAATACAAAATCAGTACAGGAACCATTTTATCCGAATTATGAGAACCTACCCAAATGCGATGAGGCCTGGCTGAGCTGAGTCTCGCAGGTCGACCTCGTGGTCTGGCCTCTCGCTTGCATTCTGGCCCGTTGTGACAATGCATAGTTGTGACACTGTAATGTGTCAGATTTCTGAGTGGAGTAGACGAGGTGGTATCCTGTCCAAGCTAGCCCCTGTGCTTTGCATTCACTTCTAGTGGTGTGACGAATCGCAGTGGTTGTCGCTGGTCATCAAACGCGAACAGGCTTTGCATGAGTTTGTCCCTCATTAAGCTATTTGCGTTGAAACGTTCGCGCAGCCGCTCGTGCAGCCTCCGGGTCCATGTCTGGATAAGTGAAACATCCAACCATGTCTTGTTGTATTCCTCGGATTGATAGCTTCCGTGACTATATACAATTTGTGGTTCGCCAGCTGACTGCTTTACCTTTGTATGTCGGACGAACAGGACGGGTCTTGACAAGCTACAAGACTCCGTCTTCTGGAGTAACGACCCTTCTAAGGTGCGACCAGGCCACCGACAGTAAAGGCAGTAAGCCACGTTCCTATCCTCAGCAAGTCGTCTCGGTGGGTCTCCGCCATAGTAGACACGAGGCCAAGGTTCACCAAGGCAGGTCCCGCTACGATGACACGAGTTCAGTCTCATGTCGTAAGAAAGTGTCAAGAAGGCACTCACGGCATGCGCCTTCGAGAGCCCAACCTATTCCAAATAACGCGGCACCGGCGAGAAGGCGTGACGTGATTTGGGTATTGTTAGGTATTGACCAATTTCCCCCAAGGAGTGGGAGAGGAGTCGAGGCTGCCCTGATGGGGCTGTGGGTGTGCCCGTTGGATGAGCCATTTTGCTTGGTCCCAGTATTTTTGAGAGTAGCATTACTCTTAGCGATTGCGAGACCGATGCGGTAAAGGACAATTGAGAGTGGGATCGCCCCCACTGCGAGCCATAAGAGAGTCGGGTCGAAAAGACCTGAGGACGCGAAAGGCAGTGCCAAAAAGGAGAGGACTCGCTGCGGTAAAGTCAAGGTGGCAAGCTGGAGGGCAAGAGCAAAGTGGAATGATGCGATGGCGCTATTAAGGATTCGTAGAATGCGAGAAGGCTTTGGTGCATCTGATCCAGTCCGAGAGACCTAAGGTTTGAACGTTAGCTCCCGTACATGTCAAAGAGGGATTGCTACCGCGTACTCCATAAACAGCGAGACCTAATTCGACCACCATAGGAATCGCTTCAGCGAGAAGGATAACGCCGGATAGCGGAAGAAGGGACCAGGATCCAGAGTCAATATGAGGAAGTTCAGCCTTGTGCACTAGGCCATTCGTGACGACGCCAGTCGCGAAGAAAACTATGGTGGCGACGACAGACCTGCACATACGGAATCAGTGTTAAACCTCTGGACACTTCAACTCTGCGTACCTCACAGAAAAGCGAGAGAACCCGCATATCATGTGTCCACTCGTACACCCGTTTTGGAGCTTGGAGAAAATTCCTGTTAAAACCGGAATTGACCACTGCGGGGGGCACCAACCTTAGACCCGAGCCCAGTAAGTAATCCACTGATAACTGCGCGTATTAAGGTCCCTCCTGGCAGCAAGAGCGGGGTCATCACTGCGCTTTGAACCAACACACCCTTTTGTAAAACGCCAATAAAGGCACCTCCGCCGACAAGCCCTAATACTCCTGCTGCACCTTCCCACCAAGCAGAGGTCGTTGGCGAGGTAGAAAGTATCCGATGCATAAACCCGCTGATTCCGAAAACGTTGCCAGAGTTCGTCAAAAGGGCAAAGACAGGGATTGCGAGAGAGACTCCTCCAAGGAGGCCTTGCAAAGGTGCAGAGGTCGTCATGGTGCGCCAAGCTATGGGTTGGGGAGAGTTGCTGGTTGGGGCGGCGGGTTGAAGTCTAAAAGGGTGATCCCGGACGATCCACGTTGCTTTGCTGCTTGCTAATGTCCGTCGTGTGGGCCCTTGTGACTACGGGCAGGATCACGGAGCAGAATTCAATGATGTCGTTCGGGGGACCCGAGCACGACCCGAACGAGCACGACCCGAACGAGCACGACCCGAACGAGCCCGAGCCCAGCTAAATTGGGATAACTGTCCATGTAAACTTGACCTCACACGTATTGACGAGGCTTGACGAGCTAGAAGCGCTAAGATTGCGCTAGGGTTGCGTAATCCGCCTGGTGCGTGGAATTTTGGGTCTAATTGAAACGAATCGCTAACTGGGCTTGTGTAGGATCGTAGGTGCGCAACAGCCTTATGGGTCAATAATAACGAGCTTGACGAGACTTCAAGCTTTGAGCTTTGAGCTTGTGGTCGTGCCCTGGCAAATGTACGAATTTCGTTTGCATGGAGATGAGAAACTGGTCGAAATCGTGGTCATTAATTCGAGTTAGGACGTAGTAGAGTCCAAGGACGGAATGTCCTTCCAAAGCGCTCGCAATACCCCTGACAATGAGCACGCCATTTTTGGGCGCTTCACTCCTTCCTTCATCACCCTTTCTTCATTGCCCAATGGGTCATCCTTTTTATATTTATTTATCCCCGTACGTATACAGACGGGACGAGAAACTGAGCTCGCCCGATTCAAAACCCGAAAAGCTAGTGTGCAACCCTATGACAGCACGGGTACAAATGATGCAACCCCAGACCATATGGCTCTCACGGTTGCTGATTGTAATGTGATTCTAGGAAGGTTGTGAATAGAGCCTGAGACTAGTATGGAGCGATTTACCACTACGCAACGAGGTTCATCTGGACACCGACCATCGGGTGCCCAGGTCTGGACTGTGTAGGTGCCTTGGATTGCGTGGACTTCTTTCTTTCTTTAGAGGGGACAGTGGTGCGGTCCTGGGGAATGGAAGAGCGTGCTGCTGCGCGATGTGAGGACAGTGACTTGAAGAGACTCGAGGCCAATGATTTCTTGCTGGGTTTAACTCTATCAACCTTGGAACGCGACTTGACGGCGGCGTGTCGTGTCGGTACTTGCGCGCAGTGCAGGTGGCAGAGTACTCACATCCGGTGTTGGAGCAGACGTGTTGCCACCGCTGGTCATGGGTGCTGATGAAGAACTTGTGCGTGACACGTTGTCGAAGGGCAACTGGACGTGGACGGGTTTTGCAGACATAGCTGTGGATGCGACTGGTAGTGTCTGGTGACAGAGTGGAGTCAAGCTCAAGTCGATTTCTAGTCGCAGGTGTGGCTTTCATGTTGCTCTACTCTTTATACCCTTTTATATTCCCAGCTGGCTTTCGACACGTAATCGCCCAATTGACTCCTCTCAACCCTGAGCGAGTCACTCGCCAGCATTGACATGTCGGATCGCATGACTAAACCCGAGCCTGCCCCGAGGGCCACGTTTGCCTAGAGAAGGGAATCCGTGGTGCCAACAATCAATGCGGTCTGCGGACGCAGTCACTGTGTGACGATAAGCCACGGCTGGAACATAGCGCCTAACAGAATGTCCAGGTCCTTTATACTATCCCTAGGCCCTCGGCCTCGGCACCGGCTTTGTCAAGAGAAATTGCTCGCATCAAGGGGCAGCAGTAGGTGTCGGGGAGTTGTCATGGAAGATTTCCCACGTACTAGAAGGTGGCAAAAACCTGCTTTTCATGTGCCAATGGACACGATGCAATATCCAGGAATTCAGACCGAATATATCATCGTAATGATCAGTACCAAAACACATAAATACGAACGAGTGCGCACCGATCGGACCACGCTTCATCCGGCGAGGCTGAGGCCTCGCTCAGGTTCAGTCCGACATGCCTGTGCTGTAGAAGCCTTCAATCGCAGGTGTAGATCCATCATACTCAGTCATTGATTGTAGCTTGTATTTGTTTCCACATCGTCTAGTGGTCGTCATAGTCTGTCGATCGCTTGTATATAAAGGAGCTCTCCTATATGCATGAAATAACATATTATTAGCCCTTAAATTTACTCTCTGGTCGTCTCTTACGCGCCTTCCAGCCGTTTCAGCCTTTCGCAGAGCCCGCCCTCGGCTCTCGGACTTGGCGACTTAATCTTGTTATATTGTATTTCCAGTTCTACTTCACTCCCCTTTCCGTCTTTCAAGTCGATTATTTTGGTAATTCATATGCCCCAGGCCCTCGTCATCGTCCTCGATCTCTATGTCTACGGTCTAGATCACTCGTTTTGGGTATGGGTACCTTGCCGACTACATTCTTTGCCCTCGGTCTGACATTTCTAGTTTTATTTACATTATTTACATTATTTATTCGATGACTCCTGACTCTCTAGTTGCTCACCGCAATTTTCTCGACCCAAAACTGTGGGTGGCGTGTTTAGAAGGCACAGCCTCTCGCGGGATTTACTGGTACTTCACTATGCTAGTAAAGGCAACTCTAGTGAAGCTCCCTTTCCTTTCAACATTCCTCTCGCCTTCACTTTATCGGTACATAACCATAAGCCCTGGAGAGATAGTGATGAGAAAGTTTCCTGCCAAGTCGTTACTCCACAGGCAGCGAACTCTCTATCTTCGCCGGAGTTCTCCAGGTGCCCCACTCGCTTCTCTTAGTACTGAAACCCGTAGTGCCAAATCAGGGTAATAATATAAAGGGCTGAAGGGAGACTGGCACCCGAGCCAAATTAAATGAAGACAACCAACTTCGACGACATAGTCGGACCTTTATGACTATTGAGGTTAGAATAGTGGCGTAAATGACCACCATTGCTCATAACTGATGTTATAGTCACGGTACATCCTAGAAGTCTACTTGTCGCGTCAACGCCGCCGCCGGAAGAGAAGTTATTCAGAAATTGTCCAATTGCCAGTTACAGAATGTACCGAGGGGCGAGTATATATGATTTGGTTAGTGATCGCGCTCGGAACTGCGACTGTCTCAAAGGGTTTGTAATATGGGAGGCAGGGTCTCCCGTCACTTACAGCATGTCCATCAGGATCACAGGCCGGTACAACTATTTACGATGAGCACGGAAGATGTGGAAGGAAATGATGACGACTTCTTCAATTGGTTTGCTTTCTGGTCATTGCTTTGTCCTGCTTGGGATTCTCGACTTGCGGCAGGGAGATGCTTTCCGACAGCGAGAGCGGCGATGACAACCAGAATGTGCAGCTCACAATCAACGAACATTATGCACAGGCGTATAAAACCAAGAAGGAGCGGGAAGAGCTTCAAAAGCGTTCGTGAAATCCAATTAATCTTCTTCTCATGGACTGAGTAGAATTCCCTGCAGTAAAAGATAAATACGGCTCCGATGCAGAAATACTTGACGAATACGGGGAGGATTCGGAAGAGGATGAAAGCGAGGACGAAGATGGAGAAGAATTGACGCCCGCAATGGACGTTGCTATTTTGAAGACTCTCGCAAAGATCAAGAATAAAGACCCTGCGATTTATGACTCAAGCAAAAACGTCTTCGAAGGTTCACTCGGCCCACCAAACAGTCAGCTCGGACTCACTTTCGCTTTGCAGAACAGCGGACTACGGGCTCAAACTTCTTGATGAAAACCAAGCATTCAAAGGATAAGGTACGTCTTTCTTACTGCCGGTTGAGCTCTGCCGGTTGACGCTATTGTAGAGCAAACCGCTTACAATCAAGCAACACGCACTGAACAGTGTCCTTAATCCACGGTCACGATCAACTAGTCCCGCCCCTCCGGTACAGACCTATGCTCAAGAACAAGAAGTTCTTCGGTCCGAGACCATCGCCGCCTTCCAAACCGCGGTTGATGCAGATTCTGACACAGACGACCTACTCGTACCGCGCGAAAAAACCAAGGATGAGGTCGAGCAAGAGGAAGAAGAGTATCGGCAGTTCTTACAGAGGGAGGTTGGGAAAGATATTGGCGGACTTATAACAATCGATGAGGGTATTGAGCGGATGCAGGAAGAGGGTGAAGGGGAGACCAGAGTCAGGAAGGAGAGTAAAAAGACGAATCGGAAAGGTAAAAAAGCGGAAGAACAAAGCGACCACGAGTTCTTGATAAAGCGAGTAGCCATCCATTAAGACCCGTCTTCTATAACTAATGGTCTGTTTGCTAGCTACATACTCAACCGTGGATGGATTGACCATTCTGTTAAGCGGTTGCCCACTTATGCGGAAGTGACAGTGAAGACACAGAAGAAGGACAAGGGCAAGGCTACAGCGGCCATCGAAGATGAGGTATCACAAGAAGAGGATGACCAAATAGCCGAGGGTGGCGCTGAACTCGATGCTGAAGATGACTTCGATGAGTTAACGGAGAACTTCGAGGCATCTTATAACTTTCGCTTTGAAGAGCCGTAAGTCCCCGCCTGTTCACATGATAACTGCACATTCATGATATATTTTTATCAGTGGAGCAATGGCAATCCTCTCCCACCCTCGTGCACTCCCCACCACAGTCCGACGACAAGACACTTCACGAAAAGAGGCCCGTGAGAAGAGGAAGGAAAAGAAAGAAGCAGAAAAAGAGAAACGGCGGGAAGAAGTCAAAAGACTCAAGGCGCTCAAAATGCGAGAGATCAAAGAGAAAATTGAGAAGATCGAGCAAGAGGCTGGCGGGACAGGTCTAAAAAAGGAAGTGTTGCAAGAGATAGAGGGAGATCTGGATGGTGAGTGGGATCCAGCGAAGCATGATGCGCACATGCGGAAGTTGTATGACGATAACCACTTCTATGGAGTTGAGGTGCGTGTCTTTCAGGGATTTCGGAAGCTACTAACGTAGCTTTATGCCAGGATGACCACAAGCCTCAATGGGCTCATGACATAGATATCATTGATATCGTCCCCGACTTTGAAAACGAACCCTCTAACAAGAAGAAGAAAAAGAAAAAGAAAAAAGAGGGTGCAGAAGACAGTTTTGGAGCTATTGGCGTGGATCAGATGGATGCTGGCATTGATGAGGGTTGGGATGACACCGAAGAGATGGGCAAACGCAAGCTCGACCAATATATGGACGAGATTTATGAGCTGGATTTTAATGATATGGTCCGTGCTCATAATTTCCGCACTTGATTAACATTGATTCTTCTCTTGGCAGGTGGCTGGGATGCCCACTCGATTCACGTATACCACCGTTCTCCCTGATCAATTCTCGCTGAGCCCCGCCGAGGTTCTAATGGCGACAGATGGGGAGCTCAATCAGTATATGTCTATCAAACGGATAGCCCCATACAAGAATAAGGCTGCTTGGGACAAAGATCGGGTTGCGAAGTTGAAAGCGCTCAAGGAGACGATCAACGGTCGAACTTGGGGAGGTGTGCCAGTCGAGGAGCTTAGTTGGAATAAGAACGGCATGAACGGCGGCGATGGCAAGCCAGCGAAGAAGAGGAAAGGAAAGAAGGAGCGACTCAAGTCGAAGAAATTATCCGAATCACGGTCGCAGGAAGAGGGGAACGACCAACAACACCCCCCATCGCCGACTGGGCACATCGAGGACGAGGGAGAGGCGGCGCGACCGCGAAAGAAACGGCGGAAGAATCGAGAGCGGGCCGAGTAGATTGCCTGCTTATTTCTGTATGACAAGTATTTTTCGGGTGGGATTGAATTGATGGTCGCATCTCTCAATCGCTCACTCGTCGCTGAAAATTTCTTGTCGGCTTACTTTACTACAAGTTCTACGAAGGACCGTATACAGAAGGCCTGGTGTGCCAGTGTGATGTTGCGGTTGGCTTGGGTGTGGAGCAGCCAGCCGTCGCGTGTTTCCTTTAGAAGAGTCACGCTTCAATCTCCGCTCGCTCCACGCTTGTTCCCTACCACTCCTGCCACCTGCTCTGCGCTACGCTATTCGACTATGAGTGATTCTGAGAGTGAAGCTTTCGATGTCACTGGAGTCTCAGGCGGCTCAGAGTCAGAGGACTTCCACCCCCCCACCAAAAAGGTCTGTTGACTGCGATCGTAGCGAGTCCTGCTACGCACGCTCACGCGTCATCCGTCTCTTAGAAAACGTCTGCAGCGGCTCCCAAAGCCAAAGCGGCCACCAGAGCTCCCAAAGCTGTGGCAACCAAGGCCGTTCCAAAACCGAGAGTCGCGTCAGGCACCGCGAAGAAGGTGAATACGCTCCAAGCGAAGAATGGAACCAGCATGGATGTAGACAGCAAGGGTGATAGCGATATCGACGCTGGCTCCCGTGCACCGAAGGCGAAGGTGAAGGCGAAGGCCAAGGCAGTCGAAGAAGACGACGACGACGACGACGCGTTTGAAGACGAAGTTCCCAAAAGGAAGGTAGCACCTTCAGGGTCGAAAGATGCGTCTGATCAATATCAGAAGGTCTGTTCACAGTGCAAAGCTGGCCGTGGAGCACCCCTAACGCCACCGAATGGACCCTAGATGACGCAAATTGAGCATATTCTCAAGCGTCCCGATTCCTATATTGGCAGCGTCGAGTTAATCACTGCGGCCCTCTGGGTTTACGACGAAGATACCAAACGTATGGTTCATAGGTCAGTAAATCCTTACGCTTTGGCGGATAATACTCAACTAGCCTCCAGAGAGGTACAATATGTTCCTGGTTTCTTCAAAATTATCGACGAAATCCTCGTCAACGCAGCTGATAACAAGGTTCGTCTTGGGTGGTGAGACCATTGGTACAGCGCTTACGCACAGTAGGTCAATGACGAAAGCATGGATGCCCTCAAAATCAATATCGACATCGAAGAGGGAACCATCTCTGTTTACAACAATGGCCGGGGTATCCCCGTTGTCATGCACAGGACCGAAAAGGAGTGGATCCCCCAACTCATCTTCGGCCAGCTCCTTACCTCCTCCAACTACGATGATGACCAGAAGAAACTCACTGGTGGTCGCAACGGTTACGGTGCAAAGCTTGCCAATATCTACTCAAAAGAATTTACTGTCGAAACCGCTTGCAAGGCAGGTGAAGGCTTCGAAGCTGCTAAGTACAAGCAGACGTGGATGAACAACATGAGCAAAGTCGGCTCGGCCAAGATTACATCCAATGGCAGGGGCGAGGAGTATACGCGAGTCACGTTCAAGCCCGACTTTGCTCGCTTTGGCATGACTGGTATCGACTCTGACACCTATGCACTGTTGCAACGGCGCGTCTACGACTTGGCAGGAACCATGAAGACCACCAACGCAGCGGGCAAGAAGAACGGCAAAGACGTCAAAGTTTGGTTAAACGATAAACGCGTACCGATCAAAGGCTTCAAGCAGTATGTCGATATGTACGTTGACTCTGCGACCGCAGCAGCGGAGGAAAAGTCTGGCGGTGCTGCTCAGGCCAAGCCAACTGTCATGTACGAGCGCATCTCCGATCGCTGGGAGGTTGCATTCACGCTCTCCGACTCCGGCGCAATGCAACAGGTGTCGTTTGCCAACTCCATTGCTACGACGAAGGGCGGAACACACGTCTCCCTTATTACGGACCAGATCGCGAAGAGTTTGTTGGCCGCGGTCACGAAGAAGAACAAGGCAGCGACGGTCAAGTTGCCGCAGATTAAGGCACATATGTGGATTTTCGTCAACGCCCTCATCGAGAATCCGACTTTCGACTCTCAAACGAAGGAACAATTGACCCTCTCTTCAGCTAAGTTCGGCAGCAAGCCTCTCCTTTCCGAGGAGTTCATCAAGAAAGGTATTTATCGAGTTGTGTCCCTTGTTTGTAGGTAGGCTGACATTCGATTCAGTCGCGAAGTCTGCAATCATCGACAATATTCTCAACTGGGCCAAATTCAAAGCCGATAAACAGATGAAGACGCTGGACGGTAGCAAACGTTCTCGGTTGGTCATTGTTACCCCGCGTTGTAGGCCTCGCTAACCAAAGAATAGCCTGAACGGCATGACCAAACTCTGCGACGCGAACAACGCCGGCTCTCGCTACGGCCAGGACTGTACCCTCATTCTCACAGAAGGTGACTCCGCCAAGGCATTGGCAGTAGCAGGACTCTCGGTCGTCGGACGTGATAACTTTGGTGTCTTCCCCCTTCGCGGTAAACTCCTCAACGTCCGCGAAGCAAGTCATGATCAGATCATGAAGAACGAGGAAATACAGAACATTAAGAAGATTATGGGCCTGCAGCACAACAAGGAGTACACGAGCACAGCCAACCTACGCTATGGACGGATTATGATTATGGCAGATCAAGTATGTACTACTGGACCGCTACTTGAGGACTTATGTAACACTTAATTCAGGACCACGATGGTTCTCACATCAAAGGACTCATCATCAATTTTCTCGATCATTTCTATCCTTCCCTTCTCAAGCTCCCCGATTTCCTTGTCGAATTCGTTACTCCCATCGTCCGGGTACGCCATGGGAAGAAGTCCATCAATTTCTTCACCATCCCTGAATTCCAGCAATGGGTAGAGGAAAATCAACGTTTCCCTGGCTGGTCTTCCAAGTACTACAAGGTCCGTCGTAGTGAAGGTATTTGCAGGTGCCATATTAACTCTTGATTCCAGGGTCTGGGTAGTTCTGATGACAAGGACGCTAAGGAATATTTCAGCAATATGCCGACGCATATGATCCCATTCTCTAAGCTCCAGAACGATGATCGCGCCCTCATTGACATGGCATTCAGCAAGAAGAAGGTCGAGGATCGTAAGGAGTGGTTACGAAACTTCACGGTTCGTCCGTACACCATGTTTAAATACAACTTTGCCCCTGACCTGATACTAAGCCCGGAACGTACCTTAACCATAACCGCGATGAGATTCCGTACAGCGAGTTCATAAACAAGGAACTCATTCTCTTCTCCATGGCGGATAACATTCGGTCTATTCCCTCTGTCGTTGATGGTCTCAAGCCTTCCCAGCGTAAGGTCATATTCGGTTGCTTCAAGCGCAAGATGAAGGGCGAGTTGAAGGTTAGCCCATAAAAGTTACTGCCCTGGTCGTGGTCCGACAGTTGCTTGCACAGGTCTCTCAACTCATTGGTTACATTGGTGAACATACTGCTCATCACCACGGCGAAGCGTCCTTGACTTCGACCATCGTCAACTTGGCTCAACACTTTATCGGCTCGAACAACTTGAATCTGCTTGTCCCAGCAGGTCAATTTGGTACTCGGGCAGCCGGCGGTAAGGACCACGCCTCGGCACGTTATATTTCGACATTACCGGAGAAGATCACTAGGATGTTGATGCATGCCAGTGACGACCCTCTCCTTTCCTATTTGGCTGATGACGGTCTCAGTATTGAACCGGAGTGGTACATTCCTGTCCTTCCACTCGTCTTGGTCAACGGCGCGGACGGTATTGGCACCGGTAAGTGTATTGCCTCATTTTGTCTTCACAGCTTCACGCGTCTATTATAGGTTGGAGTACCTCGATCCCAAACTTCAATCCTGTCGATATCATTGAGAATATTCGCCGCCAAATGAAAGGCGAGCCTCTGGCTCCAATGACTCCTTGGTACCGTGGCTTCAAGGGCAAGATCGAAAAAGTGGACAATAAGGGAAAGTATCTCTGCTCGGGTACTGCCAAGGTTGTCGACAGCAAGACTGTGGAGATTACCGAACTGCCTATCAAGAAGTGGACTGATGACTACAAGAAGCAACTTGAAGACTGGGTCGTTGGTAGCGACAAGGAGAAGACAGACAAGGAGAAAGCCAAGGGCGGAGAGAGCTTCGTTAAGGTGCGATTTTATTTCGGTTGCTCCTCCCAGCTCTATATCAACTGTTATAACAGGACTACCGCGAGTATCACACAACCACCACCGTACACTTTGTGGTCACTATGGCAGAGAAGGATGTCGCTCGTGCGCAGGGAGAGGGTCTTGAAAAGTTCTTCAAGCTCACGACCACCATCAATACGTCCAATATGATCGCCTTTGATACAAACGGCAAGATCCACAAATACGAATCGCCCGAGGAAGTTCTTGAAGAGTTCTATCCACTCCGATTGCAGTATTACCAAAAGCGAAAGGTGTGCTTGGCCTCTGTCGTTATGACAGGTATTGACTATATCAGGATCATGTATCAAATGAACTTTCTAATGAGCTTGACAAGCTCAACAACCAGGCCCGCTTCGTCAAGATGATAGTCGACAAGGAGCTCGTTGTATCCAACCGCAAGAAGGCTGACATCGTATCTGAGTTGCGAAGGAAGGACTTCAAGCCCTTCGCCAAAGTGTCACAGGCTAAGGAGGCCGGGGAGAATGCCGACGTGGTCGAAGAAGAGCCAGAGTTGCCGACTCTCAACAACGAGTCGAATTCGGACTTCGATTACCTGCTGGGAATGGCTATCTGGACTTTGACAAAAGAGAAGGTGCGCTGACTGGTTCACAGTAGGCGATTCTTGAGGCTGAACCCGCTCTTTTTCAACAGATCGAAAAACTCAATCAGCAAGCAAAGGCCAAACAGGATCAGCTAGAGGCTTATCTCAAGCTTACTCCCCAAGATCTCTGGAACACCGACCTTGACGCATTCCTCGAGGAGTGGGAGGCATTATTACATGAAGATGCGCAGATGGAGGCTACCAACAAACCAAGGAAGAAGGGGACCGTCATCAGAACTCGCAAGTCCATCGGAAAGCCCACCAAGAAAAGGGACGATGATGATGACGACGACTTTGAAGCCGACTACAAACCAAAGAAGGCTGCAAATGCCAAACGGGAGAATGGAGAAGAGGCAAAAGCTCGAGCTGCCGCGAGTAAAGCCAGGGTTGCCGCCGCCGCCGCCGCCTTCGCAGTAAGCAGCGACGATGAAGGCGAACCTCCAGTTCGCAATCGAATCAATCTGACTGAAAAAGAGACGGACGGCGAAGTCGTCGTTGGAGGCCCTTCAAACCCCGTTAATAAGCCTTCTACTGTTAGAGCTCCTGCGAAGAAGAAAACTGCAACCAAACGGAAGAGGTGCGCCTATCAATATTATATGAGCGCTATAACTCATGTGGCTTTGCATTTCTTTCTTCTAGTGGGGAGATGACTGGTGCCGATTCGGATGATGATCTCGACACTGGGCCGGTGCCGAAGAAGCTCAAGACAGAGGGGAAGCAGTCCACCATGGATGGCTTCCTAGCTTCTGCGGCTTCGAAGCCTACGGCGAAGCGCAAGGCTCCAGCGAAGAAAGCTGCAGCCCCTAAAGGCAAGAGGAAGGCCGTAGACAGCGACGATGAGGGCTCATTTCCGGCCTCCGACGGCGGGGATTCTCCGGTAGCGGCCCCACCTTCCAAACCACGCATCGCACGAACAGCTGCTGTCAAGAAGCCAACTGCCTATATTGATTTATCCGAGGACGAAGAGGATGGAGGGCCTAAAGGTGATGATGAGTCGTTTGCCATGAGCGATTAGATGTTATGTCTTTCTTGTGATTTGTACCTTCTATGATCTTTCGCGTTACAAATGTCCTCTGGTTTGTGTTGAACCCCTCAGTGTGGCATGACTCGAGTCCCAAGGTCTAGACAGGTCTCCCCGTGGATTTACCTGGCAGGCGATTGCCGACGTCTGACAGGCTCCCCCGTTTGGTCCCTCTGCTTCTTGAACCGACAGAGGAATCGAGAGAAGCAAGCTGAGTGCCGGCAGCCGACAGTGGGTCCAGTGGGTCACGCTTCAGCTCAGCGCCAAAGTTTCTTCAAAGCTCTCTCCCACCCCAGCCGTTCTCCCTCCGCACCTTCTTACCGCTCTCCCCGAAACCTGCTCTCGCATAAAAACGGTTATGACGACCGGTACAGAGATAACCTCGACGTACCCGTAAGTCATTTTGGATCGCACACGAGGCTTTCAGTCCTGATCCCGCCACTGCTAGTGTCAAAGAGGAGGTAGCGGCAGTCGATGAACAAGTTGCGCGTCTCGATGAAGAGCTTCAAGGCCTCGACAAACGACGCGAGGAAATCGAGGAAGAGAAGAAAGTCCTCGCCCAGCAACGAATCGCCGCTCTCGCCAGAACCGCCCCAATCAACGCCATGCTACCGGAAATTTTCGTGGCAATCTTCGAGCACGTATGCTCGGTCGGTGATAAAGAAGCAGTGGAAACTGCCCTCCGCCTGACTACCGTGAGCAAGATGTGGAGGGAAATCATCTTGAACACGCCGCGGGCATGGGGCAACATTCTTATAGAGGTCGAGGAGGATTCTCAGGCAAGACCTATGATTCGGCGCGCTCAGGCGTTCCTTGAAAGGAGCAAAGTCACGCCAATCACGATCACGATTGATGTGGGCTCCTGGAGCAAGACGGAGGACCGCGGGTCCATGGTGGCAGAAATGTTGGACCTGGTTGCTCCGCACATCCACCGCTGCACGCGCCTAATCTGCAAGGGTCGCGATGAAGCCGATGCTCCTGCGTTCTTGACGCGTCTTACGCCACACTTTAGTCCGGTCCTCGCCGACTTCACTGTAGAGTCACGTGACTCTGTGCGCATGCAAATGCCTGAAATGCCGTATTTGACGCGACTGGCACTCGACGACGTCGGACCGAGCGGTGCTTGGTCTCAGAACATGGTGTCTAATCTTAAAGTTCTCTGGATACGATATATCAAGCCTATCCAGTTTGAGGGGTTCTTGGATGCTCTATCTTCTGCGAAAAATCATCTCGAGGAGCTTCGGATCTGCCGCTGTACCCTCGCTTTCGACTCGCACGGTTTCTTGTACCCTACTCCATCCACTGTTCGTGCATCTTTCCCAAAGCTCAGAAAGCTCACGGTCATCGATATCCTGCCCGGAGATATCGATGTCATCTTCGAATCAATTTCGGCGCCAGCTCTAGAAGAAATCCATCTGGGATTAGATAGCGCACGCTTCAGGTATTTCAAGTTCATGGATGGCTCTATTGCCACTTCTCTTCCCCATTGCACCATCAAACGACTGGAGCTCGAAGAGTGCACGGTGGAGAACTCAGAGCTCCGTGCTTTGCTCGCAACGCTCCAGGCGGTCGGGCCTTCTCTCAAGACCCTCGCATTCACCGCTGGTGAGATCGACATGCGACTCTATGACGTCCTTATCTCCGAGCCAAGCATTCTGCCTCACCTCACTCGTCTCGAGTGTAAAAGAATCAACGGAGATTTGACAGGACGCGAGGTCTTGCGCTTGGTTCAAGCAAGAGCGGGACATGGCCGAGGAGTTGCACCTCTGCAGTCTCTCCTCGTTGAAAAATGCAGAAGCTTCGAGCATGAGATGATTGGGCAAATCAAACAGTTCGTTCGCGATGTTCAATTCACTCCATACTAGGATACCCTGGTCTTTTCCATTTCGTTTCCATTTGTGGCTCATCTAGATGGACTGGATCTTGCTTGCTACTTCGTGCCATATATATACGTGTCCTGTAGGTCTCGTCTCCTGTTGCAACTGCTACTATTAGGTTTATTCCGACCGACCTTTCTACTTGAGGTCCTGACTCTGCGGAATCACGGACCGGAGCATTTTCGTTGCTTCTGCTTGCCTTCTTAAAGGCAGGGATGAATGGGGCTGGTGGGTGAGCTTCTATGTGCCAGTAAGCTTGAATGCAGTGGGATGACTAATCGGTTTATTTCAAAAACAAGGATCTCTCATACACATTTGTGTGTCACGAACAAATCCCTTAATATAATACTAGTGGACAAACCGAGATATCTCAGTCGAAATAGTAACAGCAATTTCTACGCTCAGGGTCGTAAAAGGAGCGGATAGTATACAAACAGGAAGAAGACCCTCCTTGTTTACTATGATGCGATATAGTTTGGGTGAAGAGTGTCTGTGTGGTAGTTCGCTGGGGAGCTCATTTCGTTGGGGGCATCTGCGCCGAAGCCGAACTACCAAAGCCAAATCAGGTTAAGCTATGGGCTAGTCCATATTAGACTTCTGTAAGAAACTCACCACGTTGATCACCTGATATTACTGTGTTCCACGCTTTTAATCTAGGAGACCTGCGTTGGCACTCTTGAACTTTCGTGGCCTCCCGAACATGACGGCCAGACTGCGAAAGCGGGGAAACGATAACGCAGAAGGCTTATTCCTGTTCGAGTCTACCGAATTTGCCCGTCGATCTGAACCTGTGTCGAGGTTGAAGCCAACCTTCAATCGCAACGGCTCGTCATAACTCGTCGAGCGTGGGCTTTGCGAAAGGTATGGAGTGGGAGGTCGTCTCGGGGCGTGGCGAGTAGGACTCGATGCGCGGTGCCACAGAGGCGAGGAGTATATCGGCTGGATGTCGGGTAGCTGGAAAGAGAGTGTGCTGCGATTGGCGGTACGCATGATTGGAGAAAATAGAGGTCTCAGGATTGAGTGGTGGTAATGCTCAGAGCTTGGGGCTTTCGGACACCCTTGCCTGATATAAGGCTACGCGAGCGTTCCAGCGAGCGCTCGACAGGCACACGGCCGGCGAAACGCTGCCGTCCGAGGTGGCCAATACGGGCAGTGGCAGTCATTTGAATGTAAGCCTAGCGCTGGCACATACAAGAACCACCGGGTGAAACTTTCGTGCCGATGCCGCAGAACCAACCATTCAAATATTAAGACCTCGGGTACGACCGAGGCCGAGAGGTAAGCAGGACAATGACAGCTAGCTTTCAGGCTGGAGAGATGGTACATACACGTAGGTTCAAGGTGCTTCCTTGGTCAATCAGAATGTCATTTTCGTCAGGGACTGTGACACAAAGAGCGGACGTATCGTGACTTAAATGTGAAGCGTGCAGGCGCCATTACTACTCGTCATCGCCAGCTCTCCTCTCTTTTGACTGTTCGTGTCCCAGGCAATAGTTCCGGTCACAATACCAGTCCAGACTCGCTTGATGTCGACGACGCGCTCACGACCTCGACCGGTGGGATCTTCTGTTTTGGGTTCCTTTGCATCGATTTTGACGGCTCCGTTGGACCCGAAAACAGCGTTGACCTTGCCTTCGTATGTAGGATGAAGAGAGATGTCGACGTCAGCATTGGATAGTGTCGTTGAGAGAGACAGGGCGTTCCCGATGGGCGCTTCCTTAAAATCAACTGCGATTCCACCGTTGCTGGTGATGAAGTCGAGCGCAAACGTGCCGTTCGAGTTCTTGGGCAAACCGTGGCTGCTCGAGTGGAGCTCCGGAACTGGCTCCCCTGTGTAATAGAGACTTGTATTGACATCGATGCGCCTGTAGAACGAGTTGACCGAAATGCTCAAACAAATGGAGTTCACATACCCATTCTTCGTCGTAGCAGTAATGGACGTCGGGCGCGATGTATCATGATTAAAAGCATTGACGTTAATATCTATGTGACCGTTGGATGTGGTTATAACCACCGATTTGGTAACATTGTAAGTGCCAAGAATGGGGCCATTAGAAGTTGCGAACACAAGCTCCTTGACCACTGCACCCTAGTGGAGAAATTAGTCAGGCGAGTACTATCAAGTTCCAAGTAACACAGACCATGGAGCGGATCGCTGCATTGGATGTGGCAAAAACAAGGTGGCCATATTCAACCTTCTCTTTGGTCTCAATATCCATCTCGAATTGACTGAAACCAGCGGAGAGCGAGTTCAGCTGCAATGGCGCGTTCTTGGTGGGGAGTTGAACTCGCAACACAAAGGTAATATCAAGCCGACGATCCAAAGGCCGCTCTCTCCCAGGCGTCTAATCGACTTATTGAGGAAAAGACGCAGCTTGGGAGGGTGAAACTCACATAGATGCCTAAGCCTATGCTTCCGCTTTGCCTCCGCAATAAACAGAGTTGTGAGCTTTGCATCGCGATCTCATGACGCCAAGACGCCTGAACGTGAATGTAAAATTGGTCACCGCCCAACCCATCGTCGTCTTCAAGTGTAAAAGTGCCGGCAGCGTGCTCCCCCCTCGAAAGGAAATAGTGATCCGGCGCATTCAGTGGCATCGAGAAGGTGGTATACGCGACCTGCTCCTCCTCGATCCTCCAAGGTACGCGATTTGACTTTAGTGAAGGGTCTGGTGACCAAGATTCTCTCGTCGTGCATTCAATTATCTCGCCATCTTCCTCAGTAGGACCGGGGAGGTCGTGGGTGGGAGAATTGGGGATAGGAGGGAGCTTCTCGTGCGTTCCTCCGTGCTCCATGTCAGGTACCTGTTGAAAAGTGTCAGCTCTGCAACTCCCTACATCCAGTGGACGTCACTTGCATCCACCTGGAAGTCATGGCAGGCGCCCAGGAAAGAGGCAAGGGCGATATAGGTGATGAGAGCAATAGCGAGACTGCTCATAAAGCGTCGGCGGGCCCTCTTGGCGGCATCGACATCTGAACCTTGTGGGAGACGTAGACGCGCCGTGGATGGGGGAATGGCGTGGTAGCTGTAGTAAGGGCTACTCGACATTGAAAGCGTTAAAGGGGAAGTAAGAGAGGCTGGAGAGCTTGAGACTACCGCGTCGTCGTATGATGGAGGATCGTGGATACTTTCAGCAGGCCTAATGGTGCTGCCCGTCCCCGACTTCAGCGCCTTTTGTGGGGAATCAGGCCGTTGGTCCTCGGTAATAAGCATCCTGGGTCGTAGGGCGGAGCAAGGGTTTATGAGGGCCTAGTGGAAAGTCAGGACCAGGTTTCACGTAGCCTCGTGCTGCGGCAGTCAGGAAGGGTAAAGTTGAGAAGCCCGAGCGTCCACATGATGTGTCCTGAGTCATATCTCGCGCCATTGTCTGATAGATTGCCTTATCTCGAACGGAAGAGGTAATCCGGTTGGTCGAAACCCGTCCCAGCCTCACTTAAAGCTGTTTCCCCGCTGCTAGTCTCGCAGCAGATGGCGTCGAGTAAAAGCTCACACCTTTACATGTCAAATCGACTGACACGGTTTATCCATGACTACTTGAGGTTGTCAATGACTCTGGGATATTACCCCGAATTTGGCCTTGGTACAAATTAAAACTCGAGATGCTCGAACTACTACAGACCACTCCCATGGTGTCAAAAAGGTTCAAGACAATGGAATAGTTGTATTCATGACCGATGCGTGGATAGACACAATGGCGAGAGAACAGTATAACCGTGCAAAGCGGGAAGTACAGGACTTGTTCTCGATGTTCTAGGACAAATAAATCAGATCGGGTTCATTTCCTGCGAAACGCGGCCCAAGGTTAACTTCCTGGTATCGGGTTTCAGAATCTCCGCAGGTTTCGAGGTTCGTCGATATTGGGACTTTGGGGGAGGTGCTAATTCGAAAGGCGATAGGAACCCATTGGGTCGTCGGAGCCAAGCATCGTGATTCTGCTTCTCAAGTTCGGGCGAGCCAACACTGCCCTCCGCGTCTGTGTCGTCCACCCAGGCGCTGTCGGTATCTGGCTCGCCAGGACCATTGAGAGTATTACGGCCACGGCTACTGGGGAAAGGTACCCGCCCCACACCCTCAGAGTCGCTATTTAAGATCTTAACCATGTCACGATCCTTCGACTTAGCCCTGGCCTCCCGTCGCGCGTTCTCATCTCGTCTGACTGGCTTCACTTCATGCAAATGAGCTGTTCTCGCAAGCTTCTTGGCGGACCCTGGAACGTGTAATTGGCCAATTGCGCGTCCACTTGTACTCGCGGACCTCCACCCGAACAATCCCAGATTCTTCGTTGGCTGCTTCGAGGGCGACAGCATTTGTTGCTGACGAACAGAAGTAGAGCCTGGCGTGGGTTTGAATGCGTTGATTTGAGTGCTCTGAAGCGGACGGGAGAAGACTATCGTACTTTCCGTATCACCGCCAACTCCGCTGGCGAGGCTCCCTGGGCCTGTTGTCTTTCCTGATTGCCAATCAGAGGACCCCTTTCTACTTCTTGATCTCCCGCCCAGTGGCGAAGAGCCGGCGACCCGTGTTCTTGAGTTTCGTACAGCGGCCACAGTGGCTTCATCTATCGAAGTGGTAAAGTTTTGTAAAGCGTTCGGACATGAAAGAGCTGACCTGGTCCAGAGTAGGCACGAATACCGCCTGTACGGAAACCGGACACCCATTCGTTGCTTGTTCGGACACCACGATGGAAGACCGAGCTGGCCTCTCGTCGGAGAGAATTGACTATCCTCGCAGACTCCACAATCGGATCTCCACGAGAACCTCGGGTGAGTGCCATGAATACTAGGACGGTAGACAGGAGGATTAGTTGAGCGATTCCGATGCGTTTTTCCAATACAACCTGTAACGAGCTAGTACCCTCAGCAAGTGGTGAGTGTGGGTGTGCCTACCTCGTGAGCCAATGCGTCGATTCTAGAGGTAATTTTATTCAGCTCCATCTCCTGGTCCAGCCGGTGCCGTTCAAGTAACTTCGTGAAGGTCTGTTGTTGTGTTTTTGTCTGTGGGACATTTTCCAGCTCGGTTCCTTGCATTAGAGGGGTGAAACTACTGACAAGCGCTCCTAGTCGGCCAACCTCCTCTTCTAGTATTCTTAACCGATCGTTCGCACTGCGTGCTTGATCCTCGATATAACGGGCGTATAGCGTCTGGTTTCCCTCCAGGTTGGAAAGTCGATTTAGGATCATGCGGTAGACCGATTCTCCCCCTGGTGCTGTCGGTGCGACTACGACAGAGGTAGTGGTGGTGGCAATGACCTTGGTCGTCTTGGTTTTAGTACCATTAGACCCGTGATTGGGTGTGGAGCTGTAGCTCGAATCAGGGGTAGTTCCATGGGAGGTGTCGATGAGAATGAAGTCGTTCGGGTAATCTGTCGGGTCAATAAGAGGCTGTGAAGAGTCCTTCGTGGATTGGTTTGTTGGAGCTTGTGAATAGGGGTCGATTTGCGTGGCTTGCATCGTCGTGTGCTCTGGGACAGATTGAACGGTCTTTGGCGGGCTGTCTACAGCTGAAGGCGATAGAGTCGGCGTATGGGCGTCGTCATCATCTGTCTTAACCATAGGTGCAGTGGTCGAGTGTTCGCTCACAGTCTCCAGCGCAGTCTCGTGAGTCGACGAAACCTCCATCCCGGCGTCAGTCTCCACCACCTTGCTAGTCTCGGGTGACACTGATACGGTATCCATAATACTACTAGAGCTAGTGGATGTCGCGGCGATACTGGGAGTCCCACCATACATTGCCTCCCATTCAGCCACCCAGACATCATATTTCCACTCCTCCATCGGCGTGAGCCCATAGATACGGAGGAGGGACACTGGGCAGTAGTACTCAGAGCCGTAATATGACAGGAAGTCCACTCGTACGTAGCGATAAAAGTGCGGGAGATGCCCGGTCGGATGGAAAGACTGTAACCCCGTATTGTCAGAGATGGTTCTGTGGAAGCATCAAGGCCACCCACCTGAACACCTCGGATGTTCTTTGCCCTGTATTCTCCCAGAAGGGCCCATCCTTGACCATCATCTGTATAGGAATGAGCAACGCTCACGCGAATGTCCTTAAAGACGCCGGAGAAGAACTCGAAATTGGCGAGTTGAATGGTGTCGATACGAATATCTTCGCACAGCTCGACGACAACGAACTTTGGCTCGGAGGGTTGACATGGAGAGAGCATGTACTTGTCCTTTGTGCGAGTAAGAATAGATACGGCGGACTTTCCGGACCTGTGTACGTCCTGTATGCGTGCGTTGCATTCGTTTGAGGCATAGTTGAAGCGGTCGATGAGGGGAATATGGGAACGAGGGAGGGGCGTAGGTGGGACTGCGAGAGCAGCAGTATCGGAGGATGATAGTGACTGGTCGTGGACAGAATCGTTCAGCGCATGGGTTGTTTCGTGTTCTACACCGGTTGCATTGTGCTCGACAGTGGCAGGGTCCTTTGCAACTTCGGCATGCCGAGCCATTTTTTCCTTCCATTCCCCAAACGAGAGAAACTCTGGGGCAAGATCAACTGGCTCCGAGGATAGCGAACAGACCGGTTGAGGTGTCGGCTTGAGCTCTGGCACCAGGGCCGGACAAGTCGACACAACGCTCACGGTCGCAGAGTCGTCGCATAGTGCTGGGGACGATACAAATAGTAAAAGTGTAGCCCAAATTGAATACTGCGGCTTGCGCATCGACAAGCACGCTTTGTGGCCAGGTCCAAAATGCTTCGCGAACGTGGCTCTGTGGCACAGCAGGATTGGTCCAATCCAGGGAAATTCCCAAAAATAAGTTATGAATATTCAATGCCATCTCTCAGCCCCCGCGGATGACCTCTTCGCCCGTCAGCGAGTCGACTGGTGGGTCATTCTCCGCTGTCCCTTCCTTAACATCCCCACACCCACAGTCGTATTCACCTTCAAGCTTGTCGCAAGGATATTCCGGTTTGCCGAGCCGTTCATTGACGAGGTTGTGCACGAAGCAAAGCCACATCGCGGCCGCTCGTCTATTTGAGGTCTGCATTACGACCTAATCAGTCTAAGCAGGGTCAAACACCTGTAAATGGTCTCACCTGTGGTGGGTGCTCTTTGAGTAGTGCTTGAAATTCAGTTGCGCACTCCCCACATGGATATAATCTCGAGGTGAGGAAGAGATAGGAATGCAGAGCTTCTCGTTCATCCATTGTTGGATTCTAAACAAGGCGTGAAAAACTTGGAACTCTTCTAAACATGCCACAAATACCACCGGGTACCGCAATGTCATCGTGTGGCTGCAGGCCGTCAATAAATAAACAAGACAAATGAGCGAATTAGACATACAGTAACTTCCACGTAGCCCTACCCAAAGCAGCTCTATTGAAGTTGCATCAAAAGGTGGTCCTCTGTTTCCTCCGTGCTTCACCATTGCTTACTTGGCAGTCTCATTCTGCAGTTTACCCATGATAACACCTCCCTTGGCAACTTCCCTAACAGCGGACATATCACTCATTCCATCCTCGTTGAATAGATCATGCGTTTGTGGGTCGAAATAGACCCGCATTGGCGGGTGCAGTACAAAGATTGACGCTAGGAGGAGAAGACCAATACAAACGAATAGGAAAGACTTAAAGCGGGAGAGCATCCTGTATACCAGCGTGAAAGTGACGATGAGGTCTGAGTCAAGACGGAGAAACAAACTGCTGTCTCTAACTCGGGTATATACTTTAGACGATCGCAGGCACTAAACGCGAGAGTCTATTACACTGAAACTGCTCTATGAGAATATGTAGTCTAGTTACTTCGCCTGTTGCAGAACGTTGCGAACGTGCTATACCACCTCTCAGGTTGCCCTCGGCTGTTCCAATAGACATCTTCAGGGGTTTCTCAGCCGTAGGTGGAGCTTGTGAGTTGCATTAGGGCGCGCCAGCTTCTGTCTTCCATATCGTCAACCTTCTCTTCGACCCCTGCCGAAGGCGCCTCACACATACTAGCACAACTGTACCATAGAAAGGTCATTGGCGGGTAACCCGAGCAGTACCACAGTTAGAACAAATATACTTCTCGGCGACGACCTCGTAGGGACTCCTTCCTCGCCTTGATATCCGGCCAGCTACAACTCGAATTCTGTAGGGGACCGGGTCCCATCGAGGTTCCATGGGTTCTATATATCTGTTCCTCCGTATACCCGACAATGATAGACTGCTTATGGCAACCGCCCCATGGCGAATCGTGAGCGTAGTCTGGACGACAATTGGCTTAAGAGATCGATAAAGCAGAACCAAAGGTCGAGTCATGTCGATAAGGCTGAGGAACGGGCTCTCCCGATCACCACCGGGTTACCTGAGAAGACACTTCCTCTAGCACAGGTCCATAGAGAAGGCGTGGACCGGTACGTAAGATCGAGCCAGCATATTTGTTGGAGAGTACCAGTTGAAGGGTCAAAAGAAAAACCGGCTAAGTCCCGTAACGGGAGCGGGTGCTGTTGACGTGCCAATCTTCGGGGTCTTTCAGGCGGACAAGTGCGTGGGCTGACGTACCCAACGAGATGTCATTGAATTAAGGCGTGCCCGCGACCATAATTATCAGGTTATCTCGTTTCGGTGGTGCACCGATCTCTTCTTTCCAGCCTCCGCAACTGAAACGGCGCGGTTGAAATGCAGGTTTTCACTCAACGATAGCAATACGACCCCAAAGAATGAGCGAAACATCGTCCAGGCATGGTCGTTGTTGGGTCAATCGAAAAGGGAATGGAGGTGGTGAAGAAGCACTCTACTGCCCGCCTCTTATATGGCAGAGTGCTTCGACGACGTGGTAACAGAGTACCTCCGTACCTTGGTGCTCGATCTAATGGGAGGAGAGTAGCCAAAACGGGAACTACCCCCTGGCAGAGTGCGTTTACGCCAGTTGGACGTCCAGAACTTCGAGAATTTCTCGACCATGGTTGGCCATAGTGATATG
>Ga0307513_10002002_pt1 | contig 28744 bp, 24 predicted proteins | sample 15_EM_MG_FD_202174 | JGI IMG/M metagenome (GOLD analysis project Ga0307513, IMG submission 202174) | Populus trichocarpa ectomycorrhiza microbial communities from riparian zone in the Pacific Northwest, United States - 15_EM | ecosystem: Host-associated > Plants > Roots > Unclassified | place... | reverse complement strand
CTGTCTTCAAGTGTCTGTAACTTTATGCGCCGTCGTCCGATTCACCTGCTTCCACTTGCATAAGGTGCCCGAAGGTCTCCCCTCATATATCCTGCGAACAGGATCCGGTCGGACGGACGGCCGCGACGTATACGGTGTTATAAGATGTGTTCCATTGATAGTGGTCTTTGGTGTTGGGACACAACTACCCAGGCGGCCAGTGATGACGCGCCGTCCCAACGCCGGGGCTGGAGGGGGGTGTTATCTTTTTCCTTCGAAGTTGGTGTGCGTCAAGGTAGGGTAACTTTGCCCTGTAAATCCTTACGGGGAGTCTGTGCGCTTAACAGATTTGAACTTCCTTAACCAATCTTGGGTGAGCCCAGTTTTGAACTCTTTTCACTTTTCTATCACTCATGGTGACTCCGCTTGTTTTAACAATGTATCCTAGTAATTCGACTTCTTTCTGGGGGAACACCACCTTCTTCAACGACACCCTAGGTCGCGTTGTTCAAGCCTGTCGAGGACCTTCTGGACCAACCTGATGTGGTCTTCCATATTTTCGGAGTATATCAGAATGTCATCTAAATAGACGACTACTCCGTGGTCCCAGAATTCCCTTAGGATTTTATCCATCATTGACTGCAATGTCGCGGGAGCATTTACATGTCCGAAAGACATAACCTTATATTTGTATTGTCCGTATCTTGTTCGGAAGGGTGTCTTGTGTTTATCGCCCATTCTCATGCAAATGAGGTGGTAACCATCCTTTAGGTCGAGCTTAGTAAGAACCTTTGCTCCGGCGACACGGTCTCAGAGTTCATCCATGAGCGGTACCGGGTATTGATTCAGGATTGTTAGTTTATCAAGGTTTCTATAATCTGCCCACAGCCGTAGACTGCCATCTGGCTTTGGAACGAAGAGGATTGGAGCACCGCAAGGTGATTCGCTATCCGCTATTTTGCCTTCTCCCAGCATTCTTTTGAGGTATTTGTCCAGTTCGTTGAACTGGTGTGCCGACATTGGGTAAATGGGACCACAAGGGGGCTCGGCCGCTTCCTTATGATTGATGGCGTGGTAGAAAGTCCTTCGAGGCGCCAACATCTTAGCTCTTTTCTCTTCAAACAGCTCCTTATACTGCCAGTACAGTTTTGGCAGGGTCTCCAGTTGCACTCCCCCTTCTTCTTCTCGCTCAATCCTTCCCACATACTGTGCTTCTTCATCCTAAGCCACAGTTTCATCCCACTCAAACAGATCCGCCACCGCTTCATCCTCTATATGCTCGTCGCACTTGGCTTCTTCAAAGACCCATCTCGTCGGGTCTGCGACATTCTTAAGGGGGTGTTCGTTATGCCACCACCAAAGGGTATGATTAAATCATATCTTCCTGCGTTCGCAATTTCGCAGGATATCATGCTTCTGTGACCGTTAGCACCAATTTCCTATAGAATAGGGTGGGTATAGAAGGTTCCTCCGGTAGGCGCTGTTTCGCCATCGAAGATTGTGAGTTTTAATGGTGAATCGCTAGCTTCGGTCCGGATGTCAAGCCGTCGTGTGGTATCCTGGTTCATGAGAACGATGTTTGAACCATAATCTTGGAGAACGTTTATCGCTTGTTGTCGTCCTTTGATTTCAATAAATGACATCCACTCAGGGCAGGCGTAATGCTTTGGTTTTTTAATGGGTTTTGAGCTTTCGCTTGGGTTTTGATGAAGTCTTTTCATTGTCGCGGTTAGAAGCAGCGTGGGGGTTTGTTACCGGGCCTGCGCTGTTTCGGCTCTCAAAGCCTCCTTAGACAAACTTTTACAATTAGTGTCTATTTTTTGAATATCGGCCAGCCTACTACTAGCGGTCTTTACCTCCTGCCGAGGAGTTCCCATATTACAGGAGTGGCGGTTCACTAGAGTACCCCTCGAGTTCGCGACTAGGGTGTGCGGCCCTTGATCGTCGACTTATCCCTCATATCAGGCTGTCCCCTGCAATGAGTCCACCGTACCTTCGCCTTGGGCTTGGTCTCACTGCCGAGACCCCCTGCGACACCATTCGTCAGGCATGACCCTTGTCCAGCATAGAGCCGCCCCTGGCTTCTATTTGCCTGGCTGTTGTACCTGGAGCGAAAGTCAGGTTGCCCTGGATTTAGACCCCCCTTCACGTGTCCCCCAACTCAAGTCCCGTTCGGATGAATGGTAGTCTTCTTTTTCCCTTTATGGCTCGTCGACCGCTTTCTTCACTTGTGAGTTTTTATTGTTCCCGTGGTGAGCCTGGACAACCCATTTTTGGACGTCAAATGGCAACCAGTATCCTTTTTTCGGTTTTTTTACCGGTGGGATTCCTTTTCCGACTACGCCGCATGTCTTTCGATTCGAGGCAGCAACCTCACTACCTGAACACCGCTGTTGTCAGTCCCTGGATGACTTTTTATAAAAGGTCGGCATCGTCAAAGGCCCAAGCAGGGGGCCTTTGAACCGCTCACTTCGAGCTTTCTTCCTGGCCATCAACGGCCAGGGTGGCGACCTGGGGGCGTCACCTTGGTGTGAATGTGGACTCTCGTTTGGGCTTCGCTTGCCCTCGATATACAGCTGATACTGGTACCGGGCTTCGGACAGTATTTCCAAGTGTGGTTTTTCATTCCACATCGCGTGCATTTGTTGTCAAATTTTCCCTTATCGAGAACTTTCTGATCGACGCCCTTGTGGGCTTCTGCCCACACCGTGTGTTTAACCTCCCCCGCCGGTGCCACCGACGCTTCCTTTTTCACCTTTCGTTTCCCAGCCTTCTTGTTTTGGTAGTTCGGCTTTTCCATAGCCGTGTACTCCTTTTTTACACTCTCTGCGGGAACCGCAGGCTTCGAATCCTCGCCCTTCGTCTCTTCCGCCCATGTCCTGGCGGAGGGACCACCCCCTCGAAGACTTTTTCGTTCCCCAAAATCTTCTTCCGCTCTGGTGATAGTCCTGACTGCATCCAACCATTCCTCATCGTAGATGTATTCTCGTAACGAGTGTTGTCGTAATGCATCTTCTGGGATTTGGTCCTCAATCATTTTTCTCAAGGCTATCCTCGTGACTCTTGCATGGATGTTAAGATTTTCCATTTCTGGCAAGCTCTTTGCAATATTACCGTGGTATTTGACAATGTCAATTTAATTCACGGATTTTTCGCCCCCATGGGTGGGGCCAAATCGTCGCACCGCCTGTTCTGCGAAGACATGCCAGTGCTCGTTTCCTGCTTGTCTGGTATAACCTAATTCTCTGGTCATTTGTCGCCGGTAGGTTAACGCATACGGTGCCACCTCTTTCCCTTCTATTCCGCTGATGGCGTATTGGATTCGCTGTGCCTTGTCTTGCCACTGACAGCTGTTTCGGCCAAAATAATCCGTGCATGCCAATAGCCACATGCGTATATCTCAGTGTTTATCATTTCTGAACAGGGCAGGGGGTTCCGCTGGGCCTCTGGTACGTTGTCTCAAGGCGTTGGCCATGACGCGCAAAAACAGATTAAACTCTTTGTGGTGCTCAGTGTCATATTCACCCTCTGGCTGGGGTGCGGGTCTCTCGTCCCGGCTTCCTTTCCTACTCTCATCTGGCTTCCTTCCAGATCCTTCTCCTTGCTCATCGGGGTCTCCTCCTCCACCTGGACCCCCTGCTGCCATTTTCCCTGGTGGTGGGTGTAGGTTTCCGCCTCCTGCGCCTAACACTTCTGGCGTCGGGTCTGACGCCTTTCCTTTTCCTTTTACCTGCCCCATCACTGTTTCCACCATGGCTTTGAGTTCCGAGATCTCACCATCTCGGACCTATTGAGCGTCTTTTTGGTGTCGTAGTTCTGCCCTCATGCGCGTAAGACTTATCTCATGGTTTTCGAGCTCCCTTTTGTGTGTTGCTCGTTATTTCGGACGATTTCCTGGTCCAACATAAGGTCCCGATGCATTGACTGTGCCTCAGTTCCTTGTACTGTGTCGTGGAGCAGGGATGTGACGGCCTAATGTCTGGCTTGTCTAACATCTGTCTCTCTGTGTCCTTCAGCCACTTGGGCCGCAAAGCTGTCTTCGACTTTCTAAAACTGGGTGTCTAAGAGTTGGACTTGATCGTCGATTCGCGCGTGTTCACGGCCTACTATCTGGACCCCAGATTTTAACTGGTTCTTAACTGTTACCAGTTCTTGGGCCATTATTAGTACGTTGGTTGATAGGGAGCTGAACGCAAGATGTTGCTCATCGATGCTTTTTGTAAGGCTAGAATCGAAGGGTCCTAGAATTTGGTCTAGTCGTTCGATCCGAATGCGCATGATGGGCTCGCCGGTCGGTTCGGGTGTCCAGTGACCCCCCCCCCATTGTGGCTATCAGTATTCTGCTAGAAAGCTTAGTTCGACAGGGGATCGAGGTGTCGGGTTGGCTGATTGGGCTCGGACGATGTTTGTGACCGTTATCTGCTCACTAGAGGCCGAGGCCCGGCGCAGTTCATCGCCTCATTCATTTCCTTGTTCTCCTTCGTCCTGTCGCCACTCCGTGAGTTGAGGCGCTTATGGCTCAGAAGCCATTCTTTTTGACTTCTCAATGGGAAACTTATCTTTTGTTTCCGGCCTACACTTCCTGTGGCTCAAAACACTGACGGAAGCGCTGGTCACTATCTGTGGACGGGGTATACCAAACGGAGCTTGCTTTTCAGAGGGGGTGTGATAGGTAAGGTTTTCACTGAACCGGTATCGGTATAGTGGGGTGATGTCTTCGCGTGTAACAGTGTTTTCTGAGTTTATCCACCTGAAATAAGATTCGTGGTAGGGTTCGTGTCTCTCTAGTTCTTTTGTGAAGGTTGAGGGGATGATTTGTGCTATGAAGATCGTTCTCAATGGTCTTGGTTCGAAAAGGGTATAGGGTTTGGGAGTATAAGGGTGTCTGAACAACATTCGTATCGGTAATGATGAGAAGTATCAATATACTGTTAGGTGGTAGCTGCCGCGTGAGGTATTCCGACAGCTAGGACCTGAATTGCTTGATATCGGAGAACTCGCTAAGAAGACGCGAGTAATGTAGGCTAGATATAATAATATACTTCGGGGTAGATAGTGAAAGTATTGGTAACGATAAGATAAAAACGTATTATATTGATAAAATCTCTGCTCCGTGCTTGCAGTGTCTAATACCAGTGAAGATGGTTCGATATTTATATTCCGCGTCTGAGCAATCCCGGTATACATGCTAACTCTATACTAACTAAGTATCTTGCTCACAATTCTGCGAACTTCACCTGAGTGCGAACACTCATGGACCCGGAAAACTCTCTACCACACCTTTTGCTCCAATGGCAAACTGATCGGTCTGCCCTTCTGTTATTCCTGATGGCGTAGAGACCACCTGAGTGTTAGGTAGGAGCTTCGGCGTGAGGTATTCCGACAGCTAGGACCTTAATCGTAATTATATCCGAGAACTCATTAAGAAGACACGAGTAATGTAGGCTGGATATAATCATTCACTTCGAGGTAGATCGTCGAAGTATTGGTAACGATATAAAAGTGTAGATAACTTATTATATTGATAAGATCTCTTCTTCGTGCTTGTTGTGTCTAAATAGCAGCGAAGATGCTTCGATATTTATATTCCGCGTCTGAGCAATCACGGTATACATGCGAACTCTATACTAACTAAGTACATTGCCCGCAACTCTGCGAACTTCACCTGAGTGCGAACACTTGTAGACCCTGAAAACGCTCTACCACACCTTTTTGCTCCCATGGTCAACTTATCGGTCTGGGCGTCTGTTATCCCTGATGGTTGGGAGACCACGTGAGGTGTCAGCTCATCCGTTGATCCTTTGACAACGATGGTTACGACTTATTTTGCCCCCGTGCTCACAGAGGGTAGTCTAACTCGCTGGACCGAAGATGGCCATTCTTCGTTTGTTGGTTCCGTCGAGAATTCAACACGCGACTGCATGTTGTATTCTGGTCTTCCGGCATTACAGGACTCGTCCCTGGGATCGTACCTATAGGCTTTTTCCCTCGGACTCCATCTTTTACCAACTTGTCCTCTGTGGATGCACCCGATCCACTTACTGGGCATAGTTACCTCCTTCGTACTCTACGCGACTTTGGAGGTACGAGGGGACTAACCTTTTGTGCAAAACATCCCGTTACCTTCAACCACCTCTTCCAACCGTCTGTCTTCAAGTGTCTGTAACCTTATTTGCCGTCGTCCGATTCACCTACTCCCACTTGCATCAGGTGCCCGGAGGCCTCCCCTCATATATGCTCCGAACAGGATCCGGTCGGACCGAGGGCTGCGACGTATACGGTGTTATAAGATGCATTCCATTGATAGTGGGCTTTGGTGTTGGCACGCTACTACCCAGGCGGCCAGTGATGACGCGGCGTCCCAACGCCGGGGCTGGAGGGGGGTGTTATCTTTTTCCTTCGAAGTTCGAATGCGCCAAGGTAGGGTAACCTTGCCCTGTAAATCCTTACGGGGAGTCCGTTCGCCTAACACGAGCTCTCCTCTTCGAAGTGTTCGTCCCCAATACTCTATGTCTATTATACAATCAATCTTCGATCTCGAGCTCCACATAGTAGGGGTAAAACCCACCGGGGTTTACTTGTCCACTGATGGAAAACCTTGCTTATGTTACTCGACCTCTCCCGGGCCCGGCCTCTCCGGGTTCTCTCTATAAAACCTTTCCACCTGTTCCTGCGCATTCTGCATACCTTCGGGGGGCTCCCAACTATTCTCGTCCTCCGCGCAGCCTTTCGACTTCACAAAATACCGAAGCTCTTTCATCGGTTTATTCCTTCCTCGAAGCTTTCGCGTGTAGGAAATAATCTCACTCTTGACGATCTTTTCTACCTCCCACTCTAAATCTCGTCGATCTCTTCGGGGTCTCGTGGGGGTTGTTCGCGATTTGGTTGGTTTGAGGCTCGGTAGGGTTCCAACAGCGAAACGTGAAACACAGGATGAACTTTCCACTGCGGCGATATTTCTAACTTGTATACCCTGCTTCCCTTTTTTTCTAATACTTTGAAAGGGCCATATAGTTTCGTACTCAGCTTCTTCGATGGTCGTTTGGTACGTATGTTCTTCGCATTCAACATTAACAAGTCGCCAACCTCGATGCTGGGTTGTTCCTTCGCTTTTAGGTCATAATATGTTTTCCATCTATTCCCGTGTGTTTTCTAGGATCTGTTTCGCTTGCTGATGTATGTCCTGCATCCAGTGAGCATACATAGTCGCCCCTGGGTTATGAGCTCCTCTTTCTTTCATCCACTCCGTCTGTGGATGAAACCCGTAGTTGGCAAGGAAGGGGGTCATCTTGTGCGCGTTGGTAGCCGAGTTGTTGTAGGCGTGTTCTGCTAATGGCAATAGTTGGTACCAGTCGTTCTGATCGTAGTTGACAATGTTTGGAAGGAACCTTCCAGCACTTGGTTGGTCCTTTCCGTTTGTCCGTCAGTCTGAGGGTGGTACGCCGTTGCCATGCGCCTTTTAACTCCCGGCATTTTGCACAAGGATTCCCAAAATTCGCCGGAAAACTTGCCTCCATGTCGGATATGATCTCACTCAGCAATCCATGAAGTTTCCCAACTTGCTCAAGGAAGGTGCCTTCGACATCTTGTGCGGTCGCGTTTTCGTGGAGGCCGATAAAGTGTGCCATTTTGGTGAACCGGCCAACTACCACCATGATCGGGGTCTTACCCTGCGATTCCGCTCCTTGGGTGATGAAGTCCGTCGATATCGAGGACCAGGCGGCATAAGGTACTTCTAAGGGTTCAAGTAATCAGTACTTAGCATGCCGTCGGGATTTGCTCTGTTGACATTCGTCGCAGGATCGTACATAGTCTCTAATCCAATCTGCGAACCTTTTCCGTTAGAAATCCCTTGTTACTATCTCAATTGTCTTTTCCTGTCCGAAGTGCCCTGCTACTAGCGAGTCCTGACAGCCTTAGGCTATCTCGGTCTGGAGCGCTTCATTTTCTTGAATGTATAACCTATTTTTGTAGTATAGTAACCCCTACTTTTCTATCCATTCATCCGGCATCCTTTTTCCACTTTCTCTTAACCTAACCAATTCACGGCCTCGGTCCTGCCACTTCTCATCCTCCTTGCCAGCCACTCTAATTTTGTCCACAAATGAATCGTTCATTGTTGCCGTCAGGGCTGCATTGACGTGAGCGCTTGATAACATGTCTCTTTCTTTCATTAACCGAGGGTGATATCCATATCAGCTGTGCTAAAGAATTCGTTTTCCCTTGTGTCTGCGCGAAGGAAACATATTTTGACTTCTTCTTCTTTAGCCTTGATCGATCGCTTAGGGTTTAGATCGCTTGATCCAAAACCCATTTTTCCTCGCTCAGTTGTTTCTAGGTCGTTTACCTCCATGGCTTCGGCGTTGGCAACCTTTTCTATTATAAGTTTCGCTATTCGATATCCTGCCTTGAATACGAAGTCTGCCTCGCCATGATTACGAAGTATGACCTTAACCACTCCTGTGTAATCCGCATCTATTACACCCCGCCCACTGCTATTCCCATCTTGCTAGGTATACCACTTCTCGCGGCTAGCCTTCCGTAGGTTCCTTCCGGCAATCCTATCGCAATACCCGTTTCTACCATTGTCTGTCCTTTTGCTGGTACCAGGCCGTCTGTCAGGGCGCAGATATCATGACCGGCCGCAAATCGTGATCCTTTTGTCGGGATTATAGCCTTGTCCGAGAGCCTCACAATTCTGGGATTTCCAGCTTCGCGTGTTTCTGGGATGAGAGCTGTTTCCGCGCTTCGTTTTTGATGAATTAGGGAAATTTGAAAATGTTCAGATTTCAGAATTGACTTTTCACTGTGACGAGCTCCCTCCTCAGGACGGTACTCCAGCCGTCTGCTTAATCCGTCGGGCTTGCGACCTCGGCTTCCCGCAGGTTAGACTATTTTGACGTTGTAGTTGGTCAATTCCTGTGCCCATCGGATTTGTCGTTGGTTCCAGACCTTTTTAGTTAAGAAGGACTGCAGGTTTTGGTGGTCGGTGTATACCGTCACGTGTTCCTCTTCACCCCAGAGGTATCTTTTCCATTCTTTGAATGCTTCCATTATTGCGAGTAATTCCTTGTCATGTATCTCGTAATTTCTTTCCGCGTTGTTTAACTTTCGAGAATGAAAAGCCACTGGGTGAAGGCCTCTTCCTTGGTATTGTGACAGTACGCATCCTGGTGCAAAGTCGCTTGCGTCCGTCTCACCCACCGTTCTTCTTCCTGGGGAGAAATGCGATAAGATTGCTGCCATTGTAAACCTCCTTTTCAACTCCTCAAATGCCTCTTCCTGCTCTCTCCCCCAGTGAAAATCCTTTGGGTTCCCTTTCAACCTCTCGGTTATCGGCTTGCAAACCTTTGAGAAATCTTTGATGAATTGTCGATAAAAATTTGCGAATCCAATGAAAATTTGGACTTCCTCAACCGATCTCAGGTGTGCCCAATTTTGGACACTTTTCACTTTTCTATCACTCATGGTGACTCCGCTTGTTTTGACAATGTATCCTAAGAATTCAACCTCATCTTGGTGGAACACTGACTTCTTCAGTGAGACTGCCAAGTCGTGCTGTTCGAGTCGGTCAAGGACTGTTCGGACTAGTTCGATGTGTTCGTCCATATTTTCGGAGTATATTAGGATATCGTCTAGGTAGACTACTACTCCGTGGTCCAAGAATTCCCTACTGATTTTGTTCATTATTGTCTGGAAAGTTGCGGGAGCGTTAACGAGCCCGAAGGGCATGACCTTATATTCGTACTGTCCATATCGTGTACGAAAGGCTCTCTTGTGTTCGTCACCCTTTCTCATTCGAATAAGATGATATCCATCTTTTAAGTCAAGATTCGTAAATACTTTTGCTCCAGCGACGCGGTCTCGGAGTTCATCAATGAGCGGTAGGGGGTATTTATTCAGGATCGTCAATTTGTTGAGGTTCCTGTAGTCTACACATTGTCGTAGACTTCCATCTGGTTTTGGAACGAAGAGAATTGGAGCGCCATAAGGGGATTCGCTGTCAGCTATTTTTCCCTCAGCCATCATTTTCTTGAGGTACTTGGCCAGCTGGTTCAACTGGTGTGCCGCCATTCGATAAATTGTCCCCACAGGGGATCGGCCCCTTCCTTAAGGTTGATGGAGTGGTCGAAGGTTCTTTGAGCTGCCAACATTTTAGCTTTTTTCTCTTCAAAAAGCTCCTTATACTGCCAGTATGGTTTCGGCAGCGCCTCCCACTGTACCCCTCCTCCTTCTTCTCGTTCTATCCTTCCTACGTACTGTGCTTCCTCATCGTAAGGTACCGTTTCATCCCATTCAAACATATCCGCCACCTCCTCATCTTCCCTATGAGCGTGGCACTTTAGTTCTTCAAAGGCCCATTTGCGTGGGTCTGTGATATTTTTAAGGGGGTGCTCATCATGCCACCACCCAAAGGGTATGATTAAGTCATACCTTCCTGCATTCGCAATTTCACAGGATATCATACTTCAGTGGCCGTTGGCACTGATTTCTAGGAGAATAGGATGGGTGTAGAATATTCCTCCCGTAGGCGCGGTTTCAGCATCGAAGGTTGTGATTTTTAACGGTGAATTCCTTGCTTCGGTCGGAATTTGGAGCCGTCGTGCAGTGTCTTGGTTCATGAGGAAGATATGTGAACCGGAACCTAAGAGTACGCTTATCGCCTGTTTCGGTCCTTTGAATTCAATAAATGCCTTCCCTTCAGGGCAGGCGTAATGTTTGGGTTTTTTAATGGGTCTAGAGCTTTCGCTCAGTTCTTGATGAAATCTTTTCATTGTCGCGGTTACAAGTAGTGTGGGGGTTTGTTACCGCACCTGCGCAGTTTCGGCTCTTAAAGCCTACTCAGACAAACTTTTACAATAAGTGTCTAATATTTTGATATCGGGCAGCCCACTACTAGCGGTCTTTACCTCCTGCCGTGGAGTTCCCATATCACAAGAGTGGTGCTTCACTAGAGTACCTCTCGAGTTTGCGACTAGGATGCTTGGTCCTTTATCGTCAACTTAGCCCTCATCTGAGATTGTCCCCTGCGACGAGTCCACCGTACCTCCGCCTTCAAGTTTGGTCTCATGCCCGAGACCCCCTCGGACACCATTCGTCGGGCATGAACCTTGTGCTTAATAGAGGCGCCCCCAGCTTCTATTTGCCCGGCTTTTTTACACGGAGAGAAAGTCAGGTTGCCCTGTATTTCAACCCTCCTCACGCGTCTCTTGCAACTCAAGTTCCGTTCCGACGAATGGTAATCTTCTTTTTCCCTTTTTAGTCTCGTCGACCGCTATCTTCTCTTGTAGTTTTTTGTGGCTCCCCTGGTGAGCACGGACTACCCAATTTGGGACGTAAATTGGCAACCGCTATCCTTTGATCTTTTCCCTTCCGGTCGGATATCGTCACCGACTACGCCGCAGGTCTTTCGATTCCAGTGGGCAACCTCACTACCTGATCATGGTGGTTGTTGGTACCTGGATGACTTTTTTATAAAATGTCATCATCGTCAAAGGCCCCAGCTGGGGGCCGTTGCACCGCTCGTTGTGAGCATTCTCCCTGGCCATCAACAGCGACAGTGGCTACCTCCGGGCGTCGTTTTGGCGCGAATGCCGACCGTTGTTTGGGCTTTGATTGCCCTCGATAAATAGCCGATACTTGTATCGGTTTTCGACCGTATTTCCAAGTATGGTTTTTCATTCCGCATCGTGTGCATTCGTTGTCAGATTTACGTTTGTCGACAACCTTCTGATCGAGGCCCTGGTGTGCCTCCGACCACACCGTATGTCTAACCTCCCCCTTTTGTGCCACCGACCCTTCTTTCTTCACCTTTCTTTCCCCAGCCTTTTTTTTCTGCTAGTCCGCCTTTTCCTTAGCCGTGTATTGCCTTTTTACACGCTTTCCAGTAACCGTCGGCTTCGAATCCTCAAACTTTCTTTTCTGGCCTCGAGTCGCGCCGGAGGGACCGCCTCCTCCAAGATCTTTTCTTTCCTTGAAATCTTCTTCCGCTCGGGTCACAGTCCTGACTGCTTCCAACCATTCCCTATCGTCAACATATTCTCTATGTGAGAGTCGTCGCAATGCTTCTACGGGAAGTCTGTCTTCAATCATTTTTCTCCAGGCTATCCCGGTGACTCTTGCATGGATGTTGAGATTTTCCATCTCCATCAAGAATTTTGCGACACCACCGCGATATTTGACCGATCACATTTCTAGTAGGGATTTTTCTGCTTCATGGGTGGGTCCGAAGCGTCGCAGGGCTTGTTCTGCAAAAACGTGCCAGAACTTGTACCCTTCTTGTCTAGTATAACCTATTTCCCCGGTCATTTGCCTTCGATAGGGTAACGCAAACGGTGAGACTTCTTTTCCGTCCATTCGGCTTATGGCGTATCGGGTTCGTTGTGCCTCGTCCTCCCACTGCCAACTGTTTCGACCAAAATAATCCCTTCATGTCATTAGCCACATGCGGATATCTTGGTGTTTCACATTCCTAAAGATGGCAGGGGGTTCCGCTGGCACTCTCGTTCGTTGTCCCAAGCCGTTGGCCATGACCAGTGAGCACAGGTTGAATTGTTCGTCGTTTTCGGCGTTATAGCCTTCTTCTTCTGGCTGGGGTGCAGGTCTCTCCTCCCATCTTCCTTTCCTCCTCTCGTCTGCTTTCCTACCACACCCTTCTCTGTCATCATTGGGGTCTCCTCCCCCTCCGCCGCCTGGAGCGCCTGCAGCTCCGTGGCGTGGTGGTAGCGGTGGTCTTCCTCCACCCGCCCCTGAAGCCTCTGGTGTCGGATCGGACACCTTGCCTTTCCCTTTTACCTGCCCCATCAACTGTTCCACCAGAGCCTTAAGCACCGCGATCTCACCATCTTGGGCCTCTCGAGACTCCTGGTGGTGTCGTAGCTCATCTCACATGAGATTAATATTCCTCTCGTGATTTCCCAGCTCCCGTTTGTGTTCCTCATTTATCCGATCGATCTCCTGGTCTAGGAGTAGGTCCCGTTGCATGGACTGCTCGCCAGTCCCTTGCACGGCTTCGTGGAGATGGGTGGTGACTGCCTCGTGTCTGGTTTGTCTCTCGTCCATCTGCCCCAGTCGTTCCGCGACCTGGGATGCCAAGCTTTCCTCGACATTTTGCGACACCAAGTCCAAAGGTTGTACTTGTTCGTCTATTGGGGTGAGTTCTCGACCAACTATCTGGACCCCTGACTTCAACTGATTTTTGACGGTTACCAGTTCTTGGGCCATTAATAAGATATTGGTCGGACGGGAGCTGAACGCAAGATGTTCTCTATCTTGGCTTGTGGTGAGTTTTGGGTCAAACCGGCCGAGGATTTGGTCCAATCTTCTGATCCGAACGGCCATGAGGGATTCGTCGGTAGGCTCGGGCGTTCGGCGACTTCCTCGAGGAGCTTTTCCTCCATATTTCACCATGAAGCCTCGGCCAACATGGGATCGGGGTGTCCGATCCGCCAAATGCGATCGGACCAGGTGGGTGACGGTGGTTTCAACACTTGGACCTTGAAAGCAGGCAAGTTCATCCCCTCCTTCGCTTGCTCCCTCTCCTTCTTCCTGTCGCCATTCCATGACTTCAGGCGCTTTGGGGTCAGAAGCCATCTCGATGGTTCCTATAAGGAAACTTATCTTTTGTTGCCTCCCGACAGTGCTGGTATCTCGAAACACTGACTTGACTGTCCTTGCGTCGGTGGGTACTGGGTGTACCAAATGGAGTGTGATTGCTCCGAGGGGGTATTGTAGGTGATGTCTTTGCCGTACTGGTATTGGTAAAGTGCAGCTATGTCTTCGAGGGTAACGGTATTTTCTGGGTTTGTCCACCAGAAATAAGAGGTGTTGGAGGTCTCTTGAGTCCCTAACTCGGCTATTGGGGTGAGGACTTTGTCTATCGAGACAGTCTTCTTAGGTCTTGGTTCGAAAGGTTTTTTGGGTTTGGGAGTATGAGTGTCTCTGCCAAACATTCGTCTCGGTAACGATGAGAAGTATCAATATACTGTCAGGTGGTAGCTTCGGCGTGAGGTATTCCGACAGGTAGGACCTTAATCGTAATTATATCGGACAACTCGTTAAGAAGACACGAGTAATGTAGGCTGGATATAATCATTCACTTCGAGGTAGATCGTCGAAGTATTGGTAACCATATAAAAGTGTAGATAACTTATTATATTGATAAGATGTCTTCTCCGTGCTTGTTGTGTCTAAATAGCAGCGAAGATGCTTCGATATTTATATTCCGCGTCTGAGCAATCGCGGTATACATGCTAACTCTATACTAACTAAGTACCTTGCCTGCAACTCTGCGAACTTCACCTGAGTGCGAATACTTGTAGACCCTGATAATGCTCTACGACACCTTTTTGCTGCCATGGTCAACTTATCGGTCTGGGCGTCTGTTATCCCTGATGGTGTGGAGACCACGTCAGGTGTCAGCTCATCCGTTTATCCGTTGACAACGATGGTTACGACTTATCTTGCCCCTGTACTCACCGAGGGTAGTCTAACTCGCTGGACCGAAGATGGCCATTCTGCGTTGGTGGGTTCCGTCGAGAATTCAACATGCGACTGCATGTCGTATTCTGGTCTTCGGGCATTACACGACTTGTCCTCGGGATCGTACCTATAGGCTTTTTCCCTCGGACTCCATCTTTTACCAACTTGTGCTCTGTGGATGCACCCGATCCAGTTACTGGGCATAGTTACCTCTTTCGTACTCAACGCGACTTTGGAGGTACGAGAGGACTCACCTTTCGAGCAAAACGTCCCGTTACATTCAACCCACTCTTCGGACTGTCTGTCCCCAAGTGTCAGTAACCTTATGCGCCGTCGCCCGATTCACGTGCTCCCACTTGCATATGTTGCCCGGAGGTCTCCCCTCATATATCCCGCGAACAGGATCCTGTCGGACGGACGGCCACGACGTATATGGTGTTATAAGATGTGTTCCATTGATAGTGGGCTTCTGTGTTGGGACGCACCTACCCAGGCGGCCAGAGATGAGGCGCAATCCCAATGCCGAGGCTGGAGGGGGGTGTTATCTTTTTACTTCGAAGTTCGTATGCGACAAGGTAGGGTAACTTTGCCCTGTAAATCCTGCCGGGGAGTCCGTGCGCCTAACCGTCAGGTGTCAGCTCATCCGTTTATACGTTGACAATGATGGTTACTAATTATCTTGCCCCCGTGCTCACTGAGGCTTCGCTACCTCGCTGGACAGAAGATGGCCAATCTTCTTTGGTTGGTGGCGTCGAAAATTCGCCATGCAACTGCATGTTGTATTCTGGTCATCCAGCATTACACGACTTGTTCTCGGGATCGTACCTACGGGCCTTTTCCCTCGGAATCCCTCTTTTACCAAGCCGTCCTTTGTGTTAGGCGCACGGACTCCCCTTAAGGATTTACCGGGCAGGGTTACCCTACCTTGGCGCACACAAGCTTCGAAGGAAAAAGATAACACCCTCCTCCAGCCCCGGCGTTGGGACGGCGCGTCATCCCTGGCCGCCAGGGTAGTTGCGTCCCAAAGCCAAAGACCACTATCAATGGAGCCCATCCTATAACACTGTATACGTCGCGGCCGTCCGTCCGACGGGATCCTGTTCGCAGGATATGGGAGGGGTGAACTTCGGGCACCTTATGCAGGTGGAAGCAAGTGAATCGTACAACGGTGCATAAGGTTACCGACGCTTGAAGACAGAGAGTCGGAAGGTTGGGTCGACCGTAACGGGACGTTTTGCACGCAAGTTAGTCCCCTCGTAGCCTCAAACTGGTGACCAGTATGAAGGAGGTAACAAGGCCCAGTAAGTGGATCTGGTGCATCCACAGAGGACACGTTGGTAAAAGATGCAGTCTGACTGAAAACGCCTATAGGTACGATCCTGAGGACAAGTCGTGTAATGCCCGAAGACCAGAATACGACATGCATTTGGATGTTGAATTCTCGACGGAACCAACCAAAGAAGATTGGCCATCTTCTGTCCGGCGAGTTAGACTACCCTCCGTGAGCACGAGGGCAAGATAATTCGTAACCATCGTTGTCAACAGATAAGCGGATGCGCTGACACCTGACGTGGTTTCCCCACCATCAGGAATAATGAAAGCGCTGCCCGATAAGTTGGCCTTCGGACCAAAAAGGGTGGTAGAGAATTTTCAGGGTGTAAGAGTGTTCGCACTCAGGTGAAGTTCGCACAGTTGCGGGCAACGTACTTAGTTAGTATAGAGTTAGCATGTATACCGCGATTGCTCAGACGCGGAATATAAAGATCGTAGCATCTTCGCTGCTATTAGACACAACAAGCACGGAGAAGAGATCTTATCAATATAATAAGTTGTCTACACTTTTATATCGTTACCAATACTTCGACGATCTGTGCCGACGTGAATCGTTATATTTGGCCTACATTACTCTTGTCTTCTTAACGAGTTGTCCAATAGACTCACGATTAAGGTCCTAGCTGTCGGAATACCTCACCCCGAAGCTACCATCCAACAGTATATTGATACTTCTCATCGTTACCGAGACGAATGTTTGGCAGAGACACTCATACTCCCAAACCCAAAAAATCTTTCGAACCAAGACCATTGAGGACTATCTCAATCGACCAAGTTCTCATGGCTACCCGCATTAGGGACACAAGAGTCCTACCTCGAATCTTATTCCTGGTGGATAAACCCAGAAAACACCGTTACCCTCGCAGACATAGCTGCACTATACCAATACCCATACAGCAAAGACTTCATCCACAAAACCCCTTCGGAGAAATCCAACCCCATCTGGTACACCCAGTACCCAGACAACGATCAACACTCAAGCCAGCGTTTTGAGATTCCAGCAGCGTGGGGAGGAAACAAAAGATAAGTTTCCCATTTAAGAAAGACCAAAAGAAATGGCTGCTGATCGCAAAGCGCCTGAGGCCATGGAATGGCAAGAAAGAGAAGCAGCACACGCGGGAGATGAACTCTCCTCCGTCTAAGCCCCAAGTGTGGAAACCACCGTCACCCACCTAGCCCAAACACATTCGGCAGACCGAACACTTTGCTCTCCTGTCGGATTAGGCTTCACAGACAAAGATGGGAAGGGACGACGACCACGAGGTCGCAGAACGCCTGAAACCACCGAATCCCTGATGCCCCTTCGGATCCGAAGATTACATCAGATCCTGGGCCAATTTGACCCCAAGCTCACCGTCAGTCAAGATAGGCACCATCTTGCATTCAGCTCCCTCCCGACCAATATCTTATTAATGGCCCAAGAACAGGTGACCGTAAAAAATCAGTTGAAGTCTGGGGTCCAGATAGTCGGTCGAGAACTCACCCAAATAGACGAACAAGTTCAGCTTTTGGACTTGGAATCTCAGAAGGTCCAAGAGAACTTCGCCACCCAAGTCGGGGAACGACTTGGTGAAACAGATGAGCGACAGACCAGACATGAGGCTGTCACCTCTCACCTCCATGAAGCAGTGCAAGGAACTGGTGAACAGTCCATACATCGGGACATACTCCTCGACCAAGATATTGTTCGAATAAACGAACAACATAAACGAGAGCTGGAAAATCACGAGATGAGCATTAATCAGGTAAGGAATGAGCTCCAACGACAAAAGGAGTCTAGAGAAGCCCAAGATGGTGAGATCGCGGTGCTTAAGGCTCTGGTGGAACAGTTGCTGGGACAGGTGAAAGGAAAAGGCAAGGTGTCGGATCCGACACCAGAGGCTTCAGGGGCGGGTGGAGGAAGACCACCACCACCACGACGACTCGGAGCGACTGGACCTCCAGGCGGAGGAGGGGGAGGAGACCCCGATGAGTATGGGGAAGGATCTGGAAGGAAGCCAGATGAGAATAGGAGAGGAAGACGGGACGAGAGACCCGCAACCCAGCCAGAGGAAGATGAGTACGACGTCGAAAACGATGAAGAGTTTAACCTGTTGTCGCCAGTCATGGCCAACGCCTTGGGAAAACGAACGAGAGTCCCAGCGGAACCCGCTGCGATGTTTGGAACTGAGAAACACAAACATATACGTATGTGGCTATTAACAAGTATGGATTGTTTTGGTCGAAACAGTTGGCAGTGGGCAAAAGAGGCACAATGAATCCGATACGCGATAAGCCGAATGGACAGGAATGAAGTCGCACCGTTTGCGTTCACCTAGCAACGACAGATGACAGGAGAAATAGGTTATGCGAGACAAGAAGGATACAAGTTCTGGCACGTCTTTGCAGAACAAGCCCTGCGACGCTTCGGACCCACCCATGAAACGGAAAAATCACTAAGAGAAATGGGATCGGTCAAATATCGCGGTGATGTCGCCAAATTCTTGATGGAAATGGAAAATCTCAACATCCATGCAAGAGTCACCGGGATAGCCTGGAGAAAAATGATTGAAGACAAACTTCCAGTAGAAGCATTGCGACGGCTCTCCCATAGACAATATGTCGACGATGGGGAATGGTTCGAAGCAGTCAGGACCGTAACCCGAGCGGAAGAAGATTTCCAGGAAAGAAAAGATCTTCGAGGAGGCGGTCGCTCCGGCGCGACTCGAGGCGAAAAAAGAAAGTTCGAGGATTCGAAGGCGACGGTCACCGCAAAGCGTGTAAAAAGGCAGTACACGGCTAAGGAAAAGACGGACTACCAGAAGAGAAACGCTAGGAGAGAATCGTGAAGAAAGAAGGGTCGGTGGCACCAGCGGGGGAGTTTAGACACGAGGTGTGGGCAGAAGCTCACCAGGGCGTCGATCAAAAAGTTGTCGATAAACGGAAATCTGACAACGAATGCACACGGTGCGGAATGAAAAACCACAGCTGGAAATACTGTCGAAAGCCGATACGCGTATCGGGTATAAACCGAGGGCAATCGAAGCCCAAACGACAGTCCGCATTCGCACCCAAACGACGTCCCCAGGTAGCCAGTGTGGCTGTTGATGGCCAGGGAGAAAGCTCAAGACGAGGGGTTCAAAGGCCCCCAGCTTGGGCTTTTGAAGATGAGGAAATTTTATGAAACATCATCAAGGTACCGACAACCATGGTGATCGGGTAGTGAGGTTCCCGCCTCGAATCGAAAGACCTGCGGCGTAGTCGGTGACGATATCCCACCGGAAGGCGAAAGACCAAAGGATAGCGGTTGCCATTTTACGTCCAAAAATGGGTAGTGCCTGCTCACCACAGGAGCCACAAAAAATTACAAGTGAAGCAAGCCGTCGACGACACTAAATGGGAAAGAGCAGACTACCATTCGTCGGAATGGGATGTGGGTTGCACGACACGGGTGAGGAGGGTCGAAATCAAGGGCAACCTGACTTTTTCTCTGGGTAAAACAGCCGGGCAAATAGAATCTGGGGGCGCCTCTATTGGGCACAAGGTTCATGTCCGACGAATGGTGTCCGAGGGGGTCTCGGGACTGAGACCAAACTCGACGGCGGAGGTACCTTTGATTTGTCACAGGGGACAGCCTCACAGGAGGGCTAAGTTGACGATAAAGGGCCGCGCACCCTAGTCGCGAACTCATGGGGTACTCTAGTGAACCACCACCCCTGTGATAGGTCAACTCCACGGCAGCAGGTAAAGACCGCTAGTAGTGGGCTGCCCGATATCAAAATATTAGACACTTATCGTAAAAGTTTGTCTGAGGAGGCTTTAAGAGCCGAAACTGCGCAGGCGCGGTAACAAACCCTCACACTACTTGAAACCGCGACGATCAAATAATTTCATCATGAATCGAGTGAACGCTCTAGACTCATTAAAAAGCCTAAGGATTACGCCTACCCTGAGGGGAAGGCATTTATTGAATTAAACGGACGCAAACACGCGATAAGCGTACTCTTAGATTCCGGTTCAAACATCTTTCTCATGAACCAAGACACCGCACGACGGCTCGAAATCCCGACCGAAGCTAGGGATTCACCGTTAAAAATCAAAACCTTCGACGGCGAAACCGCACCTACAGGAGGTATATTCTATACCCATCCCATTCTCCTAGAAATCGGTGCCAACGGCCACTGAAGCATGATATCCTGCGAAATTGCGAACGCAGGAAGATATGATTTAATCACACCCTTTGGGTGGTGGCATAACGAACACCCCCTCAAAAATATAACAGACCCAAGTAAATGGGCCTTTGAGAACACAAGGTGTCATGCTCATATACAAGATGAGGCAGTGGCAGATATGTTTGAATGGGATGAAACTGTGGCTTACGATGAGGAAGCACAGTATGTGGGACGGATAGAACGAGAGGAAGAAGGGGGAGTACAGTTGGAGACGGTGCCAAAACCGTATTGGCTGTATAAGGAGCTTTTTGAAGAGAAAAAAGGAAAAATGTTGGCGCCTGGAAGGACTTTCGATCACGCCATCAACCTTAAAGAAGGGGCCGTACGCCCCTGGGGTCCGATTTATCCAATGTCGTCACACCAGTTAAACGAGCTGGATAAGTACCTCAACAAAATGATGGCTGAGGGAAAAATAGCTGACAGCGAATCCCCTTACGGTGCCCCAATCCTTGTCCTTCAGAAACCAGATTGAAGTCTACAACTATGCGTAGACTATAGAAACCGCAACAAATCGACAATCCTGAATAAGTACCCCCTACCGCTCATGGATGAACTACGAGACCGCGTTGCTGGAGCAAAAGTGTTTACGAAGCTCGACCTAAAAGATGGATATCATCTTATTCGAATGAGGAAGGGCGACGAACACAAAACGGCATTTCGTACAAGATACGGACAGTATAACTATAAGGTCATACCTTTCGGGCTCGTTAACGCTCCTCCAACGTTTCAGAGAATCACGAACAAAATCCTAAGGGAATTTTTGGACCACGGAGTAGTCGTCTACATAGACGATATCCTACTATACTCCCAGAATATGGATGACCATTTCAAACTAGTCCTAAAGGTCCTTGATCGACTCGAACAGCACGACTTGGCAGTCTCGTTGAAAACGTCGGTGTTCCACCAAGATGAGGTTGAATTCTTAGGATACATTGTCAAGACAAGCGGAGTCACCATGAGTGATAGAAAAGTGAAAAGCGTCCAAAATTGGGCACATCCGAGATCGGTTACAGAAGTCCAAATTTTCATTGGATTCGCAAATTTTTATCGACGATTCATCCAAGATTTCACCAATGTTTGCAAGCCAATAACGGAGACATTCAAGGGAAACCCGCAGGATTTTCACTGCGGAACTGAGCAGGAGGAGGCGGTTGAGGAGTTGAAAAAGAGGTTTACCACGGTACCAATTTTATCGCATTTTTACCCTGGATGAATGACGGTAGTGGAGACAGACGCTAGCGACTTCGCGCTCGGATGTGTAATGTCTCAATACCAAGGAAGACGTCTTCACCCAGTGGCTTTCCATTCGCGAAAAATTGAACAGCGCTGAAAGAAATTACGAGATACATGACAAGGACCTTCTCGCAATAATGGAGGCGTTCAAAGAATGGAAAAGATACGTCTGGGGGGAAGAAGAACCCGTGACAGTATACACGGACCACCAAAATTTACAATCCTTTTTGACCAAAAAAGTCTGGAACCAGCGACAAATTCGATGAGCACAGGAGTTGACGAATTACAACTTCAAAATAGTCTACCGACCGGGAAGTAGGGGCTGGAAAGCCGACCCATTAAGTAGACGGCCGGAGTACCGTCCTCACGAGGGAGCTCGTCACAGTGAACAGTCGATTTTGAAATCGGAACATTTTCCGATTTCGGTGATTCATCAAAAAAGGAACGCAGAGACAGCCCTCGTCCCGTGAAAACGTGAACCTACAAGCCTCAGGATAATGAAACTTTCGGATAAGGCTATAATCCCGACGAAAGGATCACGGTTTGCGGCTGGTAGTGACATCTACGCCCTGACAGACGGCCTGGTACCAGCACAAGCACAGACAATGGTGGAGACGAGTATTGCGATTGCATTGCCGGAAGGAACCTATGGAAGGCTAGCCGCAAGAAGTGGTATGGCTACCAAGATGGGAATAGCAGTGGGCGGTGGTGTAATAGATGCAGATTATACTAGAGAAGTCAAGGTCATACTTCGCAATCATGGTGAAGCGGACTGCCTATTTAAGGCAGGAGATCGAATAGCGCAGCTGATAGTAGAGAAAGCTGCAAACGCCGACGCCATAGAAGTAGAAGATCTGGGAGTAACCGAGCGAGGAAAAATGGGGTTCGGATCAAGTGACATGAACTGTAAGCGATCCATCACGGCCAAAGAAGAAGATGTCACAATATGTTTCCTTCACACGGACACAAGCAAAAACGAATTCTTTAGTGCAGCTGATATCGACTATCACCCTCGGTTTATGCAAGAAAGAGAAATGTTATCAAGCATTCACGTTAATGCAGCCCTGATGCGGACAATGAACGATTCATTTCGGGACAAAATTAGAGTGGCTGGCAAGGACGATGAGAAGTGGCAGAACCGAGGCCGTGAACCCGATTACGCTAAGAGGAGGGGGAAAAAAGATGCTGGACGAATGGATAGAAAAGGACTGGTTACAATATTACAAAAATCGTTTGTCCCTCCCCGAGAACGAAGCCCTTCAAACCGAGATAGGCCAAGGTTGTCACGACTCATTAGTAGCCGGGCACTTCGGACATGAAAAAACGATTGAGATAGTAACAAGGGACTTTAACTGGAACAGACTCGCAGATTGGATCAGAGATTATGTACGATCCTGTGACGAATGACAACATAGTAAATCCCCACGGCATGCCAAGTACGGATTACTTCAACCCTTAGAAGTACCGTATGCCCCCTGGTCCTCCATATCGACGGACTTCATTACCCAACTACCGGAATCGGAGGGTTAGACGCAGATCATCGTAGTAGTAGACCAGTTCACCAAAATGGCTCATTTTATCGGCCTCCACGAAAATGCGCCCGCAAAAGAGGTTGGGGACACCTTCCGTCGGGAAGTATGGAAACTTCACTGATTACCGACCGAGCTCATATCGGACATAGAGGCGAAGTTTTCCAGGGAATTCTGGGAAGCATTGTGCAAAATGCTAGGAGTTAAACGACGCGTCAACTGCTTACCACCCTCAGACAGGCGGACAAACGGAAAGGGCCAACCAAGTGCTGCAAAGTTACTTACGAACATTTGTCAACTAGGATCGGAACGACTGGTACCAACTGTTGCCGTTAGCAGAACACGCCTACAACAACTCGGCTACCAACGCACACAAGATGACCCCTTTCTTGGCCAACTAGGGTTTTCACCCACAGACGGAGTGGACGAAAGAGAGAGAAGCTCATAACCCCGGGGCGACAATGTATGCTCACTGGATGCAGGACATACATCGACAGGCGAAACACAATCTAGAAAATACACGTGAATTGATGAAAAAATATTATGACCGAACAGCGACGGAACAACCCAGCATCGAGGTCGGCGACTTGGTAATGTTGAATGCGAAGAACTTAAGTACCAAACGACCATCGAAGAAGCTGAGTCCGAAACCGTAGGGCCCTTTCAAAGTGTTAGAGAAGAAGGGGAGCAGGGCAACAAGATAGAAATATCGCCGCGGTGGAAAATGCATCCTGTGTTTCATATTTCGCTGTTGAAACCCTACCGAGCCTCGAAGCGACCAAATCGCGAACAACCTCCACGAGACCCCGCAGAGATCGAGGGAGATTTAGAGTGGGAGGTAGAAAGGATCGTCAAGAGTGAGATCATTACCTACACGGGAAAGGTTCGAAGAAGGATTAAAACAATGAAAGAGCTTCGGTATTTTGTAAAATGGAAAGGGGGCGCGGAGGACGAGAATACTTGGGAAGCACCCGAAGGTATGAAGAAGGCGCAGGAAGAGGAGGAAAGGGTTCATAGAGAAAACCCGGAGATGCCGGGCCCGAGAGAGGTCAAGTGACATAAGAAAGGTTTTCTATCAGTGGACAAGTAAACGCGGGTGGTTTTTACCCCTACTATGTAGAGCTCGAGATGGAAGATAGATTGTATAATAGACATAGAGTATTCGGTACGAACACTTCGAAGAGGGGAGCTCGTATTAGGCACACGGACTCCTCGTAAGGATTTACAGGGCAAGGTTACCCTACCTTGGGGCACACGAACTTCAAAGGAACAAGATAACAGCACCTCCAGCCCCAGCGTTGGGACAGCGCGTCATCACTGGCCGCCTGGGTAGTAGCGTCCCAACACCAAAGACCACCATCAATAGAACCCATCTTATAACACCGTATACGTCGCTGCTGTCGTTCCGACCGGATCCTGTTCGCAGGGTATATGAGGGGTGGCCTTCGGGCACCCTATGCAAGTGGAAGCAAGTGGATCGGACGACGGCGCATAAGGTTACAGACGCTTGAAGACAGACAGTCGGAAGGTGGGGTCAAAGGTAACGGGACCTTTTGGACGCAAGTTAGTCCCGAGTACCCTCACAGTCGGGATGAGTATGAAGGAGGTAACTATGCCCAGTAAGTGGATCAGGTGCATGCACAGAGGACACGTTGGTAAAAGATGGACTCCGAGGGAAAACGCCTATAGGTACGATCCCGAGTACAAGTCGTGTAATGCCGGAAGACCAGAATACGACATGCAGTTGCAGGTTGAATTCTCGACGGAACCAACGAAAGAAGATTGGCCATCTTCTGTCCAGCGAGTTAGACTACCCTCGGTGAGCACGAGGGCAAGATAATTCATCACCATCATTGTCAACAGATAAGCGGATGAGCTGACACCTGACGTGGTTTCCACACCATCAGGAACAATGAAAGCGCAGACCGATAAGTTGGCCTTGGGAGCACAAGGTGTGCTAGAGAGTTTTCAGGGTCTAATAGTGTTCGCCCTCAGGTCAAGTTCGCAAAGTTGCGGGCAAGGTCCTTAGTTAGTATAGAGTTAGCATGTATACCGCGATTGCTCAGACACGGAGTATAAATATCGCAGCATCTTCGCTGCTATTAGACACAACAAGCACGGAGAAGAGATCTTATCAATATAATAAGTTGTCTCCACTTTTATATCGTTACCAATACTTCGACAATCTATGCCGAAGTGAATCGTTATATCTAGCCTACATTACTCGTGTCTTCTTAACGAGTTCTGCGATATAATCACGATTAAGGTCCTAGCTGTCGGAATACCTCACGCCGAAGCTACCACCTAAGCCTTGGTGGATGCACCCGATCCACTTACTGGGCATAGTTACCTCCTTCATACTCTCCACCTCTTTGTATGTACGAGGAGACTATCTGTGGTGCACAACGTCCCCTTACTTTCGACCCAATATTCCAACTGTGAGTCTTCAAGTGTCTGTACCTCTATGCGCTGTGGTCAGATTCACCTGCCTCCACTCGCACAGGGTGCCCGAGGGTCTCCCCTCATATACCCTGCCAACAGGATGCGGTAGCGAGGACGGCCGCGACCTATTTGGTGTTATAAGATGTGTTCCATCGACACTGGTCTTTGGTGTTGCGATGCAACTACCCAGGGGGCCAGTGATGACGAGCCGTCCCAACCCCGGGGCTGGAGGCGGGTGTTATCTTTTTCCTTCGAAATTGGTGCGTGTCAGGGTAGGGTAACTCTGCCATGTTAATCCTTGTGGGGAGTCCCTGGGCCTAATAACCTCTCCGGGTGTGTCAGGGTCTCAATCCCCATGTCGTTAATTGCTGCTACGCTGGCCGCGTGGATGTCTGACCGGAGAATCATCACTCCCTGAGCTGCTCCCACCCTCCGCTTCCCCGCTGTCCCTGTCGTTGTCCTTGACCTTGGATTAGCTAAGATTATCAAGGAAAAGCAAAGAAAACTTACTTCGTCAACTTGCATAATGGCTCTACCACCGCGATTAGGCGTGACACCCACTTGTCAGCTAGTAGCTCCGGCGTGAGGTATTTCGACAGCGAGGACCTGGATCGTTTTATATAGGAGAACTAGTTAAGAACACACGAGAAATTTAGGCCAGATATAATGGCGTACTTTGGGATAAATGGTCGAAGTATTGGTAACCATAAACTAGAAATTGATTATATTGATAAGATCTCTTCTCAGCGCTTGTTGTGTCTAATGGCATCGAAGATGCTTCGATACTCATATTCCACGTCTGAGCAATCGCAGTATACATACGAACTCTATACTAACCAAGTATCTTGCTAACATTCCTGCGAACTGCACCTCAGTGCGAACACCCCTAGACCCTGAAAACTCTCTACCAGATCTTTTGCACCCATGGCCAACTTATCGGTTTGCGCTTCTGTTATTCCTGATGGTGTGGAAACCACGTCAGGTGTCCGCTCATCCGTTTATCCGTTAACTACAATGGTTACGAATTATCTTGCCCCCGTGTTCTCCGACAGTAGTCTAACTCACTGGACAGAAGAGGGCCAATCTTCTTTGGTTGGTTCCGTCGCGAATTCGACCTGCAACCGCATATCATATTCTGGTCTTCCGGCATTACACGACTTGTCCTCGGGATCTTACCTGTGGGTTTTTTCCCTCAGACTCCATTGTGTGCCAACCAGTCCCTTGTGGATGCACCCAATCCACTTACTGGCCATAGTTACCTCCTTCATACTCTACACCTCTTTGTAGGTACGAGTGGACTAACCTTTGTGCGAAATGTCTCGTTACCTTCGACCCACTCTTTTGACTGTCAGTCTTCAAGTGTCTGTAAACTTATGTGCCGTCGTCCGATTCACCAGCCTCCACTTACATCACATGCTTGAAGCCCTCCCCTCATATATCCGGCGAACAGTATCTGGTCGGACAGACAGCCGCGACGTATACCGTGTTATAGGATATGTTCCACTGATAGTGGTCGTTGGTGTTGGGACGCCACTAAGCACGCGTCCTGTGATGACGCCCTGTCGCAACGCCCGGGCCGGAGGGGGATGTTATCTTTTTTCCCTTCGAGGTTTCTGCATGATAAGGCAGGGTAACCTTGCCCAGTAAATCCTTATGCGGAGTCTGTGCGCCTAACACCACTCATGATGTCACCCGCTCATTGTTGTGGTGACTGCGATTGACATTGTCTTCGTCCTGGCTGCCGCTGCTGTCGTTGAGACTCTCGTCCTGGTCACCATGGTCGTCATCCCTGTTTCCGATGTCATCCCACTGCCCACCACTCTCCCAGTGCTTACGATCGAATAATGGATGTACACTGGAGGCAAGCGCCGAGGTTTCCTCTCGGCCCTCTCCCTGATCCTGTCGTCACTCCAGTATCAGGGGATCAAGAGGAGCCTTGCCAGCGTTAGCGAGCCTCCACACCTAGATGTCATCGTCTGTATATAACAATATGAGCTCCCAGAGGGGGAGAGGGGCTGTGGGTCACTCACATAATGCGCTGGAACCAACCACAGTTGCACCAATCAGATATCGGTGATATTGGATGTGGTCCTCTACTTGTTGTCACTTGAGTACTCAGAGTAGGGATTGCAAGTTCGGCGATGCTAAGACTTGGCACGCAATCCCTCCGCCTGAGTCTTCGTCATACCAGGGGTCGTTCAAGCAGGGATACCCAGCGTTCGTGGCGCCTCTTCGAGGAATATTGTGAACCCTAATGGGCCTTTGGCAGTCCGGAGAGGCCCAATCGTATTGGGCCACAGGAAAACACGTTAATACTAGTCATTTGATCGCCTAATGTATCTGGGGGAACAGAATACACTTACTATGAACATCATAGACGTCTGCATCCATTCGATCCTCTGCTGTTCCGCACGGAGACAATTGTTCGTCGCCTGAAGCTTCTTGGCTTTGTCCCTAACCAAGACTTTGATTTGATGTTCAACTTCATCGACGTCCACGGGGCTGTGGTTTGTTTTGATTAATTTAATTCGCCCTTTCTCAGCTGTGAGGGAGCTTGCGAAACTGAGTACTGAGTCCATGTGGGAGCAAGGCAGACTCGTACGGTTCCTCCCGAGCACCGTGATCTATGCTTTGACTTTTTCGCGCCATCCCTTCTCCGAAGCTGTAGGCTCGCGAGCATTCAAGATCCCACACCCGCTTTTAGCATACGAGATCTCACTGTAGCGCCCCCTGATTCCAGCCATAGTTAGGTCGCAAATTTCTGACATATGCGTACTATGTTTGGCCCGCACCTTCGTTCCTGCCCCGCTGGCTCCAATGCTTGCCTTGCACCGGACGTCAATGAACGTCTATTGAAGTTATACACTTACATCTTATCTGGTCATTCCGCAATCTGCGATCATCGTGACAGAAGATTTCTTACATCCTTGACGCCTCAATGGTAATGGCAGCGGTACGGGGATAGCTCCTCTGGGGTTTTGGGCTGGTGGTGTCAACCCCTGGGGGCTGGATTGTTTGGTGTCTGGGAATAACAGAAACGTTAATGTAATGCCCTCTTAAATTGATGAACAGATAGTCCTTACTTGGTCCTTCCCCCCGAGGCATGCGTGTTTCTCATAGGAGCCATTTGATATACGGCTGAGGGGAAGATGTGTAGAAGTGAACGCTAGACGGTTGGTGTAGTAGAGGGGAAGGATGGGCGGGAGGTTGTTAGGTGGTAGCTTCGGCGTGAGGTATTCCGACAGCTAGGACCTTAATCGTAATTATATCGGAGAACTCGTTAAGAAGATAGGAGTAATGTAGGCTAGATATAATAACTTGTTTCGATAGGGATCGTCCAAGTATTGGTAACGATATAAAAGTGTAGAGTAACTTATTATATTGATAAGATCTCTTCTCCGTGCTTCTTCCTCTTAATAGCAGCGAAGATGCTTCGATATTTATATTCCGCGTCTGAGCAATCGCGGTATACATGCTAACTCTATACTAACTAAGTACCTTGCCCGCAACTCTGCGAACTTCACCTGAGTGCGAACA
>Ga0307513_10002001_pt1 | contig 28755 bp, 30 predicted proteins | sample 15_EM_MG_FD_202174 | JGI IMG/M metagenome (GOLD analysis project Ga0307513, IMG submission 202174) | Populus trichocarpa ectomycorrhiza microbial communities from riparian zone in the Pacific Northwest, United States - 15_EM | ecosystem: Host-associated > Plants > Roots > Unclassified | place... | reverse complement strand
GGAATACTCATCTGCATCAGGAAGGGGAGTCTCCACGACCAAGGGGCGCTAGGCAACACTAAGTATGCGAACAAAATTCCCCAGGCCCTTGGTCACGTAGCATCGGGTACCGTCATCTCGAATGCTTATCGGATAGAAATCCCAGCCAGATTCCAAAACATCGAAGATTGAAGTTCCCGAGCGGTGACAGAAGTATCCGATCAGGAAAGATCCGGATGACACGACGAAGGTCGACGGGATTTTTTACTTGAGCATTTTCGACTTGAGCTCCACTTGAACGCTGTCGTTTTCCCCTGGTGCGCCTCGAGGCCCTCAAATCTCATGTATTATTACTGCTGTTTGTCTGCAAGTGATACAAATCCAAAACCATAAGCCAAGCGCTTGAAAGTAGAAAAGTTAACATTGAACAACATCCACCGCTTCCTTTTAGTCCAAACCCGCCATCGCATCTCTGACTAGTTTCATTTTGGCCTCTGATCGAGGCTTGATCACACATTTGAAAGGAAGGGAATGCCTACGGGGACAAGAGACATGCAACAAATCAGTAAATCCCCTCAACTCACTTTAGCCAAAACACCGAAAGACAAGACAAACCGGATGGGAGCTTCGCGGAACTTGGGTTCCAGCTTTTCGCCAGCTGGTGCCTCAATGTCAAACACGGCGAGGGTGCAAGCGATATTAAGGAACAGGTTCCGGAGAGCAAGCCATCTCCCGGGGCATATCCTGTCAACATGTATCAGAGGGCGGTAAGAACTGCAGCATGTGCAGGGTCGCACCGTCTGCCCGTCCCGAAAATCCGGTCCTCGGGATCCTTCACGGACCGATCCAACTTTCCGTCCTTCAAGAACCGCTCAGGATCGTACGTGTGCGGCGCAGGGTATACGGTCTCGTCATAGCATATAGCCCTGTATGTTCAACACGGTAAGCAGGTGACCCATGTACCATTTTGTGACAGTCGCCGTATAAGACATAACACTTACCAGACATTCTCGATGATCGTGGCACCCGCGGGTATGAAATACCCCTTATATATGTCGTCCTCCGCGACACGTTTCGGGACTCCAATCGGGACCGGGCAAACCCACCGGAGTAATTCCTTGATCAACGCGGAGATGTACGGCAAGTCCTCCTGATCCGAGATCTGTGGTAAACGTTCGTGTCCCACGATCCTGTCCAGCTCCTCTTGCGCTTTTTTGACGACGTGAGGGTGTAGAGCCGCGACAAGGAAGAAGGTTCGCAAGACTGTCTGGGTCTGCCGTTATTCACAAATGAGCTTAGATACGGAGGTCGGAAAGACAGAATCCTTACGGTATCAGACCCGGCTGTTGTAACGTCGTGAGTTAGCACTCCCGAGTGTATCTCCGACAAATTGTCTCACCCATATACGCCGTCGCGGTCATCGATCGGATTACGCTCTCGTCAAATCCTCGGTCCACCAGTTCTTCCACACGGTCGAAACACGAGGCGGCAATGGAGACATTGGTTTCATTGGCCTTACCATTCTTCAGTCCCAGAAATGAGATGTATGGATAGGCCATCGACAGACCTTCAAAGTCTCCTTGAGGTGATCGAGTGGGCCATTGACGGCGGCATCGCACAGTTCTCGACCGACCTTGGCGAATTGTTTGAACCCAGCCCCAGGGAACCAGTCTGGGATGTGCCTCACTTGAGGCCGGATTATCAGTCGGGTGTCATGAGGATCTGGAATTCTGGGACAAACTTATTGGGAATATATCAACAAGGAACGCCCCAGGTTCTAAGGCCCCTCCAACGAGCGCCGCTACCCGTTCCGAGACTTGCAGGAACTTGTCTTCGTGGGACTTGATGTCCATACCGTAGGTCATTTCCATGATAAGAGCCCCGGTAACACTAAGGATCGAAAGTGAGTGTGGGACATGCGGTGACGACCAAACATAAATGAACCGACAATTTAGTGTGACCCAGGAAGTCGTCGGGAGTTTCAGCGAGACGAGAGAGAAAGCGGCATGTATGTTTGTTCAGATAACTGTCAAACCTCGATACCGCGTTCACGTTCAGGAACTCGTGAAAGAGCCTGCGACATCTTTTCCACTGGTTTCCGTAATCAAACAAGACAAAATCCCACGAGTACACATCCATACTTGGGGTTGGCAGTTAGCGAGGGAGGAAACCTAGGCGATGTAGATGACCTACAGCTCAAGTATCGGGATGTGTGGCTGATCTCTCGTTGTATCAGCGAGCGTTAACTTGTAGGCTTCACAAGGGAGCTCACTCGATCAGAGTAAATGTTGGACCGTTTCTCCGACAGATCTGTGATAGCCTCGGTGCTGTTCAGAACCACGAAGTCCTTTGTCAATAGCTTGAGATATAGCACGTCCGTATCTTGGGTTAATAGAGTCTTAGTTGGACAGTTTTCGGTGAAGGTAGAGGGGGCACTTGCCGAATTTCTGCGCTAAAGGGATGAATGCCTGCCATGCTGGAATATCCTGAGGGATATCCAAGATGTTGCCGATGAGGGGATATCCTTTCGGTCCTGGTGGATATGGCGGCCTGCTCCTATTCTTTCGCCATTTCCAGACCAGAGCCAACGATGCAGCGGCACAAAGCGACGCCGCAAGCAGGGCCTCCTTCAAGTTGATCATGTCGAGAGGTAGCCAGTAGAGGTTCGACGGACGAAGAGTCATCAGTCTCATTCGTCCGACCCCAGATTTATACGTAGTCGGTGAGCGGTAATACGGAGGAACAATACCCCGCGCCAGGTGGAGCAGTGAACGCCGAGCCATTCATCATAGATTGAATGGAGTGTTGATGCCCGTGGTCACTCGACCATTTTTAATGGGCTGAACGCGGTTTAGTTCTATCACATAAGTCTACCGCTAGAACTGAGGTGCTTGAACAATTCCTTGCGTTGATAACACATTGCCCTACGAGGGAACACGTACCCCGCACTTCCATTCTCTCCACGGCAACGGTCCTGAGCAAGCTTTCGAGACCCTGGGCTTTAACCCGACGGTCTTGGGCTCGAATCGGCGAGATTGAAACAGCGTGCTTTGGAAGTGCGCGCGGGATGGTTGCCGCCCGGGAGGAGAGTACGACGCGTCGCGGTCCGATTGCACCGATTACACCGAGCGCTTCTACCTTCCCCGTTTCTCATCTGTTGACCGGATATCAGAACCCTTGCTACTCCATTTAATCCACCAGGCCGCCGTCCCCTCTGTAGTTTATTGTAGAGCAGTGTCAGCTCCCGTGCAACTTCCGCAATGCGACTTCATCCGGAGTCCAAACATCTTCATTCGCGTGTTGCTTCTTGTGACATCATGTTACGGATCCTTTGGCTTGTAGGCGCTTTTCCGTGGCGTATCTTCCATAGCCAGTTGTTTTCCCCTGGCGCGCCCGGAGGCTCTCATGCATTATTACCACCGTTTGTCTGCGAGTTTTCCGTAGTGATACAAATCCAAATCCATAAGTCAAGCGCTCGAAAGTACAAGAGTTAACATTGAACAACTACGACATCCACCGCTTCCTTTTAGTTCAAACCCGCCATAGCATCTCTGACTAATTTCATTTTGGCCTCTGATCGAGGCTTGATCACACATTTGAAAGGAAGGGGATGTCTGCGGAGACAACAGACACGGGACAATTAGTACACTCCCTCAGATTGCTTGAACCGAAACACCGAAAGACATGACAAACCGGACGGGAGATTCGTGGAACTTGGGTTCCAGCTTCTCACCAGCTGGTGCCTCAATGTCAAACACGGCGAGGGTGCAAGCGATATTAAGGAACAGGGTCCGGAGAGCAAACCATTTCCCGGGACATATCCTGTTGGTAAGCATCAGAGAGCGGCAAGAACTGCAGCATGTGCAGGATCGCACCGTCTGCCCGTCCCGAAAACCCGATCCTCTGGATCCTTCACGGATCGATCCAACTCCCCGCCCTTCAGGAACCGTTCAGGATCGTACATGTGCGGCGCAGGGTATACGGTCTCGTCATAGCATATTGCCCTGCACATTCAACATGGTAAACAGATGAACCACGTACCATTTTTCAACAGGCGCCGCATAATGCATGACACTTACCAGATATTCTCGATGATCGTGGCACCCGCGGGTATAAAATACCCCTTATATATGTTATCCTCCATGACACGTTTCGGGACTCCAATCGGAGCCGGGCAACCCCAGCGGAGCAATTCCTTGATCAACGCGGAGATGTACGGCAGGTCTTCCTGATCCGAGAGCTGTGGTAAGCGTTCAACTCCCACAATCCTGTCCAGCTCCCCCTGCGCCCTTCTAACAACATGAGGGTGTAAGGCCGCAACAAGGAAGAACGTACGCAGGACCGAGTGGGTCTGCCGTTGGTCGCAAATGAACTTAGATACGACTGCTAGAAAGATAGAATCCTCACGGTATCCGCCCCGGCTATTGTAATGTCGTGAATGAGCACTCCCAAGCGTATCCACGACAAATTGTCTCACCCATATATGTCGTCGCAGTCATCAATCGGATTACACTCTCATCGAGTCCTTGATCCGTAAGTTCCGTCATACGGTCGAAACACGAGGCGGCAATGGATAAATTGGCCCCGTTGACCTTGCCATTTTTCGGTTCCAGAACGGAGATGCATGCATGGAGCGTCAATGGACCCACCTTCAGAGACTCCTTGACGTGATCGAGTGGGCCATCGACGGCGACACCGAATAGTTCTCGACCGGCCTTGGCGAATCGTTTGAACTCAGCCCCGGGAAACCAGTCCGGGACGTGCCTCACTTGAGGTTCGATCATCAGCCGGGTATCGCAGGGATTCAGAAATTCGGGTACAAACATATTGGGAATGTATCAACGAGAAACGCGCCAGGTTCCATGGCACGTTCGAGGTGCTCCATTGCCCGTTCTGCGGCTTGCAAGAACTTGTCTTCGTGGGACTCTATTTCTATACCGTAGGTCATTTCCATGATAAGAGCCCCAGTGACACTAGGGATCGGCAGTGAGTGTGGGACACTCGGTGACGACCGAACGCAGAAGAACCGACAATTGAGTGTGGCCCAGGAAATCGTCGGGGGTTTCAGCGAGACGAGAGAGAAAGCGGAAAGTATGTTTGTTCAGATAACCGTCAAACCTCGATACCACATTCACGTTCAGGAACTCATGAAAGAGCCTGCGGCATCTTCTCAGTTGGCTTCCGTACCCTATCAAGCCGAAATTCCGCGAGGGCACATCCATGCTTGAGAGTGGTAATTAGTGAGGGAAGCACGAACGGTGTAGATAGCCTACAGCTCAAGCATCGGGATGTGTGGCTGATCTCCCATTGTATCAGTGAGCGTTAACTTGTAAGCTTCACAAGGGAAGCTCACTCGATCGGAGTAAATGTTGGACCGTTTCTCCGACAGATCTGTGATAGCCTCAGTGCTGCTCAGAACCACGATATCCTTCGTCAGTAGCTTGAGATATAACACATCCGTATCTTGGATCAGTGAAACCTTAGTTGGATAGTCTTTGGTGAAGGTAGAGCGGACACTTACCCGATTTCTGTGCCAAAGGGACGAACGCCTGCCACACTGGAATATTCTGAGGGACGTCCAAGATGTTGCCGATGAGAGGATATCCCTTCGGTCCCGGAGGATATGGCGGCTTGCTCCTATTCTTTTGCCATTTCCAGATCAGAACCAAAGATGCAGCGGCACAAAGCGAGGCCACAAGCAGGGCCTCCTTGTTGGCCATGTCGAGAGGTAAGCTAGAAGAGGTTTGGCAAACGAGGAGTCATCGGTCTCATCCGTTCAACCCCAGCTTTATGCGCGGTCGGTGAGCGGTAATACGGAGGAACGATACCCCGCGCCGGGTGGAGCAGTGAACGCCGAACCTTCCGTCGTAGGCTGAACAGTGTTGATGCTTGCAGTCACCCGGCCGTTTTGAATGGGCTGAACGTCGTTCAGGTCTGTCACGTAAGACTACCACTAGAATTGAGGTGCCTGAACAATTCATTGCGTTGATAACATATTGCCCTGCGGGGAACACGTACCCTGAGCCTCCGTTCTTTCCACGTCAACGGTCCTGCGCAGACTTTCGCGTCTCTAAACTTTAACCCGACGGTCTTGGGCTTGAACCAGCGAAAGTAGCGTGCTTTGAAAGTAAGAGTGCGTATGTGGGACGGTTGCTGCCCGGGAGGAGAGTTCGACGCGTCGCAGTCCGATTACACCGAGTACTCCTATCTCCGACTCTCCACCCCCGTCTTTCGTCTGTTTACTCGGATATCAGAACCCTTGCTATTTCTTTCAATCCACCAGACCGTTACCTTCATTGTAGAGCAGTATTGGCTCCCGTGCAATCCCCGCAACGCGACTTTATCCGGAGCCCAAACATCTTCGTTTGCCTGCTGCTTCTTGTGACATCATGTCACGGACTCTTCGGCTTGTGGGTGCTTTTCCGCCGCGTTTTTTTTTTCCCCTGGCACGCCCGGCATCCTGATCACGTCGTCCAGTCCCCCGGCGGTCGACCACACATCGCATCGGTCGCGTATTTTGCCTGTCGTCAAACCGTAGTCGACGCGACAGTACGTAAGACCGTGTCCCTCACATCCGATGCATTACCCTCGCAAAAAAAGTCACTGTTTAGATGGACAAAACCTTTCGTGATGCGACAAGGTGGTTTCAACTGGAAGGGATCATCGAGGGAGGGTCATGGAAACAAGCAGACAGGCAACGACGCGCACGTTTCGCACTCGGTGTTCTTCGATCGTTAGCGCTCGCCACGGTGTCCCCAGTTCGATCCACACTGATCCCACTGTACGTATACTCGAGCCCAGCGATATCCGGCTCTCCTTCCAGATCCTGGATATGACGCCCTCTCCGGATAAGACACCCTCTCTGGATGGATTGCGCTTTCTGGATCGAGAAAAAATCAAGGTACCGTGTGCCCTCCGTCTCCTTACCTCACGCCACGCTTTATCTTGTGGATCAGGAATTCCGCGAGCTTCACGCTAAGTGGTTGGAACAGAAGGAGGAAGAACAAAAGTTCACTGCGGGAACCGGAGAGGGCAACGTGGAAGTAAAGGAAAACCTGACCAGCGTTGAGGTCTCCCCTGCCGCTTTCGTTCCCCGCAATCTCCCCGTCACTCCGATCGATATCTCCCCTTCCGTCTTGCAGGATGTGGTCTCTTCCTCCGAGACCTTCATTTTCATTCAGGCGGCCACAGCTTCCCCTCCCACCTCGACCATCTCAACGATTTCTAACTTGACCCCAACCGACCTAGACGAGGACACTGGGGTCAGTAACGAGCGGACTCTTACTCACCACGAGATATTCTACCTCGAGGACGGGAACGTGGAAATTGTGTGCGGACAGACAGTATTCCGGGTCCGCCCCCCGTAGTCTCGTTCTCTTCCCCAAAGCTTCGAGACGTACTTTCTCCAGCCCCCTCCTGGATGCACCAATGCCAGAAGGATGTCTTCGGGTCGTGTTCACGGACACCACTGAGGATTTCGCAATCCTATTGAATATGATCTACATCCCGGGGTAAGCCTCCTCCCCTTGACGTGACTTCGGTGAACTGACTGCCTTTCTGGTGGCCAGATTCCCCACGAGGCACGAGATCCCAACGTTCACCGTGTTTGTATCGCTCCTTCGGATGACGGCAGGATACGGGTACTTCAATATCCGTGACCAGCTCTTCAAAGACCTCAAGAGCGCATACCCCACCAAGTGGGAGGCGTATCAAGCGGCAGAGGTTCTTGGCGAGAGCATCTTTGAATCACCAAAGCCGCACCCCGATGCGGTCCTGAGTTTGTTCTTGGAATAGAACGTCAGGTTCGCATTGCCTTTTACCGCCTATTGCGCTTCCATCGCTGGTTTCTCCGCCTTGATGAGCAACAAACCTGGTACGGTACTTCCGTGTCACGCTATTGCCACTACAACTCACGGCATGCATTTGGTACGAAGTTTTATGGACCAAGCCGCACGTGTAATCGTCTATGAGGAATGTCTGGGCGTGTGGGTCGCTGAGAGGGGGTGCGTGTTGAGCGTTCGTGCAGACGAACGTAAGCGGAGAGCAGAAGCACTGAAGAAACTCTATCATGCAATATCCCTCGTCGGGAGGGACTATGGTATGCTGGGACCCCTTTCATCGGGGCATATCGTCTGCGCCAGTTGTACGGAAGATGTTGAGGCGTCCCATACCAGATGGCGCTCGACATTTTGGGAACAACTTTCACGCATATTTTCTCTCGCGCAGAGTTGGGGTGGAGTGTGATCGGCTGTTCACACTCGCGATTTCATGCGTTCGTCTATTTTTCCCTCGAATTACAAAGTGTAAGAAGTGGCTTGGCGTATGCGTATTTGACTCATTTCTCCCTCCTGGGGTGTCGGCTTGGCCTCGGCCGTGACTCGGGAACCTTCAGAGTACCGGCACCGAAGATGTAAAGCCAACGGGCACAATCATGTTTGGAGGTGTAGTTTAAGAAGATCGCATGGCGGGACATTCGCCCTAGCTTGAGCTTGAACCCTTAGGAAATCGGTGGGAACGGGATGTACGATGTGTTAACACAACCCGTGTTGAAATGTAGCGTTTCCAGCTTCTTCGATTGCTTACTTGTACTCGTAGTAGTATCCCCTTCGAGTACCTTAAAATAGTCGTCGTCCTGTTATCGTCTCCTCAGTCTTTTCCCATTTCCTGAGGAGTACGTATCTTATTATCTGTTCCTTTCGTACCTAGACTAACCAATGTGTAGTATCGTCTAATCTACGCTACGCTAGGTACAATATCAGTCTTTTCCCATTTCCTGAGGATATCGTCTAATCTACGCTACGCTAGATTTCGACAACCCGTGTGCCAAGAGGTGGTGTAAACAAGCCCTCTATTCCCACCCATTCGGATAAATCTCACGAGATTATGACACGAGAACCCGACTGAGCGAGCATCTATCCGGTAGATGGCCTTTGTCTGTGCCTCTATCGACTGGCACCGGGTGGTATTTCAATCGCCGTGGCCTGTTGCCAGTTTACGTAATAACCCAAGTTCACCCACGCCGCCACAATCGCAATGGGCGACGTCAAGGATGCCTTGGACTCAGCGGTCGGGGAGATATTGTCGGACCAAAACTACGAACAATCGTTTAACTTTTATCGCTTTTGGTTTGATGTAGGACAAAACTATGACCAAATCCCCTCTGACCAGATCTTTGACGCTATCTGGGACGGGAGAACGAAAGGTTTGAAGATAGACCGCAAACATGGCAAACTCACTCACTCGGCCGCTCACTCGATCCTTCGTTTCGCGAGCGATGTAGAGTCAGATCACATTCTTTCCCCACACAGCTCCGGGCTGCAGAACCGCCTCTGCAAAAGCTCCTTGCGGGAATTCTTCAGGAGTAATCTGGCGATGGTGCGGTACGTGGTGCACGGTCTCTGCGACAACCCCTGGGAGAATCTCTACGCAGACGCTAGTCTCGTTGCACACTGGGCCAACCTCGGATATGTGGAGGAAGCCTCGATCCGTGACCACATCCTCCAGTCGCTTATCTCTCACCCGAAACTATATGGTCACCAAGCGAATGCGCTCATCATCCTGTTCAAACTTGCAGGCGCAACATTTGAAGCATTCGCCGATCCTTCGGTGGTCGATCGCTGCTTCGAGCTCCTCAAGGGTAGTTATGGTCATAATTCAGCGAAACTGGAATCGGTAGAGGTGCGGGTGCTTCGCACGGTGAAGGGTGGTCATCGGGCTGAGACGGGTTTTCAGGAACTAATTGCGCTACGGGAGCGCGGATGGGAGGGCCTTCCTCCCCCGCCTGTACTCACGAACGGGAAACCGAAACCAGTCAGTGCGAGCCAGAAAGACCCCGGCGCAACCCCCGTCGTAGCATCCCTGGGATTTCCGGCCAGTGATACAGAGCCTCAGATCCCTCAACCCCTTCCACTCGAACCAGTCGCCACTCCGGAGACAGACGCAATCCCCGGATCCCCTGTCTTGCATTCCCCGTCAATCAGCATCACCAGCCTGTCGGATTTCACGGTCGCCGATACCCCCGACGATGAGTCCCCCATCGACCCCATGGCCGTAACTCCCCACGACACCTTCTACCTTGAGGATGGGAACGTGGAAGTTTTGTGTGGAAACACCCTGTTCCGCGTCCACCCCGGTACCTTATCGTTCCACTCTCCTATGCTCAGTCAGATGTTCGCAAAATCGAACCTTGCGACCGCGGAATCACCCAACGGTTGTCCTCGCATTCTGTCCTCGGACACGGCCACGGACTTTGCCACACTTCTCAAGGTCATATATCTCCCAGCGTATGTCACCCCACCCCGCTACGAATGAGTTGTTCCGCTGACCACCCCCGTCTACAGATTCCCTGAACGGAACAAAGTGCCAGATTTCGCCACATTCTCATCCCTCCTTCGAATCACGGCAAAGTATGAGATGCCCACTGTCCGATCTCAGATACTCGAGATCATCCACGATGCATATCCAGTGACCTTCGAGGGCCTTGATCCCTCCAAGGCGCTCGGAGAGAGCGTTTTCAGCGGTCCGGTTCCCCACCCGAACGCGGTCCTCAACCTGTTCGTCCAACAGCGAGTCACGTCCGCACTACCAATGGCATACTATATGGCAGCTCGGAGAGGGTTAGATTCGTTGATGGGCAGACGTCTCCCGGCGAGCGCAAGATTTCCCCCCGAAACACTTCAGGCCACGATACAAGGCCTGTTCGCGCTCCGTGAGATGGAGCTTAAAGAGACCCATCGGTTGATATTTGGATCGAAGGGTTCCCGGTCGTGTTCCCGGCCGAACTGCCCGTCACGCAATGCAACGAATCCGGGAGTTTCGGAAGCACACCAGAGGGTCGCTGAACGAATCGTGGATCCCGCCAACTCTGGGACGAGGTTACTGCAAGTGCTCTCGCTGAGGGACTTCTGTGGAGACGACTCTCTTGGGTTTTGCGAGGGTTGTGTGGGAGGATGGGAGGATGGGCATGCTGATGTGAGGAAGAGGGCTTGGGCTGCGTTGCCGGATATGTTTGGGTTGAAGGCTCGAATCCTTGTTGGGGTTGACGTTCAGCGTTGTTCGTCCACGAGTGTATCATATGGCTGACTTTTTTTGTTTGCTCACCGTTTGCTTTCTTTTTCTGTATTTTGGTGATTCTTTTCCTTCAGGATGAATTTCGATACCGACGGGAAACGTGAACTTAACCTCCCCCTTCTGGACGATTCCCTGGGCGTTTGGGCATCGCCAAAGTTGTAAACTGTCCGAGGGAGAGTTACAATCACGACATCCGCAATGGGTCCTGCTGCTGTTTCGCAGTCCACTTGGTCAGGGATGCGGGTTTTCGATCAAAACCACGGGGTAGGTTGGGAATTAAGCGTGTTAGGACACGGTTTGCATTTTTGCATTTTGTGACTGTTCAAACGCTCAGACGCGCGGTGTCGTTCGCTTACGTAGCCACCGAGGTTTCCTCTCGTACCACCACAATCGCAATGAAGTACATGCAGGCAGCCTTGAATAACACAATCGCCGGGTTATACGACCAGAACTACGATCAATCGCTCGCCTTTTTTCGCCGTTGGTTTGAGATTGCACAGACTCATTCCACAATCCCCCCTGATGCAGTCCTGCGTGCGCTGCAGACGTACAGATCGAAGAGTGTTACAGCTAATTACATCCACCCGACTGGCCACTTGATCCTCCGTTTCGCCAGCGACGCAGAATCGGACCATATCCTCGCCCCATACAGCGCCGGGCTTCAAAGCCGCCTCTGCACAGAGATTCTTCAACTATTCTTCGACACTGATCTAGGAGTTGTGTCCGGAAAATGCGATTGGAGCGACCCCTACTGCGCGGATGTCAGTCTCGTCGCGCACTGTATTAACCTCGGATGGGTGGAGGAAGCTGTAATCCGTAATCAAATTCTCCAATCGCTTATCTCCCACCCGACACTGCACAATCACCAGGTATACGCGCTCGTCATTTTGTTTCAAATAGCGGGGGCCACACTCGCAGCGTATGGTGATCCTACAGTGGTCGACCGCTGTTTTGAGCTTCTCAAGGGGCCCCGCGGTTCTTCTTGGCCGAGAGGGGAACTAATCCAAGTAAGTATGCCTCTGTGAAGGAAGTAACGCTGAGACTAACGCGAAATTCCAGGAGGTCATTGGGCTACGGGAGCGTGGCTGGGAGGGTCTCCCTCCCCCGCCCGTGTTCGGGACCTGGAAACCAAAATCGTCTGGCACGGAAGAGAAAGACCCTGCTGCGACTCCAGTTGTCACATCCCTGGGACTTCCAAACAGAGATCCTGAACCTCAGATCCCAGATCCTCTTCGACTCGAGTCGGTCGATACCTCGGAGCCAAATGCAGTTCCCGGATCTCCCGTCGCTCAGTCTCCGTCCATCAGCATCGCCAACCTGTCCGACTTCACCACTGCGGATACCTCTGACGATGAGGTTCCTGTCGACCCCACGACTATAACCCCCCATGATACCTTCTATTTCGAGGACGGGAACGTGGAAGTGTTGTGTGGCAACACGTTGTTCCGCATCCATACCAGTATCTTGTCACTCCACTCTCCTGTGCTCGGTCAGACGTTCGCGAGATCAAACCTGGCTGCCACAGAATCACCCAATGATTTTCCCCGCGTCTCATCCTCGGATACAGTCATAGATTTTGCTACGCTTCTAAAGGTCATATATCTCCCAGGGTATGCTACCCTACCCCTCTACAGATAAATGAATCCGCTGACTCCTTCGTCTGCAGATTCCCTGAACGGAACAAAGTGCCGAATTTTATCACATTCTCATCCCTCCTCCGAGTCACGGCGAAGTACGAGATGCCCACCGTCAGGTCTCAGATACTCGAAGTCATTCGCGACGCATATCCAGTGACCTTCGAGGGCCTGGATCCTTCCAAGGTGTTTGGAGAGAATGTCTTCAGCGGTCCGACCCCTCACCCAAATGCAGTCCTCAATCTCTTCGTCCAGCAGAAGCTCACATCCTCGCTACCGATGGCATACTACATGGCCGTCCGGAGGGGTTCGGACTCGCTGATGGATGCAGTTTTACCGGCGAGTGCACGGTTGGCCCCAGGAATCCTTCAAGTGGCCATAAAGGGTCTGATCGCGCTCCGTGAGATGGAGCTCAAGGAAACCCAACGTTTGATCTTCGAACCGAAAGGTCCTCACAGCCGTCCATTCAATTGCTCGTCGTGCGACATAGTGGGTCGAAGCATAGGAGTGTCGGAGATGCACCAGAAGGTTATCGATCAGATCACGGATTCGTATCGGTCTGGGACGAGACTGTTGCAGGTGCTTTCGTTGGGTGAAATTTGTGGTGGTGATTATCATGGATTCTGTGAAAGGTGTGTGAAGGAATGGGAAGATGGGCATGCGGAGGTGAGGAGGAAGGCTTGGGCCGCGTTGCCAGACGTATTTGGGTTGAGGGCTTGAATTCACGTCGAGAATTTAGTATCTCGAAAATTTGGCTTCGGGATTTACGATGTGTTCTGTAACTTGGTTCGTATCCTATATCCGGGTGGACCAACGATGTCTTCCAGTTCATGTTCGTCCTGTTGTTCCAGATGGCATTAAAGATCAGGTCAAGGGAAGTCAGGGAATAAGTCCGTCCAATCTTGTGCCAAAGACGGCAGAGGGCGAGGGATTGTTCATAGTTCTAGTCGGATAATTTGTGGACCACTAAACCCAAGCCATTCTCGATGTCGTCCATAGCGAATGTGGCGGTGCGACGGTGAGCCGATAGGTTACGTTAACATACAAGTCCTGCCAGGCTTCGCCTCGGCGGCTCTCGGAGTGTAGCCAGTTGGCTCGATGCACAACGACAGCGTTCAAGGTGGGGTTCAAGTTGACAACACTCAAGTCAAAAATCCCGTCTACTCTCGCCCGAACCCCTTGAAGTTCTGATTTCCTCCTTCGCTCGTAATTAGGCGCTGGCCAACTCATCGATGTTCGTGACGACACCGAGCTCGGTCCTCCCCCTCCCAAGCCCCCATCTTCCGCATGGCCCTCCACGGTCCACCCTCGTCTGGGACACCTTCACTCCGTCATGATCGATGGACTGTGAATAACCGCGTTGGCTCATTCCTGCTCATCGAGGTGACGTCTCTTAGGGGAATTGGCGATACCCTAAGTTCATGACGAACGGTTCAATTACGGCACGTCGCTACACATAGGTCTGTGCCTATGTAAAAAATCCCTCTTGTGCGTTATATGCGCATGACCGAAGGAACGAGCGATGTGGCGTCGTCCTTACCACCGTTCATCTGCGGGTTTTCCCTAGAGATACAAATCTAGAACTAAAAGTCAACTAAAAGTACAAGGGTCGACATCGAACCATCACGACATGCACCACTTCCTATTAATTCAAACCCGCCATCGCATCTCTGACCAATTTCATTTTGGCCGCTGATCGAGGCTTGATCACGCATTTGAAAGGAAGGGAATGTCTACGGAGACAAGAGACACGCAACAAATCAGTAAACTCCTTCAGGTTTATGTAACCGAAACACCAAAAGACATGACGAACCGGACAGGAAAATCGCGGAACTTGGGTTCCAGCTTCTCACCAGCTGGTGCCTCGATGTCAAACACGGCGAGGATGCAAGCAATATTAAGGAACAGGGCCCGGAGAGCAAGCCATCTCCCGGGACATGTCCTGTCAGCAGGCGTCAGAGAGCGGCAAGAACCGTAACCTGTGCAGGGTCGCACCGTCTGCCCGTGCCGAAAACCCGATCCTCGGGATTCTTCACGGAGCGATCCAACTTCCCGTCCTTCAGGAACCGCTCAGGATCGTGCGTGTGTGGCGCAGGGTATACGGTCTCGTCATAGCATATTGCCCTATACGTTCAACATGGTAAGCAGATGACCTACGCACCATTGTGCAACAGTCGCCGTATAAGACAACACTTACCAGACATTCTCGATGATCGTAGCACCTACGGGTATGAAATATCCTTTATATATGTCGTCCTCCGTGACACGTTTCGGGACTCCAATCGGACCCGGGCAGCCCCACCGGAGTAATTCCTTGATCAACGCGGAGATGTACGGTAAGTCTTCCTGATCTGAGAGCTGCGGTAAACGTTCGACCCCCACAATCCTGTCCAGCTCCTCTGGCGCCCTTCTAACAACGTGAGGGTGTAGAGCCGCAGCAAGGAAGAACGTTCGCAGGACTGTGTGGGTCTGGCGTTGGTCACAGATGAGTTTAGATACGAATGTTGGAAAGGCAGAATCCTCACCGTATCCGCCGCGGCTATTGCAATGTCATGAATAAGTACCCCCAAGCGTATCTCCAACAAATTGTCTCACCTAGATACATAGTCGCAGTCACCGATCGGATCACACTCTCATCGAGTCCTTGATCCGCAAGCTCTGTCATACGGTCGAAACACGAGGCGGCAATGGAGAAATTGGCCTCGTTAACCTTGGCGTTTTTCAGTCCCGGAACGGAGATATATGTATGGAGCGTTGATGAACCCACCTTAAAAGCCTCCTTGACGTAATCGAGTGGGCCGTTGGCGGCGACATCGAGCAACTCTCGACCGACCTTGGCGAATCGTTTGAACCCAGCCCCAGGGAACCAGTCTGGAACGTGCCTTACTTGAGACCAGATTGTCAGCCGGGTGTCATGGGGGTTCAGGGATTCGGGACAAACGTATTGGGAATGTATCAACGAGGAGCGCTCCAGGTATCACGGTACTTTCGACACACTCCATTCCCCGTTCTGCGGCTTGCAAGAACTTGTCTTCGTGGGACTCTATTTCCATGCCATAGGTCATTTCCATGATGAGAGCCCCGGTGACAATAGGAACAAATGTAAGTGGGGGGCATGGAATGACGCCCGGATATAGAAAAACCGACAATTTAATGTGGCCCGGGAAATCGTCGGGGGTTTCAGCGAGACGAGAGAGAAAGCGGCAAGCATGTTTGTTCAGATAACCATCAAAATTCGACATCGTATTCACGTTCAGGAACTCGTGAAAGAGCCTGCGACATCTTCTCCATTGACTTCCGTACCCCATCAAGGCGAAATCCCGTGAGGACGCATCCATACCTGAGAGTGGTGATCAGTGAGGGAAGAAGTATGGACGGTGTAGATAGCTTACAGTTCAAGCATCGGCATATGTGGCTGATCTCCCATAGCATCCATCAGTGACCGTTAGCTTGTAAGCTTCACAAGGGTGCTCACTCGATCGGAATAAATGTTAGATCACTTCTCCGACAGATCTTTGATAGCCTCAGTGCTGTTCAAAACCACGACGTCCTTCGTTAGTATCCTGAGATATAACACATCCGTATCTTAGACAGGTGGAATCTTAGTTGGATGGTCTTCAGTGAAGGTAGAACGGACACTTGCAAGATTTTTTGGCCAAAGCGATGAACGTCTCCCAAACTGGAACACCCCGAGGGATATCCAAGATGTTGCCAATGAGAGGATATCCCTTCGGTCCCGGTGGATATGGCGGCCTGTTCCTATTCTTTCGCCATTTCCAGACCAGAGCCAACGATGCAGCGGCACAAAGCGACGCCGTGACAAGCAAAGACTTTTCGTTGGTCATATTGGGAGGTAAGCTGGGGAGAGGTTCGGCGGGCGGGGAGCCACCGGTCTCATCTGTCCGACCCCAGCTTTATACCCCGTCAGTGAGTGGTAATGCTGAGGAGTGATACGCCGTGCCAGGTATGGTAATGAACGCCGAACGCCACTCTTCATCGTAGACTGAACGGAATGTTGCTGGAGGTTTGCAGTCGTATGGCCGTTCTGAATGGGCCGAAGGCGGTTTCAGTCCGTCACGTAAGTCTACCGCCGGAATCAAGGCATCTAAACAAGTTATTGTGTTGACAATACATTGCCTTGCGGAAAACGCGTACCCCGAACGTTCCCCCCACATAAACGCCTTGCTACTGTGACCCTGAATCTGAGCCCGACGGTGTATCTTTGGCGTAGTCTTGCGCTTGGCTCCCGGCGAAAATGGTGTGCTTCGGAAGTAATCCTACGTGTGCGTCGGATAGTCGCTGCCCGGAAAGATAGTACGACGCGTCGCAGTTTGATCGCAAATGCTCCCACCATCACTATCCCGGGTGGGCGCCGGACTTCGGGTCCGTTGTATTTTCATACTTGTCCCTTCGGTGTCTGTCTTCCGTTATGCACGCTGGTGTCTTGGTAAACGGCTGCGCCTTGCGTCCTGCCGTTCTGCGGCGTGGCTGGGGATGCAGTAGATGTCAATTCAAAAAAAATTGCAGCGCTTCAACCTTCAACCTTCAGACCTCCGCCATCCTGTTGTAGTAGTTTACTGCAGAACAATAGCGTGTGTCGGCTCCCGTGCAATTTCCGGAAAGAGGGGGCTGTCCCGTTATCCGGAGTCCCCAACGTCTTCAGTCACCGGGTATCCGGCCGACCCGCGGTCCGTCGCTCCTTGTGGCGTCATTCCGGCTTCGGCTTGCGGGCGCTTTTATGCGGGGCCTGCCGTGTCTTCTTTGAGTTGTTTTCCCCTGACATCCTGATCACACTCTCCACCACATCGATAAGCGACAAGCTCGTTGGGGGGAGGGACCAAGTTCCATCTGTTCGTTTGCAATGGTGTTCGAAGACACGGCGCTTCGGTACATGATATCAAGTTTTTCATATAACATGGACTCAATCCTTCAGGACCTCAACCCAAACACATCTGGCAGCGCAGCCCAAGCCTTCTTCCTCACTTCTGCATGCCCACGCTTCCACATCTGCACATAATTCTCACAAAATCCATAACAGTCACCACCACAAACATCCCTCAACGAGGCGATCTGCAGTATTTTCGTCCCAGACCCAGAGGAATCCGTCACTCGATCGATAATATTCTGGTGCGCCTCCCACATTTTTGGCACTGCGCCACGTGAAGGGCAGGTGGACGAGGAGCACTGGTGAGAGGCATCTGGTTCGAGGATCAGGCGGTGGGTTTCTCTGAGCTCCATCTCACGGAGTGCAATCAGTCCCCTTATTGCCGCCCGAAGGATTTCTGGGGACAACCGCGTACTGGTTGGGGGACACACACCCATCAACGAATCCAGACCCCTCCGAACCGCCATATAGTATGCCATCGGCAGTGCGGACATGAACTTCTGCTGGACGAACAGATTGAGGACTGCGCTCGGGTGAGGAGTCGGCCCGCCGAAAACTCTCTCTCCAAGCGCCTTGGAGGGATCCAGACCTTCAAAGGTCTCCGGATATGCATCACGGACGGCTTCGAATAGATACGACCGGACGGCGGGCATCTCATACTTTGCCGTAATTCGGAGGAGGGATGAGAATGTTGCGAAATCCGGCACTTTGCTCCGTTCGAGAAATCTGTAGGCGGAGCCGGTCAATGGAACAATCTGTCAGCATACGGATTGGGTGGCATACAATGGGAGGTATATCATCTTGAGCAGCATGGCGAAATCCGTTGCCGTGTCTGAGGACAGAATACGGGGACACCCGTTGGGAGATTCTGCCGTGGCCAGGCTGGTCTGAGCGAACATCTGACGAAAGGTAGGAGAGTGGAATGACATGATGCTGATGTGGATACGGAACAGCGTATTCCCACACAACACCTCGACGTTCCCGTCCTCAAGGTAGAAGGTGTCGTGGGGGGTTATGACCGTGGGGTCGATGAGCGGCTCTTCATCAGAAACATCCGCGATCGTGAAGTCGGACAAAGCGGAGATGCTGGTGGACGGAGACTGAGTGATGGGAGATCCAAGAACCGTGTCTGTCTCTGAGGCCGTGATGGATTCTGGTGCAGGAGGGTGTGGAAGCTGGGTTTCAAGATCTTCGTCGGGAAGTCCCACAGATGTGGCGACGGGAGTTGCAGCGGAATCGTTCTGGTTTGCATCGGTCGGTCTTGGTTCCCGGGTTGTGAATACAGGTGAGGGAGGGAGGCCTATCTCACGACCAGTGTCGCCGCACCATACTGCCACATTGTCGTTGAAGAATTAGTTCGACCTCGATTGGGGGGGCCGAGATACGCATTAGGGTTGACGGACCTATTGGTGTCTCATTGACTGTCCCATAACTCTCAGCAAGTCTCTGTCCAGCGACCAGGCGCAAGCCGTCAATCTCCCCGTCGGTGTTCGTGGTCAGATCCCGATCTGTCGCGCGGGGAGTGGAGCTACTGGAGGGATCGGGATTCAGAGGCCCCATTGAACCGGCTGCTGGTTCTTCTCGCAGAGTTTGTACGGTGGTAGGCGAATGCAGCTCTGGTTCTGGCTCATGGACCTCGACAACTGGAGGTGTTGGAGTTCCCTCCGGAGGATTCGGTGTGGTATACGCTCGTGGAAACATACCAACCTCGCCAGTGTCTGTACGACCCTTGTTAACAGAAGAAGGTAAGCATCTCGTGTTAACTGAGACGGGGAAGAACAGGACGACGGAGAGCAATCGGATGAGGAGGCGAGGTGGCGTATACTCCCGCAGACACGTGCTGACGGACGGAGGTGGGGTAACGGTGAAACAAGGAGCAGAACCCCTTCCCCAGACATTCACAACACACCTTCTCCTCGTGTATCTGTGTCTGCCAGAGACGAAAGCCGGAGACAAAGTCCCCGCATCGAACGGGAATGTTTGGCCGATTGAAGAGGACTCACCTGCCACCAGTGCTCGTGGTCCTTCTTCAGGACCTCTATACGGACTCCAGCCTTGAAGTGTATTTCGTTGGGATGATCGCGAAAGAAATCGTGCAGCGCGTAGACGTATTCCGGCATATCTCGTACCACAGCGGTGACCGCTCTCGAGGATTTGGCGGGTATGCGGTGTGGGCGGCGACCAGAGACAAGCCGAGTAGAATGTCACCGTCAAGCTGAGATTGTGGCGGGTGCAATGAGGCGCGTGAGAAAAGCCTCCAATGATCCGTCTCTGGCAGTTGCCGACTGCGAGCTTTCGGGCCACCCTCCCGGCTTACCATTGGAAATGCAGAACCTAAATGCGAGGTATGCACCGCACAAGAAGAGAGTGATCAATCAGTGTTCGCAACGGGAACTGCAGGGGAGTTGCAAGAAGTGGAGGCGATCTTGCTGCAAGGCACACCTATAGAGATAGCCCGCAGGCCCCGGTCGGGAGTGGGATTAAGAGTTCGCTTGCCCTCTGGGCTTGAGGCTGGATTTCAGTCTAGGCGTTTGGTGTGGTGGGGGTCTTTCGCTTTACAACGGGTAGATAATCCCAGTACACAAAAGCTCAGACGGGCCTTGCCCCAGCGCACAGCCAGTCAGCTCGAGTCGATGGAAAACAATGGGGGTGGTCGTTTTCCGACGTTCGAGTCCCTACTGCTGAGAATACAGTATGTAGACGACTACAGCACTATATAACGTTCTCGAAGTCCGGTCTCAATCCCGCTGTCGAACTCGAACCAACGCGGACGTGACCCACGGAACTGAACGCCTGGCCCGATTCTTGCCACGTTCATGAGGGACTAGGTTCATGACCGCCCACGTTGAGGACCGTTGAAAACTGAACGCGGGGGTTGCACCCACGCCCGGAGGCATTAATGGTAGCGGTTAAGTTCCGTTTTCGCGTTCACCAGATTTTTCCCGAGCTGGGCCCGAAACGGACTTTGAGAACAGCAGTACAATAACACAGGCGGGACGCTGGCACCCTGTGAGATAAAGGCAGCCCTTTTTGAGTCACCCAATATATACCGGGGCAAGTAAATGATAGACTCGAAGGCGCATTGCTTTACATACTAGTAGTACATGATATCAAGCTTTCAATACGGACCCAACGACCTTCAGAGCTTCAATCCAAACACATCCGGCAACGCGGTCCAAGCCTTTTTCTTCACTCCCACATGTCCGTGCCTCCACCCCCGCACATAATCCTCACAAAACCCATAACAATTGTCACCATGGACGTCATCAGGCGAGACGACCTGAAATACTTTCGTCCCGGACCCACAGGAATCCGTGATCCGATCGACGAAACTCTGGTATGCCTTCCATCTTGTTGGTCCCACTGCGCCACGTGAAGGACAGGTCGTCGAGGAACATTGGTGAGCAGCCTCTGGTCCAAGGATCAATCGGTGGGTTTCCTTCAGTTCCATCTCACGGAGTGCAATCAGTCCCCTCATTGCTACTTTAAGAGTTTCCGGGGGCAACCGTGCGCTCGCCGGGAGACGTCCATCCATCAACGAATCCAGCCCCCTCCGGACCGCCATGTAGTATGCCATTGGCAGTGCAGACGTGAGCTTCTCCTGGACGAATAGGTTGAGGACCGCGTTCGGATGAGGAGTTGGGCCACTGAAAACGCTCTCTCCAAGCGGCTTCAACGGATCGAGGCCTTCAAAGGTCTCCGGATATGCATCACGGATGACTTCGAGTATCTGAGTCCGGACGGCGGGCATCTCATACTTAGTCGTGATGCGGAGGAGGGATGAGAATGTTGCAAAGTCCGGCACTTTATTCCGCTCAGGAAATCTGTAGACAGAGCCAGTCAGTGAAATAATTCATTAGCACACGGATGTAGCGCACGATGGGAGGTATATCATCTTGAGGAGTATTGAAAAATCCATTGCCGTGTCCGAGGACAGAATACGGGGACACCCATTGGGTGATTCTGCCGTTGCCAGGCTGGTCTGGGCGAACATCTGATTAAGGGTGGGAGAATGGAATGACAGGATGCTGGTATGGACGCGGAACAGCGTGTTCCTGCACAGCACTTCGACGTTCCCGTCCTGAAGGTAGAAAGTGTCGTGGTGGGTTACGACCGTGGGGTCGACGAGAGGCTCTTCATCAGCTGTATCTTCGATTGTGAAGTCGGACAAAGCGGAGATGCTAGTGGATGGAGACTGAGTGATGGGCGATCCAGGAACCCTGTCCGTCTCCGAGGCGGTGGTGAATTCGAGTGGAGACTGTGGAACCCGAGGTTCGAGGTCTTCGTTTGGAATTCCCAGGGATGTGGCAACGGGAGTTGCAGCGGCGTCGTTCTGGTCCGTATCAGTCGGTCTCGGCTCCCTAGTTGTGAGTATAGGTGGGGGAGGGAGGCCCTCCCACCTACGCTCCCGTAGCTTAATTGTTTCCTAGGATCTTGTCTCAGGACCATGTCGTGTTCTTCATAGAGAGAGCTCACCTGTATCGATGTTCTGTGCGTTGTATTCTTTTTGGAGTACACTCTGAGAAGGTCGAAGCAGCGGTCGACCACTGAGGGATCAGCATACGCTGTGAACGTTGCGCCTGCCAGTTTGAACAGTATGACGAGCGCGTACGCCTGGTGGTCATACAGTACTCCGTGAGAGATGAGCGACTGGAGGATATGATTACGGATCGCAGCTTCCTCCACATATCCAAGATTGACCCAGCATGCGACAAGGTTGGCGTCTGCCACGAAATCGGTCAAGGGATACCTTCCACAGCCAGTTTCGTTTTGGCACACGAGTACCATATTATCATTGAAGAAATTTCGCAGACTTTCCGCGCAAAGGCGGCTTTGGAGTCCGGCGGCGTGTGGAGCAAGGGTATGATCCGACTCTGCCTCACCGGCGAGACCAATGATTAAGCGGGCAGTCGGGTGGATCAACGATTTCTCCCAATCCATATTTGTCCTGTTGTTCCAGATGGCATTAAAGAGCAGGCCAGGGGGGGTTGGGGAATATGCCCGTCCAATCTCGAGCCAAAGGCGGAAGAGGGCGAGGGGTTGTTCATAGTTCTGGTCGGATAATCTGCGAACTGCTAAACCCAAGCCTTTCGCGATGTCGTCCATAGTGAACGTGGCGGCGTGAGGGTGAGGTAGTGAGTTACGTAAACGTAGTCTGGTCTGCGCTGTGGCAGGAAACTGCATCAAGCTGCACCGACATCCCGTCGGTGATCTTCAGCGATAGTACATGGTCCGCCTGGGGCAACTAACACCATTCCCAGCGCTGTGGTTTCCTAAAAAACCTGCATCCTAGACCGAACATATCGCGAACTACTTCAAGTACGACCACCGCAACGCTGATTTTCTTATGACTACGGACTTCGGCGGTTCCCGACCATCTGGGGACCCGCTCGGAAGGGAGAGCCTAGACTGGCTCCACTGCCACCCAGAACGCACAGCTAGCCCATACTATATCTCCCGCTTACACCGAACATTACATCGCATCCCCATCCCCCTCGAGTATCCACCACACGCAACCTCTTCGCTACTCGACAAGATGCCCAACGAACAACGTCGTGCGCACGAGGCCGTCCCTTCAACCACTCATAACGGAGTTGCTACTCCGATTCACACAGAGTTCCTCGGCTGCAGCTATTGGAGGATGTAGTGGTGTCACTGGCCGATGTATGATTTCCCTTGTTCAGAGCGGTAGGCACATCGCGGGCGTCGCAGGAACTGCATCGGGAAAACCGGAGGTCGTTGTTGAGTAGTTCACTGGCTACTACTCTCTGCAACCGCAGTGTCCAGAGCCCGCATCCTCGACTAAGCATATTGCGAAATAGCAGCGAGCACGGTCACGGACGGTATCTTTTTTTCCCCAGTTCGACTTCTGCAGCTGCTAAACCTTCGGGAAGGCGTTCGGAAGGGAGGTTAAGTTTACTGCCCCAGTTTCACCCTCCAGCCAAACAACCTCAACCCTCTCTCACCGTTCCCTCCCATAAAGAAACGGCCTCGCGAACAACCCAATATCTTCCTCCGCCTTTCGTTCCCGCTCCGGGTCTTCGCAAACCGCGTTCCGGGCCAGCGAGTTCGATGTCGAATCTTCGCGAGACTCAGCCACCTGTCCATAAGGGCTTGTTCAAAGAGGGTTACAATATGTAAATCCCTTACCCAGTATTGCTTATGGCTGGATATTGAGACCGGACATGTATGATGACGCTGGAAGCCGGCACCTGTGTACATAAGTACGAGGGAGGAACCCCGAAATACGAACCATGTTATAGAATACATCATAAATCCTGACGCCAAATTTTTAAGATACTCGATGCTACTTGACACAACTCTCGACGCGAAATCAAGCACCCAATCCGAACACACCCGGCAACGCGGCCCAAGCCTTCCTCCTCACCTCCGCATGCCCATGCTCCCACTCCTTCACACACTTCTCACAGAATCCATGATAATCGCCACCATAAATTTCACCCAACGAGAGCACCTGCAACAGTCTCGTCCCAGACCGACACGAATCCGTGATCTGATCAATAACCTTCTGGTGCATCTCCGACACTCTTACGCTTCGACCCGCTATGTCGCACGAAGCGCAATTGAACGGGGGGAGGTGAGGACCTTTCGGTTCGAAGATCAAGCGGTGGGTCTCCTTGAGCTCCATCTCACGGAGCGCAATTAGACCCTTTATGGCCGCATGAAGGATTTCTGGGGCCAGCCGTGCGTTCGTCGGTAAACGCGCATCCATCAACGAGTCTGGGCCCCTCCGAACGGCCATGTAGTATGCCATCGGCAATGCAGATCTGAGCCCCTGCTGGACGAAGAGATTGAGGACTGCATTTGGGTGAGGGGTCGGGCCGTTGAAGACATCTTCTCCGAGCGCCTTGGAAGGATCAAGGCCCTCGAAGGTGGCTGGATATGCACCGCGGATGACTTTGAGTATCTGAGACCGAACGGTGGGCATCTCATACTTTGCCGTGATTCGGAGGAGGGATGAGAATGTGATGAAATTCGTCACTTCGTTTCGTTGAAGGAACCTGCAGACGAAAGGGTCAGCGGAACTAGTTAACTGTAGAAGGATATGGTGGCATACCCTGGGAGATATATGACCTTTATAAGTGTGGCAAAATCTATGACTGTATCCGAGGATGAGACGCGGGGACAACAATTGGGTGATTCTGTGGTAGCCAGGTTTGATCTCGCGAACATCTGACCGAGTACAGGGGAGTGGAGTGACAAGATACTGGTATGGACGCGGAACAGGGTGTTGCCGCACAACACCTCGACGTTCCCGTCCTCGAAGTAGAAGGTATCATGGGGGGTTATAGTCGTGAGGTCGACAGGAGCCTCATCATCGGCGGTATCTGCGATTGTAAAGTCGGACAAGCTGGCGATGCTGATTGACGGGGACTGAGTGTCAGGAGACCCGGGAACGGTGTCCGGCTCTGAGCCAGCAACCGACTCGAGTTGTGGGGGCTGTGGGATCTGAGGTTCAGGATCTCTGTTGGGAGGTCCCAGGGATGTGACAACTGGAGTCGCAGCAGGGCCTTCCACGCCCGTGCCAGCCGGCCTAGGCTCCCAGGTTCTGAATACGGGCGGAGGAGGGAGACCCTCCCAGCCACGCTCCCGTAGCCCAATGACCTCCTGAAATTTCGCCTTAGTCTCAACGTTGCTCCCTTCACAGAAAACGTGTTCACCTGCACCAGTTCTTCCTTCGTCCATTGACCATTGCGGGGAGCCTTGAAAATCTCAAAGCAGCGGTCGACAACTGTAGGGTCAGCATATGCTGCGAGTGTGGCCCCTGCTGTTTTGAACAACACGACGAGCGCGTATAAGTGGTGACCGTGCAGTGTCGAGTGGGAGATAAGTGCTTGGAGAATGTGATCACGGATTACAGATTCTTCCACGTATCCGAGGTTAATACAGTGTGCGATGAGATTGGCGTCTGCGAAGGGGAAATGGTTCCGATTTTCTTGATTGTACACTACTCCTATATCAGCGCGGAAGAATGATTGTAGAGCCTCTGCGCAGAGGCGACTTCGAAGCCCAGTGCTGTGTGGGGCAAGGATATGGTCCGATTCTGCATCACCGGCGAAACGGAGGATCAAGGGAAGAGTTGGGTCGATGAGATTGGATGGAAACCCGTTCCTTCTGTAGTGCGTCTGGAGCGCACGCAGGATGGCGTCAGGGGGGATCGTGGAATAAGTGTGTGTAATCTCAAACCAAAGACGAAGAAAGGTAAACGATCTTTTGTAGTTTTGGTCGGATAACTCGGCGATTGTTTTACCTAAGATTGCTTGGATGTCTACCATTGCGATTGTGGCGGTACGAGAGGAAGTCTTGGTAATTACGTAAGCAAACGGCACTGCGCTCCCGAGAGTCCGCGTCCATGACCAAGTGCACCACAAAACAGGAGCAAGCACCGTTGCAAATGACATTGTTTGGTTCTACCTCGGACACCTTTCAACTCTGGCGGTTCTCAAACGCCGGGGAAGTTTCCCAGAAGCTTGCACTTCCCCTCTGTTTCGAAATTTACCCAGGGGGGAACCTATCTTTAAAATACAGAAAGGAAAGCGGACGAAAAAACCGGTACCCAAACGATATACTCGTGAAAGTACGACGCTTGGCATCAAATCCCGAACAAGGATTCGAGCCTTCAAGCCTTCAACCCAAACACATCCGGCAACGCGGCCCAGGCCCTCTTCCTTACATCTGCATGCCCAGACTCCCACCTTCCCACACACCCCTCGCAAAACCCAAGAGATTCGTCTCCACAGAGGTCCCTCAGCGAGAGAACTTGCAGCAACTTCGTCCCAGAGTTGGCGGGGTCCATGATTCGTTCAGCAACCCTCTGGTGTGCTTCCGAAACTCCCGGATTCGTTGCATTGCGTGACGGGCAGTTCTGCCGGGAACACGACCGGGAACCCTTCGATCCAAATATCAAACGATGGGTCTCTTTGAGCTCCATCTCACGGAGTGCGATGAATCCTCTGATCGCCGTTTGGAGGATCTCGGGAGATAACGTGGCGCTCCGCGGTAGACGTCTATCCATCAACGAATCTACCCCTCTTCGAGCTGCCATATAATATGCCATTGGTAGTGCGGACGTGAGTCGCTGTTGGACGAACAGGTTGAGGACTGCGTTCGGGTGGGGAGTCGGACCGCTGAAAATTCTCTCTCCGAGTGCCTTGGAAGGATCGAGGCCCTCGAAGGTCACTGGATATGCATCACGGATGATCTCGAGTATCTGAGATCGGACGGTGGGCATCTCGTACTTTGCCGTGATTCGAAGGAGGGATGAAAATGTGGCGAAATCTGGCGCTTTGTTCCGTTCAGGGAATCTGTAGACGGGGGTGGTCAGCAGAACAACTCATTCGTAGCAGGGCATGGTGGCATACGCGGGGAGATATATGACCTTGAGAAGTGTGGCAAAATCCATGGCTGTGTCCGATGACAGAATGCGGGGACAACCGTTGGGCGATTCCGCGGTCACAAGGTTCGACTTTGTGAACATCTGGCTGAGCACAGGAGAGTGGAACAATAAGGCACCGGCGTGGACGCGGAACAGGGTGTTGCCACACAAAACTTCGGTGTTCCCATCCTCAAGGTAGAAGGTGTCGTGGGGGGTTATTGCCGTGGGGTCGATGGGGGACTCATCATCAGAGGTATTGGCGACCACAAAATCCGACAGGCTGGTGATGCTGATCGATGGAGAATGCAAGACAGGAGATCCGGGGATTGTGTCTGTCTCCAGAGTGGTGGCGACTGGTTCGAGTGGAGGGGGCTGGGGAATCTGAGGTTCTACATCACTGTCTGGAAATCCCAGGGATGTTACGACGGGGGTTGCGCCGGGGTCTTTCTGGTTCGCACTGGCTGGTTTCGGTTTCCCGATCGTGAACACAGGAGGGGGAGGAAGGCCCTCCCATCCCCGCTCCCGTAGCGCAACTAGTTCCTGCAACCCGGAGCTGCGTGGGGAAAGAATGTGATCTGACTCTGCATCGCTCGCAAAACGAAGGATCAAGTGAGCGGCCTTGCTCTGATAGTCGACCACCTTCCCGGCATTCCTTGCGCTCCTCCGCAGACCAGATGTGTCCATAATATCTTGAGTGGCACGCGTCCTCGAAGCCTTGGAACCCGACCCATCCTCGTCCTTCGCATCTTGAGGGGGTGACTTGCGCTTATGCGACTTTGCCGCGGGGGCTACGTCCTGCCTTGTGGTTTTTGGGGGAGTGAAATTTTTTAGTTCATCGAGTCCGAGAGTCAGGAGTAGGTCACTGTTTCGCTTGATGTTGGCCAGGCGATCTTTTTCGTATTGACTTTGCATGGCTGAGACGGAATGTGGGCCACCTGTATGCTTAGCGCGACGGAGGTGGGGAATCGATGTTGATCATGTCTCGGCGGTAACGCGGTTCGATCGCCGTGAGCGCCGGACGGATGCCCGGGTGGGTGAGTTTGCCACGACCGTGGTCCATCTTCAAACCTGTCGTTCTCTTGATCCAGATAGCATCAAAGATCTGGTCAGAGGGGATCTGGTCATAAGTATGTCCTATATCGGACCAAAAGCGATAAAAGTTGAACGATTGTTCGTAGTTTCGGTCGGAAAATATCTCCTCGGTGTAATCCTGGGATTACGACGATCGACGACATACGCCAAGACGCTCGACATATGCCAAGACATACGACAATCACATGTTACGACGGACTTCGAAGTGAACCAACGAGTAAATGTATATAAGACACGCCTACGATACGATAGCTAGCTAGCTTTCTCTTTACCGAATCTTCATGACGTTGCCCTGTCTGTCTTGAGTGTCGCTACCTCACAGTAGCTTCCACTCGGCCGCTGAATCCAAGGCTTTCTTGATGTCTCCCATTGCAATTGTGGCGGCAGGAGTGAACTTTGGTTGTTACGTAAACTGACACAACAGTACTTACCCAATTTGTATAACAAACATGGACTGACTGCCAGAACTTTTGCGCAACAACTCCAGGGTCTCGTATATCCCCCTGAGGTGACCACCAGTTGCCCCGGTTTGTACATCATTTGTATATCCGGAATTCAGGTGGGTCCCCACACATCAGCAAAACAGGAGCCACTTTAGAGGTCTTTAAAGTGGCGAAAAGTCACAAAGGGCGTAAACGGTCACGCCCTTTTTAAAGTCCTTTAAAGTGGTCCGACCATCTCTAAAGTCCTTTCGAGTG
>Ga0307513_10002000_pt1 | contig 28769 bp, 25 predicted proteins | sample 15_EM_MG_FD_202174 | JGI IMG/M metagenome (GOLD analysis project Ga0307513, IMG submission 202174) | Populus trichocarpa ectomycorrhiza microbial communities from riparian zone in the Pacific Northwest, United States - 15_EM | ecosystem: Host-associated > Plants > Roots > Unclassified | place... | reverse complement strand
CACCATGACGGAGCTGTTTCGGGCCCATTGGCCGATGGTTCTCGGCTACCTCACCCGGCGCACCGGCGACCGGGTGCTCGCGGAGGAGTTGGCCCAGGAGACCTTCGTCCGGGCCACCGCCGCCTTCCTCGGCTGGCGCGGCGGTCCGCCCGCGGCCTGGCTGCTGGCGATCGCCCGCAACGTGCTCGTCGACCATCACCGGCGTGGCCAGCGACTGGTGCCGCTGGAGGAAACGCTGCTGCCGGCGCAGGCGTTTCCCGACACCGCGGTGGAGGTGCGCGACCTGCTGTCCCGGTTGCCGCCGAACACCCGGCGGCTGCTCACGCTGGCGTATCTGGACGGCTTCACGCACGCCGAGATCGGCAGCATCACCGGGCAGAGCCCAGCCGCCGTGCGATCGGCCGTCTGGCGAGCGCGCGATGCCGCTCGGGCGCTGGCCGGGGAGGTGAGCAGTGATGACTGACCCGGTGCCGGCCGGTGAGCCGGACAACCCGTTCGACGTGCCCGAGATGAACGTGCTCGACGACGGATCAATCCGCCGAGCCGTGCGCCGCGGTGTCGTGCTGACCGGTCTGGTCGCCGCCGCATGGCTACTGCTGGCCACCGTCGTGCTCTACCTCGGCGGGGTCGTCGTGGTCGCGGTGCATACCAAGCACTTTCACGACCTGGCCTACTACGGAGCTCAGGTGGGCCGGCCCGGATACACGGTGAACGGCAACAGCTGTTGCCTGGGCACCCTCGGGCTCAGCAGCACGCAGGAGTTGGAACTGCACCAGCGTGGCGCCTTGGGGCCGACCGGCCAGATCACCGGTCGAGTCTGGCGCGGCTTCACCGGCAGGCTCGGGTCCGTCCTGCCGGACGACAGCGCGACGCCGATCGGGGCTGCGTTGCAGCGGGAGCGGCCGACCAAGGCCGGTACGACGGCGTTCCTCGGGACGCTGCCGCCGCTGATCTCGGCCTCGGCGATCATCGAGTTCAGCACCCCCCTCGACGAGGCCGCCCTGGACAACTTCCGGTTCACCGACACCGGGTCGCTGTCGTCGAGTGACCCTTGGGCACTCTTTCTCGCCGATCCTTACGGGGGTCAGGTGGTGAGCTGGCCGGAGCACAGCGTGGTCGACTTCCCGGACTGGGTGGCCACGCTCTCCGCCGACGATGACAACGAACTGGACAAGCTCGGGGCTCCGTCCGTCGCCGTGTTGCGGACCGCGGCCAAGACCCCGCGGATCCACGCCGTGGTCATCGAACAGGCAAGCGTCAGCGATCTTCAGACTCTGCTCAAGAACCCCCAGGTGCGCAGCGTCAACGTTGCCGAGGTCGGATTCGACCCGGCGCGGCAGAGCCTCGACAACTAACCGTCACTGGAAGTAACTCGATTCGGAGGGCCGTCCATCATGTTTCGCTCATTCATCCGCTCCACCGCCCCGATCGCGCTGTTGCTCGTCCTGGGGATCTGCAGCACCTTCGCGGTACTCGTGCTGCCCGCGTCGACCAGCACGATCACGGACGGTGTCGAGACCACCACCGGTCCGGATGCCGCCACCTGGATCCTGGTGTGCTGCCTGATGGTGGTCGCCCTGCTCGCTTTCGTGACCGCTGGTTTCCTGGCCTACCGGCGGCGGTCAGGCCTGGCCGACCGAGATAGCTGAGCACGCCGAACGCCGCTGCCGCCCGGTCCCGCTGTCGCGGGGCCGGGCGGTCGCATGTCGTCATGGTTCTTGGGGATGGACTGCTGGAACGGACCGCTCCATTCGTCCAAGAAATTTCGTGATTCGAACCGAACAAACCAGCTGCCCGATGAATCAGAGGGTGTGAGGACCGGCCAATCGGGTCGGCCAGGAGCAGGTAAGGACCTATTTCTGATGACATCCGTCACTCTCTGCACTCGCATTGAAATGCAGTTCGGTCCAAGGGGATCAATGAAGACCCTTGCCTGTACCTGTGGACGTACCGTTATTCATTCGTTACAAAGTCGTGTGGTCGCTCATTGGGCCGGCGTACGTCTTTAAGGTGTCGCACGGCGTGAACCGTGGGCTTGCCCGCCGCCGCTGCTGCGCTGATCGCAGGGCCGATGACAGGTGTCTCCCGCTCGAGCTCGACCAGAAATCTCAAGGAGCAGAACCATGCGCTTTCCGCCCGGGAATTGCCCTGCGGGCCGGGGGGTCCAGTCGCCTCGACCGGACGCTATAGCCTTTCGTTTCCGTGAGCGAAGTGATCGAACATCGTGTTGCCCGCCGTCCACTTGATTTCTGTCGGAAAGTAATCAGGCCGCCACACCCTGTCGCAGAGTCACCCCCTGGTCTGATTCGGACGAGCGCTTTCCCCTGTCCTGGCAATTCGGTACGACCTAAGGCGGAGGACCGTACGACCCCAGTCCAACGTCGGCGTTGATCGAGTCCGCCCGCGGCCTGATGTGCCGCGCGCGATCGGCCGAGAGCATTGCCAGGTCTTCCGAGCCATGCACCCGCATCGTTGATCAATTGATAGGAAGATCGATGACCCACAAGATCGCAATACTTTTTGGCGGCCCGACGCCCGAGCACGAGGTCAGCCTGGCAAGTGCCGCCTCGGTTCTGGCCCAGACGCAAACGCTCGGGTGGGACGTGCTGGCGGTCGGGATCAGTAAAGACGGGCGATGGTTCGTCGGTCCCGGTGCCCTGGACCGGGTGCTGGCTCTCGCGGACCAGGCCAAACTTCCCCGCGGTGTCGCGGCTTCGGACCAGGCGCCCGAGTCCACCGAGATGTTTCAGGCTCCGCCGCCCCGGGCTGTCTTCGCCGGCTACGACCTGGTGCTGCCGCTGTGCCACGGCCAATGGGGCGAGGACGGCACCCTGCAGGGCATGCTGGCCACCTACGGCCTGCGGGTCATCGGCTGTGGCGTCACGGCATCTGCTGTGTGTTTCGACAAGCAACTCGCGAAGACCATTCTCACCGCGGCCGGCCTCCCGGTGACCCCGGGCACTGTGGTGAAGCGGCACGCCTGGATCGCCGACCAGGACGCGGCGCTGCGACAGGCACAGGGTCGGATCGGTACCGGTCCGTGGTTCGTCAAACCCAATCGCAGCGGCTCCAGCATCGGCGTCACCGCCGCTGCCGTGCCGGCCGAACTGCCCGCCGCCATCGACGAGGCGCTGCGCTGGGACGACACCGCCTTGATCGAGGACTTCGTCCCGCACCGCGAGTTCCTGCTCGGGGTGGTCGGAGGCGAGCAGCAGCTGACCGTCTCCCCACCGCTGGAGTGCATCCAGTCCGGCGAAGTCCTCGACTACGAACAGAAGTACCGCCGCGGGAAGTTGCGGTTCGAGCCGCCCGCCGGGGTCGGCCCGGAGGTGATTGCGGAGGCTCGTCGGCTGGCGGCTGCCGCCTTCTCGGCCCTCGGGTGTCAGGTTTTCGCCCGGGTCGACCTGTTCCTCGACACCCGCGACGGGAGCCTGCTCGTCAACGAGGTCAACACGGTTCCCGGCATGACAGCACAGAGCGCCTTCGCCCAGCTGATGACCGCCGCGGACCTGCCGTATCCGGCCCTGCTCGAGACCCTTTACCAGCTTACTGAGGAGATCCGTTGATCCCGCTCACGCTTGCCCATCTCGCCGCCGCGACCAATGGGGTGCTTCTCGACGCTGAGCCCAAGGCCCTCGCCACCAGCCTGGTCGTCGATTCCCGCGAGGTACGGCCGGGGGCCATCTTCGCCGCGCTCGCGGGGGAGCGCACCGACGGGACGCGCTTCGTCAGGACCGCCGTCAAAGCCGGGGCGGTTGTTGTTCTGGTGCCCGACAATCACGCCGACCGCGACGACTGGGCGGCCAGTGGGTTGCCGCGGATCGAGGTGCGCGATGTCCAGCTCGCGCTGGGCCAGGTGGGGCGGGCGGTACGGCTGCGCTCAACAGCTCGGATCGTCGGGGTCACCGGTTCCTCGGGCAAGACCAGCACCAAGGACATGCTCCTGGCCGTGCTCTCTGCGCACCGGCGTACCGTCGCCAACGAGCGGTCCTTCAACAACGAGGTCGGGCTGCCCCTGACGCTGGCCCGGATCGAGCCCGACACCGAGGTCGTTGTGGTCGAGATGGGCACGGCGGGCGCCGGCCAGATCGCGGAGCTGTGTGACATCGCCTCCCCGGACATCGGGGTCGTCACCATCGTCGGAATGTCGCACTTCGAACAGTTCGGCAACTCCCAGGACGCCATCGCCACGGAGAAAGCCGCTCTACCGGAGGCCATCCCGGTGAGCGGCTTCGCCGTCCTCAACGCCGATGACCACCGGGTGCTCGCCATGCGCGAACGCGTGCGCGGCCGGGTCGTCACCTACGGCGTGCACGCCGAGGCCGATGTCCGAGCCCAGAACGTCCGGCTGGACGCGGAGGGATGTCCGCGCTTCGACTTGGTGGCAGCGGACGGCAGGGCCGAGGTGCGGCTGCCGGCAACCGGTGAGCACATGGTCGTCAACGCTCTGGCTGCCGCAGCGGTCGCTTCCGGTCTCGGCCTCGCGGTCGACGAAGTAGCTGCCGGCCTGGCCTCGTTCCAGCTCTCGCCGGGAAGGATGCAGATCACCCAGCGGCCGGACGGCGTCCGGGTGATTGACGACAGTTACAACGCCAACCCGGTCTCGGTCGAGGCGGCGCTGCGGGCACTGGTCGCCGCTCGACCCGCGGGTGGCCGCGCGGTAGCCGTCCTCGGTGAGATGGCTGACCTCGCCGATCTGGCGGTCTCCGCACACGAGGACATCGGAAGGCTCGCTGTCGCTCTCGGTATCGACCTGCTGGTCGCCGTCGGCGCTCACCCCGAACACGCCGTCTCCGCTGCCCGCCAGGCCGGCCTCAAGGAGACCATGGTGGTCGGCCGACCAGCCGACGTAGCCGCTGCGCTCAAGCCTTTCATCCGTTCAAAGGACGTCGTGCTGCTGAAAGGCAGTCGGGTCGCGGGGCTGGACCTGGCCGCAACCGCTCTCACGGCGACGGTCAACGCGTGAGCGCCCCCGTCACCGGTTTCCGGAAGGCCAGTCAGGTCGTTCGGACGCCGGTCACTTCGCTGTCCGCGCACGGCTGGCAGGATCTCGCCCTCAAGGACGAAACCCAGCAGATCTCCGGGGCTTTCAAGTATCGCGGTACCAGCCACCGGATCGCTGCGTTCGAGCCGGGTACCCAGATCGTGGCTGCGTCCACCGGGAACCATGCCTCTGGCCTCGCCATCGCGGCAGCCGACCGCGGCGTGTACCTGACGGTGTATGTCCCGCAGACCATCCCGCAGGCCAAACTGGACAAGATCAAAGGTGCCGGTGGCCGGCCCATCCTGATTGACGGCGGATACGACGACTGTGAAGTGGCTGCCCGACACGCCGCCACCACGACGGGTGCGATCTTCATCCACAGCTTCGACGACGCTCAGGTGATTGAAGGCCACCGCAGCCTCTTTCGCGAGAGCGCAGACCAGTTCGGGCTGCCCGACGTCGTTTTCGTCCCGGTCGGCGGCGGTGGCCTGGTCACCGCCGCGCTCCGCGAGTGGGCTGGAAAGGTGCGGGTGATCGGCGTTGAGTACGAGCGCGCACCGGCTCTGCAACGCTCGTTGCAGACGGGTCGGCGGGTCACCCTGGACAGCGCCGATGGCATGCCGGAAGGGCTGCTGGTGCGCCGGATCGGGCAGATCGCCTTCGAGACGTGTCTGCAGCACGACCTAGAGGTCGTCACCATCGGCGACCGCGAACTCCAGGCGGCAATGCGGGTGCTCTGGCACGAGGCGAGCATCAAGGCCGAGGGGGCCGGAGCCTCGGCATTGGCCGCGGCGCTCAGCCGGTCCGATCCGGACCTGCGGGCACTGTGCATCGTCTCAGGGGGAAACATCGACGCGGCGACCTGGCAGCGCTGGGTCGAGGGAGCGACCTGGACCGGAACCCCCGACCCAGCGGTCAAGGTCATCTGATCCGTTGTCGCATCGGGGATGGGGCATGCGCGTTTTGTGCAAGAATCCGCAGGTTTCCGATGAGAGGTTGCCCTGAAGATGCGCTCCCGAACCCTGACGCAGTCGCTGGTCGCCGCCACCACCCTGGCCGTGGCGATCATGCCGGTGGGCAGCTCGATCGGCGCCGCCGTGACCGGGCAGGGCCGGGCGCTACGCGCGGGAGTGGCCGCGACCGACGACGGCGCTCTGGTCACAGCGCTCGATCAGGTGCTGGCAAATTCGGCGCTCGCCGGGTCGATGACCAGCATGCAGGTCGTCGATGGGACCACCCATGCGGTCATCTACTCGAAGAACGCCGATCAACGAGTCATCCCGGCCTCGAACGAGAAGCTGCTGACGTCGGCCGCGGCGCTCACCCATATCGGTGCGAGCGCCAAATTCCACACCACCGCCTCGTACAGCGGCACGAAGAGCGGTAAGACGGTGGCCGGCAATCTGGTCCTCAAGGGCACCGGTGATCCGACGCTGACCGACGCCCAGTTCGATGCCATCGCCGCGAAGGTTGCCGCGGCCGGGATCACCAAGTTCACCGGCCAGTTGATCGCCGACGACACTGCCTTCGACCACACCCCGTTGGGTCTGAGCTGGGCCTGGGACGACGAGTCCTACGCCTACGCAGCCCCGATCTCGGCGTTGACCGCGGCTGCCACCAACGTCTTCGATACCGGCAGTGTCGCCGTCGCGACCAAGCCGGGCACCGCGCAGGGCAAGGCGGGCGCGCTCGCGCTCACCCCGCGCAACTCGTACGTCACCATCAAGAACAACACCGTCACCGGAGCGGCCGGCACGGCGAACACGGTCACCGCAGTGCGTTCGCACGGCACCAACACGGTTGTGGTCAGCGGTTCGGTTCCGCTGAAGGGTGCCACCACCACCGATCTGGTGTCGGTGGAGAACCCGACTCTGCTGGCCGCGTCCACTTTCCGAGATGCGCTGACCCGCCACAAGGTGAAGGTGACTGGCACGACTGTGGTCAAGGCCAGCCCGAGCGGCGTGAAGACGATCTACGACCGGGCCTCGATCCCGCTGAGCGAGCTGATGGTGCCATTCCTCAAGCTGTCCAACAACGGCCACGCCGAGGTGCTCGTGAAGGCGATGGGCCGCAAGGCGTCGGGCAAGGCCGGCTCCTGGACGAACGGTCTGGTCCAGGAGCGGACCACGCTCACCGGCCTGGGTGTGACAACCTCCGCCAGCCAGTTCGGCGACGGGTCCGGCCTGAGCCGGCGCGATTCGGTGACCACCCGACAGGTCGCCACCCTGCTGGACCAGGCGCAGAGCCAGCCGTGGTTCGCCGCCTGGTACCAGGCGTTGCCCATCGCCGGAGTAGACGGCCAGCTCGTCGGCGGGACGCTGACCAATCGGTTCAGGGGCACCAAGGCGGCCAACAACCTGCACGGCAAGACCGGCACCATGGCCGGAGTCAACGCCCTTTCCGGCTACGTCAACGACACGACCGGACGGCGGCTGGTTTTCTCCATCGTGTCGAACAACGCCACGTCGAACGTATCCGGGATTCTTGACCAGGCCGCGGAGAAGCTGGCCTCGGCAGGCTCACCCGCCGCGCTCGCCGCTCGCAGCGTGCCACCCACGTCGGTCAGCGCCCGCAACCGCGAGGGCCAGGACGTCGAATGTTCCTGGGTGCAGGCCTGCTAACGGTTCCCGTCCGAGCGAACCCCGGCGTCACCTCTGTGGTGGCGCCGGGGTTTCGCTGGTCTGGGTGCTCCAGCCCGGCTACGCTCACCGCGTGATCGACTGGATTGATTGGGGAGACGCCCCGACTTGGGCGGCGACCATCGGCGCGGTGGTGGCCGGCGTATTTGCCTATCGGGTCCTGCGGATCGAGCAGAGGCGAGACGCGCGTCAGGATGAACGGGACCGGCGGACCCAGGCCGAGCTCGTCACCGTATGGCTCGACCTCGACCACGTCCGTCCACCGGGAAGCGCCGCCCTGGTGGTGGGAAACAGCAGCACCGCAGGGGTTTACGACGTCACCAGCTGGTTGGCGTACGAGCAGACCACGGATCTCGTGACGAACTCTCCAGTGGTCCCGCCACTCGGGCGCACCACCGTCGAGCTGCCCATCTTGCACCTGACCACCCTCGGTATCGACGATTTCCACATCACCGCGGAAAACGTCGGGGAGTACTGGGCGAAGGTGCGGGCGGTCGTCTCATTCACCGACTCCGCCGGGCAACGCTGGACCCGAGACCGGAACGGGATCCTGCGCGAAGATCAGCACGCGCCCTGACCGCGTTCTCTGGATCAAGATCAATCTGTGGATTGGGCGGGGGGGTTGACCCATTCAATTCAGTGGGTCAAACCCCCGACCGCATCAGGCTTTCCTTCGCTCTGGGGGACGCCCTCCTCGGGGAGCAGTGACCAGAGCTCGACTTGTGCGACCCGGGTGCGCTGTTCGCCGCACAGGGCGTAGGTCCTTGCCCCCGGCGTCATGGATACGACTCAGCTGGTGGGGATGCGGGTCAGAAGGCGCCCACGGAGGCGGTGCAGCTGTGGCATCAGCCCGTAGATGACGATCGGCACCGCGATGGTCGCGAGCACGAAGGTGCGCAGGACCGGTGAGAGAGTGCGGAGCCAGTCACCAAGCGCAAGGTTGAGCACGGTAAGCGTGGGGAAGACGGCCAGCCAGATCATCAGGGCCAGCTGGTGCTTGGTCGGAGGTCCTGGAACGCCGGTCCGGTTACTCGGTGCGGGGTTCGGCGTCGAGTTGGGGGTGGTCATGCTGACTCCTTTGAGTGGGCGCTGCTGGTTGATGAGGGCGGGAAGCCGTGGCCGAGGTCGCGGACGGCATTGCGCACGTCGTCGTCGACCAGGTCGGCGTTCAGCGCGATCGCGGCTGCGGAGCCGGCACCCGCGGCGGTGATGACCTGGGCGCGCGGGTCGACGACGTTGCCGGCGGCCCAGACTCCGGGGATGCTGGTGCGCCCGGTCTCATCGACGACGACCCAGCCGTTCTCGTTGACGTCGCAGCCGAGGCCGACCAGGAGGGCGTTGTTCGCGACGAAACGGGGTGGCACGAACAGTGCATCGCGGGTGATGACCCTGCCGTCCGACAGTTGCACGCCGCGCAGCTGGTCGGCGTCATCGATGACCAACCGCTCGGCAGCGCCTTCGACAACGCCGATGGCGCGGGCGAGCAGTTGGGTCCGCTCGACGTCGGTGAGGATGTCGGGCGGGGTGAAGTAGACGAGGTCGTGGGTCCATTGGCGAACGATCTGGGCGTACCGGACGGCACCGGGCGTCCCGCCGAGAACGCCGAGCCGACGGTCGCGGACCTCGTAGCCGTGGCAATAGGGGCAGTGCAGGACGTCGCGGGCCCACCGCTCGCCGAGCCCTTTGACCTCCGGCAGCTCGTCGCGCAGGCCGGTCGTGACCACCAGGCGCCGGGCAGAGATCCGTTGCCCGTCGGCGAGGAGGACCGAGAAGCCGGTGCCGCCGTCGGGCACGAGGTCGGTGACAGCGCCCGCAACGAGGTCGCCGCCGTAGCCCTTGACCTCATTCCTGCCGATAGCGAGCAGCTCGGCAGGTGAAATGCCGTCGCGAGAGAGGTACCCGTGCAGATGCGTGGCCGGCGCGTTGCGCGGCCGGCCCGCATCGACCACGAGAACCTTGCGGCGGGCCCGGGAGAGGACCAGGGCTGCGGACAGGCCGGCGGCGCCCCCACCGACGACCACTACCTCGTATCTGTTCATGCCCCCAGGCTGGAGCCGCAGGAGGCCGTTCACCTACGAACGTTGCTGTTTCTGGGAAACGGGAGTCAGATGAGCCCTGTGGAGGACACCTCAGCGGCGGCCATCGCCGCAACGCTCGACCAGGTCGGGCCCCGGCTCAAGGGCCTGCGCACCCAACGCCGGATGACCCTCACCGGCGTTGCGGAGAGCACCGGCATCTCGAAAAGCACCCTGTCACGACTCGAAACCGGAGGACGGCGGCCAACCCTGGAACTGCTCCTGGCGCTCTCGCATGCTTACCGGGTGCCGCTCGGTGACCTCGTGGCGGCGCCGGAGGAGGGGGACCCGCGGCTCCAGCTCAAACCCGGCCGGGTCAAGGGCAGGACCGTGATCCCGCTGACCCGGCAACCCGACGGCATGCAGGCATGGAAGATCATCATCCCGACCGGCCTCTCCGCCCCAGAGCCACGCGCGCACGACGGCAACGAATGGATCTATGTCCTCTCCGGCCATATCCGGTTCGTCCTCGGCGACCAGGACCTGGTGCTCGGGCCGGGCGAGGTTGCCGCGTTCGACACCACGGTTCCGCACTGGTTCGGCAGCACCGGCGACGAACCCGCGGAGATCCTCAGCATCTTCGGACGGCCAGGTGAGCGAATGACCGTCCGAACGACACCTCAGTAGTTCGCCCGCTACTCGTTTGCTCCGTTGTCAGGCCAGTCGGCCCGGCAGCCGGCGCAGCTCCTGCTTGTCGAGGGTGGCGTCGTGTTCGGCGAGCGGTGCGGCCTTCGCCTCGTTCGCCTGCACGGCCGGGGATGCCACGCCCGCCCACTCGAGGATCTTCGCGGTGGCCAGGTCCCGATCGGCCGGCGCCAGGGCGGCGACATTGGAGCCGTGCGTTCCGTTGGGAACGGTGAGAACGTAGGAGTCCTTGGCTCCCCGGTCGACCCGGAACCGCTCCGACCCCCAGGGGTCGTTCTGGCCGTAGACGTACAGCGTGTGCCGAGCGTGGTGACGGACCCAGGTGTCGATGCCCAACATCGCCAGCGGCTGGAAGCGCATCGGAATGGACTTCGGGACGACCGCACGCGGCGGCTGGTACGGGTACCGCTGCAGCTTGCGCTCGATCCACGGGAACGTGATGTCCGGCCAGCCGAGCTGGGTGCCGGCCTGGTAGTAGTACGGGATGTAGGGCTCAATGCCCTGGTCGCTGTACTCGTTCCACGGGTTGTACTGGTCGATCAGGTCGAACAGCGCCTGGTCGGTGATCGTCGCCGCGGCCGGGAGCTGGTCGCAGTAGGCAACGCCGTAGTACTGCCAGAAGGTGAAATCGAAGTCGAGCACGGTCCCTTCGAAGGCCTTGTCCTCCGTGCCGATGAGGTTCAACGTCAGCTCGTTCTCCACCAGGTAGGCGTGGAACTTGGGCCGCAATGCGTTGCGCCGGACGAGTGCCTCGCGCTGCAGGGCCTGCGCGCGCTTGCGGCAGTCCGTCGGGCCCACGGTCGCGAAGAACCGGTCGTAGGCGGAGTCGTCGTTGTTGATCACATCGTTCGGGGCGACGTAGGGCACTGTGCCGTTCATGTCCTGGGGGTAGAACCGCTGGTAGTAGGTCGCGGTCATGCCGCCCTTGGAGCCGCCGGTGGCCAGCCAGTTCTTCCCGTAGATCGGCTTCAGCGCCTGGAAGATGCGGTGCTCGTCGGTCGCGGCCTGCCAGATGGTGAGGTCGGACCAGTTCGCGGGCTCCGGGCGGGACGGTGTGAAGAATCGGTACTCCATCGACACCTGGTTGCCGTCGACGATCCGCGTCGGCTCCGACCGGCTGGGAGCCGTATTGAGGCCATAACCGCTGGTGAAAAGCACGGTGGGGCGGGAGACGTCCTTGTGCAGCACGCTGATGCGCTGCTGGAAGGTCGCCCCTTTCGGCCGTCGGTGGTCGACCGGCTGGGTGAAGTTGAGCACGAAGAAGCGGTAGCCGGGGGTGCTCACCGGTTGCTCCTCGATCAGGCTCATGCCCGGGATCGCCAGGAGGCGGTCCTTGATATCGGGCTCGGCGGCATTCGCCACTGTGGTCGCTGTAACCGGCGCAACGACCAAGCCGATGAACATGGCCAGGACCAATAGCACTCGCGTGGCACTCCGCACGGACCCTCCCCGGATCGATCTGGACAAGGGGAGGATAGTCCGCAGAAGCGGCATTTGGGCCGAAGCAGTGCTCTTGGTTTCGGGCGGGCCGGACTGGCGGGCCGGCCCGACGGGCCGTGGCGGGTTCAGGCGCGACCGGATGACAGCAGCCGCAGTTCGCGGCCGCGCTGTACGGCCGAGGACCGGTCGGTGGCGCCGAGCTTGGCGTAGATCCGGCGGATGTGGGTGCTGACGGTATTCAGCGAGACCGACAGTTCCCCGGCGATCTCCGGCCGGGTGAGATTCGTCGGCAGGTAGCGCAGCACGCGCAGCTCGCTGGGGCTGAGCTCTTCGGCCGGTCCGGGAGCGGCGGCGTGGCCGAGGCCGTGATCGGGGCCGTGATCGCGGACGGTGTCGAGGATGTCGGCGACCAGGGCGGCGTGCGACGTGCCCTGCGGCGGCAAGGCCGTGAGCAGCTGCCACCCGCCGGTCATCGCGAACGGCAGGATCAGCCGGTTCGGTTCGGCCAGGTGCAGCGCCCGCTCCACAGCCGCCCGCGCCGCGCGCTCGTCGCCCTGGTCGCGGCAGGCGAGTGCGTCGAGGAGGTGGGCCTCGATCAGGGTCAGACAGGGGGCGATGGGGGCGCTGCCGTCGAGCACGGCCTCCAGTTCGCGGCGGGCCCCGGCGGGGTCCTGGTCGGCGAGACGAACCACCGCGGCCGCGTTGCGGAGCTCGCCCGCCGCGGCCAGCCGGTTGTCGACCACCGCGAGGGTGGCCCGCGCCTGCTCGACCTTGCCGAGGCGGGCCAGGGTGGCGATGGTCCACGCCAGGACTCGGGAGCTCAGCGCGTGTTGCCCGACCATGTTCGCCTGCACCTGCCCGGCGGCCAGGAGCTCGGCCAAGGCCTCGTGGTAGTGGCCGCGGGCCGCCGGGAGCATCGCAGAAACCAGGTGGATCAGTAGCTGCATGCCCGGCTCGCCCGCGGCTGGGGTGGCGCGCCGAGCGCGGTCCAGGCACTGCTCGCCGTGGTCGAACTCGCCGGTCCAGATGAGGATCCCGGCGAGCGTCGCATGCGCGGGAGCGATCACCGGCTCGGTGTCCCAGCCGTGCCGGACCGCCAGCGCTATGGCGTCCTCGCAATACCGTCGGGCCAGGGCGAAAGAGTCGCCGGCGGCAAACCCGAGGTGGGCGAGGCACGCCACCTCCAGGTAGGGGCGGCCTATCTCCCGCGCGAGGTCGGCGCCCTCCAGCAGGTGACGCTCGCTGTCGGCCAGCCGCAGCGACCAGGCCTCGGTGACACCGAGGCTGAGGAGCGCGACAGCACGTAGATCGCTGCCGACGGCCAGGTCGGCGTTGGACTGGCCGGTAGCCGCCGAGGGCAGCGCGCTCACCTGCTCGAACACGCCGTCGAAGTGCCCGCGCAGCCGCGCCGACAGCAGGTCAAGAGACGCGACCGCCATCCGTAGCCGGTGCTGCCGGTCGGGCGGTGTCGTCGCGGCGTACGCCCTGGCGACCTCCAGGTGCGCATCGGCCTGATCGAGGCGGAGCTGATCGAGATCGGCGATCGCGTGCACCAGGGCCAGTCCGGGGGAGTCCGTGACGGTCCGGATCGGGAAGGAGCTCAGCAACGCCGCCACGGTCCCGGCTTGGCCGTCGAGAGTCAGGCTGAGGGCATGGTCGGTGAGCAGCCGGGCCGCCTCAGCCCAGTCCCCGGCGGCCTGCAGGTGGCGGATCGCCTCGGCGGTCTCGGCGTGGTCGGCGTACCACCGCGCGGCGAGCCGGTGCAGGTCCGGGACATCTGCGGGGACGTTACGGCGCAGCTCCAGCCGGAGCAGGCCGCTGAACATGTGGTGGTAGCGAAACCATGTGCGAGCGGGGTCGATTGACACGACGAACGCGTTGGCATCCTCCAGGTCCAGGAGGATCCGTTCCGATCCGGTGGCGCCGGTGAGCAGGTCGGCCAGCTCGCCGTTGACCCGGTCCAGCAGGGAGGTGCGCAGGAGCAGGCGCTGTACTTGCGGTGGCTGCCGGTCCAGCATCTCGGCCATCAGATACTCGGCGACCGTGCGGTCGCTGCCGGAGAACTCGGCGACAAACCGCTCGGGATGCGGGTTCCCGGCCAGAGCCAGGACAGCCAGCCGCAGCCCGGCGGCCCAGCCTTCGGTCCGCTCGTGCAGCGTGGCCACGACCGGGTCGGGCAGCGTGATCCCGGCGGCGGTGATCAGATCGCGGGTCTCGTCCTCGGTGAAGCGCAGCTGCGCGGCGCGGATCTCGGCCAGCTCCCCGGCCAGCCGCAGCTGGTGCAGCCGCAGCCTGGGGTCCCGGCGGCTGGCCACGACCGCGTGGACCCCGGGGGGAAGGCTTGTCAGCAGCGCCGTGAGCTGCTCGTTGGCCTCGGCGGAGCTCAGCTCGTGCAGGTCGTCGATGATCAGGACGAAGGGGCCGGACGCCGCGAGCTCGGCCAGCACCTTGTCCACCATGGCCTGACCGTTGAACCCGGGCGCCGCGGGCGGAGGCTCGGCGCCGCCGGTGGCGGCGCGGACCTCGCCCAGCAGGGCGAGCCAGAACAGCTGCGCGTCGTGCTGGCCCGGCTTCACCGACATGAAGGCGACCCGGCGATCCCGGCGTGCCCGGTCGGCCCACGCGCGCAGCAACGACGTCTTCCCGCTGCCTGCGGGCGCCGAGATGATCGTCACTCGCTTCCCGGCCGCGAGGTCCAGCGCGGCGACCAGGTCGTGGCGCTCGATCAGCCCCGGCCGCGCCGGGCCCGCCCGCTGGCCGCTGGCGGCAGCCGTGTCGGTCATCGCGCCATCTCCTCCGGGCACTCGGTCAGCGTAATTGCCTCGATCGCCGTTAGATCACCGGAATCCGGTGACGACCCCTCACCTTCCTCGCCATGAACCTGGACACGTCCTGATCAATTCCTGCTCAATGCAGAACGGAACGGAGTGCAGAGCATGGCTTCGTCGAGTCCATCCGCGGACAGCACGCCACAACTGCCGGACTACGCCCCGGTGCCCGAGGCGGCCTTCGGTCCGGCCCTCAATGAGCAGGGCTATTTCGTCGGCCGCGTCGAGCGCAACCTGTTCTGGGTCACCGACGGCACCTACCAGTCGGCGTTCCTCGCGACGCCCGACGGGGTGGTTCTGTTCGACGCCCCGCCGACCATCGGTCACAACCTGCGCCGGGCCGTGAACGAGGTCGCCGCGGCCGAGGGCATCGGTAACACCGTGACCCATCTGGTCTACTCCCACCACCACGCCGACCACGCCGGCGCGGCAAACTTGTTCGGCGACGACATCGTGCGGATCGGGCACGCGGAGACCCGGCGGCTGCTGCTGCGGGACAACGACGCGACCCGGCCCGCCCCGGAGGTCACCTTCGAGGACCGCTACATGCTCCAGGTCGGCGGCGAACGGGTCGAGCTGGCCTACCACGGGCCCAACCACTCGCCGGACAACATCTACCTCCATTTCCCGGACCACGACGCGCTCATGCTCATCGACATCGTCAATGTCGGCTGGGTGCCCATTTACAACCTCAACCTCAGCGAGGACGTGCCCGGATACATCGATGCGCCGGATCGGGCCATGGCCTATCCGTGGAAGCACTACATCGGCGGTCATCTCGGCCGGCTGGGCACCCGCGACGACGTGATCCTGCATCAGCAGTACATCGGTGACATCGTTGACAGCGCGCATGCTGCGCTCACCTCGATAGACCCGACCCCGTACTTCCGCAGGTACGGGGCGAACGCCTGGGCCGGGGTGGGCGGCTACCTCGACGCCGTCACCGCGCAGGCCGCCGCGCCGATCATCGCCAAGTACACCGGCGTTCTGGCGGCCGCCGACGTCCCTACATTCACCACCAGCACGACCTTCAGCGTCCTCCAGTCGATCCGCCTCGACCTCGGCACCGGTTCACAGGTCCACCCATGACCGAAAGGACAGCGACATGGCACCCGAACTTGAGGGCTCCAACGGAGATGACGGCATGAGCCGGCGGGTAGCGATCCTGGCCGGCGCGGGCGGCGATCTCGGCCTGGCGACGGCGCAGAAGCTGGCCGCCGCCGGGTTCACGGTGGTCGGCATCGACCGCAATGAGCAGGCGCTCAAGGAGTTGCCCGAGGGCATCCGGTACGAGGTGGGCGACCCGACCGACCCGGCCGTGGCCAAAAGCCTCGTCGAACGGATCGCCGCCGAGCTCGGTCCGCCCGAGGTGCTGGTCAACACCATCGGCACCTACCACCTGGGCGACGCGCTGGACGTGACGCCCGAGGATCTGCGGCACATGTTCGACGTCAACGCGGGCACCGCGCTGTGGCTGGCCCAGGCCGTGGCGCCGTACATGCGCGAACGTGGTTCGGGCGCGATCGTGCACATAGCCGCCCGCCCTGGGCTGGAGCCGACCGCCGGCATGACCAGCTACAGCGTCAGCAAGGCGGCCCTGGTCCACCTCATCCGCGTGCTCGACCTGGAGCTGCGCCCGCTCGGGATCCGGGTCAACGCCGTTGCACCGCAAGTTATCAACACGGTCAAGACGCGGCCGTATCTGCCTCCCGACGTGCTGGCGCATGCGGTTTCGCCCGAGGCGATCGCCGACATCATCGGCTATCTCCTCAGTGCCGCTGCCGTGACGGTCAGCGGCGCGGTGATCCCGGCCTACGGCGCCTGAAACCCCCTATCCCATCGCACGTCCTGAAAGGACCAGCATGTCCACGTCCACAAACCGCCGTTCGTTTCTCGCGCACGGCGCGGCCATCGCGGCCGTCCCCGCGCTCGCCACCCTGGCCGGAGGAGCCTCCGCCCAAGCGGCCTCTGCCGCCGACGCCTTGCCCGACTACGCGCCGATACCGCCGTCCGCGCTGGGCCCGGCCGTCAACGCGCAGGGCTACTACGTCGGCCGGGTGAAGAAAAACCTGTACTGGGTCACCGACAGCACCTACCAGGCGGCGTTCCTGACCACCAAGGACGGCGTGGTGCTGTTCGACGCACCTCCCTCCATCGGGCACAACCTGCAACGCGCCATCGACGAAATCGCGTCCGCCAATGGCGTTTCCAACAAGGTGACGCACCTCGTCCACTCGCATCACCACGCCGACCACGTCGGCGCCTCGTCATTGTTCGGCCGGAACGTGGTCCGGATCGGATCCGCCGAGAACAAGCGGCTGCTGAAGCGAGACAACGACCGGACCCGTCCGGCGCCCGATGTCTCCTTCGAGAACCACTACACGCTGCGTGTTGGCGGAGAGCGGGTCGACCTGGCGTGGCGGGGCACCAACCACACCTCGGACAACATCTACATGCACTTCCCGAACCACGACACGCTGATGCTGGTTGACGTCAACCTCCCCGGTTGGGTGCCGTTCAACAGCTTCAATCTCAACGAGGACGTCCCCGCGTCCCTCGCCGCCCCAGCCAGAGCCCTGGCTTACCCGTGGAAGCACTTCATCGGCGGCCACATGGGCCGGCTCGGCACCCGTCAGGACATGGTCGTCTACCAGCAGTACCTGAACGACCTCGTCGACGGCGTGACGCAGTCCCTGTCCGCAATCGACCCGACGCCGTTCTTTGTCAAGTACGGCAACAATTCGTGGGCCGCGGTCAAGGCCTACCAAGACGCGCAGATCGAATACGCTTCTGCGCCGGTGATCAAGAAGTACACCGGCGTCCTCGCCGCCGCCGATGTCTACACCGCGAGCACCGCGTTCTTCATCCTCGAATCGGTCCGCCTCGACCTCGGCGTCGGCTCGCAGGTCCACCCGTGACAGGGCCGGGGCGGGCCCGGGCGCGGGCCCGCTCGCGGCCCAACCGACAGGAGACGATGTGATCGGGAACGGACAGGAGCTCGGCGGGTCCTTCGCGCTCGGCTCTTGGCGTGTGCACCGGGCCGGGTACGGCGCCATGCAGCTTTCCGGCGACGGAGCTTTCGGGCCGGCCCGAGACCGTGATGAGGCCTTGCGGGTGCTGCTCGCGGCCGTCGCGGCCGGTGTGGACCACATCGATACCGCGCAGTTCTACGGGTCGGGCACGGTGAATCAGCTGATCCGCGAGGCGCTGTACCCCTATCCGGACGGCCTGGCGATCGTGAGCAAAGTGGCCGCCCGCCGCGAGGCAGGCGGCGAGCTGCACCGATTCGACGAGCCCTACGGGCTTCGCCAGGGCATCGAGGACAACCTCGGCACGCTTGGTGTCGGCCGGCTGGCGGCGGTGAACCTGCGCGTGATGGATCCGTCCGAGGCTCCGGGCAGGCGGTTCGACGCCCAGCTCGCGACCCTGGTCCGGGCCCGCGAGGAGGGGCTGATCGACGGCATCGGCCTCAGCAATGTCTCCCTGCGACAGCTGTTGCGAGCGGTCGCCCAGACCGAGATCGTCTGCGTTCAGAACCTTTTCAACCTTGCCGATCAGCAATGGCTGGATGTCCTCACCGAGTGCGAGGCACGGAACATCGCATTCGTCCCGTTCTGCCCGCTGGGCTGGCCCGGCGAGGTGCACCACCGGCTGCTCACCGACCCGGTGCTCGTCGCGCTGGCTGTCCGGCTGGGCGCAACGCCGGCGCAGGTCGCGTTCGCCTGGTTGCTGGACCTTGCCCCGAACGTCCTGCTCATCCCGGGCACTCGCACTCGCGCGCACCTCTCCGAAAACCTCGACGCCGCAGACGTCCGGCTTGACGACGCCGCCCGCGCCGAGCTGACCCGGCACTTTCCGGCCGCCCGAATCAGGAAAATCCGATGACAACTCAGCTACCGATCTCCGGTGCCGAGGCTGCCGACCGGTTCGCCATCCGCGAGCTGTTCGACGCCTATGCGCGCTGCGCCGACCGACGCGACGCCAAGGGCCAGATGGCCCTGTTCACCGAGGACACCCATTTCGTCGTCCACATGGACGCCCGCAACCGCGAGCCGACGCAGGACCTGCACGGACGCGAGGCCCTGGCACCGGTTTTCGACGCCCTCAACGTCTATGCCGTCACCATGCATTTCAACGGCCAGAGCACGGTTGAGCTGGACGGGGACCGGGCGACCGGAGAGAGCTACTGCCTGGCTCATCATCTGACGGAGGCCGAGGACGGGTCCCGGACGCTGATGGTGGCATCCATCCGCTACCTCGACACGTTCGTCAAGCAGGACGGGGCGTGGCTGTTCGCCGAGCGCCGCCTGATGGTCAACTGGACCGACACGCGGCCGTCGGTGTCCTGACCCTCGCCGTACGGGCGCAGAGGGGCCATTCAGGCACGCACATGGCGCTGCGCAGCTGGCATATCCAGGGGGTATGGCCTGGATTCGCGTGCCTGACTGGCCCCTCACCCCGTGCCGTCCGGATGGTTGACGGTCTCAGAGGCCGTGAGATAGCGTCTGCAAACGATTGCAGTGCCGAATTCGGCGGGCCTTGCCTGCTCTCGGAACGCTCGACGCCGTCGTCCTTCGTCCGTCCAACGAGGAGTCCACCATGACTGCCACCACGTCCAGGGCAACACCATCCCCGTTGGGTGGCCGGGAGGTGTGGGGCGCATTCATCGGTGGTGAATGGGTCGATCCAGGCGATGCGGACACGTTCACGGTGATGGAGGCGGCGACCGGGCTCCCGCTGGCCCGAGTGGTCTCCGGTGGTGCGGAGCTGGTCGATCGCGCGGTCGCCGATGCCCGACGGGCGATGCGAGCCTGGCGGGACACCTCGCCGCGCGAGCGGGGCCGGTTGCTGCGGGCGGTGGCGGCGAAGATCCGCGAGCATGTGGACGAGTTGGCCGAGCTGGAGGCCCGCGAGGTGGGCAAGCCGCGCCGGGACGCGCTGCGCTTCGACATCTCGTACAGCCATGCCGGGTACGACTATTACGGCGGGCTGGCCGACACGCTGCGCGGGGAGATTCTCGACCAGGGTCCGATCGAGGCCCGGGTGGTCTACGAGCCGTACGGGGTGGTGGCGGCGATCCTGCCGTTCAACTGGCCGCCGATCCATTTCACCAAGAAGTGCGCCCCGGCGCTCGCGGCCGGGAACGTGGTGATCGTGAAGCCGGGGGAGCAGGCACCGCTGACCGTGCTGCGACTGGTCGAGTTGGCGAACGAGGTGCTGCCGCCCGGCGTCCTCAACGCGGTTCCGGGCATTGACGCCGGTCGGGCGCTGTCCGGGCATCGAGGCGTCGAGCGGATCACGTTCACCGGTGCGACCGAGACCGGCAAGCGGGTGCTGAAGAGTGCCGCGGAGAACCTGACCTACGCGACGATGGAACTGGGCGGCAAGAACGCCCTGCTGGTGCTGGCAGACGCCGACCTCGACGTGGCGATCGACGTCGCGCTGGAGGGGATGTTCTACAACCAGGGCGAGGCCTGCACGTCGACCGGGCGGATCCTGGTTCACGACTCGATCCACGACGCCTTCCTGGAGCGCTTCGCCCGCGCGACCGAGCAACTGGTGGTCGGGGACGGACTTGACGCGGCGACCGACATCGGGCCGATGGTCGATGCGGCCCAGCGGGACAAGGTGCTGGCGTTCCTGCAGACCGGGCTCGACGAGGGCGCCCGGCTGGTGACCCAGGGAAAGCTGCCGACCGAGGAGCGGTTGAAGGACGGGTACTGGGTGCCCCCGACCGTGCTGGCCGACGTCACCCCGGACATGACGCTGGCGAAAGAGGAGATCTTCGGCCCGATCGCGTGCGTGATGCGCTTCGCCACCGAAGCGGAGGCGATCGAGATCTGCAACGACACCGACTACGGGCTGACCGCGGCGATCTGCACCACGGACGAGGCCCGCGCGGTCCGGATCGCGGATCGGCTGGAAGTGGGCATGGTGTTTGTGAACAACTACATGCGCCGGACGTTCCTCGGGTCGCCGTTCGGCGGCGTCAAAGGCAGCGGCTTCGGCCGGGAGAATGCCCTGGAGACGCTGCACGAGTTTGTCCGTTCGAAGAACATCCGGGTGCCCTCGGGTCGCGGACCGGTTCCGACCTGGCCGCCACGCGACTGAAAGCATCATCAGGAAAGGGAGTATCGATGAAGCTTGGACTGCAAGTTCCGCGGTTTACCTACCCCGGCGGCCCGGCCACACTCGGCTCCGACCTGGCCGGCGTTGTGATGGCGGCCGAGGACGCCGGGTTCGACCGGATCAGCGTGATGGATCATGTCTGGCAGATCGGCCCGCACGGGCCGGTCGAGCACGCCATGCTCGAGGCCTACACCACGCTCGGGTTCGTGGCCGCCAACACCTCGCGAGTGAAGCTGCTGACCCTGGTCACCGGCGCCACCTACCGGGATCCCGGGCTGCTGGCCAAGATGGTGACCACGCTCGATGTCCTGTCCGGGGGCCGGGCGATGCTCGGCATCGGTGCCGCCTGGAACGGTGAGGAGTCCGCGGGGCTCGGCCTGTTCTTCCCGCCCACTGCCGAGCGGTTCGAGCGGCTGGAGGAGACCCTGCAGATCTGCCTGCAGATGTGGTCCGGAGACGAGAAACCTTTCGACGGAAAGCACTATCAGCTGGGTCGGACGCTGAACTCGCCACAGTCCTTGACCCGCCCGCACCCGCCGATCCTGATCGGTGGCGGTGGTGAGAAGAAGACCCTGCGCCTGGTCGCTCAGTACGCACAGGCCTGCAACCTCTTCCCCGGCCCCGAACTACCGCACAAACTCGACGTGCTGCGCGAGCATTGCGAAGGCCTCGGCCGGGACTACGACGAGATCGAGAAGACGGTGGTGTTCACCTTCGACCCGGGAGCGGACGGTGAACGGGTGGACGAGACCCTCTCCGTGCTGCGCGACCTCGCCGACCTGGGGATCCAGGTGGCGCACGGGCGGGTCGAAGGCGTGCCCGACCTCAGGCGGCTGCGGGTGCTCGGCGAGAAGGTCGTCCCCGTCGTCGCCGACTGGTGAAACGGATCTGGAGCAACGGAGAAGAGCCGATCGGGCACTCGTGGCAGGGTGGTCAGTGGCCGAGGTCGAGCAGTTCCTCGTAGAAGCCGCCGATCTGCCGTTCCCGGTCGACCAGGTGGATCTCCAGGATCCAGTGGCACTGCCGGCCGGTGCGGTCGAGTCGGCGCATCGGATGGTCGCTGCCGGGGGCGATGTAGGACTCGATCTTCTCGCCGTCGATCTTCTCGTGCGGGAACTGGCCGACCAGGTGCCCGGAGTGGGTGTTGCCGAATTCCCAGCCGTCCTGCTCGGCCAGGTCGCGGACGTGGGCATACAGCTGGGCGCCGGTGATGTCGGGGTCGGACTCGAAGAAGGCCCGCCCGGCGTCGAAGATCACTGGTAGCGCGTCGTTCAGGCGGTGCTTGACCGGGTCGTTGCCGAGGACGAAGGTGCGGCCGAAGTCGGCCTCGAACTCCTCGAAGATCGGCCCGAAGTCGGCGAAGACGATGTCGTCGTCCTCGATCACCCGGTCCGGTGGGTTCTCCCGGTAGGGCTGCAGGGTGTTGACCCCGGCCCGGATGATCCGCTTGTGCCAGTACTTGGTGGTGCCGAACATCTCGGCGGCCAGGTCGCGGATCGCGTTGCTGGCGGCGACCTCGCGGATGCCGGGGACGATCAGTCCGCGCTTTACGATCGCGTCGAACAGTTGCACCGCCTTGGCCTGCGCGTCCAGCAACTTCGCCGCCCGGACCTGCTCGTTCTCGATCACTTCAGCCACCGGCCCAGGCTAACAAGCTCTTCAAGTGCGGCCGAGCCGGGCGGCTGCGCGGTGAGCCGGATCGGGCAGAATGCCGATATGAGCCGATCCGAGCCCTCCTTGAGCAGGGGCTGAGGGCTGGTGCCGATCCTGGACGGGTGGGTGCCGGCTGCTGTCGTCTTCGACTGCGACGGGCTGCTGATGGACACCGAACCGTGCTGGAGCGTCGCCGAGGCCGAGGTGTTCGCCCGCCGCGGCCTGGGATTCGGGCCCGAGCAGAAGGCCATGGTCATCGGGCGGACGCTGGAGGACGCGGGCGAGCTGATGGCTGATGCGTTCGGCGAACCTGGGCAGGGTGCGGCCATCGGGGCGGAGCTCCTGGGTCTGGTCGCGGAGGTGATCGGGGAACGCGCTGAGCCCAAGGCCGGCGCGCAGAATCTGGTGAAACTCATCGCCGCCCGGGTGCCAGTCGCGGTGGCCAGCAACTCCCCGCGCAGTCTGCTCGACGTTGCGTTGCGCCGGGGCGGGTTTGAGACGATATTCCCGGTCAGCATCGCTGCTGACGAGGTTAGTCGGGCCAAGCCGGCGCCGGACATGTACCTGGACGCTTGTGCGGGACTCGGTCAGGCGCCCGGTTCCTGCCTGGCCTTCGAGGACTCGATAACGGGTCTGCGCTCGGCGATCGCTGCCGGCCTGCGGACGATCGGGGTGCCCTCGCTCAGCCAGACCGACTTCCCGGCCGACTGGGTGGTGGGCGACCTGACCGATCCGGAGTTGGTGGCATGGGTCGAGACCTGGTGACGACCAGGCATCACGCTGCTCAGGTCGGGTCTCAGCCGAAGGTGAACGAGTAGGCGCTCAGTCCCGGGGACAGCGTGACCTTGAGGATTCCTGAGCCCTGGGTCGTGCTGTGGCGCAGCGGGTAGATGTTGGGGGCACCGGAGACCGGGTAGGTCGTCGTCTTCCCGTCGACGGTGGCGGTGAGGGTGCCGGTGCCGCCGACGTCCAGGTAGATGTCGTTGGCCAGATAGCTCAGCTCGATGCCCGCGCCGGCCTTCGAGGTCAGCGCTTCCTCACCGACCGTCCAGGTGCCGGTCAGGGCGAAGGCGCCCTCGTGCACTTTGGCCGGGTAGCTGAAGGTGCGTGTCCCAGGGCTCAGGGTGGCCGCGCCGTCGTAGTACTGGGCTCGCTGCGAACCGAGGTATGTCTCCGGCGACTGGAGCTGCGCGGTCGGCGTCCGGTCGGCGACCTGAGTTGCCTTCGGCAGGGCGCGGTTTGGGTCGGCGGTGGTGAGGAGGCGGCGGATCAGGGCCTCGGTCTCGGGGTAGTCGCCTTCGCCGACCGAGACGAAACGGACGGTTCCGGTGGCGTCGATCAGGTAGTCGGCCGGCCACGATTGATTGCTGTAGTTCTCCCAGGTCGTGTAGTCGTTGTCCAAGGCGATCGGATAGCTGATGCCGAGCCGTTTCGCCCCGGCCGCGACGTTGCCGGCCTCGTGCTCGAAGGCGTATTCGGGGGTGTGGACGCCGATCACGATGAACCCGTCGCTCTGGTAGGCCGAGTACCAGGCGTTCACGTGGGCGATGGCCCGCTGGCAGTTGATGCACGAATAGGCCCAGAAATCGACGAGAACCACCTTGCCCTTGAGCGAGGCCAGATCGATTCCGGTCCCGTTGGGCGTGTTCAGCCACGCCGTGATCCCAGAGACGGCCGGTGCGCTGCCACAGTTGCTCAGCGCCGGCGGGCCGGTCCCGGCGTTCTGCTCGCAGGCGCCTAGCGCCGCGCTCGCGTTCGAGCCCAGGGCTTTGGCAGTGCGTCCGATGGTGTTCGCCTTCTCGTTCAGGGCTGAGGTGTAGTCCGGGATCGCGCGCTGGATGACGTCGGTGATGTTGAAGGTCAGCGCGACGGCGAGGGCGATCACCACAACACCGGCCCCGACCCGGATCCGGCGCTGGTGGCGGCGGAACGCCTGCAGGCGCTCGGCCAGCCCTCGCCCGGCCAGAGCGAAAGCCAGCAACGGTAGGGCGGTTCCAGCCGCGAAGGACAGAGTCAGGATGACGGTCTGTTCGCCGATCCTCCCGGTGGCCCCGGCTACCGTGATCGCTGCGAGAACCGGCCCGGCGCAGGGGACGTAGACGGCACCCAGGGCCAGGCCCAGGACGAAGGCACCCCGGTCGGTCCCGACTCTGCGTTGCGGGATGCGCGAGAACGGTTTCTCCAGAAGGTGTTCCACCCGGGGAAGGATCATGCCGAGGCCGAGCAGGACGAGCACCACCAGGCCGGCCCAGCGGATGATGCCTTGCGGCAGCGGCAGGGCGTTCAGCAGCAGGGAGCCGAGCAGGGTGAACACACTGAAGCTCAAGGTCAGCCCGGCCACCACCAGGTAGGGACGCCGTGCGTCCAGCTTCGCGGGGATCGGTCGGCGGTCGGCGATCAAGCGGTCCAGGGTGGCCGGGTCGGAGGTTGTCCTGACACTGGTTGCGACCGGTGGAGGTGGGCTGATCCGGGCGCCTTGAGCCCCGCCGGAAAGGAAGATCACCGGCAGGACGGGGAGGATGCACGGGGAGATCCCGGTGATCAGACCGCCGACGAACCCGATCAGGAGCAACGTGATCACTGGGGGCCGTCCGAATGGATCCGTGCCCCGTTGGGTTCGCTGCTGGTGCTCACAAGCCCGAGGGTAGAACGCCGACCTGTGGCTGGGCCCGACCACGGACAGTCCGTCAGCCTCTCGTAATAAGGTTGATGGGCGCGCCCACGCGGTACACGCCGTCACGAGGAGACCTAACCCATGGCCCAGATGAGGGATTACCTGCGCAGTCTGACCGTTTTCGACGGAGAGCTGCCCGGGCTGGACCCCGAAGCGGCTCCGGATCGACCGGAGACGTTCTTCGCCGAGTGGCTCGCGGCCGCCGTCCAGGCCGAGGTGCGCGAACCGCACGCCATGACGTTGTCGACCCTCGGCGTCGACGGCATCCCGTCAGGCCGGGTGCTCATCCTCAAGAACGTGGACGCGGACGGCTGGCAGTTCGCCGTCCACGCCGGCAGCCCCAAAGGGCAGGACCTGATCCAGCATCCCTCGGCCGCGCTCACGTTCTACTGGTCGTTGCAGGCCCGTCAGGTCCGGGTCCGCGGCCCGGTCGTTGCGGAGCCGGCCGACCGCAGCGCCGCCGACTTCCTGGCCAGGCCGGTCGGATCCCGGGCCGAAGCCCTGATCGGCCGGCAGAGCCGGCCCCTGGCCGACCGTGAGGACCTGGAACTGGCCACCAAGCAGAACCGCGAACGCATCGAGCAGGAGCCAGACCTGGTGGCCCCGGAGTGGACGCTCTACACCCTGCACGCGAATCAGGTGGAGTTCTGGCAGGGCGACAAGGACCGCAAACACACTCGCCTGCACTACATCCGCACCGACAACGGCTGGGTACGGGAGCTGCTCTGGCCCTGAGCGGGGTACTGCCTGCCCTTCGGTCAGCGGGCGCGATGGTCAGAGCTCTGCGGGATAGCCAGGGCCCATCGGGATGCCGAGCAGGAACCAGGCGGCGAAGAAGATGATCCAGGTGAGCAGGACGATCAGAGCGAAGGGGATCATCAGCGAGATGATGGTGCCGAGCCCGGCGCGCTTCTCGTAGCGCTGCGCGACGATGACGATGAACGGCAGGTACACCATCAGGGGAGTGATGACGTTCATCGGCGAGTCGCCGAGACGGTAGGCGGCGAGCAGGGTTTGGGGAGCGACTCCCAGGCGCATGAACAGCGGGATGAACACCGGGGCGAAGATCGCCCATTTCGGCAGCATGCCCGGGATGATGATGTCCAGCAGCGCGATCACCAGGATGAAACCGATGAGCAGCCAGACCGCCCCGATGTCGGCGCGCTCCAGCAGGTCGGCCATGCCGACCGATGCCACCGTCGGCATGTTCGAGTAGTTGAAGTACGCGATGAACTGGGCGATCAGGAACAGCATGAACAGCAGGCCGGCCAAGCCGGCCCAGGTTCTCGTGATGGCCTGGATCACGGCGGTGCTGCCGGTGAGCGTTCTTGCGCCCCGGCCGTAGCCGATGCCCGCCAGCAGGAAGATGACCGTGATGATGACGATCAGGCTCTGCATCAGTGGTGCGTCGTTGACCAGCGAGCCCGTCTCCGGGTTGCGCAGCGGCGCGCCCGACGGAATGGACAGCAACAGAACCACGGCGAGCACCACGAGGACGGCGATACCTGCCTGGCGCAGGCCGCGAGACTCGGCGACGGGGTCCACCTCGACCTCGGTCGTTGTCGCGGCACTCGCGCCGGCCGGATCGGTGGAGCCCGGCACGTCGGACCTGGACTCCTCCACCCGGGTGTACCCGCCCAGCCGCGGCTCGATGACCTTCACGGACACGAGGACGATGATCGCGGTGACGAAGATCGTCGAGCCGATGTTGAACCACAGGTTCGAGGTGATGCCCAGCGATAGGTCGGGGTCGACCAGATGGATCGCCTCGTTGGTGACCTCGGTAAGGACGCCATCGCTGGGCGTGATCAGGATGTTGACGGCGAACCCCGCGCTGACCCCGGCATAGGCCGCGGCGAGACCGGCCAGCGGATGCCGTCCGAGGCTCACGAACGCGGCGGCCGCCAGCGGGATGAGGATCAGGTAGCCGGCATCCGAGGCGATGCTGGAGAGCATCCCGACGAACACGATCATGAACGTGATGGCCCAGCGTGGAGCCACTTTCACCAGCCGCCGGATGAGTGCCCCCATCAGGCCGGACTCCTCGGCGACCCCGACGCCGAGCATGGCCACGAGGATCACGGCGACGACGCTGAAGTCCGAGAAGTTGGCCACCAGGGAGGTGAACAGGAAGCGGATGCCGTCGATCGAGAGCAGGCTTTCGATCCGGGTCGTCTCCTGCCGAGTGACGACGTCCTGCGGGGTGTAGTCCGCCGGCGGGGCGACCAGCTCGGGCACCTGCGAGCCGCCCTCGTACTGCTCGGTGATGCCGGCGACGGGGACCTGCTCGGTGACGTCGTAGGTGACGCTGACGTCAAACAGGCTCAGGACGGCGGACAGCAGGATGACGAAAAGGCAGAGTCCGGCGAAAATGATGGCCGGGTGCGGCACCTTGTTGCCGACTCGCTCGATCCCGTCGAGCAGCCGCTGTACGCCGCCCCGCTTCTGCGGGACCTCGGCTGTCGCGGTCACGGCCGCGCTTCCAAGGCCGGTGGCACGGTGAAACCGAGGCAGAGGTCGATGAGCAGGCGAGTGCCGAATCCGGTGGCGCCCTTGTTCGTCCATCCTGACGCCGCGTCGGACTGCGCGGTGCCGGCGATGTCGATGTGCGCCCAGGGCACCGAACCGACGAACTCCTCCAGGAACAGCGCCGCGGTGATCGAGCCGGCGTTGATGCCGCCCATGTTGGTCAGGTCGGCGATCTCCGAGTCGAGCTGGCTGCGGTGCCGGTGGTCCAGCGGCAACTGCCAAACCGGCTCGTCAGTGGCCTGCGCGGCCGTCTTCACCTGTTCGACAAGCGGCTGGCTGTTGCCCAGCACCCCAGCCACCTCGGTCCCGAACGTCCGCAGGCAAGCGCCGGTGAGAGTGGCGATGTCGACGATCGCGTCCACCGGCTCCTCGCGTGCCAGCACCAGCGCATCGGCCATCACGAGCCGGCCCTCGGCGTCGGTGTTCAGCACCTCGACCGTCGTGCCGCCGCGCATCGTCAACACGTCGCCGAGTTGCATCGCCGAGCCCGAAGGCATGTTGTCCGTGCACATGAGGTAACCAGTGACCGCGGACTCGCAGCCGAGGTCGCGCAGCGCCGACATCGCGGCGAGCACCGAAGCCGCACCGGACATGTCGTTCTTCATCGTCGAGTGCGAGGCGTCCGAGGGTTTCAGGCTGATGCCGCCCGAGTCGTACATGATCCCCTTGCCCACGAGCGTCAACCGCCCACGCGGTTCTTCGGCCGGCCGGTATCGCAACCGGATCATCCGGGGCGGCTCGATGCTGCCCTTGTTGACGCCGAGCAGGCCGCCGCAGCCGAGCGCGACGAGCGCGTCCCGGTCGAAGACCTCGACCTCGAGCCCGGTCCGGGCGCCGACCTCGATCGCGGCCTCGGCCATCCGGGTGGCCGTGAGCAGAACGGCCGGGCAGTTGGCCAGGTCGCGGCCCAGCAGCGCCGCACCCGACGTCACCAGGCCGCGCTGCGCCCCCGCCTGTACATCGTCCTGCGCCTCCGGTGGCACGGACAGCACGATCTCCGCGAGCTCCGCAGGTGCCCGCTTGCGGCTGGACAAGTCGAACCGGTATCGCGCGAGCATGATCCCCTCGACGATCGCGGCGGCTGCATCGCGCGCCGGGAGGCCCGCTCGCACGGGTACCCGGGCGGCCAGCCGGTCGTCCCCGGGCACGGCGCGGGCGAAGGCAGCGGCCGCC